>Ga0066710_100002460_pt1 | contig 14959 bp, 14 predicted proteins | sample GraSoiAngelo_159_FD_79666 | JGI IMG/M metagenome (GOLD analysis project Ga0066710, IMG submission 79666) | Grasslands soil microbial communities from the Angelo Coastal Reserve, California, USA - 14_1009_16_40cm | ecosystem: Environmental > Terrestrial > Soil > Grasslands | place: USA...
CCTGGACGGGGTGACCACGAACCCGTCCCTCGTCGCGAAAGAGGGGAAGGACTTCTACGAGGTGCTGAAGGAGATCTGCGCCATCGTCTCCGGCCCGGTCAGCGCCGAGGTGGTGAGCACCACCACCGAGGAGATGGTGAAGGAGGGAAGGGAACTGTCCCGGATCGCCAAGAACATCGCGGTCAAAATTCCCTGCATCGCTGCGGGCATCCCCGCCATCAAGACCCTCTCCGGCGAGGGCATTCCCATCAACACCACCCTGATCTTCTCGGCTCCGCAAGCCCTCATCGCGGCCAAGGCGGGCGCCACGTTCGTCAGTCCGTTTGTGGGGCGCCTGGACGACATCGGCGCGGTCGGCATGGATTTGGTTCGGCAGATCCGGACCATCTTCGACAATTACAAGATCCCCACCCAGATCCTCGCGGCCAGCATCCGGAACCCCGTCCACGTGGTGGACGCGGCGCTCGCCGGAGCCGACGTGGCCACGATGCCGTTTCCCGTCATCGAGGCCCTCCTGAAGCACCCGCTCACGGACGCGGGTCTGAAGCGGTTCCTGGAAGACTGGCAGAAGCTTCCGCTGCAGGCTCGCAAAGGCTGAACCCTTCGGCCTCGCACCCGGAGCCAGATCGGCCCAAGCGCCCGGGCCACGATTCCGGAGATCCTGGATGTCTTCCGACAAACTTGAAGAGCTCCGGCGGCGAAACCAGGAGGCGGAGCAGGGTGGGGGCCCCGAGCGGATCGAGCGGCAGCACCGCGATGGAAAACTCACGGCCCGGGAGAGGATAGACCTCCTCCTGGACGCGGGGAGCTTCGAGGAGTTCGACAAGTTCGTCACCCACCGCTGTCTCGATTTTGGTGTGGAGAAGATCCGTATTCCCGGGGACGGCGTCGTGACCGGTCACGGGCGGGTCGACGGGCGTCCCGTCTTCGTCTTCTCGCAGGACTTCACCGTTTTCGGCGGATCCCTCTCGGAGACGTACGCCGCCAAGATCTGCAAGATCATGGACCTTGCCATGCGGGTGGGCTCCCCCGTCGTCGGGCTGAACGACTCGGGAGGCGCCCGGATCCAAGAGGGCGTCGTCAGCCTCGCTGGATACGCCGATATCTTTCTTCGGAACACGCTGGCGTCGGGGGTCGTTCCGCAGATTTCGGCCATCATGGGACCGTGCGCCGGTGGAGCGGTCTATTCCCCCGCCATAACCGATTTCAACGTGATGGTGGAGGGCACCAGCTACATGTTTATCACCGGTCCAGACGTGATCCGGACCGTCACGCACGAGGAGGTGACGAAAGAGCATCTCGGCGGGGCCATGACCCACAACGAAATCAGCGGTGTCGCTCACTTCGCGGCGCCGGACGATCGGTCCTGCCTGGCGCTGATCCGGGACCTCCTCGGGTACCTTCCTTCCAACAACATGGTCGATCCGCCCCGCCGCGAGATCGCCGACGACCCGTTGCGCGAGGATCCTGATCTGGATCGACTCATACCCGACAGCGCGAATCAGCCTTACGACATCAAGGAGCTCATCCACCGGGTGGTGGACGATCGTCGCTTCCTGGAGGTGCATGCGCTGTTCGCCCGCAACCTGGTGGTCGGGTTCGCGCGCCTCGGCGGACGAGTGGCCGGAATCGTGGCCAATCAGCCCGCCGTGCTGGCCGGGACCCTGGACATCGACGCCTCCGTCAAGGGGGGCCGTTTCGTGCGCTTTTGCGATGCCTTCAATATCCCGCTGGTTGTGTTCGAGGACGTACCGGGATTTCTCCCGGGAACGGCCCAGGAATTCGGCGGGATCATCCGGCATGGCGCGAAGTTGCTCTACGCCTTCGCGGAGGCGACGGTGCCGAAAATCACTGTGATCACCCGAAAGTCCTACGGCGGCGCGTACTGCGTCATGGCGAGCAAGCAGATCCGCACCGACCTGAACTTCGCCTATCCCACGGCGGAAATCGCGGTCATGGGCCCCGAGGGCGCCATCAACATCATCTATCGTCGTGAACTGGAGGCGGCGAAGGACCCGGAGAAGTTTCGGGCGGAGAGGGTCGCGGAGTTCCGCGAGAAATTCACCAACCCCTACGTGGCCGCGGAACGGGGATTCGTGGATGAGGTGATCGCGCCGCGGCTCACGCGCCGGAAGCTCATTCAGGCCCTGGAGCTCCTCGCGACGAAGCGCGACCAGAACCCTCCCAAGAAGCACGGGAACATCCCCCTCTGATGCCTCAGAAACGGCGGAAGTCTTCGCGCCGCCCCGTCGTTTTTCGGAAACTCCTTATCGCCAACCGAGGGGAGATCGCGGTGCGTATTGCCCGGGCCTGCAGGCTCCTGGGAATCTCCCCGGTGGCGGTCTGTTCCGAAGCCGACCGGAACGCGCTGCATGCGCGGGTGGCGGATGAAACCCACGTCATCGGCCCGGCGCCTTCCACCGCGAGTTACCTGAACATCGAGGCCATTCTGGAGGCGGCGAAGCGCTCGGGCGCCGACGCCATCCACCCCGGGTACGGTTTCCTGGCGGAAAACCCCGATTTCGCCGAGGCCTGCCGCGAGGCGGGTGTGGTTTTCGTCGGACCGGGGGCCAAGGCCATGCGGGCCCTCGGGAACAAGATCGAAGCGAGAAAGCGAATGGCCGCCGCCGGCGTGTCCGTGGTTCCCGGTCTTGAGAAGAGCGGACTCACCTGCCGGGATCTGCAGGTCTGGGCGGAAGGGGTTGGCTATCCCATCCTCCTGAAGGCCGCTGCCGGGGGAGGAGGTCGGGGCATGCGAATCGTCCGACGCCCCGAGGAACTGGAGGCGGCCCTCGCGGGCGCCCGGAGCGAAGCGCGGAGTTCCTTCGGAGACGATACCGTCTACCCCGAGCGGTACCTGGAGCGCGCTCGGCACATCGAAATCCAGGTTCTCATCGACCAGAGCGGGAAGGGCATCTCGCTCGGGGAGCGGGAGTGTTCCATCCAGAGACGGCACCAGAAACTGGTGGAGGAGGCCCCCTCGCCGGCCGTGGATGCGGCGGAGCGGACGCGGCTCGGAAGGATGGCGCTCAAGGTTTGCGAGGCCGCGGGTTACGTCAACGCCGGTACGGTGGAGTTCCTGCGGGACGGGGAGGGACGGTTTTATTTCCTCGAGATGAACGCGAGACTTCAGGTGGAGCATCCGGTGACGGAGATGGTCACCGGAATCGATCTTGCCAGGGCCCAGATCGAAGTGGCGTCCGGCGCTCCCCTTCCCGTGCCTCGCGGTCCGCTCTTTCCAAGGGGTTGGGCGGTGGAATGTCGCATCCAGGCGGAGGACCCGATGCAGGGCTTCCGCCCCTCGCCCGGTCGGATCAACCTCTTCCGCCCTCCGGGGGGACCCAACGTCCGTCTCGACGCGGGGGTCTGCGAAGGAGATGAAGTTTCGCTCCATTACGACTCCCTTCTGGCGAAATTGATCGTCTGGGGCCCGACCCGAGACCTGGCCATCCGGACGATGGCCTCTGCCCTGTCCGAGTTCCGGATCACCGGAGTGAGGACCACCCTCTCCTTCCACCGCCGGGTCATGGAGGACCCGGAGTTTCGGCGCGGGGCCATCGACACCGGCTACGTGGAAAGACTGCTTTCCCGCTCAGTGCCGCCGCCCGACGCCGCGGTGGAGGCGGTGGCGTTCATGGCGGCGGCGCACCTTTCACGGTCGGCCGCCCCGCGTCCCCTTCCTGCCGCATCCTCGATCGACGCCTGGAGGCTGGCCGGGCGGAGAGTCGGGGCCGGGCGAGACCTCCCAAGAAGCCCCTGGAGGGAGCGATGAGGATAGAGGCCAGGATCGGAGGGGAACACCGGACCTTCGATTTCGAGAGCGAGGGTGACCGATTCCGCGGTCGGATCGGGGGCCAGGAACTCGAGGCAGTGGTGATCGAGACCTCCCCGTTCCTTCTCAGCGTCCGACTCGGGTCCCGAATTCTCCGCGTGGCCTACTCCCTCGAAGGGCGTCGCCTGCTCCTGGACTTGGGAAGCAGGGAGATCGAGGTCGAGATTCTCGACCCGCTCCGCCCCGCGACCGGCGCTGTGGAGGCTCGGGGCATGCCCGGTCGCCGCGAGGTGGTGGCGGCGATGCCCGGCAAGGTCGTCGCCGTCAAGGTGGACGTCGGCGATGAAGTGCAATGCGGCCAGGGATTGGTGGTGGTGGAGGCGATGAAGATGGAGAACGAAGTCGAGTCCCCCAAGCGAGGGAGAGTGGTCGCCGTGGAGGTGGTCCAGGGTCAGACGGTGGAAGCAGGGGCACTCCTTGTGGCGGTGGAGTGAGGTTCCCAGCTGGCAGCTGTCCGGCTCCGACGATCCGGGACGAAAAAAAGGGCGACACGGGCCGCCCTTCTGATCTTCCTCTGATCCGATGAAACCTATTTGATTGCGGCGGCGAGCTCCTTGCCGGGGCGGAACCGGGCAACGCGCCGCGCCTTGATCTGAATCTGCTCCCCCGTCTGAGGGTTGCGACCGACGCGCGCCTTTCTCTTGGAAACCGCGAAAGTCCCGAATCCCACCAGCGCGACTCTCTCGCCTTTTTTCAGTGACTTGGTGATACCGTCGACAAGGGAATCGAGGGTCCGGCTCGCGGTCGTCTTGCTAATCTTGGTGTCTTTCGCGATCTTGTCGATCAGGTCCGCCTTGTTCATCGGGCTCCCTCCAGAGCGGTGATTGCATTAGAAGGACTTCAAGTTGGCCTGTCTATACCACCTGAAGTTTCGCCTGTCAAGGTGTTTTTCAGTCGCGGCGCGGCTTTCAGACCGGCTTCGCGGCGAATCGTTTATCTGTCCGGAGTTGTCCACGAGTCCTCCCGTGAATCCCTCCGTCGGCGGCCGGGATCGAGGCCGGCGGAGGTGAAAAACTCACCCCGCACCGTCGGCCGGACTCTCCGCTCGCACGCTCGGGAGATCTTCCGCGCTGCACTGGAAGCCTGTTCGCCCGGCGTCATGCTCTGCCGCGCGTTTCGCAGAGAGGGAATGATCGTGAAGGGCCCGGACATCCAGTTGGATCTTCGCCGAACGGGCCGGGTTTTCGTGATGGCTTATGGGAAAGCCGCCCGCGACATGGCGCGAGCCTTTCTCAGGCTGCTGGCGTCGCCGAAGGCGATCGGCTACGCAGTGCTCCCTGCCTGGGAGCGAGGGACCGTGCCGGGGCTGACGTCGCTGCGCGCCGCTCATCCTGTTCCGGACCGTTTCTCTTTCCGGGCGGGGAGGGTCCTTCTGTCAAAAGTGGCCGAGGCCCGTGAGGGAGATCAGGTGGTCCATCTAATTTCAGGTGGAGGATCAGCGATGGTGGCCGCCCCCCTCCGCGGCCTCTTGGGGGATTCGCACAAGAGCCTTCTTCACGCCCTGCTGATCGGCTGCGGTCTCGGGATTCAGGAGATGAACGTCGTGCGGAAGCACTTCTCGAACATCAAAGGCGGCCGCCTCCTCCTGACGTCTCCGAAAGCGAGCCACAGTTCCCTGGTTCTCTCCGATGCTCCGTCGGGGCACGCCGACGCCGTGGCCGGCGGACCCACCTTTCCCGACCCGTCTTCCTGGGGGGAGTGCGTCAGCACCCTTGAGAGCGCCGGCATCCTTTCCGAGCTGCCCGCCCGCCTTCGCGCCCGCCTCGCCCAGGGCGACCTCCCGGAAACACCTAAACCGGGAGACGCGCGCTTCCGAAAGCATCGGTGGACCGTTGTGGCCTCGTTGGAGGACTTGCTAGCCGCCGCGGCGCGGCGGGCGTCCGAGTTGGGGTACCAGGTCCGGGTCGTCCCTTCCTCTATCGAGGAGACCCCCGAGGTGGCACTGGATCGGCTCCTCCGACTTCGCGGGGCGGCCGGCACGCGGCAAGATCCTCTGTGCATCATCGGCGGTGGCGAGGTGCGCGTGCGGGTCCGGGGCGGAAGGGGCCGCTTCGGCGGGAGAGCTCAGGATTTCGCTGCGGCTGCGGCGGAGAGCCTTGAGGGAGAGCCGGCTTGCCTCTTCCTCGCGGCCGGCAGCGATGGGATCGATGGCAACAGTCCGGCCGCCGGGGCCATGACGGACGGGCGGACGGTCTCGAGGGGGAGGCGGGTGGGGATCGATATCGGGGCGCTCCGTCGAGATGGAAACACCCACGCTCTCTTCCGGACCCTGGGAGATTCGCTGATAACGGGCCCCACCGGGAACAACTTACGAGATCTCTACTTCCTCCTCGAGTGGCCTCGTCGGGGACCCTCCCTCAGAGCCGCCATCGGAGATCGGCGAGGGTCATCAGAAAAAGAAAGACGCTGACATATCCATTGACGGTGAAGAACGCGCGGTTTACCCGAGACAAATCGTTCGCCCGAACAAGAGAATGTTCGTAGATGAGCAAGGCGGCCGTCCCGGCGATTGCGAGGTGAAAGAGCGTTCCGAGAGAGAGGAGACGACCCACCCCAAGGAGCCCCAGGACCATCAGAAAGTGGAGGCCCCGGGCGAAGCTCAGCGCCATCGGAATTCCCCATCGTCGAGGTATCGAGTGAAGGTCTGCCTCCCGGTCGAATTCGGCATCTTGGCAGGAATAGATGATGTCGAAACCGGCGGTCCAGCACAAGACCGCCAGCCCGAGGATGGAGGGGGCCAGGTCGATCTCCCCCCTGACGGCGATCCAGGCCCCCAGCGGAGCGCAGCCCAGAGCCGCACCAAGGAGAAAATGGGTCGCCCAGGTGAAACGCTTGGCGTAGGAATATCCTAGGACGAGGCCCAGAACGGGAAGCGAGAGGGCCAGCGTGAGTCGGTTGAGCAGGGCGGCCGCCGCAACAAAAAGGCCACTGGCGGCGAGGAGAAAAACCCAGGCGAACCGTCGGGAAAGGGATCCGGCGACCAGAGGACGGTGGGCTGTTCTCGGGTTTCTGGCGTCATAGGGTTGATCGACCAGACGATTGAACGTCATGGCCGCGCTCCGAGCGCCCACCATGGCGAGAAGGACGCAGACGGTCCGGCTCCAGGGGGGCAGGCCCCGGGCGGCCAAGACGGCCCCCATGAACGCAAAGGGTAAAGCGAATATTGTGTGCTCGAACTGGATCATCTCCAGCGCGGCGCTGAGGCTGTGGAGGGGCCTGCGGGCGGGATGATCCGGGGAAGGGACTAGGCGCCCCACCGGCGACCGACGGAGTGGGCAAGACTCAGCTGATCTAGAATCCTGCCGGCGAACTGGTCAAGGATGTCCTGGACGCTCTCCGGGTGAGTGTAGAACGAGGGGATGAGAGGGAGAACGGTGGCTCCGGCCTCCGACACGGTGAGGAGGTTTCGCAGGTGAACACGGTTCAGCGGAGTCTCGCGGATCGCCAAAACCAGGGGGCGTCGCTCCTTGAGGCTCACGTCCGCCGCCCGATGGATCAGATTCCCGGTCGCACCGGTGGCGATGGCGCCCAGGGTTCCGGCGCTGCAGGGCACGATGGCCATCCCCGCCACCGGATAGGTGCCGCTGGCTATGGGCGCGGCCATGTCATCGGCCGAGTGGAAGAGTACGCGTTCCGAGGGATCCCCCGCGAGCGCTCTTCGGATCCCGTCCTCCCCCTTCTCGGCGACACCCAGTTCAAGCCGGACCGACTGGGAGGCGAACCGGGACACGACTACATGAATGCGTCGGACGGCCGTCACGGTGAGGATTCCCCTGATCAGGGCGCGCGCACAGACGGCCCCCGAGGCGCCGGTCACGCCCACGACCAACTCGGCCATTACTGTCCCTCGGTTTGCTTGGAGAGGTAGCGGGCGAGGGCGCTACGATCCTGCCGCTCCATCTTGGAAAAGAAGAGGGCCATCTCGTAGGTCTTGGATTCGCAGGCTGGGTCCGGCGGGTCGATCCGAACCACCACGGCCTCGGCCTGAACGGGCCGGGGACGGGCGTCCAGGCCATCTTCAGGGGGTAAGTGCAGGAGAATCTCGACGCGTGTCATGGGAGGAATGAAACGATCGGTGGAGACGTAGGCACCTCCCAGACTCAGGTTGGTCGTGCACATCTCGGCCGCGCCTTGCCCGAGGGAAGAGGAGCGGAGCGTGAGGCGATCGATGACCCGGGGATAACGACGCTTTTCCTGAGGACTTCCCATAGGTACCAGGTCTCCGGTGTGCCCCGGGTTCAGGGGGCAGAGACGCCCAGACACCAATCGTGAGGCTCAAGGACAGGCGGGCAGTCTAGGCGAAGCGATTGAGAGTTGTCAAGGAACGAAAAGGGCCCCGAAAACCCCGTGCTATAATCCGGCAATCCGGGGAACCCATGGAAAGACAAAGAGTACGGGCGATCCTTCAAGCGATCCAATCGCGAAGACTCGGTGTCGAACAGGGGCTGCGCAGGCTCCGTTTTCTCCCCTTCGAAGACCTCACCTTCGCGAAGATCGATCACCACCGGCATTTGCGGCGCGGCTTCCCGGAGGTGGTCTACGGGGAGGGGAAGACGGCTGCCCAGATCGGATCGATCATGCGCAGCTTCCGCCGCAGGGTTGAGCCGGTTCTCGTAACCCGCGTATCCCGGGAGACCTTCCACCGGGTGCGCCGCGAACATGGCCGGGCCTCCTATCATTCTCCCGCACGCGCCATCACGCTTCTCCCATCACGATGGCGTCCGGGCGCTCGCCCCGGGGTCACCGTCATCGCAGCCGGCACCTCGGACATCCCGGTGGCCGAAGAAGCCGCACTGATGGCGCATCTCATGGGGAATAAGCCCATCAAAATCTATGATGTCGGGGTTGCCGGGCTGCATCGGTTGCTGGCATACCGGGAAACGCTGCTTCGCTCCAGAGTTCTGGTTGTGGTGGCGGGGATGGAAGGAGCCCTGCCAAGTGTCGTGGCGGGACTCGTGGATGCACCCGTCATCGCCGTGCCAACAAGTGTCGGATATGGAACGAGTTTCAAGGGTATCAGCGCACTCCTGACCATGCTCAATAGTTGCTCGGGCGGGGTGACCGTCGTGAACATCGACAACGGGTTTGCTGCGGGTCTTTCCGCTGGCTTGATCAATCGCGTGAGAGACGATTCCGATTAAGTATTGTAAATAAACAAGATACTCCAAAGGAACTATTTCCCATCCCTTTCTTGACAAAGTTTCGTCACAGGCATATATTTATCGTGTGTTTGTCCGCCGCACAGGGCTAACTCCTAGCACCACCTGGCGTTTATTTCCTCGACGCGGGTCCGCGGGTTACCCAACAGCCGGCTCGACATTTACGTCCTGTTCCGCCAAGCCAGCGGCCCTGTTATCGGTCCGACCAGCCCCTGGAGGAACAGGAGATTCCAATGAAGAAGGGGGGTATGAATGAATGCCCTTGGTTAGGGTGAGGGAGGACGAATCCCTCGAAAATGCCCTTCGGCGCTTCAAGCGGAAATGTGAAAAGTCTGGAATTCTCTCGGAAGTCAAGAAGCGCCAGCATTACCTCAAGCCGAGTCAGAAACGAAAGATCAAGGCGCTGGCGGCCCGGAAGAAGGCCCTGAAGCGCTTGGCACAGGAGCGGCGGTACAACGATTGAGTCTCGACGGCCCCACCGGTGGGAAGACCATGGCGCTCCGCCGGGGGGGCTCCTCGCCAGCGGTGACCCCGACTGAATGTGGGGAGGAGACGTAATGTCCGCGAGAGGTGAGACGGATTTTCTGGAGAAGGTCCGAGCCGTTGCGGACATTCGTGAGATTATCTCCGGATATCTCCCGCTGAAGAAGAGCGGGAGCCGATATCGTGGCCTCTGCCCCTTCCACCAGGAGAAGACCCCATCCTTCTACGTCGACGCAGGCAAGCAGCTCTTCTATTGCTTCGGGTGCGGCACCGGAGGCGACGCTTTCAAGTTCCTGATGCTTTACGAGAAGGTGGAGTTCCCTGATGCCCTCCGGATTCTGGCCCGCCGCTACGGCGTGACCATTCCCGAGCGCTCAGGCGGGCTCACGTCGGAACGGCAGGTTCTTCTAAAGGTGAACCGTGCCGCGCTCGAATATTTCAGGACCATCCTTCAGAGCGAGACCGAAGGGAAGCGCGGCGCCGATTACCTGGTCCGGCGCAACCTCAGTAAAGAAACGATCGAAGAGTTCGGACTCGGCTTCGCGCCGGACCGCTGGGACGGCGTCAAGCAAACCCTCCTTGCCGCGGGGTTCGCCGAAGCGCAACTCCTGTCCGCCGGAGTGGTGCTGAAGAAGGAGGACACTGGACGGACCTATGATCGGTTCCGAAACAGGCTGATCTTCCCGATCCTTGGGCTGTCCGGCGAGTGCCTAGGATTCGGCGGCAGGATGATCGGGGAGGGGGAGCCGAAATACCTCAACTCTCCCGAAACACCGGTCTTCCGGAAGGGAGACAACCTTTACGGGCTGAGCCATTCCGGCGAAGCGGTTCGGAAGGCGGGTTTTGCGGTTTTGGTCGAGGGGTACATCGACTTCCTTAGCCTCTACCAGGCCGGCTTCCAGAACTTGGTCGCGACTCTCGGGACCGGTTTCACGCCCGGACACGCGAAGCTGCTGGGAAGGTTCACGCGCCGGATCGTCGTAAACTTCGATCCCGATTCGGCAGGCAGGGCGGCCACCCGCCGTAGTCTGGACATTCTCCTCGAGTCCGGCTTCGATGTCCGCGTGCTCTGTCTGCCCGGCGGGAAGGATCCCGACCGGTTCATTCAGGAGGACGGCCCCGAAAACTATTCCAGGCTCCTGTCGGGTGCTCCGCCCTACATCGAGTATCTTGCCCGAGAAGCCGCGGCGCGGCTCAATGTTGGTACGACGGCCGGGAAGATCGAAGCCCTGGATCTGGTTCTACCTTATGTGGCGCGCCTGGAGAGTCCGGTGGAGCGATCGGAGCAGGCGAAACTTCTCGCGGACCTGTTCCGTATCGAAGATGGTGTCATCCTGCAGGAGCTGAAGCGGGCTCTGGCCGAGAGACGTTCCAGCGTGAACGCGGCGCTCCCGCCCGAGGCGGCTGCCGCCCCGGCCGGCCCGGCCATCCGCCTGCTGCGGGTCCTCGTCGAGAATGTGGAGGCGAGACAGGCTCTTGTCCCGACCTTGAAGGACGAGGATCTAGCGGGGACCGACATCGAGCGCATCTGGCCCGCCCTCAAAGACCTTCTGCGATCCGGCTCGGAGGTTTCGTATCCGCGCCTCGGATCGAGCCTGAAGGATGCCGAGGTCCAGTCGCTCCTCTTGCGCATCGCAGCGGCGCCGGGTCCTGAAGCATCGCTCCCGGAAGGTGAGGCGTGCCTGAGGAGGTTGAAGGAAGCCGGTCTGGCGCGACGGATGCGGGAGGTGCAAAGCCGCCTGGAGGCAACCCATCCGGAAGCGAAGGTGGACGAGCTGCTCCGCGAGAAGATGGAACTCAGGAGAGAGATTCAGGATCTGAGGAAGGGGCCGGCCGCGCTGAGGCCGGCGTAACGCCCGGCCAGATGACCGGCCATCCCGCAAGGAGGCCCACGTTGGGCATCGAAGACAAGTACGAAGAGGTGAGACACCTGATCAACTTGGGGCGGGAAAAGGGGTATCTCGTCTACGACGAGGTGAACGACATCCTTCCGGAGGAGGTCTCCTCCCCCGAGGAGATCGACGACATCTTCCTCCTGTTCGATCAGCTGGGCATCGAGGTGGTGGACTCGGAGGCGCATTACAAGCGCAAGGACGAGAAGGAAGAGAAGACCGAAAAAGACACGGAGGCCGAGGGGGAACCGACCAAGTTCGATCTGACACCGGGCATCCTGGACAAGACCAACGACCCGGTGCGGATGTACCTGCGCGAGATGGGGACGGTTCCTCTGCTCACCCGCGAAGGAGAGGTCGAGATTGCCCGCCGGATCGAGCGCGGAGAGAAGAAAATCGTCAAGGCCCTCTCCCGGAGCAAGTACGTCGTCAATGAGCTGCTCAAGTACGGAAAGCAACTCCGCTCGCGCGACATCAAGCTGAACGACGTGGTTTCCGTCAACAACGAAGAGGAGCTGGACGAGAACACCGAAACGGGCAGAACGCGAACTTTGGCCGCCCTCACCCGGATCAGCCGGCTCCAGACCCGGATTCAAAAGGTCGAGAAGCATCTCGAGCGATTGACGGAGGGCTCCCGGAAGCACCACGAGGAGGTGCGGAATTTGAACCGCCTCCGGGTGCTGGTGGGCAAGCAGATCAAAGGTCTCGATCTCTCCAACAATCGGGTTCTGGAGCTCTCCCGGAGCATCCGCACGGCGGCCGACCGGGTCCGAAACCTCGAGGAAGAGGTCCGGAGTTACCGGAAGCGGTTGAAGCTCACGAAGCTGGGGAGGGCCCGAAAGGAACTGAGAGAGAAAATCCTGGCCGCCGCGTCGGATGTCCGCCGCCTCGAAGAGTCCATGGAAACCTCCGCTCAGGAGCTTCGCCAGACCGCCGATTTCATCGTCCATGGTGAGCGCGAGGCTGAGAAAGCGAAAAGCGAGCTGGTGGAGGCCAATCTCCGCCTGGTGGTGTCCATCGCCAAGAAGTACACGAATCGCGGCCTCCAGTTCCTCGATCTGATTCAGGAAGGGAACATCGGCCTGATGAAGGCGGTGGACAAGTTCGAGTACCGCCGGGGCTACAAATTCTCGACGTACGCGACCTGGTGGATTCGACAGGCCATCACCCGCGCCATCGCCGATCAGGCCCGGACCATTCGGATCCCCGTCCACATGATCGAGACGATCAACAAGCTGATCCGGACATCCCGGAGCCTCGTCCAAGAGATCGGACGCGAGCCTACCCCGGAGGAGATCGCCAAGAAGATGGGCATCCCCGTTGCGAAGGTCCGGAAGGTCCTCAAAATCGCGCAGGAGCCCATTTCCCTGGAGACTCCCATCGGAGAGGAGGAGGACAGCCACCTGGGCGACTTCATCGAGGACCGGGGCGTCGTCTCCCCTGTGGACGCCGTCATCAACATCAACCTGAAAGAGCAGACTCAGCGTGTGTTGAAGACGCTGTCGCCCCGCGAGGAGATGGTCCTCAAGATGCGATTCGGCGTCGGAGAGGGGAGCGAGCACACGCTCGAGGAGGTCGGGCAGTCCTTCGCCGTGACCCGGGAGCGCATCCGGCAGATCGAGTCCAAGGCGCTCAGGAAGCTCCGCCATCCGTCGAGGAGCCAGAAGCTGAGGGCTTTCCTGGAAAACTCCGGACTCTAGGCTGGTGTTCCGCTGGCTCTTCCGGCTCGCACTTCTCCTCTCGCTCTCGGTCTGGATCGGAAGCGTCGTCTTCTTCTCCGCCGTCGTGGCGCCGGACGCGTTCGGAGCTCTGGGCCGATCGGCGGCGGGCACTTTTCTCACCCGGATTTTTCCCCACTATCATCTCCTCGGCACGGTCTGCGGCCTCACCGCTCTAGCGGCCACGGTCCTCCTCCTGCTTTTCGACTCGGGATTCCGTTTTCTCCGCGCCGTCCAGATGGCCGTCCTGGTCCTGATGCTCGCCGGAAACGTCTATTCCGGCACGATCCTGGAAGGGCGGATCCATCGGCTCCAGGGGGAGCGCGAAGGGGCTCTCAATGCGACGCAAAGGGGCGTCGTCGAACGCCAATTCGCTCGGCTTCACCGACGTGCGGTGACTCTGAATTTGGCCGTGCTGGCGCTGGGCGTGGTCGGGCTGGGAAGCGCGGTCGAGCGGAGGAAGGCGTGAGGGGCCCGTCTCAGCTCTTCAGGGCTCGGATGCGGCGGCAGGCCTCCTCAAGGACCGAAGCCTCCTTCGCGAAACACAGCCGGACCTGCCGGCGGCCGTCGGCGGGTTCTGCATAAAACGAGCTTCCCGGCACCGAAGCGACCCCCACCCGCGAGAGCAGGATCCGGGAAGCCTCCTGGTCATCCGCGACGCCCAGCCCCGAAATGTCCGCGAGCAGATAATAGGATCCCTGAGGCCTTAGCGGCCGGATTCCCGCCTCGGCGCTGGCATCGCAGATCATCTGGAGCTTGCGGGAGTAGTCGGAGCGCAACTGATCATAGTAGGAAGCGGGAAGATCGAACGCCGCGACGAGCGCGTACTGCAACGGAGTGGGGGCGCAGATGTAGAGGAGGTCGTTGAGCAGCCCGATCTTCTCCATCCACTTCGCGTCGCCCACCGCATATCCCAGGCGCCACCCGGTCATGTTGTAGGTCTTGGAAAACCCGGAGAGCGTGATGGTCCTGTCTGCCATCTCCGGGAGGGACCCGATGCTCACGTGCCGGTGTCCCTCGTAGAGGATGTACTCGTAAATCTCGTCCGTGATGGCCACCGCGTCGTGGCGAAGGCAGAGCGATCCGATGAGGGAGAGCTCTTCCCGGGTGAAGACCTTGCCGCAGGGGTTCGAGGGGGTGTTGATCACGACCGCGCGCGTGCGTTCGCTGAAGGCAGCCTCCAGCTCCGCGCGATCGAAGTGCCAGTCGGGAGGATGGATTGTCACGAAGCGGAGGGAGGCCTGGCAGAGCTTGAGGATGTTCAGGTGGTACCCATAGAAGGGTGAGAAGAGGATCACCTCGTCCCCCGGTTCGATGCAGGCCAGGCAGGCGGTCACGAATCCACCCGTGGATCCCACCGTCACCACCACCTCCCGATCCGGGTCGCACCGGATGCCGTTGTAATCGGCCATCTTCCGCGCGATCCGCTCCCTCAAGGGATCGATCCCCTCGAACTTGGAATAGGTGCTCCGGTCGGCTCGGATGGCCTCGATGGCCGCCTCCTTAACCGACTCGGGCGCCGGCTGGTCGCAGATTCCCTGACCGAGATTGATGCCCCCCGCCCGCTCGCACTCCCGGGACATTCGGCGGATGTCCGATTGGACGAGGCCGCGGATCCGCTCGGCGAAGGAGGACTTCAGCGGCGGCTGCGGTGCCTTCATGACGGTCACGCCTCCCGGAGAGCTTTGAGGATCTCCCGGCAGAAGGCGGGAAGGTCCTCCGGCTTGCGCGAGGTGATCAGGTTGCCATCGCGGACCACCTCCTGGTCGACGAACTCCGCGCCGGCATGGACCATGTCGTCGCGGATCGCCTGATAGGCGGTCAGTTTCCTTCCCCGGGCGATGCCGGCGGAGGCGAGGACCCACCCTCCATGGC
>Ga0066710_100002461_pt1 | contig 14958 bp, 13 predicted proteins | sample GraSoiAngelo_159_FD_79666 | JGI IMG/M metagenome (GOLD analysis project Ga0066710, IMG submission 79666) | Grasslands soil microbial communities from the Angelo Coastal Reserve, California, USA - 14_1009_16_40cm | ecosystem: Environmental > Terrestrial > Soil > Grasslands | place: USA...
CCTCCCGCGAGCGGCTGGAGAAGCTGGAGAAGGAGCTGGCCGAGCTGCGCGAGCGCTCCTCGGCCATGAAGGCCGACTGGCAGCGCGAGAAGGCCGCCCTCAACAAGGTCAAGGACATCAAGGAGAAGATCGAGCGGGCGCGCTTCGAGGCCGAGCAGGCGACGCGCAACGGCGACCTCAACAAGGCGGCCGAGCTGCGCTACGGGACGCTGCCCGCCCTGGAGAAGGAGCTGCAGGCCGAGGAGGCGCGGCTGAGCGAGAACAAGGGCGGCCGGATGCTCAAGGAGGAGGTGGACGCGGAGGACGTGGCGGAAGTGGTCTCGAAGTGGACGGGCATCCCGGTCACGAAGATGCTGGAGGGGGAGCTGGAGAAGCTGCTCCGCATCGAGGACCGCCTGCGCCAGAGGGTGGTCGGCCAGGACGAGGCGCTGTTGCTGGTGGCCAACGCCGTCCGCCGCTCCCGGGCCGGCCTGGGCGATCCCCGCCGGCCCATCGGCTCCTTCCTCTTCATGGGGCCGACCGGGGTCGGCAAGACCGAGCTTGCCAGGGCGCTGGCCGAGTTCCTGTTCGACGACGAGAAGGCCCTCGTCCGCATCGACATGTCGGAGTACATGGAGAAGCACACCGTGTCCCGGCTCATCGGCGCGCCCCCCGGCTACATCGGCTACGACGAGGGCGGCCAGCTCACCGAGGCCATCCGCCGCCGTCCCTACGCGGTCGTGCTCTTCGACGAGATCGAGAAGGCCCACCCCGACGTCTTCAACATCCTGCTCCAGGTGCTGGAGGACGGCCGGCTCACCGACGGCAAGGGCCGCACGGTCGACTTCCGCAACACCGTCCTCATCATGACCAGCAACGTGGCGAGCGATCTCGTCCAGGAGATGGCGCGCACGGACCGCGACAGCAAGGAGATGAGGGACCGGCTCATGGACGCGCTGCGGCGGACGTTCCGGCCGGAGTTCCTGAACCGCATCGACGAGATCGTGGTCTTCCGCTCGCTGGGCCCGGAGGAGATCGACAAGATCGTGGACATCCAGATGCGGGACCTGCAGAAGCGGCTCTCCGAGCGCAAGATCGCCCTCGAGCTGACGCCCGAGGCCCGCCAGGCGCTGGCCGAGCGCGGCTATGACCCGGTCTTCGGCGCCCGGCCGCTCAAGCGCACGATCCAGCGCATGGTGGAGAACCCGCTGGCGGTGGAGATCCTGGCCGGAAAGTTCAAGGAAGGCGACCACGTGGTGGTCAGCCTCTCCCGCGACCGGGAGACGTTCACGTTCCGCAAGGAGGCGGCAGTCGCCCAGCCGGCATAGCGACTGCCGCCTCCGGCGTCTGCCGCGCGCAGCGGAGCGTCTCCTCTGTGGCGGACGCGAGGATTTACTCCGAGCATTTGCCTTTGATGATGCGTGGCGCGGAGCGGAGCGCGGCACATCCGTATGCGCAGCCGCCATCGCCCAGCTGGCCTGAGGACCGCCACTTCGAGCACGGGTGAGGCCCCTCGTCGCAACTTGACACAGGATATGTGTGCACATATCCTGTGGGCATGAATCTCACTCTGTCTATTGATGAAAGAGTCGTCAAACGTGCTCGGAAAGCAGCGGCCAGCATGGGCATCAGCCTGAACCAGGCTGTCCGCCGGTTCCTCGAGGATCTCGCCGGTCACGACTCGGCCGACGCCGACATTGCGGAGATGAACGATCTCTCGGCGCGGTCTGGTGGCCGCTCCGGCGGATGGCGCTTCGACCGCGACGAGATCCATGAACGACGGCCGTAGCTTTCTCGACACGAACGTCCTCGTGTATACCGACGACCAGGACTCCCCCGAGAAGAAGCGGCGGGCGCTGGAGCTGTTCGCCACGCTGCGCCGCCGCCGCAGCGGCGTCGTATCCACGCAAGTGCTGCAGGAGTACTTCGTCACCGCCACCCGCAAGCTCCACGTCGGACCCGAGGTGGCGCGGCGAAAGATCGAGATCTTCGGGCGGCTCGACCTGGTCACGCTCGGACTCGAGGACGTGCTGGGTGCGATCGATCTCCTCCGGCTGCACCAGCTCTCGTTCTGGGATGCTCTCGTGGTGCGGGCGGCATTGGTATCCGAGTGCTCACGGCTGCTATCCGAGGATTTCCAGGCTGGGCGGCGCTTCGAGAGGCTCGAGGTCGTCAACCCGTTTGCTTGACGACGTGATACCGTGCCGCACCCGGAGGTGGCGCATGAGGAGCTTTGCGGCGAGGGCGTTGCTGTTTGTGCTGGTGGGCGGATCAGCGGCGGTCGCGACGGCGGAGGGCAATCGCCATGTCCGCCTGAAGTCGCGGGACGCGAAGGACGTGCGTCCCTTCGACGACGCGGTGCGGGTGGGCAACACCCTCTACCTGGCCGGGCGGATCGGCCTCGACGCGGCCACGCAGAAGCCGCCCGCCGATGCCGCCGCCGAGGTCCGGAACGTGATGGACCAGATCAAGTCGGTGCTCGCCCAGGAAGGCATGACGATGGACGATCTGGTCACGGTCACGGTCTACTGTACGGACCTGGGCCTGTACGGCACGTTCAACGACGTCTATCGCACCTACTTCACGAAGGGGTTCCCGGCGCGCGCCTTCCTCGGCACGGGGTCGCTCCTCGCCGGGGGCCGCTTCGAGGTGCAGGGCATCGCGGTCAAGCAGTAGCGGTGCGCCGACGACGCGTCTGGGGCTCGTCTCCGACCTGCACGGCCGCTTCGATCCGCTGCTGCCGAAGGTTCTCGCCGGCGTCGAGCGCATCGTGCTCGCGGGCGACACCGTGGACGAGACGCTTCTCGTCCGCCTGCGCGACATCGCGCCCCTGCACGCGGTGCGCGGGAACAACGACCGCAGCCCGGGGCTTCTCTGTCTGCCGGAGTTCCTCGAGCTCGACCTCGCGGGGACCAGGATCCTCGTCGCGCACGACCGGAAGGACCCGCGCCTTTCGGCGGCGGTCGCACGGAGCCACGCCAGCGTGCTGGTGGTCGGCCACTCGCACCAGCCCTTGCTCGTGAGGGAGGGCGATCTCCTGGTCGTCAACCCGGGAAGCGCCGGCCCACGGCGCTTCCGCCTTCCCCGCACCGCGGGCACGATGACCCTGGCGGCCGGCCAGCCCCCGCTCGTCTCGCTGTGGGACCTGGACCGCGACGCCCCGCATCCCCTGGTCGTGACCGCGTCATGAGGCCCGCGCCTCGTCGCGGGCTTGACGACGATCGTCTCCGCCGGCTAGGCTTTCTGCCGACCCCTAAGCGGAACCGAGCGGCAGGCCGGCCGCCCTCAGTTCCGTGCCCAAGGCGGGTCTCTCTCAGGCGCACCGCCCGGGCCGCGGCCCACCGCCGGCAAAGGAGCACGAAAGGACCATGAGACGAGCCGCAGGCGTCTTGATCGCCTTGATCGCGATCAGCTTCCCGGTCGTTGCGCAACAGGACCCGCAGAAGGCGGGGCCGCCGCCCTTCCTGACGCTCCCAATCCTGCTCCACGTCAATGACCATGCCCTCGTGAACGGACACCTCGTCTTCGGCGGCGACGCGGCGGCTCCGGCGCCGTTGGCGTCGAATCCCGGCACCGCCGCCTATCTGGCCGCGGACCCGAGCCTGTCGGCGGCGCTCTCCACCGGAAGTGATCGCGACGTCTCGAGCAGCCCCGACTCCTACGAAGGAGAGACCGGCACCCTCTCCGCCGCCGGCTTCGCGTCCCGCCTGGTCGGCGGCTCCAACCACATCTACCCGGGAAACTGCAGCGCCGCGGCGGCGTCCGGCACGCTCGGAGATTGCGCGCCCCTGGCCTACAGCTCGAGCGATGGCTCTTCCTGGTCGAAGACCGCGCTCCCGCGCACCTGGAACGGGACCACCTTCGGCATCGGCTTCGACCCCGGCGTCGACGTCGACAAGAACGGCACCTTCTACTTCACCTATGGGGTGGCGCCGCTGTCCAGGAATTTTCCGAACGCCATCGTGGCCGTGAAGTCCACCGACGGCATCAACTGGACGCAGCTCACTCCGGTCACCTTCAACCGCTCGCGCAACTTCGACGACAAGTACTACCTGGCCGTCGACCGCAGCAGCTCCGCCTTCGCCAACCGCATTTACGTGTCCTGGGACCGCAACTCCGGGAACAACCAGATCCTCCTGATCTCGTCGTCGGCGGACGGCGGCAACACCTGGAGCACGCCGGTCAAGGTCAACGACGGCACCAGCAGGTTCGAGCGCGTGATCGGCGCCTATCCGGCGGTGGACCAGAGCACGGGCGTCGTGTACGACTCCTGGCACGACTACGCCAAGGACGTCATCTTCGTCGACAGGAGCGCGAACGGCGGGGCGACCTGGGGCACCGACGTCGCCGCCGCCCGGACCCACACGGGCTTCGGCGTCGACATCGGATGCGTCGGCGGACGCGCCCAGGGCCCCGCGCATGCGCTGCGCGTGGGGCCAAGCGGGGCTCTCTACCTCGTGTATGCCGACCAGGTGACCGGACGCGGGTTCGACGTGCTGTTCACCCGGTCGACCAACGGCGGCGCGACCTGGTCCGCACCCGTGACGCTGAACGATGACGCCGGCTCGGCCGACCAGTTCCACCCGACGCTCAGTGTCGAACCCAACGGCGTGGGCGGCGACAAGGTCACGGTGACCTTCTACGACCGTCGAGACGATCCCGCCAATTGCCAGGCCAATGTCTACGCCACCCAGAGCACGGACGGCGGCGCGACGTGGGCCGCGAACGTGAAGCAGACCTCGGCCGCCTCCGACTTCGACGGCAACCGGAACGGGCCGGGCGACTACTCCTCGTCCGCTCCCTTCAGCTCCGCGGTGTGGCCGTTCTTCTGCGACCACCGCTCCACGAACCCCGAGACGAGCACCGCCGGAGCCTTCGAGATCTACACGGTCGACGTGCACTAGCCGCCCCTGGCGTTCGCTCGGGCGGGCGGGCTGCGCTCGCCCGAGCTGCCGCCTTCCGGTGACCCGCGGCTAGCGGCTGGTCTCCTCCTCCCTTCGCGGGTTCGGGCGAAACCGCCACGCCCTTGGTGTTCCATTTCATCACGACGAATCTCAGCGGCGCGGAGCCGGTGTTGGTGATGCCGTGCATGACCCAGGGCGCGGCGTAGATGGCGTCGCCCCTGGCCGCCGGGAAGTCCTTCCCGTCGAGGTGCCACCGCCCGGAGCCCTCGGTCACGATGAGGAACTCCTCCTCCGCGTGCCGGTGGGGCGGGTGGATCTGCTGCCCCGGTTTGAGCACCGCCGAGGCGGTGAGCATGTCGCGAAGGCCGTAGGTCTCGCCCTCGAAGTGGGCCCGCAGCTCGCCCCAGTCGCCGGTCGTCGGCTTGGCCTGCTGCCACGACACGCGCGCGGAGCCGAGCGGGGCGGTGCCCTGGGCCTCTCCGCCCCGCGTGGCGATCAGGGCCAGGACCGCCACCGCCGGCAGGGGCAGCGAGAGCCGTCGCTTCCGCATGGGACCTCCTCCCGGGACGGCTAGCTGCGCCGCTGCATCACCCCGCGGATGTACGCGAGGTTGGCGGCCATGTCCTTCTCGACCGAGCCGGTCGGGCAGTCGGTCTCGAGCTGGGCCCAGCCGCGGAAGCCGATGTCCGCCAGCGCGCCCACCACGGCCGGGAAGTCGATCGGACCCTGGCCGAGGAAGTGCGGGTTGTCCTTGAGGTGGACCTCGCAGATGCGGTCCGCGCCCAGCCACCGGATCTCCTCCACGACCGGGAAGCCGCCCCGGGTCGAGTTGCCCACGTCGTAGTAGGTCAGGACCGCGGGCGACTTCGTCCTCGACATGATGCGCGCGTTGTCGCGGGCCGAGATCGTGTCCTCCAGGCCCAGGACGACCCCCGCCTTCTCCGCCGGCGGGGCAAGCTCGCGCAGCAGGTCGCCGACGCGGTCCTTCTCGGCCTGGGTCTCCAGCGCGCCCTTGCCGAAGAACGGCAGCAGGACCACCTTGACGCCCAGGGCGCGGGCGATGGGTATCGAGTCGGCCACCCACCGCTGGCCCAGCGGGTCGGACTTGAGGACGTTCTTGTGCAGGACCTCCAGGCACGCCGAGGCGAGCGGGAGGCCCACGCGCGCCGATTCGGCGAGGTAGGTCTTCTGGAGCGTGGGATCGCTGAGCGGCAGGTCGTCGCCGGTGTGACCCAGGCTGATCTGCACGCCGTCGAAGCCGATCCGCTGGGCGAGCGCCACCGCTTCGGGCTTGTTCTCCAGCTTCAGGTTCCAGTCCGTGACCCCGACCCTGAACTGCGCGCCCCGTCCGGCGGTTTGGGCTCCCCGCCGCCCGAGCGCCGCCGAGGCCACGCCGGCTCCACAGAGACGGAGGGCATCGCGCCGCGTCAGGCTCATGGATCCTCCCTCAAAAGCTCAGCTTGGCGCCGAGCTGGATCTGCCGCGACGTCGTGACGGTCGACGTGATGCGCCCCCAGGTCGGGGCCAGGATCGGGGAGCCGTCCGGGTTCACGCCCGTGAAGGCGACGCGGCCCGAGGGGACGGCGAAGTTGGGATGGTTGGGCAGGTTGAAGCACTCGACGCGGACCTGGAGCGAGCGGCCCCGGCCCAGCTCGAAGGCCTTCACCAGCGACGCGTCGACGGACACGAGGCCGGGCCCGATGAGCGTGTTGCGCCCCAGGTTGCCCCGGGTGTTGGCCGGCTGGAGCTGGAAGCAGGCCACGTCCCAGTAGCGGTCGGGGCCGCCCAGGATCGGGTCGTTCGAGCAGCCCGGCTTAACGTCCGGACGCTCGTGCCGCGAGAAGCTCGTCGTGTTCAGGTTGCCCGAGCGGTTGAAGCCCTCCTCCACCGTGAAGGGATGTCCCGATCGCAGCGTGGTGATGTTGTTGAGCTGCCATCCCCTGAAGAGCCCCGCGGTGAGGCCCTTGGACGATCGGGCGAACGGCAGGTCCCAGGTCCAGTTGGCGGTCAGGTTGTGCTTGGCGTAGAACGCCGAGAGCCCCCGGTCCCGCTGCGGGTCGTACCAGTCCATCCCGTACTGCACGACGTTGCTGAAGTCCTGGGAGTTGATGCCGCTCGAGTCGTCCACCGAGCGCGAGAAGGTGTACGAGAGCTGCGCCCGCCAGCCGTGGGTGAACTTCTTCTGCACCGCGACCTGCGCCGAGTTGTAGAAGGACTGGGCGTCGGTCACCCGCTGCCAGATGCTGGCGAAAGCGGGGTTGCGCCGCCCGAGCGACGGCTGATAGACCTTCACGCCGTCGACGATCGTCTCCGGCGCCAGGTTGGCGTCGCCCAGCCGGAGGAGGTTCCGGCCCCGCGAGCCGACGTAACCGGCCGTCACGTCCCAGTCCCCGGGCAGCGCCCGCTGCACGTTGAGGTTGAACTGCGTGATGTAGGGGGTCTGGAGGTCGTAGTTCACGGTCTGGAGCTGGGCCTTGATCGGCGCGTTGGAGTCGAAGCTGGCCACCACGTTCGGGAACGGCGGGTTGGCGATCGTGGTCCGGGTCGTGAAGGGCGGGTTGAGGCTCCCGCTGAAGAAGTAGTACTTGGGCAGGATCTCGTCGTAGAAGATCCCGAAGCCCGCGCGCACCGAGGTCCGGCCTCCTCCGAAGGGGTCCCAGGCGAGCCCGATCCGGGGGGCGAAGTTCTTCAGCGAGGGGTTGCCGTGCCAGGGGCCGCCGACGGTGAGCTGGCTGTCGGTCACGCGGCGCAGGTTGGAGATCTTGCCGTCCGCCTCGGTGGGCACGGTGACGAACTCGTAGCGCAGGCCGAGGTTGGCGCTGAGACGGGGGCCGAAGCGGACGTCGTCCTGCAAGAACGCCCCGAACAACCACTGGCGGTAGCGGCGGTCGGGATCGATCTTCCCCGGCACCGCGAAGTCGACGTTGGAGGCCCGGCCCTGGAGGAAGTTCTGCAGGTTGGTGAAGGTCGCGATGCCGCCCACCTGGCTGGTGGTGTTCTGGTCGAACTGCATGTACTGCGCCTGGACGCCGGTCCGCATGGAATGCCGTCCCCGGGTCAGGATCAGGGTGTCCGCGATCTGCCAGTTGTTCAGGCGGTCGTTCCGGGGCAGCCGGAAGTCGCCGGCCATCTCGGTGACCAGCCCCTGGATCGTGAGGTAGCCGAACGGCTGGCCGGGGATCCAGGCCATCGAAGGCGGGATGTCGATGGTGCGGCGGTTGTCGGCGAGCGACACCGACCGGTTGAGGCCCGCCCGCGCGATGTTCAGCAGCGACGCCGAGAAGGTGTGCTGGTGCTCGAGCGTCACGTAGGTGTTGCGCGTGCTCTCGGGCTGGGTGGAGATGGGGGGCTTGCTCGTCGGGATGCGGTTCACCTCGCCCTTGTCGAAGGTGTAGCGGAGGAAGACGGTGTCGCCCGGGGCGAGGCGGTGGTCGATGCGCCCCTGGAAGAGGTGCTCGTCGGTGGGCTGGGTGTCCGAGAAGAGGTACTCCGCGGCGCCCCCGCCCAGGGAGCGGCCGTTGGCCCTCGGGAACAGCGTCTCCAGATAGGCCGGGATGGCCGGGTGCAGGGTGATCGGCCGTCCCCCGATGATGCCGCGCCGCGCGTCGTCGTCGGGCACCGCCGTCACCCCCGTCACCCCCAGCCGCTCGATGAGGCCTTCGTAGGCGAGGAAGAAGAACGTGCGGTCCCTGCGCAACGGTCCTCCCAGGACCGCCCCGAACTGGTTCCGCTTGAAGTCCGGCTTGGGCTGGGACGGCGGGTCGAAGAAGTTGCGGGCGTCGAGGGCCGAGTTCCGGTGGAACTCGAAGGCCGAGCCGTGGAACTCGTTGGCCCCGGAGCGGGTCACCGCGTTGATGACGCCGCCCGCCGAGCGCCCGAACTCGGCGGAGTAGGCGTTGGTGAGGACCTGGAACTCGAGCACGGCCTCGACCCCGAGGAGCACGCCGGCCGCCGAGCCGGGAGTCTTGTTGTAGACGTTGTTGATGTCGGTCCCGTCGAGCAGGAAGTTGTTCTGCTCGGGACGTGCGCCATTGATGGAGATCTTCGGCGTCCGGCCACCCACGACGTCGTTGCCCGCGGCCAGTGCCGCGCTCACCCCGGGCTGGAGCAGCGCGAGCTGCTGGAAGGAGCGTCCGTTGAGGGGCAGCTCCCGGATCTCCCGCTCCCCCACCAGCCCGCTCACCGCCCCCGAGGTGAGGTTGACCCGCGAGACGTCCGCCTGGACGACCACCTCCTCGGTCCTCTGCCCCAGCTCGAGGGACGCGTCGACCACCGCGTCCTGCCCGACGGCCAGGCGGATGCCGCGCCGGGCCAGGGGCCGGAAGCCGGTCAGGGAGAAGTGGACCTCGTAGTCGCCGGGCGGGAGCAGGGGCACGAGAAAGTGCCCGCCTCCATCCGCGGTCCGCTCCTGTACCGCGCCGGTGCCCACGTTCCGGACCACCACCTGGGCCCCGGGCAGCACGTCCCCGCCGGCGTCCTTGACCGTCCCCTGGATGCTGCCGCCGACGTTCTGGGCCCGGGCCGCCCCGGCCCCGGCCAGCACGGCGGCCACGAACACGACGACACGCGCTTTGCTGGGCATCGCCGCCTCCTGACGTCGTAACAGAGGTTCTTAGGAGAGCCTAGGACGCGGCGGCGAGAAAGTCACGCGCGAAAGCTCACCGGCGCTTCCTGCGTGACCGGCGGCCGACGGCGCGCAGGGATGCGCTCATCTGGCGGCCGCGGCCGGCGGCTCCGCCGGCCGCCATGCTCCCCTCCCAGCGCTCCGCGAGGTCGAGGTGGACGTCGAACAGGTCGAGCACGCGCTGCACGGTGTGGTTGACGAGGTCGTCGATCGTCTGCGGGTGGTCGTAGAAGGCGGGCACCGGAGGGGAGATCACCACCCCGGTGCGCGAGAGCTTCAGCATGTTCTCGAGGTGGATGTCGGACAGGGGCGCTTCGCGGACGAGGAGGACCAGCCGCCGCCGCTCCTTGAGGACCACGTCGGCCGCGCGGTGGATGAGGCTCTCGGCCTCCCCGTGGGCGATCGCGGAGAGCGTCCGCATGCTGCAGGGAGCGATCACCATCCCCATGGTCAGGAAGGAGCCGCTCGATGGGGCCGCGCCCTGGTCGCCGTCGGAATAGGCGCGGGTGGCCATGCGCCGCACCTCCTCCACCGTGTGCGGCGTCTCGTGCACGAGCGTGCGTGCGCCCCAGCGGCTCAGCACGAGGTGGGTCTCGACGTCGGAACGTTGGAGGGCCTGCAGCAGCCGCACCCCGTAGATCGTGCCGGTCGCGCCGGTGATGCCGACGATCAGCCGCCGCCCGGCCGGCTCCGCCCTCGCCGGAGGGTTCATCGCGGTCTCACGACGAGCCGGCCCGACCGACGGCGCCCGCCCACGAATGGACCGCGAGCAGGTAGAGCCCGAAGGCCACGCTGACGCCGCCCGCGACCAGCTGCAGCCCCCGGTAGGAGGCGGCGTAACGCGCCTCCAGGTAGCCGAGGGGCAGGCTCATCAGGCCGCTCAGGATGAGCATCCCGGCGATCGAGCCCACGCTGAACACTGCCAGGTAGGCGAGGCCCACGGTGAGGCTGGGCGCGGCGCTCAGCGCCAGCAGCGCGAGCCCGGCGCTGCCGGCCAGGCCGTGGACCAGCCCGACCAGGAACGGCCGCAGGCCACCGCCGAGGAGATGAGCGTGATGGTGGGCTTCCGGCCGGCCGGGGGAATGGGCGTGGAAGTGGACGTGGACCTCTCCGTCATGGGCGTGAGGGTGGGCATGCAGGCGCCAGCGCAGGGCCCGCCGAACCGCCACCGTGCCCAGGGCCACCAGCATCAGCCCGACCGACGCCTCCAGCGCCTCGCCCATCGACGGCGGCACGCTCAGGCGCAGGGCCAGGATCGCTCCGCCCGCGAGGCCCAGCGAGAGCGCGTGGCCGAGACCCCAGAGAGCCCCGATCATCGAAGTGCGCCGCACGCCCGTCTTCTCGCTGGCCATCGTGGTGACCGCCACCACGTGGTCGGGGTCGAGGGCGTGGCGCAGCCCCAGCACGAACCCGACCCCGAGCACCGTCGCCAGCATGCCGTTCATGGAACTCTTCCGGCCGCGCCGCAGGTCACATCCCCGGTCCGCCCTTGAGCATCGGGTTCTCGACCCGGGTGTAGCCGGCCGGGAGCTGCCAGGCCGAGGCGGGAATGGGTCCGCGCTTGATCTCGACGACCTCGCTGGAGGTGGTCGAGGTGCGGCCCATCAGGCCGGCAGTGGTCTTCATGACGAGGGGGAACCCTTTCATGTCCTTCATCTTCTCCTGCAGGTCCGAGATGCCCTTCCCCATCGGCCCCATGGCCGCCATCATGTTGCGCATGCTCTCCGCGAACTCGCGGTACCTCTCCCACGACTGGGCGGGGAGCGGCAAGTCGCTCGTGAGGCACTCCTCCGTCTTCGAGATCTGGCCGAAGGCGATCGTCCAGTCCTCGCACGTGTAGCCGGCGACCTTGCGCGTCGTGCCGGCCTTCTGCACGGTCACCGCCCCCACCAGCCCGCCCATCGCCGCCTGCATCTTCTTCTGGACGTCAGGCGGCAGGTTCTTCATCCGCTCCTGGGCCTCCTTCATCTGCGGGTTGTTCATCTGCTGCTGGATGCGGGCCCGGGCCTGCTCCAGGTCCTGCCGGGTGACGACGAAGTACTGGCGCCGGCGGCCGTCCACGACCGTCATGTCGCCCGACTTGAGATCGATCATGAACTCCCGACCGTCCGCCTGCACGATGCGGACGTGGTCGCTCGTGAGGTAGCTGGTCGCGGTCGTCGGTGGGCCGCCGTCGCGGCTCACTTTCGAGACGATCGTGAGGTCTTCCGCGGCCGCGGGCAGGGCGGCCAGGAAGGCGAGCGCCAGCGCGCAGGTCGGCAGCCGCATGGATCCTCCTCGATGGAGATGGGTCCGGCGGGCGGCGGACCTCACCGCAGCAGCCGGACGACGATCAAGATCAGGATGATGACGAGAAGCAGGTGGATGAGGTTCCCGGTCCGCGGGATGGCGGGCACCCGGGCGGGACCGAAGTAGCCGAGCAGCCAGAGCACGATCAGGACGACGATCACCAGCTCGAGCATCGGGCGGCCCTCCTTCAGGGGTCGCGACCGGGAACGGACCGACGCTATCTTCCCCCGCCGCGGAAATCAAGCCCCGATCTACTTCCGCGGACGGCTGTCGAGGAAGCGGTGGCAGGCGGCCTCGAAGCGCTCGGCCAGGGCCCGCCCGGCCTCGCCCGGCACCGGACCCAGCCGCTTCCAGGCGGTCTGCGCCGCCTCGACCTCGGCCGCGGCGGCCTTCCAGCGCGCCTCGGCCTCACCGCGGGCGCCCATCGTGTTGGCGGCCAGCGCCTCCTTCAGCCGCTCGGCCAGCGAGGCGCCGGCGGCCTCCGCGCGGGGCAGCAGCGCTTCCACCCTCGCGCACAGCTTCTCCATGCGCGCGCGGTTCGCCTCCGGGTCCAGCTCCGTCTTGCGGAACGCCTCGGGGCGGGCCTCCACGACGCGGTTACGCGCGTCGGCGAAGCGGCGGGACAGCGCTTCGGCGCTCTCGCGCGGAGGCGGGCCGGCCTGACGCCAGCGGTTCACGATCTCCAGGACGCGCGGCCCCACGCCGGACGGCGCCGTCCCCGACGCCATCTGCTCCATCTCGAGGCAAAGGGCCTCGCGCTCCGCCACCGCGGCCGCGCGCTCGAGCTGTTCCCGCTGGGCATAGCGCTCGAAGAACGCGTCGGCGGCCTTGCGGAAGCGCTGCCAGACCGCCTCCGCCCTGCTCTTGCGCACGGGGCCCACCGTCTTCCACTCCGTTTGCAGCCGCTTCATCTCCGCCGCCGCGGGCTCCCAGTCGGCGGAGGTGGCCAGCTCTTCCGCCCGCGCGCACAGCGCCTCCTTGCGCTGCAGGTTGGCCGCCCACTCGTGCTTGCGCCGGTCCAGGTCCTCTTTGCGCCGGGTGAAGAAGCGGTCGGCGGCGGCGCGGAAGCGCTCCCAGAGCACCTGCGAGGTCCGGTGCGGCGTCGGGCCCACCTGCTTCCACTCCGATTGCAGCCGCCGGAACTGCTCGGCCGTCTTGAGCCAGTCGGTCGATCCGGCCAGCGCCTCCGCCCGCGCGGCCAGCTCCTCCTTGCGCTTGGCGTTGGCCCGGCCCTCTTCCTTCTTCTTCGCGAGGTACGGGTCGAGGCGGGCGTGGAGCTGGTCGCGCGCCGCCTTGAACCGCTTCCACAGGCTCTCGGCCTGGTCGCGGGGGGCCTGGCGGACCTCCCGCCAGGCCGCGTCGATCTCGCGCAGCCTGCGGAGCGCCTTCTCGAGGTCCTCCTCGGCGAGCAGGGCCTCGGCCTGCCGGCACAGCTCCTCCTGCTTGGCCGCGTTGGTCCAGCGCGTCCACTCGTCGGCCTCGCGCAGCTCCTGGGCCTTCGGGAAGAGAGCGGCCCGCCCCGCCCTCAAGCGCTCGGCCAGTGCCTCGCGCTCCTTCCTCTCCGGCAGCGTGGCCAGGGCGTCCAGCATGCTGCGTTCGTCGCGGAGCGCGCGCTCCACCTCGCGCAGGCCCGGCTTCTCGGCGTGCGCCAGGGCCTCCAGCCTGGCCGCCAGGGCCTGGGCCCGGGCCAGCGTCTGCTGGCGCCGGCGCAGCTCGGCCTCCCGGGCCCGGGCCTGCGCCTCCTTCTCCCTGGCCTCGCGCTCGGCGGCTTCCTTCTCGACGGCGCGGTGCGCGGCCTCATCCTGCTGCCGCTGCCGGCATTCCGCCAGCGCCCGCTGGAAGCGTCCGCTCAGCGCCTCCAACTCGGGGGGGTCGATGAGGGGAGCCATGCCCTCCCACGCGGCCCGCGCCTCTTCGAGGCGATCGAGGGCGTCCTCGCCCCGGAGCGACTCGACCTTCTCACACAGCGAGAGACGCTCCGCCCGCTCACGCTCCCGCGCGTCGGGCACGGCGGGCCCGGGCGCGGCCCGCGGCGACTCGACGGAAGGCGCCGGCTCGGGGGCCGGCGGCTCGGGGAGGGGCGGCTGGGCCGGCAACGGCGGAGCTTCGGCGACGGTCGCGACCGGAGCCGCCTCGGCAGCGGGCGGGGGCGGCGCCGGTTGCGTGTCGAGCGCGGCCCGAGCCCGCCGGGCGGCGGCGGAGTTGCGGGCGCGGGCGGCCACTGCTTCCAGGGTGTCCCGATCGTCGAGCCGGGCCACCGCCGCCACCGCCACGTCCTTGTGCTCGCTCTTCAGGGCGACCTCGGCCAGCGCGGCGGGGTCGCGGATCGCTTCGAGGGCCGCCTGGCGGGTGGCCGGATCGGCGGCGGCCTTGGCGACCGTGGCCAGCGCGCGCGGGTCGTCGAGCCGCGCCACGGCGGCGAACCGGATCGAGGACAGCCGGGCGGCCCGGGCCAGCGCCGAAAGGTGACGGGCGTCGCCGAGCCCGGCCAGCGCCGCCTCGGCGGTCGCCGGATCCTCGGCCGCCTCGGCCATGTGCAGCAGGCGGCCGGCGGCTTCCTGACGCACGGACTCGTCACCGTCCTCCCTCGCGCGCTCGGCCAGCGCCGTGGGGTCCTCCAGCCTCTGCACCGCCGCGCGTCGCACCCGCGGGTCGGCGTCGTCGCGGGCGATGGAAGCGAGCAGGTCGGACTGGTCGGCGCCGAGGTGCCGCACGGCGGCCGCCCGCACCTGCGGATCTGGACTCTGCCAGGCGGGGCGGGTGCGGAACCGGTCCAGGAGGGTCATCACGTCCCTCCGCGAGGATAACCCACTTCCGTGCTTCCTCGCCGGGATAGGGGAAGACCGCCCGCGAGCGAAACGACCGGTCTCGGGTAGGATAGTCCCCTCCCGAAGGGGGCCGTCCGATGTCCGCCCGCCTCATCCTCTCCGCGGCGCTGCTCGCCGTCTCCGCCGCTTCGGCCGCCGCCCTCACGCGGCCGATTGCCGAGACGGACCTGTTCCGCTTCGTGTGGGTCGCCGACCCGCAGATCTCGCCCGAGGGGAGTCAGGTCGCCTTCGTGCGGGTCGCGGTCGACAAGAAGAAGGACGGCTATGCGAGCGCGGTCTGGGTGGCGGCCGCCGACGGCAGCGATGCGCCGCGGGCGTTCACGAGCGGCCCCCA
>Ga0066710_100002462_pt1 | contig 14958 bp, 18 predicted proteins | sample GraSoiAngelo_159_FD_79666 | JGI IMG/M metagenome (GOLD analysis project Ga0066710, IMG submission 79666) | Grasslands soil microbial communities from the Angelo Coastal Reserve, California, USA - 14_1009_16_40cm | ecosystem: Environmental > Terrestrial > Soil > Grasslands | place: USA...
CGAGCGGCCGGTCATGACGAGCATTTCGACAGCATTGTCGAACATCGCGGAATCGCTGCCGCCCTCAACAATCACCGGGAGCAAATCTTTGATGTCATCCCCGAAAAGAGCGGATTCGAAGAGGGTTTCGCGCGCTTTCATCCAATTGATGTTGCCGCGGAGTGTGTTGATTTCACCGTTATGGGATATGTAGCGGAACGGGTGCGCGAGCGACCAACTCGGAAATGTGTTCGTGCTGAAACGCTGGTGCACGACCGCGAGTGCCGATACCATCCGCCGATCCGCGAGATCCGGGAAATAAATTTCGATCTGCTCGGCCGACAGCATGCCTTTGTAGATCAGCGTTCGCGCCGAAAAACTGTCGAAGTACAGCTCCGCAGTCGTCTTTTCGATGCGCTTACGAATGAGATAGAGCTTTCTTTCGAAATCGTCGACTGTCTTGAGGTACGGATTGCGCTCGATGAAGACTTGCTTGAACACCGGCTCGACGGCCTTCGCGGATTCGCCAATGGGCGAGTTGTCTGTCGGAACGTCGCGCCAGCCCAGAAGCTTTTGACCAGCGCGCGCAACGGCCGCTTCGATAATCTCTTTGCACCAGCGCTGGGTGTAGGAGTCGCGCGGCAGGCAAACCATCCCGACGCCATAGTTCCCTGGCGGTGGCAATTCGAAACGCAGTTTCTTGCACTCGGCTTTCAAGAACTCGTGCGGAATTTGAAGTAAGATTCCAGCTCCATCGCCTGTATTGGCTTCGCAGCCTTTGGCGCCGCGATGCTGCAGGTTGACCAGTACTTGAAGCGACTTGCGTATGATGTCGTTCGATTTGCGGCCGGCAATATCCACCACAAAGCCGACTCCACACGCGTCGTGCTCGAATTGGGGGTCGTACAACCCCTGTTTGGGTGGCAGCGCTGAGAACATATAGATGTACCTCTCCGGGCAACGTCGTCCTGGTAGGGTGCCGACTACTTTAGTCATTTTCAGAAGATAAGTCATCCTGAAAAATAAAAGTACTTTGCATAAGAAATGCTAATGCTATATCTTTGGTGAGCGCGGCCTGAAAGCCTGGCTACATTTCTGTGTCTTATGAACCTTGAGACGTTAAGCCTGTACTGCGATGTCATTCGATCCGGTAGCTTCTCGCTTGGGGCCGCTTCCCATCGGATATCCCAATCGGCTGCAAGCCAGGCGGTGCGCCAGCTCGAGGACGAGCTCGGCGCACAGCTCATCGATCGGACGAAACGGCCATTCATGGTGACACCGGAAGGTAAGAAGTTTTTCGAAGCGTGTTTGACGCTGCTGGATAACTTTGAAAAGGCAAAGGCAGAGATCACTTCTCAGCGGACGCTTGTGAGCGGTGCCGTGCGCGTGGCGGTGATTTATTCAGTTGGATTGCACGATATGGGCATTTACTCCCAGCAGTTCACGACCCGGTATCCGCAGGCGAAGATCCGCCTCGCCTATCTGCACCCTCACGAAGTAGTCGAGGCGGTAGTCAACGACGAAGCCGATCTGGGCATTTTGTCATTTCCACCTCCGCATCGATCGTTGACGATTGTACCCTGGCATTCCGAGCCCATGGTGTTTGTGTGCCACCGCGCGCACGTGCTCGCGAAAAGGAAACTGGTTTCTTTTCGAGACGTTGAAGGAGAGAAGTTTGCTGCGTTCGATCGAGGTCTTAGCATCCGTAAGGCCATTGATAAGGCGCTGCGTCAGCGTGGCGTTACGGTGAACATCGCGATGGAATTCGATAACATCGAAACGATCAAACACGCAATTACCCTTCAATCCGGTGTCAGCATTCTCCCCGAACCCAGTGTGCTGCGCGAAGTGGAGTCGGGTATTCTCGCCGCTATTCCGACGGACATGCCGGAGCTTGTCCGGCCCATTGGCATCATCCATCGGCGCCAGAAACTGCTCACTCCCACGGCCCAAACGCTGCTGGATTTCTTACAGAGCCAGAGGCAGTAAGGTCCCGCTGCGGGTCGGATTGGAGTTCGCAGCGGCCTGGTGGTACATCGGTGCCGGGGACCGCCGACTGGTTGTCTGCAGCCGCGGAGCGGCGAAAGAATGTAGCCACGGCCAAAGGCCGTGGTTTCGGATAGGCCGGAAGATGAGCCCCTTTAGGGGCGAAAGATTGCCGGCCCCGACGTATAATGCCACCGCCCCTTGTCCAAACCCGGAGACACACGTGGGGCACACCTACACAAACCTGCTGACTCACATCCTCTTCAGCACAAAGAACCGATTGCCGTATCTTCTTGATGATCGGCGCGACGATGTGTTCGCGTATATCGGCGGCATTGTGCGTGAGCTGAACGGCGTGGCGCTAAACGTCAACGGTGCGAATGACCACGCACATGCGCTCGTCCGCTTACCAGCAGCGTTGCCGGTTGCGAAGGCCGTCGAGATCATGAAAACGAATTCCTCACGCTGGATTCACGAACACCGCATATTGCATCGAACGTTCGCTTGGCAGATAGGTTATGCGGCATTCAGCGTCAGCGAGTCGGTTGTCGATGACGTATCGGGGTACATTAGCAATCAACGGGAGCATCATCGCAAGATCACGTTTCAGGAAGAATTAATCGCGTTTCTGAAGCGCTCCCACATTGATTACGACGAGCGATACCTCTGGAAGTGAATCTTTCGCCCCTAAAGGGGCTCATCCCTCGAGAACGAAAACCACGGCCTTTCGGCCGTGGCTACATTCTTTCGCCGCTACGCGGCTGAGAGCCCCGATGTTAGACTCAATCCATGACACTCCTCATCTTGCTCTTGCTCCTCCTTCAAAACCCCCAGCCCGAGATCCGCATTCCCGATCTGGAGCGCCAGATTCACGAATCCGTTAACGCGCAGCGAAAGGCAAATGAACGTGAGCCATTCGAGTGGGACGACACGCTGGAGAATCTAGCGCGAGCGCACAGCGAGGACATGGCAACACGTGGTTATTTCAAGCACGTGAATCCGGAGGGGCTGACTCCGATGAAGCGCTTGCAGCAGGCCGGCTACAACAAGTGCCGGCTGGTTGGTGAAAACATTTACCAGAACAATCTATATTCACGCGCCATTACTGAGAGAAAGCGGACGACGTACGACTGGAACTCCATGGAAAAGATCGCCGCCACGACTATCAAAGGATGGATGGACAGTTCCGACCATCGGCAGAACATTCTAGAGAAAAATTACACGCGCGAGGGCATAGGTGTGGCGGTTGCGCCCGATGACAAGGTCTATATCACTCAAGTTTTGTGCGGCGAGACTAGCGGCGAGACTAATTGAAGTAGAACGGCATCGGCGTAAAGCACAGGACGAACATCGCTAAGCCAATCCAGCCCAGCCACAGATGGCGTTTGCTAAGCGGAACGGAATCGTCCAGAGTGACAGGATGGCGGAACCCGATGATCAGCAATACTGTCGCCCAAAGCAGCCAGCCTTGCCAATAAAACAATCCTAGGGGAATCAATGTAAAAAGGAACGCTTGGGAAATGCGCTTGTGGTTTCGTCCAAACAGAGCGTACGAGACGTGCCCGCCGTCGAGTTGGCCGACTGGAATTAGATTCAGCGCCGTCGCGTATAATCCGAACCATGCAGCAATACCGATTGGATGGAGATTGATTTCCATTCCCGGTGGCGGGGTTTTTCCCATAATAACTTCGATCGCTTTGAAAATCAGCGGCTCGCCCAACCCGATTCCTGAACCCGGCGGGCCGGGCGCGACATAGCCGGATTTGGCAAGTGCAATGATCAAGGTCGGAATCGCGAGCACAAACCCGACAATCGGTCCCGCAATTCCAACCTCCAACAATGCCGCGCGATGCTGAATGGGCGATTTGATCCGGATGAAAGCTCCCATCGTTCCGACGGGCGTCGGGGCCGGGATGAAGTAGGGCAGCGTGGCGTCGATACCATAGTAGCGGCATGTCAAGTAATGCCCCATCTCATGTCCAAGCAGAATGCTCATGATGGCGAAGCTGAACGGAAGCCCGTTGATAAGTATCGAAGGGGATCGCAGGATCTGTCCGAGAAAGCGAGCTAAATCGTCCAGAGAATTTGTATACATGGCCATCAGCGCGGTGCCCATAATGAGCGTGCTCAGGCAGGTGAGCGCGAACAGAGCGACATTGACCCAAGGAAACTTTTGCTCTCGGGCTTCCTCGAATATGATCTCCGCCGGCGAATCGAACGAATTGTCCATGGAATCCTTGATTACTTTCTTCTGTAGGAGCGGTCATTTCTTCTTAAGGCTGCGCGCTGTCGCGTTTGCGCTTCGCGGGACCGCCCAGGATTTCGCAATCGAGACATCGGGGGCGGTCATACACCGCCCCGACAGAAAACCGGGATATCAAACGCCGGTCCAACCGCTACAACGACTGCAAGTCCTTGCCGGGTTTGAACCGCACGGCCTTTCCGGGAGGGATATTCACTTCCGAACCGGTTCGAGGGTTTCTGCCGATTCCCGTCTTCCGCGGCTTTACCGAGAACACGCCGAAGCCCCGCAATTCAATCCGATCATTCGCCTTGAGCGCATCCTTCATCTTATTGAAGATCGTATCCACTGCCTGTTCCGCCTTCGTCTTGCTCACGCCCGTTCGTTCAACGATCTGGTTCACAAGATCGAGTTTGATCACTGGAGCCTCCGTATCTCGTTTGTAGACATATTTTTAACATCAGGAGACATGTTAGGCAATGGCAATTAAAGCCGATCGGTGGATTCGCGAAATGGCCGAAACCCATGGAATGATTGAGCCCTTCAGCGGGTCGCAGGTCGCTGAAGGTATGATTTCTTACGGTTTGTCCTCGTATGGATACGACCTGCGCCTCGCGGACGAATTCAAGATTTTTTCGCCGCCGCCCGGGGCGGTCCTGAATCCCAAGGCGATTCCGTCCAGCTATTACCAGGAGTATCGCGGCCCGTATTGTGACATCCCGGCGAATGGCTACGTGTTAGGCCGTAGTGTTGAGTATCTTCGTGTTCCGCGCGACGTGCTGACATTGTGCGTGGGTAAATCCACGTACGCACGAACGGGAGTGCTGGTGAATGTCACACCGTTTGAACCGGAATGGGAAGGATTCGTTACCGTTTCCATCGCGAACACAACGCCGGTTCCAGTCCGAATCTTTGCCAACGAAGGTCTTTGCCAGGTTCTGTTCTTTCAGTCTGATGAGCCGTGTGAAGTTTCTTACAAGGACCGGAAAGGGAAGTACCAGATGCAGAAGAAAATCGAATTCGGCAGAACGATTTAGCCGATCAGATCGCTAACCCGCCATCTACTTGCAGGACCTGACCGGTGATATAACTCGCTTTGGGCGAAAGCATGAATAACGCGATTTCCGCTATCTCTTCGGCTTTCGCAAAGCGCCCCAATGGAATCTGCTCCAGCGCCTTCGCGCGATATTCCGGATTGAGCACGCCAGTCATGTCAGTCTCGACAAATCCTAGAGCTAGCGCATTCACCGTAATGTTCGCTTTCGCCATTTCTTTGGCAAGCGCCTTCGTAAATCCAATCATGCCGGCTTTCGACGATGAGTAGTTCACCTGGCCTGCCATTCCGACGATTCCGCTGATCGAGGTGATGTTTAAAATCGAGCCGGACTTTTGCCGCAGCATGACTCCGATCACGTGCTTGGTGAGATTGAATGGACCTTTCAAATTTGTTCCGAGGACGTCATCCCAATCTTTTTCACTCATAAGGGCGAGCAACTTGTCGCGCGTGATGCCCGCGTTATTGACGAGAATATCGATCCGTCCGAAACGCTCCTTCACTTGCTTCACAAGGTTTTTGGCCTGGTCAAAGCTCCCGACATCGGCCTGAAATCCTATCGTGGTGTCGCCGTTCGCGACCTCATCCGCCAGCGCTTTGTTCTGAACGTACGTAAACGCAACCTTGGCGCCTTCTCGCGCGAGCGCCTGCACGATAGCCCGGCCGATGCCCCGGCTTCCACCTGTGACAATTGCAACTTTCCCTGAAAACATCAGCGGAAGATTTTACTTTTGTGAGTCGCTTAGTGAAAAGCTGATTCTGGCGGTGAGAATCACCGGCACGGCCTGGCCATTCAAATATGTTGGTTCGTACTTCCAATGAGAGACCGCTTCAGCTGCAGCCTCACCCAACATCGGCGGGCCTGAAATGACTTTGACTTTTTCCACAGTACCGTCGGCGGTAACAGTCGCCTCAACGACGACCACGCCTTCAACTCGGGCCTTCTTTGCAGCCGGAGGATATTGCGGCTGTTCGATGTGGACAAGCTTCGGGGGCTTGACATTGCCTCCAACCCGAATCGGCTCGGTTGGCGGCGGGCCGGATGGCGGCGCTGTCGCCGCACCGCCGAGGATCCCGCTGAGGACGCCTCCATTAATGCCTGCAGGCACTCCACCACTGACGCCGCCAGGCACGCCCCCATTCACGCCACCCGACGCCGGAGGCGATTCCACAATGTGGGCAATGTCTTTCGGAATAGTTGTCGGAGCTATTACTGCAGGTTCCCTCTCAATTGGGAGTGCTCGCTCCTGCACGACCGGAGCGGTTTCGGTCACCGCAGCGGTTGCGGGTGTCTTTGGCGCCGCGCGATGGACTGGCTCCGGTGCCGCGCTCAGCGGCGCGGCTGGAGGCGGAGGAGGCGGCGCCATGTACAACGTGGTGATAAGTTGAAATTCTCCAAGCTTCTCCGGCATCGCCATCTGGATGATGATCAATGCGGCGACGATCACGGCCTGAAGCGCAATTGCAGCGCCGAAAGCCTCAAGTTTCCTGTTGTCTTTGTGCGGAATGGTCGCGGGTAATTGCTCGAACATGTGTTGTACCCTACGGTTTTTAGACGTGGTGGCGAGCACATCGACACAGGCCCATGAAGTAGGGATTTGGCTAGTGCCCTCTTAACAGATCGTGCAGGAACCAGCCAATAATCCGCGGATTCTGCACTGCGTCCTTCAGCCGGTAGGGTAATCCGGCGTGTCCATAAGGTACATACATACGGGAACGCACGCCAAAGTTCCGCGCGATTTTCAGTAAAGACTGCTGTGGCAGGCCGTACAGTAATTCGAGCTCGCACGGAGTCCCGGCCTCCTTTAAGCGACGCAACGAGAGCCGGGCAATCGCGGGATTATGAGTAGCAACGCCGACGTGTAGTGCGCGACCAGCAAGGCGCTCGATGACATTCAGAAATCCTTCTCGGGGATCGGTTTCATCGTCACCAATCCCGCTCCATTCGCCTTTCACAACACGGACGCGCAACGCCATATCAATTGCCCGGTTGGCATCGATGAGACTACGGCGCCAGCGGCCCGGTAGTGTGCAGCCGAGTTGAGAATAGATCTCGCGGGCTTGGGCAATAAAGTCGAACGTGCGATCCACAGTTTCGGGTGCCATTGCATCGAAATGCACAACCGCATTGAGGCGCCGCGCTTCCTTCAGGACGTTTCTTAGTAAATCTAAATCGAATTTCAGCGCAGGGGCCTTGACGGAGAGATAACAATCCGAGGCGTGGCTCGACATTGTGCGCAGCGTCCCGACGTAAGCTTGCGAGATGGATACGGGATGGTCTGAATAGATATCCCAGTAGCAGACGGTGCTGGCAATGCCTTGGCGTGCAAGCCTGTCGCAGACAGTGCGCGCGTCGTCCAACGCCGGTCCGGCTGTGTACGCGCTTGCGGCGCGGCGTATTAATGATTGAATGGCCGAGTTAGCTTCTCCCATCCAAATCGCGCGGCATCCCATGCCAACACCGTCGCTCCTCGAATATTGTTCGGATATGCCCAAACCGAAACGCACGGCCGTACGCGATCGGTCCACATCTGCGTCCACCGTTCGGCAGATCCAAGAAACTCGTAGGACTGAAGTCCACGCCCGGCCGCGTATCGCAGGGTTTCCAGCATCAACAGATTTCCGGGAGAGCAACGCGCGAACGTCTCGTCGTAGCCGACTTTCAAGAGCCAAAATCGACCGCCGGACTCGACCGCAATCTGAGTTGCCGCGGCGTGCCCGGCAATCTTCAGAAAGCAGATGCGCAGAATTCCTTTTTCACTTGCGATGGCCGTGTACTGCTCGAAGAACCGTCTCCGATCCGGATCGGTCACCAGCGCCGAACCGGCGCGTCCTTTCCAATTGGCAGCCTCGATCCGAAAACTCTCGGCGAGCAGCGGAGGTACTTGATCCGGCTTGGGCGAGGTGATTTCGTATTCAACGTATCCGATTTTCTCAGCTGTTCGCAGCGCTCGCCTCAGGCTCGAACGGCGCTTGGCGCTCAGTTTCCGTTCCGGCTCAGACCAGGATGCATCCAGTTCGATCCACGGATAACCTGTGGCCGCGCGCGTAATGAGAACACCGCGTGATTTGAAGGCTTCTCGCAACGCGGCCAGGACGGGTGAATCGGCCAGAGTGCGGCGCAGCAGGAGGGGCCGCCGGAATTCGATCAGAGTGGAAATTAGAGCTGTAAGGGACGTGGGATCGGAGTGAGGGAAATCCGTCGGCTCATAGAGTTCATTGACACCAAGGCATTCCATTCGGTTCAAGTGCTTGCCGCGCATGATCAATGCACCTAGCGCGCCGGGTTGTTCGGCATCGCTCCCAATTACGATCAGTTGCAGCTTGCCGCAGGCCGAAAACGCGCTACTACAAGCCTTTAGCCAGCCGTACTGATGCATTGGGCTATTCGATGCCTCGGCCAGCAGACTCCAGCGTTGCGCTTCATTGTCGATTGCGCCGAATTCCTGGACAATTCGCACCGAGGTGCTCACGACACTTAATGAGCACGGGGATAGCCGCAAAAAGGCATAAATTCACAAAGAATTTTGAGGATTTTGTGCCTCTTTATAGGCTATTCATTTTCTGATCGGGCGACAGACGTTCCGAAATGTAGTACTGAGGGTAATACCCGCGTGCGGTATTATGTCTCGCGACAATAAGAGGCCGGAGGAAGCCGCGGCTTCTGCACAAGGAGAAGAGGATGAGCAGAGATGATGATTTCGATGAAGTTATGGACTTGCCCAACAAAACGGGCGCTGGGCAGGACGATACGTCGGAGCCGCTTTCGGAGGATGAGTCCGAAGAAGAAGTAGAAACAGTTTCTCCGGAAGCCGAAGAAAAAGAGATGCCCGCGCGGCCGCGTAAGTCTACGGCTAAGAAAAAGAAAAAGGCAGTTGCTAAAACGCAGGCGAAGAAAAAAGCAACGCAAGCTGCTCGGAAGCCAGCCGCGAAACGGACAGCCAAGAAGACTACCGCGAAAAAGAAGATGCCTGCCGCCAAGAAAAAGAAGGCAGCTGCCAAAGCCGGACGGAAGCGCTAGCAAGAAATGTTTTGAAGTGCACGACCTCTACACGCTGTTGGGTCGTTTCCAACCCGACAGCGTGGTTCTTGATCTGGCGTAAACTCGGGCTAAAGCCGCGCGACTACATACTTGACTAGAAAGAAAAGTAACAATCCTTTAGGGCTGGCATGCTATTCTTTTTCAGTTAACTGCAACAGCGAATGATCGCTGTTGTTACTCATGAACTTAGGAGCCTCTTGTCACTGTCCGGAGAGTTGATTCTGCTTGTTGATCCCTTTCCTGCCCAGCCCACGAAGTTCCTTAAAAATTGAAATCAGGAAAAACATGGCGAAGAAAATTTATGTTGGAAATTTGTCGTTCAGAACGACTGAAGAAGAACTCACCGGCCTTTTTGAGCAGGTCGGCGCCGTTGAATCCGTAAGCATCATCACGGATCGCGACACCGGACGCTCGAAAGGATTCGGGTTCGTTTCCATGAACGACGAAGATGCCGAAAAGGCGATCGCAGCGTTCAATGGTAAGGAATTCGCTGGGCGCGCGTTGACCATTAACGAAGCTCGCCCGATGGTGAAAAAGGACTTCACCAGCCGCGCCGCTCGGAACAACCGCTGGTAAGCAATTTCAAATCTGCGTCGCGCCAGCAGGAAAGCCTGCTGGCGCGGCTAGAAAAGAAGATCCTCATCGGCCTCGCTCGCCGAATGCCGCCATGGGTCAACTCGGATCATCTAACGTTGCTCGGGTTTTTGGGGATGATCATGGCGGGCGTGTGCTACTCACTCGCCAGATGGAGTCCCTGGGCTTTCGCCGCCGCGGTTGCGTCTCTTGGCGTGAACTGGTTCGGCGATAGTCTGGACGGCACGCTCGCTCGCGTTCGCGATCAGCAGCGGCCCCGTTACGGTTTCTACATTGATCACATCCTCGATTCGTTTGGCGCTCTGTTTTTGATCGGCGGCTTGGGCCTGTCCGGCTACATGACAGGCACAATCGCGATGATGCTGATCGTCGTCTATTTTCTTCTATCGATTGAGCTCTATCTCGCGACATACTGCGTCGGAGTTTTTCGGTTGTCGTTCAGTATCTGGGGCCCGACGGAATTGCGTATTGTGCTTGGTATCGGAACATTCGTCCTGTTGAGGAAGCCGATTGTTATGATCGCCGGACAAGCGTATTTTCTCTGCGATGTGGCTGCCGTCGTCGCGATCGCAGGAATGCTGCTTATGACGATTGTGAATACGATTCGAAACACCGTCCGGCTTTATCGGGAGGAACGCATTCGGTGAGCGGAACGCTTCGTGTGTGGCTGAAGTTCAACACGGTCGGCCTGCTTGGCATGGGGTTTCAACTCTTGGCGCTCGCAGCACTCAAGGGCGGGCTAGGTCTGAATTATTTGGCGGCGACCATAATTGCAGTCGAGAGCGCAGTCCTTCACAACTTCATTTGGCACGAACGTTGGACCTGGTTGGGGCGCAGGCTGCGCGCAAATGGAGTGTTGCGGAGGCTGCTCCGGTTCCATCTGGCAAATGGCCTTATTTCGATTACCGGAAACCTGCTCTTGATGTGGTTTTTTGTATCCCACTTACACGTGCATTATTTCCTGGCGAATATCATGGCCATTGGCGCGTGCGCGACGTTTAATTTTCTAGCAAGCGATCGTCTTGTATTTACGTAGGGAGCGCCGTGATGGAATCAGTGGCTAACGACCTGTTATCGGCATTACACGCGGCCGACCGGCTACGGCAGATCGATGAAGCCGCGGCCTCCGAGCGGCCCGCGCCCGGCAAGTGGTCGAAAAAGGAAATCCTCGGCCATTTGATTGATTCGGCGGCAAACAATCATCAACGATTCATTCGCCTTCAACTGAACCCGCGGATCGATCTGCCTGGATATGACGGTGACGAATGGGTACGGGTCCAGCGCTACCAAGACAGGCCGTGGCACGAGATCGTTGAACTGTGGCAGATGTACAACAGGCAACTTGCTTCGGTGATTCGACACGTCTCTCCCGAGGCTCTTCGCCATATCTGGCACACGCCCGATGGAACCGACCTGGATCTGGAGTTCATCATGCGGGACTACATCGTCCACCTGCGACATCACTTAGCTCAGGTGCTCGGTAACGATTCGGCTGTTCCTCTGTAGCGGCGGTCATAGGACCGCCCCTAGTCCTACGGTTTCCCTGCCGCCAAGTATCCCGTGCGTGTGCGAATGTCGAGCATCTTGCCGCGTTTACCTTTTGCTGTGATCTTCACTCGGCGATATTCCCCATTGTGTGCCGCATTACTGGAGACATATCCAATCGTGTACTGGCCGCGAATGGCGCTTGCGATCCGAGGCCAGATCGAATGGAGACTCTCGAGAGTGTTTGGGAAAAACGCCTCACCGCCGGTGACCTTCGCGATTCGTTTCAACACGGAAGGATTACGGTCTTTCTGAAAAGGGTCGTAAATCCCGATGGAATAAATCGTCGCGCTGGATTGCTGCGCCAGCCGGAGCACATCGTCCAACTTCGCAATGCTGGCGTTGTCCCCGCCGTCACTGAGCACAATGAGCGCTTTGCGCTGTCTGCTGCCCTGGTTGAGGTGATCGAGCGCCAGCTTGAGCGCATCGTACAGCGCCGTCGTGCCTTCCGCCCGCGTTTCGGTCAGCGTCGCGCGAAGCTCGGAGCGATCGCTCGTAAACGGGTGCGATGGCGGCAGCGCGAGCCAGGGCTTCCGGTTGAAATTCACGATGAACATTTCATCTTGAGGATGACTGGCGCCTAGGAAAGCCAAAGCCGCAGTGACGACATCCTTGCGCTTATTGCTCATGCTGCCGCTATTGTCAATGACCAGGCCCACTGTCGCGGGTGTGTCCTCCGGTTGGAAAATTTTGATCTTTTCTTCACGGCCATCTTCATAGACTCGGAAGTCTTTGTCCGTGAGACCGGTCACGGGCCGGCCGTCGTCTCCAAGGACTGTCACATTAAACACCACGAGGTCGACGTCAACCGAGAGCGTGAATTGAGACAGGAGAAAAACTGATAGAACGTATTTCAAAAACATCCTACCTGTATCTTATCTAAGCCTGGCTGTCATCGGGTGGTGAAAAAACTCTCCGGTATCCGCTCAATCCAGTATTGTCAAACATTTTCAAATGTCATCTTTCAGGCCTATAATTCCCGCCCATATGAAAAATTACTCAGTCGGTTTGAGAACTTATCGAATTGTTCAGACTTTGTTCCTTGCGATTCTCGCAATCGCACCGCTTGGTCTAGCGCAACAACGCAAAGCGCAGCCGCCGAAATCCGTGCGTCTGTACGTCTTCGATTGCGGCAGCTTGGACATTCCCGACACATCGCCGTATCAGCTGAAGAAAGAAGAATTGGTTACGAACAAAATGTCGGTGCCGTGCTTCTTGGTTGCACATCCGAAGGGAACGCTGATGTGGGATGTTGGCGCGGTTCCAGATAGCAGTTTCAAGCCGGGCGGCGGCCATGCGCCATTGCGATACGCGACGGCCACTAAGCGACTGACTGATCAACTTGCCGAGATTGGATATACGCCAGCCGACATCACTTATTTGTCGGTCTCGCACTTTCACTGGGATCACGTAGGCAACGCGAACGTCTTCGCGCCAACAGCGACTTGGTTAGTCCGAAAGCTGGAGCGCGAGATCATGTTCAGCGAACCGCCATCTCCCCGGACGGAACCGGCAAACTACAGCGCTCTCAAGACCAGCAAGACGGTGATCGTCACACACGAGGAGCATGATGTGTTCGGCGATGGAACCGTTGTCCTCAAATCGACGCCCGGGCATTCTCCGGATCACCAGGTGTTGTTCTTGAAATTGACGAAGACCGGCCCGATTTTGCTCAGCGGCGATCTCTATCATTACCCTGAGGAGCGGAAACTGAATCGGGTCCCTACGACAGAATTCAACGCGGCACAAACCGTCGCGTCCAGAGCCACAATCGAAGCATTCCTGAAGAAAACGGGCGCACAACTTTGGATTCAGCATGACTTCACGGCAAACGCCAAGCTCAAGAAGGCCCCGCAGTATTACGAATGATTCCGCCCGAAGGTACCGCTTCGCGGCACGCTCCGGCTAAAGCCGGCGCCTACATATTTCGAGTTGCGGGTTTTAGCTTGAGCGCGCGTTGACGCATCCCATGCCACGCTCGGAACCCGAGCAAAAAGCTGAGCAGCAGTGCGTACGCGAGAGGATTCCGGACATCCGATTTCTCGAAGAAGTAGTAATGAATCACGCCCGCGGCTCCGCTGAAATAGATCAACCGATGGACCGCTTGCCACCGGGAGCCGCCAAGCCTTGCGATCCATTTTCGTGTGGAAGTGACCGCTAAGGGGATCATCAGTGTGAAAGCAGTCATTCCCGATAAGATGAATGGCCGCTTGATGATGTCCTTCAGAATCTCGCCCCACATGAAAAACTGATCCAACCAGACGTAGGTCATCCAGTGCAGGAATCCCTGAAAAAACGTGAACAGCCCGATCATCCGGCGAAATCGAATCAGGCTGCTGACGCCGGTGATGCGTCGCAGCGGTGTGATTGCCAGCGTGATCATCAGGAACCGTAGCGTCCAGATACCCGTAAACTCGGTGATATCTTTAATTGGATTGGCGCTCAGTCGGCCGTAAAGAGCTTGATTGCTGATCCACACCATGGGCCCCAGGCAGGCTAGAAAAACGGCCGGCTTGAGAATCCACCACCGATTGAATTTCCGCATCCTTGAACTAGTAGTAACGGCGCAGATCCATTCCGGCGTACAGCTCCGACACCTGGTCGGCGTACCCATTGAACATCAGCGTGGGCCGCTTGAAGAATTCACCGATGCGGCGTTCTCGGGCCTGACTCCATCGCGGATGATCGACATTGGGATTGACGTTCGCGTAGAAACCGTACTCCTGTGATGCTTGCTGCTGCCAGGTGTTGACGGGCTGCTTGTCCGTAAAGCGGATATTCACGATGGCTTTAATACCTTTGAAACCGTACTTCCATGGCAGGACCAGGCGTAGCGGCGCGCCGTTTTGATTCGGCAGCGGTTTTCCGTAAATACCGGTAGCGATCAACGCCAGCGGATGTGTAGCCTCGTCCATTCGGAGTCCTTCGACATACGGCCAATCCAAAACTTTGAGGAACGACCGGCGCTGTTCCGGGTATTGGTTTGGATCCACCAGTGTCTTGAACTCAACGAACTTTGCTGACGGAAGCGGCTCGAGGCGTTCAATCAATGTCTTCAGTGGAAATCCAGCCCACGGAATGACCATCGACCACGCTTCGACGCAGCGCATGCGATAAATCCGGTCTTCCGTCGCGAAACCCTTGATCAGATCATCCAGGTTGTAGGTTGCCGGTTTCTTGCACATACCTTCAACCTTGACCGTCCACGGCTTCGGTTTGAAATTCTTCGAGTTTCGGGCGGGATCGTCTTTGCCGGTCCCGAACTCGTAATAATTGTTGTAGCTGGTAATGTCTTCAAACGGCGTCGGCTTCTCTGTCGTGTCGTATTTCCCTTTTGCCTGAGGTTCACCGGCTGCTCCAACCGTTGGCGCGCATGCCGGAATGATTGTCCCCACCGCGGTAAGCCCGAGAATGGCTGAAGCGGTTTTTATCCACTCACGCCGGTTGTGATACAGATTTTCAGGCGTGATTTCCGACGATGAAATATCTGATGCGCGTTGAATAAGCATTTTTTGA
>Ga0066710_100002464_pt1 | contig 14952 bp, 14 predicted proteins | sample GraSoiAngelo_159_FD_79666 | JGI IMG/M metagenome (GOLD analysis project Ga0066710, IMG submission 79666) | Grasslands soil microbial communities from the Angelo Coastal Reserve, California, USA - 14_1009_16_40cm | ecosystem: Environmental > Terrestrial > Soil > Grasslands | place: USA...
CATTGGTGGCAGTACAGCGGTTGCCGAATGATTTCGTTCACGCCTTGGTACATCATTGTCGGTGAGTTCGGGATCGCGGTTGCGCTCGCATTACTTGCGCAAACACTGCGGCGCGGCTCGTGCCCGGTGGCCGTGGTCGCTGGCCTAACCGGCGGGCTATCGATTTTTGCTTGTTACGCTGTTGCCTTTTTGCTTACAGATTGATTGATCAGTTAGCCTAAATGAAACTCTCAAGTGTCTTTGCACTGTTTATTGTGATCTTAACCTCGGTGACAGTCGTGCGCGGAAGCGTACCGATCATTGTTAACCCCCCGGCGAGGCTGCGGGCGGCGATGAAATTGGTTACAGATGCGCAAGATCAGCTCAAGAATGGCAATCTTGCTGGTGCAAAGCGTAATGTGGATGCAGCTCTTCAGGTCGATCCCACAATGTGGCCGGCGCTTTACGTTCGCGCGCAAATTTTCGCGAGTCAGGGCAAATACGAGCTAGCAATTCAGGATTGCAATGAAGCGCTCCGGCAGTATCGGGGCTGCGTCGAGGCTGCTCTGCTGCGTGCAAAAATCAATTCCCGCCTGAGGAAATACGCGGAAGCGTCGAAGGAGTTTAACTATCTGGTTTCACTCCATCCACGCAATGTCACCCTTGCTCGGGCACTGAGCGATCGAGCCTGGTTTCTGGCGACTTGCCCCGACCACTCCTTTCGGAATGGGCAGCAGGCGGTCAAAGACGCGAAGGCCGCGTGCAGCATCATGGTTTGGAAAGACGAGCACATGATCGACACTCTTGCGGCAGCGTACGCGGAGACAGGTGATTTTGACTCCGCGATGCGATATGCACAGCAAGCGTTGGCTGTAAAGGACATCTCAGAGGCGGATTCCAAAAAGATCCAGCGGCATCTGGAATTATTTAAGCAAAACAAGCCAATTCGGCTATGAGGTTTGCTTCTGCTAGCGCGCAGCGGTGCATTGTCAGTCATCGCTGCATTACTCTGAATGCGACAGGTGTGTATCGTTACGAGTAATGCGCATCGTTTCACTGCTGCCCGCCGCGACCGAAATCGCCGCCGCGCTTGGTTTAATGGACAATATCGTCGGCGTTTCCCATGAGTGCGATTTTCCGAAGGCAGCAAACGACCGGCCACGCGTCACTGGTTGTCCGGTTCACAATACTCCCCTAACGAGTCGTGAAGTGAATGAATGGGTGCGGCAGGCGCTGCGCGACAACGGCACGATCTACACGATTGACGAGTGGCTCCTGCGCAAGCTGCGGCCGGACGTTATCTTCACGCAGAAATTATGTGATGTTTGCGCAGTCGGTTATGGGACTGTGGCGGAGCTCGCGCAAACTTTGCCGGGCCCGCCTGAAGTGGTGAACCTCGAGCCAACAAGTCTGGCCGATATTTTTGACGACATCCAACGCGTGGCGGAGACGTGTGAGGTACCCGAACGCGCGGAAGAATTGATCAAAAATTTATCGGAACGCGTTGAGAACGTACGCGAACACGCAGCGAGGATTCTGGATCGACGACGCTGTTTTCTGATGGAATGGGTAGATCCGCCGTTTTGTTCAGGTCATTGGGGGCCGGAACTCGTCGACATTGCGGGCGGGCACGATTCGTTAGGGCGAAAGCATCAGCCGTCGGCACAGATCGAGTGGCAGCAAGTGTTGAATGCGCGTCCAGAGATTATCGTGCTTGCACTTTGCGGATACGACATTGATCGAGCGCGGCGCGATTACGAATTGCTCAGGCGATTTCCTGGTTTTGGTTCGATTCCCGCTGCGGATGGCGGCCAAGTGTACGTCGTAAATGCCAGCGCATACTTCGCGCGTCCCGGCCCTCGCATTGTGGACAGTCTGGAAATTCTCGCAGGAATTTTGCACCCGAGAGAATTTCCCGAGTTCGTTTCGCGCGGACCTGATGATCGGCGCGTGGTGCGGATTCGCTGAGCTAGCCGACCAGAGCAATGGCAAAGCAGCGCAGCCGCGCTGCACTCCACAACCCAAGCGCCAAATTGCGCAACATTCGCGGCCACCTTTTGGGTGCGGCGGTGCGCCGCCGCTTTCCCGCTTAATAGCCGATCCGGGAAAAGAGAATCGGCAACAAAACTGCGTGAATCTGCGGACTCTGTGGATCAACTTTGGTGCATGCGAATCAGCGAAATGAATTGGATGATGGTGGAGGAATACCTTGGGCGCGATGACCGGGCGGTGCTGCCACTGGGCTGCACGGAACAACATGCTTATTTGAGTTTGAGCACGGACAGCATTTTGGCGGAACGACTGGCTGTCGAAGCGGCCGAACCACTGGGCGTGGCTGTGTTTCCCGTCCTGGCCTACGGAATCACGCCGTATTTTCGCGGGTTTCCGGGAACGATGAGCTTGCGGATGGAAACGTACTTGTATGTTAACCGCGACATGCTCGATGCGATGGCGGAGCAGGGGTTCAAGCGCATCCTGATCGTTAACGGCCATGGCGGCAACACGCCTGCGCAAGGTTTGGTTGGCGAATGGATGGCAGATCACTCGGGTGTGCGCGTCAAGTTTCACAACTGGTGGAATGCGCCAAGAGTCTGGGCACAAGTGCAGGCCATTGATCCCGTCGCTTCGCACGCGTCGTGGATGGAAAATTTTCCATGGACGCGCCTGGCAAAGGTCAGCGTGCCGGCGGAACAGAAGCCGATGAGCGATCCGGAGAAACTACGGCGCCTCGATCCGAAATCAGTGCGGCAACATCTCAAGGACGGCAACTATGGCGGGCGGTATCAGCGCGACGACGAACAGATGTTGAAGATCTGGCGCATAGGTGTGGAAGAAACGCGCGAGCTGCTTACGAACGGGTGGGATTAACAACAACAAACGTGGCAAGGCGCTCAGGTTGGTTGCGTGCGATTCTTTGTTAGAGGGAGGAGATATTTCTATGGCTGAAGCATCGAGCGAGCTGGAAGGACCTGACTTCGAAAGAGGTTGTGGGACTGAAAAGGTGTCCGACGGAGAAATGCTTTTAGGACACGCATTCGGCGAACCGGTTCTTGTCGCGAGGCGCGGTGAAGACCTCTTCGCCATTGGCGCAACGTGCACGCATTACGGCGGACCGCTGGCGAAAGGGCTGATGGTCGATTGCACGGTGCGGTGCCCATGGCATCATGCACGCTTCGATTTGCGCACGGGCGAAGCGATTTCAGCGCCCGCCTTAACTGACGTCGCCTGCTATAAAATCGAGAAACGCGGCGAACGATTTTTCGTGACCGGCAAGATTGACAAAAAAGCGGATCGGAGACCGAAATCATCTCCGGCGAGCGTTGTGATCGTCGGAGCGGGCGCAGCGGGCGGCGCAGCGGCTGAAATGTTGCGTCGCGAAGGCTACGACGGGCCGGTTACGATGATCGGCGCGGATCAATTTCTGCCCTACGATCGACCGAATCTCTCGAAGGATTATCTCGCCGGCAGCGCGCCCGAGGAATGGATTCCGTTGCGGCCGCCGGAATTCTATCGCGAACAAAAGATTGATTCGCTTACGAACACCACCGTCACGGCGATTAATCCACAAGCGAAACAGGTGACGCTATCGGACGGGGATTCGTTAGGCTACGGCGCACTTTTGTTGGCGACTGGCGCCGAGCCTGTGCGGTTTCGGATTCCCGGCGACGATTCGCACCACGTTTGCTACCTGCGAACCCTCGACGATAGCCGGCGCATTATTGAGAAGGCGAAGAATGCAAGTCGCGCTGTCGTCATCGGCTCAAGCTTTATCGGGCTGGAAGTGGCGTGGTCGTTGCGGGAGCGGAAATTGGAAGTCACGGTGGTCGGAAGAGAATCTCCGCCGCTCGGGAAAGTGCTGGGACAGGAGATGGGCAACCTGGTTCGTGAAACGCATGAAGCGCATGGCGTGAAATTTCATTTCGGTCGAACGCCCGCAGCAATTCACGAGCGAGATGTGCAGCTTGACGACGGATCGAAATTGGACTGCGATTTGGTTGTTGTCGGAATCGGCGTTCGCCCAAACACACATCTTGCTGAGCAAGCCGGCATCACGACTGACAATGGTGTATTGGTGGACCAGTTTTTGGAAACGAACGTGCCGGGAATTTTTGCCGCGGGTGACATCGCACGCTGGCCCGATCCGCGCGCGGGACGGATTCGCGTGGAACACTGGGTTGTAGCTCAGCGCCAGGGTCAAACTGCTGCGCGCAACATCCTGGGTGCACGCGAGCCGTTTGTCGTGCCGCCATTCTGTTGGAGCAATCATTTCGACCTGCAGATCCGTTATGTGGGTCACGGCAGCAGCGATGATTGCTCGAGTGTGTCCGGCGATTTGAAAGCAAGAGATGCTTCGGTGATTTTCCGCTCTGGCGACAAAGTCAGCGCCCTGGCGAGCATCGGTCGCGACCGGGAAAATCTGAAAGCCGAACTAGCACTTGAGAGCGGCGAAGAATTTCGCCCAGCATGATTTGCCACAGTGCGCGGCCGGGCGGACGCGATACGCTGCTCAACCGGTCGGGTGCCTCGGCCCCCAAGTGTCAACTTTATTGCAACTCTGTGCGCGCAGGCAGATGTTGTTCAATCGCGCCGATCAACTCGGGAATGTTGATTGGTTTCGCGACGAATGAATTTCCCTGGATGTGAAGCCCGCTCTTTGCCTCATTTGTCGTGACCAACGCCGTTAGAAAAATTATCGGCGTGTTATGCAATTCATGATCGGCTTGGATTTGTGCCGCTACTTCGCCTCCATCTTTCTTCGGCATTGCGACGTCCAGCAAAACCAAATCCGGTTTGAAACTGCGGGCAGTTTGGTGCGCCTGTGTGGCATCGTTTTCCTCAAGCACCAGATATGGGCCGGATCTTTCGAGAAGGATTTTTACAAGATGTGTGCTGTTCGCATCGTCATCGACAATCAGGATCCGTCGTTCTCCCTTGGCCGCTGAGCCGCTGACTGATTCCAGCGGAGGCAACTCAGCGCCAGAGACCGCCGGGAGGAAATCTGCTGCCATCAATTTTTGCATGATCCATGAATGCACATTGGTTACGGGATGTCACGCGTTAAGCCATGTAACGAACCACGCGCCAAGCAAGCCCATGATCACGCCGATTAGCGGGCTGGAAACGGCGAACCAGAACGGAATCATTTCTCTTAACGGAATGGCCTCACGCGCTACGGCTGCGGTTTGAACGATCGTTTTCATACGCTTTACCGTATTCTTCGATTCGCCTGCTGCGATTGCGCGTGTGTCGGATTTTGGTTTGCCACTTCCGAGACAATCACTGCTCCCTCTGCAGGATGAGAACCAAGTGGTAACCGCGAAAACGTTACTCGCCATGACTGAACTATTGCCGGATCGTTGGTTCACAAGGTTTGCATTTTTGCGCCGCTTGGAACGTGGGACGGTTCGTTTGGAACGATAACCTCTGGTCCATGAAGCGCCCGCGCAGCTTGCTCAAGCAGGCGAGTTCTGCTGTCAAATTTGATCTGATCAAAGACAAGGATCTCAGTCGCAATTAGCCAGATTGTGAAACAGACTATTAGCGTGCGTAGCGGGAATGCCCCTGGAAGCTCGATCGTTTTCATGCGTGAGAGTAACTGCGTTCTAAACAGCAGCGCTATTTCGCGTTCGCGAGATTTTCGTGTCCCTCTCGCGGGGTATGCGGAATGCCTCGTTCGAGATACGTCATAGCCGCGACTAGTTTCGAGCCGACCGCAGCCGACTGAGAGGCAGCGTGCATTCTTTCTCGCGTGGCAGAGTAAAATCCATCACACGCGCCGTCGCGACACCACACGGTAGTCGGTACGGTTGAGCATGAAAACAAATGAACCAGCAATCATCGCCCTCGTGCTCTGGCTGCTGTTCGTTGGGTCCAACGCGTTCGCGATATTCAAGTCACCGTACCCGCCGAAACCTTATCCGCCAGATCAGACCACTGTAGTTGGGGTGGGGCAGGATGATTACGGCATCGACACTGCGGCGAAGCCGAAATAGCAATGGAGCGCACGGGTGGGGGTGTTGTTACAAAACAGCCGTTGGGTTGGCGAACGCCTCGACACGTCACAACGGCTGACAAGTCGGTAGCACCGCGTTTCAAATAATAGCCACATCCCAGTTGCGGTTCTCCCAACGTTGATTGCGTTTCCAAAAAATTGTAAACGCAAACACTGAACCGACCGGGCATTCGGCGGTTGGAAAATCTGCGAACCAAAGATTCAGTTTGTCCTGACGCGTCATCTGCGACTCGTTAGTCCGCTGCCAATTATCCGTTGACGAGGCGATAGTCGCCTCTTCGGCGAGGATGATCCGCAAAATTTTGCCGCGCGAAATCCGCCGCAGGGCATGACGAAGCGTCCAAATCTCAAAACGGTTCGGTACTGGATTCACGACGTAGCGCTGGTACGCTGGGTCCACACGATGGAAGCAAACGCCGTCGTGGCGGCTGCGCACGAGCGAAACGTATTCGGCGTGCGACCAGCAAAGCGGCATCGCAGCGCCTGTCGGGCACCCGCGTTTCATTCTCAGATGTGGCAAGTCAGGTCCGTCCCAAACCTGCTCGGTAAGCATCCCGCCTGCGTTGGAAAAATCTTCCATCGTTCTGATGAATGGTTTTGGATCTCGACCGGCCGCGAGTTCATAATGGCCGCGTTCTCCTGTTAAGATCGGCCAGCATCTGCCGACCCCGGTTCCGTCGTAAGCGCTGCCGTCATCTTTTTGGCCGTAACCATCGTGATTGTAACGACGCCAGCCCGGACCTTGAGGCAGGTCGTGTTTGAGAACGCGATCGATCACCTCGATTGAGTCGCGTACGAGCGGATCGTTTGGGTGGCGAATGCCGTATCGCACCAGATGAAGAAAATCGCCGCCGACAACATTCCGCGCCGGATGCAGTCCGCCACCATTTGCGATCTGAATCATTGTGGTGTTGGGATCAGCATGCGGATCGGGCGCATTTGGATCGGCTGGATTAATTCGGATGTAATGGCGAGCAATGTCTTTCACCAGCTCGCCCTGTGTGGTGACCGTCCATTCTTCGACGTGCGCAGCCAACCAGTCGGCGTATGCGAAAATGAAATCCGCAGCGTCCGTATTGCCAAATTCTTTGGCCCACTCCGCGGCGGAAGCAAGACTGGCAATCACTACTGCGATCGTCGATGGCGAATAGCCGGCGTTTTCTTCCCAGCGCTCTTGGGCGGTGACGGGCCCCTGCAAAATGAGACGCGCAGCGGCGCGCACAATCATCACGCGTGGGTTGAACAGGCCGAGCCCATCGTGTTTATGCAAGCGCCACGCTAGCAATATCGGGAACGCGACCTGATCAAGCTGTAGCCCAGACCAGTAGGCGGTCCCATCGATCCAGCTGTTTTGCGGAAATGAGCCGTCCGGTCGCTGGATCGCCGCCAGCCAAACCAGCGCGCGCAGCGGCGTTCCGGTCTGACCCGTGGCGAGCAGCGCGCTTGCACTCTGCACCAAGTCGCGCGTCCAAACGAGATGATAACCGCCAAGATCCAGATCGCCCTTGGTTTCGCCCCAGGGAATGCTCATCGAAGCGACGATTGCGCCTTGGAAGACTTTGTCCTCATGCGCCAGTAACACGCACCGGCTAAGCCGATATTCCCCGCCGCCGTCAGACGTATCGGCGCTGAAGTCGAATTCGGGATTCACGACCGCGCGTTGCCACTGCCGAGCGTATGCCTGGCGATGCCGCATAAACGATTCGGCCATCGATTGGAATAATTTCGTGGCTGCGCTCTGATAACTTCGACCAAACGCAACCGCGATTGTGAATTCGGCCTTCTCGCGCAGATCGATTTCGCCAGTTAACGCGATGTTGCCGTGCTCGGCCGTCTGAAATTCCCAGTCCATTTTGAAATTGTGCATCAGGTCCTGCCAGCCATCGCTGAAGCCGACATAGCCAACCGATCGGCATAAGAAGTCGGTGCTGCATGCCATCACTAGGTGAGTGGTTTCGCGCTGCGCGTGAAATAATTTTTGCCCGCCGATTTCCGAGCACCACGCGGAATTACCCGTGCCGCAGCCTGCGATGTGCGGTGCCAGCAACGCATACACGTGCAACTTGCCGTCCAGCGATTGATCGAACACTTCGAGTTTTGTATGCACAAGTAGTACCGAACCGTGGGGATCGGTGAGCACATGTTTCACCAGGCGATAACGACCGCCGGGTTCCGAATTTGTCAGGCGATAAAAAAGACAATCGCGTTCCGGATATTCGATCACCTGATCAAGGTCGCGTTTTTCCTCGTGGCAAAACGTTTCGCCGTCACTGATGAGATACTGAAAATCGCGCGTGTTCGGTTGATCGACGTGCGGATAATAAATTTCGTTTACGATGCCGTGGCTCAGCGTGAACCAGACGCGGCAACTGGTGTGATACGCGGTGCCCACGCCCTCTTTCGCGCTCGAGGTCCAGCGCGGCTCAATACCCGGCGCGCCAAACGCTACCGAACTGTCAGGCGAACTCATCCCTAAGCGTTAGACTAATCGAATTCGCACAGCAAGACCCTAACAGTGGAAGCGAGTGTTTGCCCAAGTTTGAGCGACTTCGTAGCCATTGTGCTTATCGTCTGACATCGACTGGCAGAGAATCTGTAGAATGAACAAAATCCTATTCTGAAAATTCTGCTCATTCTGTCAGCTTGATTCGGTCCCTCACGCAGATTAAGCGTGGCTCTGGATATGTCTCGATCGAGCACGAGTGAAGTGTTGCGCGCGCATTGCGCGGCGATTGCACAAGAGGAGGCTGTGCTCCGTGAAGGCGGCGGCAAGGCCGGACACGAGCGTCAGCGCAAGATGGGACGTTTGCCGGTGCGCGAGCGGCTGCGGCATTTGCTCGACAAGGACTCGCCATTTTTCGAGATCGGCCTCTGGGCCGCGTACAAAATGTATGAGCAATGGGGGAAAATTCCCGCGGCGGGAGTCGTGACAGGGATCGGCAATGTCGAGGGCGTTCCGTGCATGATCGTCGCTAACGACGCGACGGTGAAAGCAGGCGCATTTTTCCCGGCGACAACAAAGAAGGTGATTCGCGCGCAGCGGATCGCATTTGAGTGTGCGCTGCCGCTTATATACCTCGTGGATTCGGCGGGCGTGTTTCTGCCGATGCAGGATGAAATTTTTCCGGATGAAGATGATTTCGGCCGGATCTTTCGCAATAATTCCGTGATTTCAGCGGCGGGCGTGCCGCAGTTTGCCGCGATCATGGGCTATTGCGTGGCTGGCGGCGCGTATCTGCCGGTGTTGTGTGACAAGATTTTGATGACCCAGGGCAGCGGCCTATATCTTGCCGGGCCGTCCCTGGTGAAAGCGGCCATTGGTCAGATTGTTGATGCGGAAGAACTGGGCGGCGCGCAAATGCATTCGCAGATCAGCGGGACAGTGGACTTTTTTGAAAAAGATGATTCGTCGTGTCTCAAGCGTCTTCGTTCGTTAGTCGAGCTCTTGCCCGAGGCAACTGGTAGGGGGCGACGGCCGGTTCCGCCGAGATCACAAACATCGAAGCCGGCGAAAAATCCAGATACCGTTTATGATCTGATCAGTTTCGATGGCCGCAAAAATTACGATGCTCGCGAACTGCTTGCCACGGTGGTTGATGAAAACTCGATGGACGAATATAAAGCCGATTACGGCAAAACGCTCGTAACTGCATATGCCCGGATCACCGACCGGCCTGTGGGAATTGTTGCCAACCAACGCGTGCAGGTCAGGACAAAAAAGCAAGGAATCCAGATGGGCGGCGTGATCTATTCCGACAGTGCCGATAAAGCGGCGCGCTTCGTGATGGATTGTAATCAGACAAATTTGCCGATTATCTTCTTTCAGGACGTCAGCGGGTTTATGGTCGGCCGCGATGCGGAAGAGAGCGGAATCATTCGCAGCGGCGCGAAGCTCGTGAACGCGGTGAGCAATTCCGTCGTGCCAAAGATCACAGTGATCGTAGGCGGATCATTTGGCGCCGGCAATTACGCAATGTGCGGCAAGGCGTACGATCCGCGATTCATCGTTGCCTGGCCGAATGCGCGTTACGCAGTGATGGGCGCCGCGCAAGCGTCGGACACAGTGTTTTCCATTCTCGCCAAGGCGCGCGAGCGCGGCGACAAGAAAGCGTCACCCGACGAACTGGAGGAACTTCGCGCGAATGTGAAACAGAGTTATGAAGAGCAAACCGACATTCGCTATGGCGCCGCTCGCGGCTGGGTGGACGCCATCATTCAACCGCACGAAACGCGCGACGTGCTGATTCGCCTTTTGGAATACGTCTCGCGTCCAATGCCGAAAGCGCATTTCCACACCGGAGTCATCCAAACGTAGCCATTTACCGATGTAACGATCCCGATGCCCGTTATTTTAATCGAAAAAGAATCGCCGCAAATAAGTGTGGTAACTCTGAACCGGCCGGAGCGCCGGAACGCGCTTACTCTCGAGTTGCTGACTGAATTATGCGCGGCCATCAACATAGCTTCCGAGCAACCGGAGCAGCGGGTTCTAATATTGCGCGGCGCAGGAGCGGCGTTTTGCACGGGTCTGGATTTGAAGGAAGCCGCCGATTCCACGAAAGCGCATTCGACCGCCGAAATGGTGGCCAACACTTTGATCGTCATCAGCCAAACGCGGCTGATCACGGTCGCAGCAGTGCATGGCGCAGCAGTTGCAGGCGGCGCGGGAATCATGTCGGCGTGCGATTTTATTGTCGCCGCTGAAAGAACAAAAATCGGATATCCGGAGGTGCGCCGCGGGCTGGTTGCTGGATTGGTTATGACATTTCTGCGACGCCAGGTGGGCGAACGAAACATGCGCGAATTGTTGTTCAGCGCAGAGTTGATCGATGCCGCACGCGCGAAGGAAATTGGCTTGGTGAATCAGGTTGTTGCGCCGGACGATGTGATGAGTGAAGCGCAAAAATTTGCCGCGTCGGCTTTACAAGGCGCACCCGGCGCACTGGCGCAAACGAAACGATTAGTAGAGGAGCTGTGGTGGCATTCGGTAAAGGAAGACGTGGATCTCGCGCTAAAATATCACATGCAGGCGCGTGAGTCGGATGAAGCGCGGGAAGGCATCGCGGCGTTTAACGAGAAGCGCAAGCCGAAGTGGGCGGAATAGCACCGGATGTCGCCTGGGTCGCCTCGCCCTTCGTAAGGGAGAGGGGAGGGTGAGGGATCGTTTCGAAAGCGCAACGAGCAACCCCTCAGCTTCATCGTCTCCCCTTCACCAGCGGAGAGGCGAAGCAGGCGACATCTTGCTTCCGCGTTAGATCCGGAAGAACGAGCGACTATCTCGCTGCTAGTCGCAAACTCAGTATGAAAGCCTACGCAGCTTGCGGCGCCGTTTGCGGCGTCACAGGCCAGCGGCGGATCCTTGATATTGCGCGCTGCCGAAGCCGAGAATCGGGAAGAAAATAACTCCTAGCAGAATCAAACCAATCCCGAACCCCACTCCTTTCCCGAAACTCTTTGCCAGGTCGATGCAAAGAATTATCCCGACGATGAAGTTTACGAACGGAATCAACAACAGGATAACCCACCAACCAGGCCGGCCAACGATTTTGCACAAGATGTACCAGTTATAAATCGGGATAATCGAGGCCCCATCCGGGCTGGCCTGCCTTGGTAAAGATTTTCCAGCAGGCTGCGATCATTAAGATCATAAACGCCAGCCAGAAGATCCAGAACAGTGGCCCCGGCGCCTGTCCCTGAGACGAGGCAGAGTAAGAATACTCGACCTGCCCAAGCAAGCGTGCGGGGATGAACAGAACGGTTTGCATGAGTTCGATGAGTGCGTTCATAGCGGTGAAGAGTTACGCGACGGTTTAAAAGACTGCTGCTGACGCGGCAAGCCAAATCTTTTGTTAGATCTCACACTGCGCGGCACTTAGCAATGTTGGCAACTTGGCAGATGCGCGTTCCTACATTGCACGCATCCAAATCCGCAGCCGCAAACGGCGGCGACACAGTCCGGGAAAACCGGACGTTACTTATGCATTTTTTTGTGTTTCTCTTTGTTTTTTTTCTTTACAGGCGTGCTTGTTGGCGTCGGTGACGGCGTACCAGAAGGCTCTGCTGTCGGCGACGGTCGCACCCGAGGCTGATCCAACATGCTCTGTTGAGCAGTTTTCAGCGCTTGTAACGCCAATTTGAGTTCCGGAGTTGTGGCCAGCGCGCTCATCCGCTGATAATATATGTCGTAGTAGTTGCGAAGCCGATTCCGTTTTTCCAAATCCGTCCGCGCGGCTTGCGCATATTTCTTTGCGGCCTGCACCTCGGCATCGTTGACCGTACGATTTTTCAATTCCCGCCATAGGACGTGTACCCGCAGGTTATCTGCGTCCTTGCCCAGCGACTTCGGCTTGAAACGGTCGTCGAGCTGCTTCAGCTCCGGCAGTTCAGGACCGTTCGGAGGGGGCGTGGGACTGGCTTCATCTTCCTCTTGTTCTGGAAACAGATCCACAGACGGCGGCGCGGCTTCCTGTCCGTGCATTATCAGCGCGGCCATCAACAGCGCGCTCAAAAAGATCAGCCCGTATATTTTCATTCCAGCTTGTTCGCTTAATGTAGCCGAATTTCTCGGTGCGGGAAGGTGCTACCCGTGGTAAAGAATCCCGCGAGTTCGGGGCGTAGCTTAGCTTGGTAGAGCGCGTGGTTTGGGACGTTGCCCAAGCAGATTTACTCACGCCCACTCACGCGTCATCACGCGCGTTTTCATGGGTAAACCAATAAATCAGCGCGAACCCACGTTGACTTTCGCGCCGCCAAATATACCCGCGTAGTATCACATTTCAGTATCGCATGGCCTAACGAGCGGGGAACGGTTGGTTCACGGACCTGAGCGAAGCCATCCAGTCGAGAGACCGGGCGGTAAAAACATTTTTACAACCCAAAAATGAGCAGTAAAAGGAAGAAAGAAAAAGAAGAGAGAGGATCAGGCATGGGATCTCTAAGCGTCGAAGAAATCCTCGAAGCAGGAGGTCCCCCTCAAAAACAAAAAAAGGAAGAAGGGAAAGACAGGTGAAAAAGCTTTTCTTAGTCGCGTTCGTGGTAAGTGGACTGGCTTTCGTTCCCGTGCAGCGTTCGGACGCTCAGATCGAAATTGGAATTCCGGGAATTGGGACTGGACCGGGCTTCAACTACGGCTATCCCCATTTCGAATACGGGTATTATCCCCGCGGGGGGTATTACTACCGGCAACCCGACTATGGGTACTACGGAGGACCGTCATACGATTCGCATCACGGGCATCGAGTGTATTCCCGTCACCACCGTTATCATCTGCATAAAGCCTCGGTGGGCCCAATCAGCACGATTTGACGAGATCGTTTTTTGCTTGCCTTTGCTTGAACGTCGCCGCTAAAAGCTAGCGTCATTCAAATGAGCCCCCCAGGTTTGTAATTTCGATCCTGTGCCTCGCGTCAGTCGCGCTGGCTGACGACATCACGCTCAGCGATGGAAAGGTTCTGCACAACGCGAAAATCATCAATCAGGACGCCGCGAGCGTGACCATTAGGCATTCGACAGGAATCGCTCGAGTGATGATCCCCGAGCTGCCGCCGGAATTGCGCACCAAGCTCCATTACGACCCGGACAATGCGAAAGCAGCTCTAGAGAATGAGCAACGCGAAATATCAGCGCTGAATGTTCAAAGGGCGGCTGAGCTGGCCCAATCGAAACTCAGTGAGTCGCAAGAAAAACAGTATCAGGCTGCGGTAGAGCTTTGGCAGAAATCGCTTGCTACAATCAAAGGGAAGATCCAACAAATCACCGAAGATGGAATATTTCTCTATCGGGAAAACGACACTCATCCGGTGTTCATCAAGCACGCCGATCCCGGCGGTTACGTTGACGGTGACATTGTCTCGATCCAGGCGGCGCCGTGCGCTGCGTATCAGTACGGCGACGTAAGAGGCTCTGGCAGCACGGTCAGAGCGTTCGACGCTGCGCCGCCGCCGAGGCCGACCCCGGAGGAGAAGAAATAAAAATACTTATTTATTGGGTTGCGGCGCTTCTGATTTTGATGATCAGGGCGTTCCCGTCGGCGTGCCGCAGCATACAACCTCGGAACAGCCGCAATCGATTGCATTCTAACACCATTCCGGTACTAGCATTTTTGACGTAAAAAACTTATACACCATTAACCATGATGATCCAGTGGCAGATAGCTTACGCCCGCGTTGTCGCTATGGAAGTGGCAGGCAGCGACCTTCACATTGCGCTTGCGGATGCGACCGGTGACAAACAGGGAATTGTCGTGTGTGAAGTTCCGGCAAAGCCGCAGTGGTGTGATATCCGCAAAACTGTTTTTGGTTGGACGCGGACTCGATTCCCCTTGCACATTCGCTCGGCAAGAAAACTCACGCTCAACGATCGCTGCTTAACGTCGGGGCGAGAGGATTTGAACCTCCGACCTCGTGGTCCCAAACCACGCGCTCTACCAAGCTAAGCTACGCCCCGAATATGCAGCGTGTTGTTTACCACGGATTCTGTCCCCGCGCATCTGGGGAGCGGTCGCCGCTGTTCTTGTTTTTGTGTCCAGCATTCTACCCCAAATTCGGCGCGAGCCGTTTTTCCACTGCGGGTACGGCTTCGCTTCGCCGGGTCGCGTAATCAATTGCTTGATCGCCTCCGATCTGTCCGACCCCGAAATACTTCGATTCCGGATGCGAAAAATAGAGTCCGCTCACGCTGGCGCCCGGATGCATCGCAAACGACTCCGTCAGTTTGATCCCTGTGTTTTTCTCTGCATCGAGCAAATCGAATAACGTCCGTTTCTCGGCGTGATCGGGACACGCGGGATAACCGGCAGCGGGCCGGATACCGCGATATTTCTCACGGATCAGATCAGCATGCGACAATTGTTCCTCACGCCCAAATCCCCACGCAATGCGAGCTTCTTTATGCAGATATTCAGCAAACGCTTCAGCTAACCTGTCCGCTAAAGCTTTGGTCATTATCGCGCTGTAGTCGTC
>Ga0066710_100002465_pt1 | contig 14950 bp, 17 predicted proteins | sample GraSoiAngelo_159_FD_79666 | JGI IMG/M metagenome (GOLD analysis project Ga0066710, IMG submission 79666) | Grasslands soil microbial communities from the Angelo Coastal Reserve, California, USA - 14_1009_16_40cm | ecosystem: Environmental > Terrestrial > Soil > Grasslands | place: USA...
AAACAGGGGACCGCGCTGCCCCTGGAGGTCGACCCCGACGAGGTCATGCAGATCACGTCCATCGGCGAGGAGGTGCCGCGCCCGATCACGCGGCGGCACATGGCGCAGATCATCGAGGCGCGGACCGCCGAGCTGTTCGACCACGTGGCTCGGGAGATCGAGGCTGCGGGCGCCACCAATCGGCTTCAGGCCGGCGTGGTGCTGACCGGCGGCGGTGCGCTGCTCACCGGGATCGCCCGGGCGGCTCGCGACCAGCTCGGAATGGCCGCGCGCGTCATGTCGCCCACCGGACTCGGCGGTCTGACCGATTCCATCGCCGCCCCGCCCTACTCAGCGTCTTCGGGACTGCTCATTTGGGGGGCCAAGAACTGGTCCGCCGACGAAGACCACGTCGCTGCCCGCTCGCTCGACGGCGTCGGGGGTCGCCTCTCACGACTCTTCCGCTCGCTGATGCCCTGATTCGCGCGGCGATCAACCCCTAACACTCGACCTCGCGCTGCGTTCGGGTATAGAGTTCACGCCAACAACTTAAGAACTTCGTGCAGCGGCCGTCAGGGGAGGGGCAGCGGCATGGAAGTGGTTTGGAGACTGCCCATGCCCCTCCGGAGCGATATCGAGAACTTCGCTCTCATAAAGGTCGTCGGTGTCGGCGGCGGCGGTTCGAACGCCGTCAACCGCATGATCCGCGCGGAGCTGATGGGCGTCGAGTTCATCGCGGTGAACACCGACGCTCAGGCGTTGCTCCTCTCCGACGCACCGCACAAGATCCGCATCGGTGACAAGGTCACGAAGGGCCTCGGCGCCGGCGCCGATCCCAGTATTGGTCGCAAATCCGCCGAGGACGACAGCGAGAAGCTCTACGAGGCGCTCAAAGAAGCCGACATGATCTTCGTCACCGCCGGCATGGGTGGCGGAACGGGGACCGGCGGCGCTCCGGTCATCGCCGAGATCGCGAAGGACATCGGTGCGCTCACGGTCGCCGTGGTCACGAAGCCGTTCGCTTTCGAGGGCGCGAAGCGGCGTCTCCTCGCGGAGCAGGGGATCGCCGATCTCGTCGACAAGGTCGACACGCTCATCACGATCCCGAACGACCGTCTGCTGCAGGTCGTCGAGAAGCGCACCAGCATGGTCGACGCGTTCCGCATCGTCGACGATGTGCTGCGGCAGGGCGTGCAGGGCATCAGCGACCTCATCACCGTCCCCGGTCTCATCAACCTCGACTTCGCCGACGTGAAGACGATCATGACCAACGCGGGCTCCGCGCTGATGGGCATCGGACACGGCAGCGGCGAGACACGCGCGGCCGATGCCGCGCGCCAGGCGATCCAGTCGCCGCTCCTCGAGCAGTCGATCGACGGCGCGCGCGGCGTGCTGTTCACCATCACCGGCGGCCCGGACCTCGCGCTCTTCGAGGTCAACGAAGCGGCCGAGATCATCCACGCCGCCGCGGACCCCGAGGCGAACATCATCTTCGGCGCGGTGATCGACGACCGTATGGGTCAGGACGTGAAGATCAGCGTCATCGCGACGGGATTCGACCAGTCCCGGCCGCTGAAGCGGATCGATCAGCCGATGTACAAGCGGCAGGTCGAGCAGCGACCGATCGAGCGCCCTACTCCCGCGGTCGCGCCACAGGCGCAGGCAGCGATGAAGGCGCATGAAGAGAAGAAATTCGATCCGAACGATCTCGAGGTGCCGAGCTTCTTGCGTCGCCGGTAAGCGAGCGCCCGCCGGACCATAGCGGCACGCGCCTTGGCATGACCCCTGCAAAAGCGCTGTGTAGGAACCGCACGGCGAGGTGTTGCGTTGGTACGAACAGATCGCGAGGTCGCAGCGCCGGTGGACCAATGGACGGCCTGGCCGGTCTACTGGGGTCCGGTCGTTCTCGGGGCGATGACTGCGGTCGTCGCGACCGTGCTCCTCGGGCTGATCGGCACGGCGATCGGTGCGCACAAGCTCGGAACCGAAGGACGCATCACGAGCTGGAGCGGCATCGGTTTCGCGGGTCTCGTGTACGCCGTCGTGTCATCGTTCTTCGCCTTCGTCATCGGCGCCTGGGTGGCTGTGCGGGTCGCGGGCATCCGCCGCTCTGAGCCGGCCATGCTTCACGGCGCGATCATCTGGGTCGCCGCCGTCTTCGTCATGTTCGTGGTCGCGGGCATGTCGGGCGCGGTCTGGAGCGGTTGGTACGCCAGTCTCGCGCCGACGCCGATCCCAGCCCTCCCGGGGCAGGCGGTGGACCCGAACGTGGCGATCGCCGCTCGCAACGGGGCTCTCGCCGCCGCGGCCGCCCTCCTCATGGGTCTCATGGGGTCGGTCATCGGCGCCTGGGTCGCGTGCGGCGAGCCGATGACCGTCCGTCGCTACCGCGCGATAAAGGAGGCGAGCAGATGATCCTCATCCTTCTATGGCTCCTCGGCGCACCGCTCGCGCTCATCATTCTTTTGTTCCTGCTCGGGGTCGGCCACTAGTCGATCCCTTCAGGCGTATCGATGACGCGTGCTCGGCCCCGCGGCTGACCCTCCGACGTCAGCGACGGGGCCTCCGCGTGTTCGGTACTAGATTTTGTGCCCCCATCCCCCATATCTTGTGTATATGCGTTGCCCATCGTGTGGCTATGAGGACACCCGCGTCGTCGACTCCCGGGAGGCGGAGGACGGCGACTCGATCCGCCGGCGCCGTGCCTGCGACTCCTGCGGCGAGCGCTTTACGACCCGCGAGCGCTCGGAGTCGGCGCGCATCCAGGTCCTGAAGCGCGACGGGACTCATCAGGAATTCGATCGACGCAAGCTCGGAAGCGCAATCGGGAAAGCGGCGTCGAAACAGCTCGCCACCGACGCGATCGACCGGCTGATCGACGACATCGAGACGACGATCCGGCAGAGCGGCACGTCCGAAGTCGGATCGCAGCGGATCGGCGAGATGGTCCTCGAGCGTCTCGCCGAGTCCGATCCGATGAGCTACCTGCGTTTCAAGATCGTCTACTCGAGTCTCCAAGACCCCGATGCGCTCTACGACGAGCTCGAGACGCTGCTGCGCCGTCGCCAGGAGACGCGCGATCGCAAGTTCGCCGAGCAGACCACGCTGCCGATCGTCGAGCCCGCCGCCGCCAGCGTGCGGCGTCGACGCCGCTGAGCGAGACGATCTGCGCCGCGGGTGACGCGGCGAGTCGGGTTCTCGCGAGCGAGAGTCGAGGGGCCCCGCCCAGCGCACGGGTAGCGCCGGCGTACGGGCGGGGATACGTTTCGAGCGAGCGAGAACCCCGAGCCGCGGCAGGACCCGCGGCGCCTCCGACGCGAGCTGCGGCATGACGCTGCGGGCGGTCCTCTGGGATCTCGATGGCACGCTCACCGACAGCGTTCGCTTCGTTGTTGACACGGCGAATCGCGTCATCGAGGCGCACGGCGGGTCGGCGCTCGCGTTCGAGAGCGTCGGGGCGATGACCGGTCTACCTCTCGAAGAGATATTTCGCATGGCGTGGCCAGATCTCACACCGGATGACGCGATCCGCTATCGCACCGAATACCGCGACATCTACGACCGCGAGATCATCCCGGCGACGAAGCTGTTCGACGGGGCGCGCGAGACGCTGCACGCATTCCACGAATTCGGGCTGCAGCAGGCCACCGTCACGGGCAAGCGCGCCGCGGACTGTGAGCGGATCCTGCGGGGCCTGGGTATCGCGAAGGAGATCGACGTCTACCTCGGCGGCGATTCGGTCTCGCGACCGAAGCCCGCGCCGGATCTCGCGACGCACGCGATGGCTCGTCTGGGATGCGCGCCCGAGGACTGCGTCGTCATCGGTGACGCGAACGCGGACATCAGCATGGGGAAGGCCGCCGGCGCGCGCACCATCCAGGTCCTGTGGGGTTTCGCGCGCGAGCGGATCGACGGTGCCGACGATGTCGTCGCCACGTGGGGCGATCTGCGCGAAACGGTCTTCGCGCTCGCGCGCCCTGCCCAGCCCATACTTCGCGACCGTGGTGCTCTCGGATCGTGACATCCGCGCCGCGATCGCGTCGGGGCGCATCGGCATCGATCCCTTCGACCCGTCCTGCGTCCAGCCCGCGAGCGTCGACATCCGTCTCGATCGCTTCTTCCGCGTCTTCCGCTCGAGCCGCCATGCGTATATCGATCTCGCGCGCCCGCTGGACGACATCACCGAGCTCGTCGAGGTCGCCGAGACCGAAGCGTTCATCCTGCATCCCGGCGAGTTCGTCCTGGGTTCGACGCGTGAGCGGATCCGCCTTTCCGATGACGTCGTCTCACGCGTCGAGGGGAAGAGCTCGCTCGGCCGGCTCGGACTGCTCATCCACAGCACCGCAGGCTTCATCGACCCGGCCTGGGACGGGCACATCACGCTCGAGCTGTCAAACGTGAACACCATCCCGATCACGCTCTATCCCGGGATGCGCGTCGGCCAGCTGTCGTTCTTCCCGCTCAGCAGCCCGTCGGAGCGCCCGTATGGATCTCCGGAGCTCGGCTCGAGCTATCAGGGGCAGGTCGGACCGACGCCATCGCGCTATCGGCTCGACGTCCCGCGGAAGCGTTAGCGATGTGCGGGTCGTGCCTCCTTCTCGTGTTCCTCGAAGCCTTCGTCAACGTCCTCGCGCAGGCCCTGGTCCTCGCGATCTTCGTGCGCGTGATCATGTCGTGGGTCCCGATGCGCCTGCCGTTCGGCCTGAACGAGCTCGTGTGGAACGTCACCGAGCCGGTGCTCGCGCCGATCCGCCGCTACATGCCCATCGCAGGCGGGATGGACTTCTCACCGCTGGTCGCGCTGCTGCTGATCCAGATCCTCGCCAGCGTCATCCTGCGGGTCCTACCGCCGGCGATCCCGAACCCGCCGTTCTGATGCTCTCGCTCCGCCACGACGGCGAGCGCATCAGCTTCACCCTCCGCGTGACGCCGCGCGCTTCCGCGAACGTGGTCGGCGGCGAGCGAGACGGCGCGCTTCTCGTCCGCGTGAGCGCGCCACCGGTGGAGGGAAAGGCCAACGATGGCGTGGTGGCGCTGCTGGCGAAGGCGCTCGGCCTGCCGAAGAGCGCCGTGCGCGTCGAGCGGGGCAGCGCTACCCGCACAAAGCGTGTCAGCGTGCCGCGCCGCGCCGAGGCCGCCCTCCGGCAGCTGACGAAATAGGGGCCGCATCCGGTGCGTATGGACGGAGAATGACGACCCATGCGAGCCTGGCTGCGCTCTTTCCCGCCGCCTTCGTCAGCGCCGGCCGGGTGACCTTCGCCGAGGCCGTCCGTGACCACCAGGACGAGGTGTACGGAGTGGCGCTACGCATCCTCGGTGACCGCGACGCCGCGCGCGAGGCCGCCAGCGCCGCGTTCCTGAAGGCCTACCGGAGCTGGGAGCGCTACGACCAAATGCGCCCGGTGCGGCACTGGCTGCTTCGCATCGCCGCCAACGAGGCCATCAGCATCGGTCGCTCGCGCACGCGCGAGCGCGCGCGAACCACGAGCGTGGACGAGGCGGGCGGCGTGCCCGACCCGGCGCAGACGCCCGATCAGGCGCTCGTGGCGCGCGAGGAGCGGGACCGCGTGCGGTCGGCGGTCGCGGGCCTACCCGAGCTCTATCGCGTGCCGGTCGTGCTCCGGTATTTCAGCGAGCTGTCGCTGGAGGAGATCGCGGCCGTGACCGGCCGACCGACGGCGACCCTCGGCGTTCAGCTTCTGCGCGCGCGCGCTTTGCTGCGCGCCTCGCTGGAGGTGCGGCGTGACCGATCGGACTAGCCAGCCTCTCGACGAGGCGACGCTGCGACGCGCGCTCCGCCTCGAGGCGGACGAGCGTCCGCCGCTCTTCGATCCCGTCGCCATCGCGGCGGCGGCCCGGGTGCGGCCGCGGATCGCCATCGTCAGCGGGCTCGTCGCGGCCGGCCTTGGCGTATTGGGAGCGGTCGCGGTGTGGTCGGTGGTCGCGGTCCTTCTGCCGACGCTCGCCGTGGACGCGTTCGACCTCGGCCTCGGTCTGCTCGCGATGCTCGCGGTGCCCGCGAGCGCGGTCGCCGATCTGGTGCAACAGCCCGTCGTTCCTTTGAGTCTCGTCGCGGCGCTCGCAGTCGCGACGTGGCACGAGCTGCGTGAAAGGGTGATTCATGTCAACGCGTCTTGAACGGAGCACCACGAACAGGGTGGTCGCCGGTGTCTGCGGCGGCATCGCGGAATACCTGCAGGTCGACGCGACGCTGGTCCGCGTCTTCTTCGTGATCGGCTCGATCATCACCGGCGGCCTCGGTCTGCTCGGCTACATCATCCTCATCGTCCTGATGCCGCTCCCGGGTCAGCCCTCGCCGTTCGTGAAGACGTCCGGTGTCACGACATCCACGCTCGAGGGTGCCGCGAGCGGCGACCCGACGGCGGCCACGCCGATCGCGGCGCCGCCCGCCGATCCTGAGGCGGCCGAGCGCAGGCGCGCCGCGGTGGGCCTCTTCCTCATCGCCCTGGGTGCGATCTTCCTGTTCGGCAACGCCGGCGTCTTCCGCATCGTCCGCTGGGATCTGATCTGGCCGCTCGTCATCATCGGGATCGGCGCGCTGCTCCTCGCGCAGCGCATGCGGCGATGAACGTGCGCCGTGGCGTCTTCTGGCCGCTCGTCCTGATCACGATCGGGCTGGTCTTCCTCTTCGTGAACTACGGACTCATCCCGGGCGTGACCGCGCTATCGCTCCTGAGCCTGTGGCCGCTCCTTCTCGTCCTAGCGGGCGTCGACATCGCGATCGGCCGGCGCTGGCCGCTGGCCGCGCTCGGCATCGACGTCGCGGTCATCGCGCTGGGCCTGGTGCTGGTCTCGACCCAGCCGGCGATCCTCAGCGGGCCGTTCCCCATCTTCGGCGGTAGTAGCAGTGGTGGCGAGCGCGACGTATCGGTCGAGCGGCAGAGCGCGACGTCGCTCTCGCTCGAGATCAACGGCGGCGCGGGGCAGTTCCGCGTCGTCGGTGGCAGCCCGGCACTCGTCGAGGCCCACAGCGCGAGCGCCGACCTGCGCGTGCGCCGGTCGGACCTCGGGCCCCAGACAACGAGCACCCACCCCGACGTGCGCATCGACCAGATCGGGAACCGGCGCGTGGGTGGCGCGACGATCGACGTCGAGACGCGCATCGCGAGCGACATCCCGACCGAGCTTTCGATCAACGGCGGCGCCGGCGAATTCATCATCGACCTCAGCGACGTGAAGATCACGAGCGCCGAGCTCAACGTGGGTGCAGCGTCGCTCACGCTCACGCTTCCGAAACCGACCGGCGCGGTGAACATCGATGTGAACGCGGGCGCATCGAGCATCGTCGTCGAGGTGCCGGATGGGGTCGAGGCACGCGTGACGACGACCGGACTGGTGCTGACGCTGCGCAGCTCGAATCCGCGTATCACGGCGAGCGGTAACTCGGCCGAGACATCCGGCTACGGCACGGCGACCGCGCGCGTCACGGTGCACGTGACCGCGGGAGCGAGCTCGATCACCATTCGCTAGCGCTCATAGAATCGCGGCGCATGTTCCGCCGCTGGCTCCAGCCCCTGTTGGATGCGCAGGCCGTGTGGGCCGACCCGTTCGGCGATCTCATGCAGCGTCTCTTCAGCGCCATCTACGGACCGTTCCCGGCCCTGCGCGATCTGCTGCACGGCACGTGGCTCGGGCACCCGGTGCATCCGATGCTCACCGATGTCCCGATCGGCGTGTTCATCGTCGCGACCGTTCTCGATCTGGCCGGGCAGCCGCTCGCCGCGACGTGGTCCATCGCGGTGGGGCTCCTGGGAATGGTCGCGGCCATGCTCGCGGGCTACGCCGACTACATCGACCTCGAGGGCGCGGGCAAGCGCTTCGGAAGCCTGCACTCGACCTCCATGCTCGTCGCGCTCGTCCTCTATCTCGTCTCACTCGGTGCGCGGCTGGGCTGGTGGCCATTCTTCGCGGGCGGCGCCGAGTGGACGGCGGGTGTGGGACTTCTCTTCGTGGTCGTCGGGGGCTATCTCGGCGGAGAGCTCGTCTTCGATCTGGGCAGTCAGGTCGATCGCCACGCGTGGCGCGGCGGTAGCACGAAGTGGCAGGCGCTCGACATCGACAGCGTGCCCGAGGACAAGCCGACGAAGGCCAAGGCAGGCGCACAGACGCTCGTCGTGGTGCGGCGCGGGGAGAAGATCTTCGCCCTCCACGACACCTGCGCGCATCAGGGCTGCTCGCTGTCCGAGGGAAAGCTCGTCGACGACGGGCGGCGGATCGAGTGCAAATGCCACGGATCGCGCTTCGAGCTCGCCGACGGCAGCGTGAACCGCGGGCCCGCGGTGTACCCGCAACCGCACTACGCGGTCCGTCGCGCCGAAGGGAAGATCGAGGTCAAACGGACGAGTTGATCGAGGCCGAGCGCTCGGTCGTTCGGCGATACTGTCCGCGTGGCTGAAGCGACCGATACGATCCACCGCGTCGCCGGGAAGGTCCTCACGCTCGAGGGTCTCGAGCTGCAGACGCTCCGCGCGCTCAACAGTGAGTACCTCCGCCACCATCCCGAAGAGGTCGCCGCCTTCCTCAACGAACGCTCGCCCGAAGACACGGCACTGCTCCTCGCGCGCGCTCCCACACCGTCCGCCGCGGCGCAGATCCTGGAGCGCCTGAATCCGCGGGTCGCCGCGGACGTGCTGATCCTGCTCGACGACGTGCTCGTGCGCGCCATGCTCGCCGTCACCAACCCGGTGCGGGCCGCGCAGATCATCGGCGGGCTCGATCCGGTCGGACGTGACGCCCAGCTCACGCGACTCGACGAGCGCGCCGCCGAGCAGATCCGCGAGCTCCTCGCGTATCCCGCGGATTCAGCCGGCGCCCTCATGGATCCACGCATCAGCGCCTTCGGCCCCGACACCACGGTCGAAGAGGCGCTGCGGAAGATGCGCACGTTCAAAGAGAAGGAACTCGGCTCGATCTATCTGATGGACCACGAGGGCCGGCTCGCCGGCGCGGTGCCGCTCGGTGAGATCGCGACGGCCGAACCCGAGACGCCGCTGCGCGACCTGATCCGCGGTGAGCCGGTCTCAGTGTTCGTGAACGCCTCCCGCGAGGACGTCGTGAAGGCGCTCGACGAGCGACGCGTCGCGACGCTTCCGGTCGTCGACGCGGAGTCCAAGCTCGTCGGCGTCATCCGCTACCGGACGCTCGTCGCCGCAGCCGAAGCTGAAGCGACGATCGGCATCCAAACGATGGTCGGCGTCGGAAAGGAGGAGCGCGCGCTGTCGCGCGTCCGCTTCGCCGTCCGCCAGCGCCTGCCGTGGCTCGAGATCAACCTGGCGACCGCATTCGCCGCGGCGGCCGTCGTCGGCCTGTTCGAAGGCACGATCGCGCAGTTCACCGCGCTCGCCGTGCTCATGCCGGTCGTCGCCGGCCAGTCGGGAAACAGCGGCATGCAGGCATTGGCGGTAACGATGCGCGGCCTCGCGCTGCGCGAGGTCCGCCCGACGCACTGGCCACGCCTCATCTGGAAGGAGGCGGGCACCGGGATCATCAACGGCTTCGGCTGCGCCGTGGTGACCGCCGTCGCGGTGTACCTCTGGAGCCACAGCGCGGGCCTCTCGTTCGTCATCGGCCTTGCGATGGTGATCTCGATGAGCCTTGCCGGGATGTCCGGCGCGGCCGTCCCGCTCATCCTCAAGGCACTCGGCCAGGATCCGGCGCAGTCGTCCTCCATCGTTCTCACGACGATCACCGACATCTCCGGGTTCATGTCGTTCCTCGGCCTCGCGACCATCTTCTCCAGCCTTCTCACATGAGCGCCGGCGCGCGCCGGCTCGCACCCGCCGCGCTGCTTGTCGTCGCTGCCGCGCTGCTCGTCTCCGCGACCCGGGCGGCGGACGACGGCTGGGTCGTGGAACGGTTCGCTTCGGAAGTGAACATCCAGAGCGACGGTCGGCTTCTCGTGACGGAGAACATCGACGTCAACTTCCAGGCCCTCAGCGATCGGCACGGCATCTTCCGCGACATCCCGGTGCGTTACCGATGGGATCCCGATCCGACGTACGAGCGCCTGTACCAGCTCAGCGTGCAGTCGGTCCGCGACCTGAACGGGCGGCCGGTGAATTACGAAACGAGCCAGAACGGCGCGAACGTCCGGATCAAGATCGGCGACGCCAATCGCATCGTCACGGGCAAGCAGACGTACCGGATCGCGTACACGGTCCGCGGCGCCCTCAACTCCTTCGCGGACCACGACGAGCTCTTCTGGAACGTCAATGGCGGAGGCTGGCCGGTGCCGATGCTCGCGGTGAGCGCGACGGTGTTCGCGCCCTCCAACGCGTTCACGGCGGTCGCGTGCTACGAAGGTCCGACCGGCTCGACCAAGGCCTGTCGAAGCTCGTTCGCGCCCGACCGCGCCGTGTTCAGCGCGACCGGCGCGCTCGCCACGGGCGCTCAGCTCACCTTCGTGACGTCGCTCCGCAAGGGGATCGTGACGGGAACACTGCCGATCCTGGAGCGGCGCGAGCGCGGCGTGGAAGACTACTTCGACCTGACGCCGTCGACGGAGGGCGCCGCGCTACTGGTGATGCTCGGTGGTCTCGGTCTCGTGATGTGGCGCTGGTGGACCGCCGGTCGTGACAAGCCGGGCCGCCAGACGATCGTCGCGGAGTACGAACCGCCCGACAAGCTGCGGCCGGCGCAGGTCGGGCTCCTCTTCGACGAGCATGCGGATACCAAGGACGTGACCGCGACCATCGTCGATCTCGCAGTCCGCGGATACCTCACCATCACTGAGCTTTCCGCAAGCGGCATCTTCGGGAGGAAGGACTGGTCGCTGACGCGCACCGCGGACAGGGCCGATCCCGCGGTGCTCGAGCCGTACGAGCGCACGATCTACGACGGGCTCTTCGGCCGCGCCGTGCTCGATGACCGCGCGACGAAGCTCGTCGCGCTGATCCAGCAGTTCAACGCGCGGGTCGGTGCGGTACCCGCCGCGCTCGCCGCGCTCCAGCCGAAACCCACCGACGTCGTGAAGCTGTCGGAGCTCAAAGAGCACTTTTACACGACGCTCAGCCAAGCGCAGCGTGAGCTCTACTCCGACTCCGTGGCGCGCAAGTGGTTCCTCGCCGATCCGCAGCGCGTCCGGCAGATGTACGCGGCACTCGGGTGCGTCGCGATCGTCGCCGCTGCGGCCAGCGTGTTCTTGCTTGGCCCGGTCCTCGGCGCGGGTGTGGTCGGACTTGCCGCGATCGTGCCCGCGGTCGCGCTGCTCGGCGTCGCGTCGCGCATGCCGCGAAAGACGAGCAGCGGCGCCGAGCTGCTGCGCCGGACGCTGGGCTTCCGCCACTACATGGAGATCGCGGAGACGGAACGACAGCGCTTCGCCGAGCGCGAAAACATCTTCTCCGAGTACCTGCCGTACGCGATCGTGTTCGGCTGCGTGGAGAAATGGGCGCGTGCCTTCAAAGACATCGACGCGACGAAGCAGACCTCCAGCTGGTACACGGGCAGCACGCTCGGCGCGTTCTCCGCGAGCGATCTCTCGAGCAACCTGAGCTCCTTCTCGAACCAGGTGTCCTCGGCGATCGCCGCGACGCCTGGCGGCAGCGGCGGCAGTGGCTTCAGTGGTGGGGGATCGGGTGGAGGTGGTGGCGGCGGTGGCGGCGGGAGCTGGTGACGCGCTCTCGCGGCTAGCGGCTCTCCGTAGGGTCCGAGGCGACGCAGTAGCGGCCGCCGCCCGAGACCTGGGCGCGGTCGGCCGCGGCGAGTGCCGCGCCAAGGAGCGCGACCGACTCCTGCGCATCGCGCGGGAACTCCGCGACGCCGATGCTGCAGTGCACCGTGCGCGCGTGACCGACGACGTCGAAGGGCTCGGCCAGCACGAGGAGCAACCGGACCGCGACCACCGCCGCGTCGTTGCTGGTGGTGAGCGCTGTGAGGACGACGAGGAACGAGTCGTCCGACAGCCGTGCCGGCACGTCACTCGTCCGGACGAACGCGGTGATCCGCTTCGCGAATTGCCGGACGACCTCGTCGGCCGCCGCCTGACCGTCGGGCGCGTCGCGTAGACGCCGGAAGCGGTCCAGCTTGAGGCTGAGAACGCCGACGGATCGCTCGTCACGCCGCGCGAGCGCGATCGCCTGCTCGACGTGGAGCATCGCGATCTCGCGACCCGGGAGATTCGTCGCGCTGTCGACCAGGCCGAGTGACCGCAGCTGCGCACGCGTGTCGCGCAGGCGGACCTGCGAGGTCGAGTCGGTGAACAGCACCACGGTGTAGGTCTTGCCATCGGCGCGCAGCGGCGACTGACGGACCTCGACCCACTTGCCCTCACGGATCTCGACGAGCGCTTGCGGGGTCGTCGTGAACCTGCCGACGTTCTGTTCGGCGATGGTCATCGATGACCAACCGGTGATCGCGCCAGCGGCGGCGTTCCAGAAGATCAGCTCGCCGTCGGCGCTCACGATCGCGACACCATCGCGCGTCTCCCTGGCGAGCAGGCCAGCGAGAGTCAGCGACTCCGAGTGGAGCTGCGACGGGAGCGTCCGTCGATCCGACAGCCGTTCGCTCATGCGGCGGTCCGGAGATCAGGACGAGCCGTCAAGCGCATTCGGCGCGTCGGGATTAGCGTTTCACCGATGGCTCGCCAGGGCCCCAGTCAGAACGAACTCGATCGCCTCACCGCCGATCTTCGCGTGTTCGATGCAAATGGTATCGAGCGCGCCGCCTGGGGTTGGGACCGGCATGAACGTCGTGGCCTCGACGCATACCACGCGGCCGAGCGCGCGGCGCTGGCACAGATCGAGCAGCACGACCTCGGTCCGCGCTGGGAGGAGCTCCGACGCGCGCTCTTCGGCCTTACCGAGGGCGCGGTCGCAATGGTCAGCTGGAAAGCGAAGCACGGTCAGCTGGGACACAAAGCCGAACGCGCGGCGTTCGGCGCGGCGCTCGGGCTTTTCGCGAGAGACCACCTCACCCGCGAGCAGTACGCCAACCTGGTCGAGCCGATGGCCGAGGCTCTTCCGTGGCTGCTCCCGGACCGCGCGCCTGCTCCACGAATGCCGTGACCGCACCGGTTTCGATCGACCGCCTCCGAGACGTCCGTCGTCCTGCCGCTCAACAGCCGTCGGGCGCGCATCACTCACCTGCTGCTCGCCGACCGGAAGCCCGCGACGCTCGACGCCATCGCGACGCAGCTGAAGCTCACGACGGGGATCGTTCGCTAGAGAGGCTGGCAACGGCGGAGTAACGCTTCTTGCGGCTTCATTCCCTCTTGACCTTGCCACCACACTTGGTGCGGTCAAATAGGGGAGGCGGAGCGATGTTTCGTCAAATCGGACACGGCCTCGCGTTCGCCGCGGTCGCGCTGATCGCAGTCGGGTGCGGCACATCCAGTCCACCCCCTCAGACGTCGAGCACGCCCACGGTCGCCGCGGCCACGCCGGCGCCGACGGGAACGCCGTGCGCGACGCAGACGGTGCTCAGCGGACCAGCGCAGGCGAGCTTGCCAGTCGGCGCCACCTCCGCACCGACGTTGCTGCCGGTCGTCACGGCCAACATGCTGACGATCCCCATCAGCAAGATCGCGATCCCTCCGATCGCGGGCAAGACCGCCTCGATCGACATCATCGAGATCGACCAGGCCAGTCACTTGATGTACGTGACCGACAGAACCGATAACGGGATCGATGTCTTCGACGTCTCGAGCACGTGCGCGAAGTTCGTCAAGACGATCGACGTCGGCAGCGGCCCCAATGGTGTCGTCGTCGCGAAGAATGTGAACAAACTGTTTGCCGCGCTGAACGACAGCACGGTCGCGATCATCGATATCTCGCCGGGCGCGGACAAGGTCGCTGCGAAGTTGAGCACCGGCGGAAAGAAGCGCGCCGACGAGATGGATTATGACCCGAACGATAAGAAGGTCTACGTCGCAAACAGCGACGACGGCATCGTGACCGTCATCGACGGTACGACCAACGCAATCGTCAAGAAGTTCGACAACTTGGGAGACGGACTCGAGCAGCCCCGCTACAACAGCGCCGACGGCATGGTGTACATGACGAGTTCGGCGCAGAACGCGATCTTCCAGTTCGATCCGGCGAAGGATGTCTTGGTCAAGAAGTTCGACGTGGGAACAAAGTGCGACCCGAATGGACTCGCGATCGACCCGACGACGGATCAGGCGTTCCTCGGCTGCAGCAGCAAATCAGCCAACATGGCGGTCCTCTGGGACCTGAAGGTCGGCAAGGTACTCCAGACGTTCGACCAGGCCGGCGCGGGAGACGCCGTCTTCTACAGCCCCAAGGCCGACCGGTTCTTCTTCGCGGCGTCGAACTTCAACCGCGGGGCGGTCATGGCGATCTTCGCTGCGAACCCAGTGAAGTTCATCGGTAACGTCGCGACGGCCACTGGCAGTCACGGAGTCGCGTACGACGAAACGAACGGGATCGTTTACACGCAGGACCAGAATCCGAACGAGGGCGCGCTCTTCAGCTTCCCTGCGCCGAAGTGAAAGTCGTGGGCGTGACGCGCCACACAGGGACGTCGCGCCCACCGTCGTGTTGGACAGGCCGCGATGGTCAAGCCGAGCGGCGCAGCAGGAGGCCGAGGATCATGACGTGCGTGACCAAGGCGGCGGGAACGATCACGATCGGGACGTAGTACGCAGCGCCCAACTGGGTCACGACTCCGGCGCTTCGCGCCTGCAAGAAGGCGTTGGCGAAGTCCGCGATGCCTTCGACGCTGAAGACCCAGATCAACGGGATCGCCAATCGGGACCGCGCGCGGAGCAGTGCGATGGAAACGAGGGCGAGCACGCCGGCGACGGCGGTCCCCAATCCCGCGGGTACCGCGAAGGTCTGCGCGAGCGACGGCCCCGTGGCCGCCGGAGCGAGGAACACCAAGCCGATGTAGCGCAGGGTGTGCACGGCGAGGAGCGGCTGGAGCGCGGACTCACGCGGCAGGGCGGCGAGGCGCGGAGCCACGAACCACCGCGCGAGCAGGCTCATCGTGA
>Ga0066710_100002466_pt1 | contig 14949 bp, 14 predicted proteins | sample GraSoiAngelo_159_FD_79666 | JGI IMG/M metagenome (GOLD analysis project Ga0066710, IMG submission 79666) | Grasslands soil microbial communities from the Angelo Coastal Reserve, California, USA - 14_1009_16_40cm | ecosystem: Environmental > Terrestrial > Soil > Grasslands | place: USA...
GCCTTCTTCAGGGCTTCCCACGCCGCCCGTTGCGTCGCGCGCCACGGCGTTCGCTCCCACCCGGTACCCGTGGCGCTCGTCGGCGAGTGCTCCGTGCCGGTCGTGTAGAACGTCGCGCGCCAGCCCTTCTCGTCGTAGCGCGTGAGCTGCAGGTCGTAGCCCTGGCGCGCCATACCGACCGCGACGCGGCCGATACCGGCCCAGGAATCGAGCCATGAGCGCAGCGCGTGGAACGCTCGGTCGTACGAGGGCAGGGAGCACCCAGTGAAGCCGAGCGCCGCGACGAGCAGCCGTCCGCGCTGGTCGAGCACGCGCTAATTCGCCGGGACGGGCTCGGTCGACACGCGCAGGCGGACGAAGTAGTCCTTGAAGCGCTCCACGTCCGACTCGGAGACCATGTCGGCCACGATGAAACAGGCCAGGTCACCCTGGCGCCACACCCAGGCCGAGAACCCGCTGTCGCTCATGAGCGCCGGCCGCCACCGGTTTTCGATCTGAATCCGGCGCGCCTCGGGCAGCGGCAGCCCGGGCGCGGGCAACGCGGTGTACGTCACCAGGTGGCCGTCGCCGTCGCGGTAGTAGAGCGCCATGCCTCGCCGCTCCTCGAGGTAGATGGGCTCAGCCCCGACGAAGACGAGCCGGTCGTCGCCGACGAAGAACTTCCGCAGCGCGATGCCGGATTCCTGGGTGAGCCACGGCAGCGCGGTCGGGACCACTTCGGTCCGCCGCGCCCCCCACATGAGCGCGCGGGTGTGCTCGGCCACGACCGACCGCACGAGCCGCTCGGTCGGATCGGCCGGCAGGATCCGCGGCAGGAACGGTATCGACACGAGCACGAGCACCAGCGCCGTGGCGGCGGCCGCGAGAGTCGGCGCGAGCCACGCCGGGCGCGCGCGCAGGGGCTCGGCGCTCTCCCCGATGGAGCCGCGCAGGTACGCGGGCGCCGGGTAGCGGCGAAGCTCGGTGCGCAGTCGCGCGCCGATCGCGTCGTCGGATTCGGGGGAGTGATTGCTCATTCTTTGCTGTAGTCGCGTAGGAGTCCGCGCAACCGCTCCTTGGCCCTGAAGATCCGCGATTTCACGGTGCCGACCGGACAGGCCAGGATACGGGCCACGTCCTCGAGCGCCAGGCCTTCAACTTCCGCGAGCAGCAGCACGGTTCGAAATTCCTCGGGGAGGCGCCGGAGAGCGCGCTCGAGATCGGTATGCGCCTCGACGGCGCCGCTCGATTCCTCGGGCGCATCGTGAAACATCGGAGCGTCCCAGGTCGGAACGCCGTCCTCCGCGAGCGCCGACTCCCGCTCGCGAAGCCGATAGAACGTCAAGAATGTGTTCCTCAAGATTTGAAACAGCCAGGCTCGGAGATGGGTTCCCGGCTGGAACCGGTGGGAAAACCGGAAGGCGCGGAGGTAGGTTTCCTGGACGAGGTCGTCGGCCTCCGGCGGATTGCGCGTCAGATACATCGCGAAGTTGTAGAGCGCGTCCAGGTGCTCGAGCGCGGCCCGATGGAAGTCGTCGGAGGCCACGGGCCGCTCAGTCGACGAACCAGCGCGCCGGGTAGTTGCCCGGCCGCACCTGGTGCTCGTCCTCGAGCTCACCCAGCAGCTCGCGTATCGAGCGGTAGAGGACGGGGTGCTCGAAATCGGGCGCCAGGTCCGCCAGCGGCTGCAGGACGAAGCCGCGCTCCGCCAGGAGCAGGTGGGGAACGTGGAGGTCGTCGCCCGCGCTCAGCACCTCGTCGCCGTAGAAGAGGATGTCGATGTCCAGGGTTCGCGCCGAGAATCGCTGGGCCTCGGGCGTGCCCCGCGGCCGGGTCCGCCCGAGCGAGGTCTCGATTGCCTGCATCGCCGCCAGCAGGGCCCGTGGCGCGAGCGATGTCTCGATCGCCACGACGCAGTTGAGGAACCAGCGCTGCTCGCTGTCGGTCTGGCCGGGCTCGGTCTCCCACGGCTCGGAGTCGTAGAGCGGCGAGGCGTCGACGAACCGGATCGCGTCGGTCCCGTGTAGGCGCTGCACCGCGGATCTGAGGGTCGCGAGCCGATCGCCGTCGTTCGAGCCGAGCGAGAGGTAGACGCGCGTCACGACCGGCTCCGCGTCAGCTCCACCGAGGGCGTCCCGACCAGGCCCTCCATCGGAGGCGTGAGCTTGCGCACGCGCACCCGGATCTCGCGCGCCGGGAATTCGCGCAGGAGCGCCTCGACGATCAGCCCGGCCAGGCGCTCGATCAGGTTCACCCGGTTGCGGGTGCCGATCTCGACGATGCGCCGGGCGACCACGCCGTAATCCACCGTCGCCGACACCTGATCGGACGCCACCGCGGAGGCCAGATCGACGGCCATCTCGACGTCGACCGAAAACCAGGCGCCCACCACCTGCTCCGCGCGCGTCAACCCGTGCCGACCGTAGAAGCGCACGTCCTCCAGCAGGAGCCGGTCGCCCATCAGAGCTTCACGACCGTGTTCTTCAGGCTGCCGATCCCCTCGATCCGCACCTCGACCCGATCGCCCGGCTCGAGCAGGCCGGCGCCGGCCGGCGTACCCGTCGCGACCACGTCGCCCGGCATGAGCGTCATCACCTGAGCGATCCGCGCGACGATCTCGTCGGTGGGGAAGATCAACTCCTTCGTCGACGACGACTGCCTGAGCTCGCCGTTGACGAATGTCTCGACGGCCACCGCGTCGGGATCGATGTCGGTGGCGATGCACGGGCCGAGGGGACAGAAGGTGTCGAACGCCTTGGCCGTCAGCCAGAATCCCTTCGACGCCAGGTCCCGCGCGGTCACGTCGTTGAGGCACGTGTAGCCCAGCACGTGTTCGCGCACGCGCTCGGCGGGGACGTTGCGGCACCGGCGCTTGATCACGACCGCGAGCCCCGCGCCGTGCTGGACGAGGGCGCTGAGGGTTGGATAAACGATCGGGTCGTCGGGCCCCGCGAGCGTCGTCGGCGGCTTCAGGTAGAAGCGCGGCCCGGCCGGCGCGGTCCGCGCCGATTCGGCGGCGTCGCCGCGATGGTTGAGCTCGACGCCGACGATCTTGGAGGGCATGGTCGGCGCCAGCAGGACGGCGTGCTTGAGGGGCAGGCGGCGCCGGCCGCGACGGAACGGGCCCCACGGAGTTCCCAAGTATTCGACGACGTCGCCGCCCTCGAGCGCGCCATACGCCATGTTGGTGTCCGTCTTGAATCGCACGATCTGCATGGCGGCCGGTCACGCGAGGCCGAGGACGTCGGCCATCGAGTAGAGCCCCGGCGGACGTCCCACGATGAACCGCGCAGCGCGCAGCGCGCCGCGCGCGTACGTGTCGCGATTGTGGGCGCGGTGCGTCAGCTCGAGCCGCTCGCCCAGGGTGCCGAAGGACACCGTGTGCTCGCCGACGACGTCTCCGGACCGCAGGGAGAGGATGCCGATCTCGGGTTTGGTGCGCTCGCCGGGCAATCCCTGGCGGCCGTAGACCGCGACCTGATCGAGATCGCGCCCGAGCGCGGCGGCGACGACCTCCGCCATGCGGAGCGCGGTGCCGCTGGGCGCGTCCTTCTTGAACCGGTGGTGGATCTCGGTGATCTCGACGTCGTACTCGTCGCCGAGCGCCTTGGCCATGGTCGCCAGGAGCTTGAACGCGACGTTGGTGGCGACGGACATGTTGGGCGACATCAAGATGGCCGCCCGCTTCGCGAGCTCGCCGATCTCGGCGCGCTGCGCGGGGCTGAACCCGGTCGTGCCGATCACGGCGCGGGCGCCGGCCTGTGCGACGAGCCGGAGGTGCGCCAGCGACGCCTCGGGGACCGAGAACTCGATCAGCACGCGCTCGCGCGTGACCTCGGCCCCGGCGTCCGCGCCGACGCTCACGCCGGCCTTGCTGATCCCGGCGAGCTCCCCGGCGTCGCGCCCGAGGGCGGCGTGGCCCGGCGCCTCGAGCGCGGCGACGAGCCGGAGATCGGACTGGCCGGCGAGGCACGCGATGATCCGATTGCCCATCCGACCGGCGGCCCCCGCGACGACGACATCCGCCGCCGAGGCGCCGCGGCGCCCGACGTTCGGGGATGTCTCCCCGCCGACAACGCTCATGGGACGCTACTTGATGAGGCCGTACGGCTTGAGGATTGCGCGGAGCTTCTCGCGATTGGCGTCGCTCATCCGGCACATCGGCAGGCGGAACTCGGGCTCGATCATGCCGGCCATCGCCATCGCTTCTTTGATCGGAATGGGATTGGTTTCGAGGAACGCCGCGCGGGCCAGCGGGAAGAGTCGGTAGTGGAGATCCCGGGCGCGCTTCCAGTCGCCGTCGAGCGCCGCGTGCACGAGCTCGGCCGTCTCGCGCGGCACGATGTTCGCGATGACCGAGACGACGCCGCTGCCGCCGATCGCCAGGAGCGGAAGCGTGATGTTGTCGTCGCCCGACAGGACCGAGAAGTCGGGACCGCACGCCGCGATCACCTGGCTCATCTGGTCGAGCGATCCGGACGCTTCCTTCACCCCCACGATGTTGTTCACGTCGCGTGCGAGTCGCGCCATGGTGTCGGTCTCGACGTTGATCGCCGTGCGGCTCTGGATGTTGTAGACCAGGACCGGGATCGCGACCGACTCGGCGACCGCGCGGAAGTGGCGGTAGAGCCCCTCCTGCGTGGGCTTGTTGTAGTACGGGTTCACGACGAGCGCGCCCGCCGCCCCGGCCCGCTCGGCGTGCTTGGTCATCTCGATCGCGTCGGCGGTCGCGTAGGAGCCAGTACCCGCCACGACCCGGATGCGGCCGCGGGCGGCTTCGATCACGAGCTCGACCACGTGGTGGTGCTCGTCGTGACTCAGCGTCGGCGACTCGCCGGTGGTCCCGCAGGGGATCAGCCCGTCGGTGCCGTTGGTGACGTGGAACTCGACCAGCTCCCGGAGCTTCGCCTCGTCGACCTTGCCGTTCCTGAAGGGGGTGACCATCGCGACGAATGAACCCTGGAATGTCTGGCTCATGGGGCTGTCTCCCCCGCCACCAGGTCCTCGTACGTCTCCCGGCGGCGCACGATCGTGTACCGGTTGCCGTCCACGAGCACTTCGACGGCCCGCGGTCGCGTGTTGTAGTTGGAGGCCATCACGAAGCCATACGCGCCGGCGCTCATCACGGCGAGCAGGTCTTCCGGCTCGACCTGGGCCAGCTCGCGGTCCTTCGCCAGGAAATCGCCCGACTCGCAGATCGGGCCCACGACGTCGACGGTCTCGAGGTCCCGCGCGCAACGCGTCTCGTCGACCGGCACGATCTCGTGATAGGAGCCGTAGAGCGACGGCCGGATCAGGTCGTTCATCGCGCCGTCGACCACCACGAACTTCTTGGCGCCGGTGTCCTTCCGGTAGAGCACCCGCGTCAGGAGGACGCCGGCGTTGCCGACGATGGAGCGGCCCGGCTCGAGCAGGACCGTCACGCCCGCCTCGCGCAGCGCAGGCAAGAGGAGCGTCGCGAACTCCTGGTGAGTCGGCGGCTTCTCGTCGCGGTAGCGGATGCCCAGCCCGCCGCCGATGTCGATCATGCGGATCTCGATCCGGCGCTCGCGGAGAGCCTTCACCAGCGCGACGACGCGGGCCACCGCGTCGGCGACCGGCGTGGCCTTCGTGAGCTGCGAGCCGATGTGCATGTCCGCGCCGATGACCTCGAGGCCCTTGAGCGTCGCCGCTTCCTCGTACGCCTCGAACGCCTCGTGGTAGGGAATGCCGAACTTCGAGGTCTTGAGGCCGGTCGCGATGTAGGGGTGCGTCTGCGGATCGACGTCCGGATTCACGCGCAGCGCGACCGGCGCGCGGATGCCCATCTCGAGGGCCACCTCGTCGAGCACGCGGAGCTCGGCCCGCGACTCGACGTTGAACATCAGGATGTCCGCCTTCAGCGCCTCACGCATCTCGTCGCGGCTCTTGCCGACTCCCGAGAAGATGATCTTCTTGGGCGGCACACCGGCCCGGAGCGCGCGATAGAGCTCGCCGCCAGAGACGATGTCGGCGCCCGCGCCGGCCTTCGCCAGCACCGACAGGACGCCGAGGTTCGAGTTGGCCTTGACCGAGTAGCACACGACGTGGGGCACGTCGTGGAACGCGCGCCCGTAGCCGGCGAGACTCTCGAGCAGCGCCGCCTTCGAGTAGACGTAGGCGGGCGTGCCGGCGACGGCCGCCAGCGCGCGCAGCGACACTTCCTCGCAGCAGAGCTCGGAGTCTCGATACTGAAACGGGCTCATGTATTCGTGTTCGTAACACCCGAGCCAGGTGAAGTCAAGGTAGGGTGACCCTCACCTCGTTCGAGCGCCGGCTCTCGTTCGGTCGCGCGGCGTCGTCGTGCGCCGTGATCGCGTAGCGATAGGTGCCGCGGGTCACCGCGCGGTCGACGTACGTCGTCGACGGCGCGCTGGTCGACCCGATGCGTTCGAAACCGCCCGCCGCCGGAGCGCGGTAGACGATGTAGCCCGCCACGTCGGTCTCGGGGCTCGGGCTCCAGGACAGGCGCACGACCCCCGCGGAGGCGATGGCCACGAGGTTCGCGGGGGGTGAGGGGGGCGTCACGTCGCGAGGCGTCGCCGCGACCCGCGGCGACGGGCGGCCGTAGAGGGTCGTGCCCGCGACGATGCGCACCGCACGGACGGCGTAGTAGTAGTCGCGATCGTTCTCGAGATTGGCGTCGGTCAGCGTGGTGTCCGAGCCCGGCGGCGAGACCGGCGTCAGCTCCGCGTCGGCCGACGGCGCGCGGAGAACCTCGTACCGGAGGGCGTCCGTCACCGCGTTGCCGTCGAGAAGGCGTGTGGTCGCGTCCCATTTGAGACGTACGGACCGTTCACCCGGCTCGGCGACGACGTTGCCGGGCTCGGCGGGCGCGGCGGCGTAGCTCACCGAGATCCGATGAGAGGGTGGCCCGATGCGCCCCTGGCGGTCGCCGGTGAGAACCACGTAGGTGTAGCGGCGCCCGTACGTGAGCCCCTTCCGATCGGTGAACACGAGGCGAGAGCCTCGCCTGACCGCGGGCTCTGGCTCGGCGCTGCGGATCGCGGCGATCTCCTCGTAGCCGGCGATGCGTCCGTCGGCGAGCATCGCCGACTTGGGCTCACCGGCGCCGCCGTCCTCGACCCGGAATATGCGCATCAGGGTGACATCGCGCTGGCGCGTGTTGTCGGCGCGGCGGGTCGGCGGTGTCCACGACAGCACGATCGCCGACTCGTCCACGTTGCCCGTCAGATCGGCGACGGCCTGGGGTGCCCGCTGCTCCGGCGCGACCGGTGGAGACTTCTTGCCGCACGCGGTGAAGGTCAGCGCAGCGAGCCCGAGGCACGCGGCGAGGCGCCGACCGCGCCCGATCATGCGCGCGCGATGAGCGTGCGGGCGAGCGCGAGTGAGCGGCGCACGGCGTCGGGCGCGGTCCCACCGGTGACCGCGCGCGCCCGCAGCGACGCCTCGACCGTGACGGCATCCTTGGCGTCGTCCTCGAAGAGCGGAGAGAATCGGCGCAGCTCGGCCAGGCCGAGCGCCTCCAGCGGCTTGCCCTCGGTCTCACAGAGCCGCACGATCCGCCCGACGACACCGTGCGCCTGACGAAACGGAAGGCCCTTGCGCACGAGATAATCGGCCAGATCGGTCGCCGTCGCGAAGTTCTCCGCGGCGGCGCGCCGCATCCGCTCCGTCCGGAAGGCGAGGGAGGCGAGCATCGGCGGCACGACGGCGAAGATCGCCTCGAGCGTGTCGACCGAGTCGAAGAACGGCTCCTTGTCCTCCTGCATGTCCGAGTTGTAGGCGAGCGGGAGCCCCTTCATCGTGGTGAGCACCGCGACGAGATTGCCGTAGAGCCGGCCGCTCTTGCCGCGGACCAGCTCGGCCACGTCCGGATTCTTCTTCTGCGGCATGATCGACGAGCCGGTCGCGAAGGCGTCGGAGAACTCCACGAAGCCGAACTCCGCGGTCGCCCAGAGCGTCAGGTCGGCGGCGAGCCGCGACAGGTGCATGGCGGTGATCGCGGCCGCCGCCAGGAACTCGAGCAGTGTGTCGCGATCGCTCACCGAGTCGAGGCTGTTCGGCGAGACTTCGGCGAAGCCGAGATCCCTGGCGAGCGCCTCGAGATCGATCGGAAACGCGGTACCGGCGAGTGCCGCGGCGCCGAGGGGCATGGAGGAGGCGCGCCCCCCACAGTCACCGAACCGGTCCCGATCGCGCTGCAGCATGAAGACGTACGCGAGCAGGTGGTGACCGAGGACGATCGGCTGCGCGCGCTGGAGGTGCGTGTAGCCCGGCAGCGGCGTCTCGATCGTCTCGGCGGCGCGCGCGACGAGCGTCTCCTGGACGCGACGCAGGCCGGCGCGGACTCGCGCGATGATCTCTCGGAGGTACAGGCGTTCGTCGACCGCGATCTGGTCGTTGCGGGAACGCCCGGTGTGCAGCTTGCCGCCGACCTCGCCGATCAACTCTTGCAATCGCCGCTCGATGTTCGTGTGGATGTCCTCGAGCTCGGCGCGATACGGGAAGGTGCCCGCCGCGAGCTCGTCCCGGACGGTCGCGAGCCCCCGCACGATCGCGTCGCGCTCGGCGGCGGACAGGAGCCCGGCTCTGGCGAGGGCCTTGGCCCACGCGACGCTGCCGGCGACGTCGTGCGGCCACAGGCGCCGGTCGAAGGCGAGGGACCCGGTGAACCGCTCAGCGGCCGGATCGGCCCCCCGGGTGAACCGTCCACCCCAGAGCTTCTCGGACTTCGCCGCGCCGCTCCGCGGAGCCGCGCGCTTGCGGGGCCGCGACTTCACGGCAGGAGCGCCGCGATGTCGTCCATGATCCGACGGGTCACGTGGAAGCGCGCGCTCCGGCCTCCGGGGGCGCCGTCGCCCACGAAGCAGCGCGCCGGGCCGAACCGGACGCCGATCGGGACGCGCCGCGGAATGTAGCCGCGGCGCCCCGCGAGCGCCTCGTAGGTGCCGCGGATGCCGGCGGGGATCACCGGCACGCCCGAGCGAAGCGCGAGTAACGCGACGCCCGGGAGGCCGGGCTCGAGCCGGCCGCGGACGCTGAAGGGGCCCTCCGGGAAGATCCCGACCACGCGACCCTCCTGGAGAATCTGGAGCGCGCGACGGAGGGCGCCGACGTCGGCGCGCTCGAGGTCGATCGGGATCGAGCGGATGTTCCGGTGGAACATGGGATGAAAGGGTGTCGCGCGCCAGACACGTGGCATCACGAGGAACGAGATCGGCTCCGGGACCGTGACGCCGAGGACGACGCCGTCGAGATAGTTGTGATGGTTCGCGGCGATGAGATACGGACCGCTCGCCGGGAGATGCTCGAGGCCGTCGACGCGAAGATCGAACCAGCGCACGAGGGCGTGCCGGAGGGGCGGACGGAGCGCGCGATACAGGAACGGCACGGGCGGTGCCTCGCGGGCGAGGCGCCCCGTCGCGGCGAGCGTGGTGGGGCCGGCCATGTCGCGCGTTTTATAGCACGGTTCACCGAGCGCGGGCGAGCCGGTACCGGGCCACCGCCGCGTTGTGCTCGGCGATCGTCGCCGAGAAGTGGTGATGGGTGTCGTCCATCGCGACGAAGTAGAGGTACTTCACCGGCGCCGGATCGAGCGCCGCCTCGATCGCCGCGAGCCCGGGGCTCGCGATCGGCCCGGGCGGCAGCCCCGGGTTGCGGTACGTGTTGTATGGATGATCGATCCGGAGGTCCGCGCGCGTGAGCGCGCGCCGCTCCTTGCCGGTCGCGTACTGCACGGTGGGGTCGGCCTGGAGCGGCATCCTGAGCCTGAGCCGGTTCCAGAAGACCGCGGAGATGGTCCGCATCTCGTCGCGCTCCACCGCTTCTCGCTCGATGATCGAGGCGAGGGTGAGCAGCTGGTGGACGGTGAGCCCGCGCGCGGCGGCGCGTGCCGCGATGTCCGCACCCGTCTTCGCCCGCAGGCGGTGCACCATCCGGGTCAGCATCTCTTCGGCGGTCATGCCCCGAATGAACTGATAGGTGTCGGGGAACAGATAGCCCTCGACGCTCGGGGCTTCTATCCCGACCGTCGAGAGGAAGACGGGGTCGCTCGCGAGGCGCTGAACCGCGGCGCTCGACGCGAGACGCTCGCCCTCGAGCGCGCGCGCGAGCTCGGCGACGGTCGCGCCCTCGGGTTGGAGGACCACGTGCTGCTTGACTCGTCCGGCCTCCAGCTGGCTCAGGACGCCGACGGTGGAGACTCCCCGGTCGAGCTCGTATTCGCCCGCCTTCAGATATCGGGCGGTGCCTCGAAAGACGGCCAGCATGACGAAGCCCGTGCGGCTTCGGATCGCTCCCGCCTGGTACAGGCGACCGGCGATGGCCAGGATCCCGTCGTGGGCAGGAATCTCCACAAGAACCGGCCCGGCTCGGAGCGAGTCGGTCGGAGTCAGAACCTCGTGGCCCAGGAGGACGGCCAGACCGACCCCCATGAGCATGAGGAGGGCGATGGCGGCACGCAACCCCATGATTTCCCAGTGTAACATCTGGGCTCTGGTATACTGTGATGCCTTGGTGGCCTGTTCACCCCGATCACACTGGCTCGCTTCTAGGGGGTCTCATGCTTGAGTTGCAACCACCCACCCGTCACGACTGGACTGTCCAGGACAAGGTCTACGGCAAGCTATCCATGGAGCCCTTCGAGGCCGGCTTCGCCTTGACCGTCGGCATCGCCTACCGCCGGGCGCTGCTGTCGGCGATCCACGGCGCCGCGCCGACGTGGGTCAAGATCGAGAACGTCCTGCACGAGTTTTCCCATCTGCCGGGTGTGATGGAAGACACGCTCGACATCATGATGAATCTCCGCAAGGTCGTGTTCACGCTCCACGTGAACCGGCCCAAGATCCTCCGACTCCGTGCCCAGGGCGGCTCGGTCGTCAAGGCCAGCGATTTCGAGACGGACGCGGACATCGAGGTCCTTACACCCGACGTCGTGCTGGCGACGCTCGACAAGGACGGCGTGCTCGAGATGGAGGTCTGCGTCGAGCGCGGCCGCGGCTACGTGTCGGCCGAGAAGCGTGAGCCGGAGGCCCTGCCGATCAACGCGATCCTGCTGGACGCCGACTTTTCGCCCGTCAAGCGCGTGAACTTCCACGTCGAGCCCGTCACCGAGGGCCGCGAGCGGCTGGTGCTCGAGGTATGGACCGATGGCAGCGTCAGCCCGGCCACCGCGGTTGGCGAGGCGTCGCGGATCCTCGAGGATCACTTCGACCTGCTCATGGACTTCCCGGAGATTTCACCCCAGGAAGAGGCGGCCGAGCGTGACGATGTGCGGCCGCGGACCGAATTGAACGAAAACCTCTTCCGCAACGTCGACGAGCTGGAGCTGTCGGTCCGCGCGTCGAATTGCCTCAAGACCGCGAACATCCGGACGATCGCCGACCTCGTGCAGAAGAGCGAAGCCGAGCTGCTCAAGACCAAGAACTTCGGCAAGAAGTCGCTGAACGAGATCAAGACGATCCTGGGCGAGATGAGCCTGTCGCTCGGCATGCGGCTCGATCCAGAGGAGCTGGAGAGGCTCCGCTCGCAGTACGAAAGGGCGTACGAAGCCTAGCGGCTGCCGCCCCGTCAGCGGGCGAGGCGGGTCTTGATGCGGTCGACGGCTTCTTCCGTGGTGGCCCGGCCGCCGAAAGCCGTGAGGCGGAAGTAGCCCTCGCCGCTCGGACCGAAGCCCGCGCCGGGTGTCCCGACGACGTGGGCCTCGTTCAAGAGCTTGTCGAAGAAGTCCCACGAGGACAGGCGCCCCGGAGTCTTCACCCAGATGTACGGGGCGTTCCGCGCGCCATACACGGTGAGCCCGGCCGCCTCAAGCCCTTCGCGAATGATGCGTGCGTTCTCCATGTAATAGTCCACCAGCGCGGTCACCTGCTTCTTGCCCTCGCTGGTGTAGGTCGCGGCCGCGGCGCGCTGGATCACGTACGCGACGCCGTTGAACTTGGTGGACTGGCGCCGGACCCAGAGCGCGTTGACGCTCACCGGCTCGCCCGAGGCCGAGCGCCCTTGCAGCTCCTTCGGCACGACCGTGTAGGCGCACCGCGTGCCCGTGAAGCCGGCGGTCTTCGAGAAGGAGCGAAACTCGATCGCGACCTCGCGCGCGCCCTCGATCTCGTAGATCGAGTGCGGGATGTCCGGGTCGCGGATGTACGCCTCGTAGGCGGCGTCATAGAGGATGACGGCACCTCGTTCGCGCGCAAAGTCGACCCACGTCTTCAGCGCCGCGCGCGTCAGCACCGCGCCGGTCGGATTGTTCGGATAGCAGAGGAAGATCAGGTCGACCGGCCGGTCGGGAATGCGCGGCTGGAAATTGTTCTCGGCCGTGCACGGCAAGTACACGATCCGATCGTACCGACCGCTCGCGTCCGCGTTCCCGGCGCGCCCGCCCATCACGGTCACGTCGAGGTATGCGGGATACACCGGGTCGCTGAGCGCGACGACGCAGTCGGACCCGAAGATCTCCTGGATGTTGCCGGTGTCGCTCTTGGCGCCGTCGCTGACGACGATCTCGTCGGCGGTGAGCTTGATCCCGCGCTCGCCGTAGTCGTGACGGATGATCGCGTCGACGAGGAAATCCCAGCCGGTCTCGGGCGGATAGCCGCGGAAGGTCTCCGGCTTCGCCATCTCGTCCACGGCCTCGTGCATCGCGCGGATCACCGCGTCGGGCAGCGGCCGCGTCACGTCGCCGATGCCCAGGCGGATGAGCTTCGCGTCCGGGTGCGCCCCCTGATACTCACGTGTGCGCCGGCCGGTCTCACTGAAGAGGTAGCTGGCGCGTAGCTTCAGATAGTTGTCGTTGACACGGGCCATGCCGCTCGATTCTAGCAGATCGCTTCGGGGTCGAGGCAGAAGCGGTCGACCCGGCGTGCGGCCCAGCGCGTGACCGTGAGCGTCCCGCCGTCCGTCTCGAAGATGAGCGCCCCGTCGCGGTCGGTTCGATAGATCTGAGCTCCCGCCGCGGCGAGCCGCCCCATCACGCCGGCGTCCGGATGGCCGTACGAGTTGCGCGCCCCGACCGAAATCGCCGCGAGCCTCGGGCCGACCGCGTGGAGGAGCTCCACGCCCGTAGAAGAGCGCGAGCCGTGGTGGGCCACCTTGAGGACGGTCGAATCGAGACGAGCTCCCACGGCGACCAGCTCGCGCTCGCGCAGCGCGCCGATGTCGGACGCGAGCAGAAACGAGGCGAGCCCCATGTCGACACGCAGCACCAGCGCCGCGTCGTTCCGTCGGCCGGCGACCGCCGCCATCGACGGGAGCGGCGCGATCACCGCGCGCCCGAACCGGTGGGGCTCCATCGGGACCGCCGCCGTCCATTCCTCGTCGATCGAGAAGAGCCGGCGAATCGCCGCCGCGCCGCCTGCGTGGTCGCTGTCGTCGTGCGTGACGGCGATGCCGGCGAGCCGGAGGATGCCGCGGTTCCAGAGGAACGGCGCGACCACACGCTCGCCGGCGTCGAGCCGCATGGGGCCGCCGGACCCGGTGTCGACGAGAATCGCGCGGCCATCGGGCATCTCGACCACGATGGCGTCGCCCTGGCCGACGTCGAGCACCGTCAGGCGCAACAGACCGTCGGCCGGCCGCACCAGCGGCCACGCCGCGCAGCCGACGGCGAGCACAACGAGCGCGATCCCGGAAGGAAGGAAGACCCTTCGAGAGTTGCCTCGGCTCCTGTGCCATCCGAGCAACAACGCGAGTCCGGCGACGTAGGACGTCACGGCGAGCCAGCCGGGAGCCGGCAAGTGGACGACGGCGCCCGGCACCCTGGCGGCAAGCAGAACGACTGCACGGAGCGCCAGCAGAACGGGCCACACCGCGTCGAACGCCACCGCGGCGATCCCCTCGCTGAGGAAGGACAGGCCGACCGCGACGAGCCCCACGATGGTCGCGACACCGGCGAGAGGAACGACGCCCAGGTTCGCGACGACGCCGATCGTCGAGAGCTGATTGAAGTGGGTCAGGGTGATCGGCAGCACCGCCAGCTGGGCGGCCACGCTCACCCCGACCGCGCCTACGACCACTCCGCGCGGCAGCGGAGCGACCACGATGCCGAAGGTGGCCGCGAACGACAGCTGGAAGCCCGGGTCGAAGAGGTCGCTCGGGCGAACCGCGAGGATCGCGAGAGCCGCCAGCGCCAGGCTGTTGGTCACCGACGCGTCTCGATCCAGGAGCGAGGCGACCAGAACGAGCACGGCCATCACGACGGCACGGAGCACCGAGGGCTCGGGGCCCACTACCAGCGCGAACGCGACGACCACGACGATCGCGGTCACGGCCGACGGACGATGGGGCAGACGCAGGAGTCGACAGAGCGCCCAGACAGACGCGGCCAGGATCCCGACGTTGAAGCCGGAGACGGCCAGGACATGATAGACGCCGGCGCGCCGGAAGGCGTCGTCGATGTCGCGCGGCAGCTCGGTTCGGTCGCCGAGCAGGAGCCCGGCGAGCAGCGCCGCTGACGCGGGCGGCAGCGCGCTCCCGATCGCCGCGACCGACGCGCGCTTGACCCGGACCGACCACGGCGGCCCCGGATCGTCCAGAGGCTCCACCGACTCGGCTCGCGTGGTGGCCACGACGTGGATGCCTTCACGCGCGAGGTGCGCCGCGACGTCGTATGTCCCGGGATTGCGGAAACCGGTGGCGGGGTGGAGCCGGAGCGGCGCCGCCACGCGCTGCCCTTCGGTCAGTGGCGGCAGCACCCCGTATGTCGTCACCTGGATGAGCCCGGTGCCCGGCAAATCCTCCACCCGCTCGGTGTCGACCAGGAGCCGAGCACGATCGGGCGCCCAGCGTCGTGGCTCGGCGGCCAACCGACCCTCGACGCGAAGGGTGCGGGGGAGACCGAGGTTCCCCACGTGGCCGGGCGGAAGCGGCACCACGGCGCCACGAAGCCCGCCCGTCGCAACCACACCGAGTAGCAGCGCGACCGCAGCCGCCTCGAGTCGGCCAGCCGCCAGCAACACGAGACAGGCCGCGACGGCGACGAGCCACGCGACC
>Ga0066710_100002467_pt1 | contig 14948 bp, 9 predicted proteins | sample GraSoiAngelo_159_FD_79666 | JGI IMG/M metagenome (GOLD analysis project Ga0066710, IMG submission 79666) | Grasslands soil microbial communities from the Angelo Coastal Reserve, California, USA - 14_1009_16_40cm | ecosystem: Environmental > Terrestrial > Soil > Grasslands | place: USA...
CCCGCCGGAACGATGGCGCGTCCCCGGGCGCCGTCTTCGAGCCTGACTTCAACTTCAACCGTGGGATTGCCGCGCGAGTCGAGCACTTCGCGAGCATGAATTGAGCTGATGCCCGCCATGATCCTCTCATTCCGGGCCCCGCGCCGAACGCCGTTCGGCGCCCGACTAGACAACGTCAGGCATTTCTCTGAGCGCCAGGTCTAGCGCTTCTTCCAAGTTGCTGAGCCTCCCAAGAAGGATGCGTTTGGCGACGCGCCTAACGGACTGCTTGGTTACTTCGTCGCGAATGTATTCCACCGGCGACTTGCCGTCGATGCGCGCCAGCATCAGGCCGCCGAGATGGCGGAGCGTCATGCGCTCGAAGTCGCCAGCCCGGGGGAGACGATACTCTGCGCGCGGCGCGAGCGCGAGTGCCGTGACCAGGGTCTGCCAAAACTCACAGATGAGACCACCGCACATTTCGGCGAAGCGGGGCTGATGGAACGCTTTCAGGAGCAGATGGTTCAGCAGAAAGGCCGCGTCGAAGGCCGGATCGCCCCAGTGGATCACCTCGAAGTCGATCAGGAAGATCTTGCTGCCGCAGACCAGCATGTTCTTCGGGCTGTAATCGCCGTGCACCAGCGCGGTTTGTATTCTCCACGAGTCAGCCATCAATTCGCCGAGCGCGGACGCCACGTCCGGGTGCCGCGCCGCGGTGGTCCGGTAGTAGGGATCGATGCGAAGCTGGTCAAACACGGTCCGATCCGCGAACTTCTCCTGAAACTGCGGATCGGCTCGCGAGGCATTGATAATGCGCGCCAGAAGCGTTCCGGCCTCGCGGGCCACGGCGAGATCCGCGCGGCGTCCCAGCAACTGCTCTTTCCAGGCGACAGACCCGGTTGGCGCGGCGGCCATCACGTAGAGGTGGTTGTGGCGGTCCACGTGGACCACCTCCGGGACCGCATCACCCAGCAAGGGCCGGAGCGCCTGGATCGCTTCCGCCTCGCGAAAGATCCGCTCCCGGTCGGAGCGCCAGTCATCCTGGACGCGGAGCTTCCCGAGCGACTGCTTCACCACCCAGCGCGGGGCGCCATCGGCGGGCGATTCCACCAGCAGCACAATGTTCGAAACACCCCCGCCTAGCTCGCGCACGACGATGTCTTCGGCTCGCCTGACCAGCCCGCAAGCCGCGAGGTAGGTCGACAGGTTTTCAGAGCTAAGCAGGAAGTCTTCGGTGCTCATGGCTGTGCAAGGAAATCGAGAAGCACCTTGTTGAACTCCTGCGGCTTCTCGATCTGCGGAATGTGCCCGCACTGATCGAAGGCCACGAGCTTCGCCCCCGGAATGGCTTTCTGATAGCGCTCACCCGCGGACAAAGGAATCAACAGGTCATCGTGTCCCCAAAGCACCAGCGTCGGAGCGTGGATCGAGCCCGCCTTCTCGTCCTCGAACTGATCGGTCGAAAAGATACCCGCGAGAACCCGTTGAATCGTGTAGCCGTCACCACTCCTGAGATGCCCTTCGAAGGCGTGCCGGACGAGGTCGTCCGTTACGAACTGCTTGTTGTAGACCACAATTTCCAGAATCTTCCGCATCCCGGCGAGAGACGAAGGATTCAAATCGACAGGCAGCGCTCTCGGACCGCCCGTCGGCCGCATACCGGCAGCGTCCACGAGCACCAACCGCTCGACCATCTCGGGATATTGGGCGGCAAAGTCGGCCGCGATCCAGCCTCCAAGCGAGTTCCCCACCAGACTGGCCTTGGGAATGCCGAGCGATTGCATGAAAGCGCGGAGAAACTCCACGAACGTCTCAATCTTGTAGTCAATGAGGGGCTTGTCGGAGCGCCCGAAGCCGATCTGGTCGAGCGCGTAAACGTGATACCTTCCAGACACGGGACCGATGTTCGCTGCCCAGTTGGCGGCCTCTCCGCCCAGGCCGTGGACGAAGATCACAGCCGGACCCTGGCCCGCCTCATAGTAGTGGACCTTTTGCCCGAAGACCTCGACAAGCTTCTCGGGCGGCATCAGTGGCCCCGCCTGAGCTCGCGCCCGAGTCGGGCCAAATTGCACGACGACTACCAGAATGACACCGACGGCCAACCTTCGCACCGAGTTCAAACCAGCAGGCCGCAACGTCTTCTCCGCTGACATCGTTGTGACCTCAACCTTGGGTTGGGAAAAAACAGGGGAGTCGGCAGTCGGCACGAATCAGTCGGGCCGCGCAGCCAACTGCTTCCTAACTACTGCCTTTCAACCGGCTGCCCCGTCGGACTTAGCCGGTCGAGCAATCGGTATCGCGCGCCGCACGTCGGACAGCAGACGTCGCGGCTCTGCACGGCGCTTTCCGGTCGAGCGCGGTCGGGCTCCTCCGCCAGTCCAAAGTGGCCGTCCGCCGAACGGAAGTATTCAAACATGAGCTGGCCGCAGCGAGAACAGAATTGACGACGTCGCTCGACTTGGGCGGATTCTATCACGGCCCTTCCCTCCGATTTATTGAACCTACCGCCGCCGTGGGTCGCAACCAAATGGAGGTTCTCTGCGGCCTCCGTGCCTCCGAAGCTTCAACACTGAGGTCACGGCGATGCTCCGGGCGCTCCGTGTTGAGGGTTTGATAGTCACACAGACTACACGGAGTCGCTACCTGGAAATGACATGTTGATCCGCACTTAAGGGGAAAGAATCTTAGCACGCTGCGAAGGATCTCGCGTTTAGTAGTAAATAGTATAGTACAAAGGCAGAAAAGGGAATCAGGAGGGCTTTTTCTGGTCTCGACTTTTCAGAGTCGTGTTCTGGTGGCACGAACAAGAACGACGTCCCGGACTTACGGAGTCGAACCCCCGCCACGACGCAGCCCCCAAAAGGGAATCGCTTCTCCGGCGACGTTGACGCTGGTTTCAGGCAAAGGGTAGAATTTAGGTTGGGCTCGCGCGCGGGATTTGACTCCTGCCAAGTCTCCCCTTGATTCGAGACCCCATTCGAAACTCGTCAAGTTGAGAGGAATTCCTATGCTGGCCAACGATCTTCGACCGGGAATGGTCATCAGGCACAACGGCGAACTTTTTGCGATTCATAAAGCGGAGCACCGCACGCCGGGCAACCTGCGAGCCTTCGTGCAGGCGCGCATGCGCAACCTGCGCAGCGGCGCCATTGCCGACCATCGCTTCCGCTCGACGGACGAAGTGGAGCGAGCCATCATCGATGAAACGGAGATGCAGTACCTCTACGCGGACGGCGACACGTTCGTCTTCATGAATACGGAAAACTACGAGCAGCTCCACTTGCACAAAGAGGTGATCGGGGAACGCGCGCAATACTTGATCCCCGACGTCATGTTGAAGGTGGAGTTTTACGAAGGACGCCCCATTGACGTCCAGCTTCCAGCCACGGTCGATCTGAAAGTCATCGAGACGGAGCCCGGCATCAAGAGTGCCTCCGCCACGAACGTCATGAAGCCCGCCAAGCTCGAGACCGGCCTGGTGGTCGGGGTCCCGGCTTTCATCGGCGAGGGCGAAACGATCCGCGTCGATACTTCCGAAGGGACGTACATCGAGCGCGTCAACAAATAGATTGCAAATCGAGAGAGCCGACCTCTAAGCCTGGCAAACCCGACGTTGCGGTACACGACAAGATCGGGCACTGTCGTGTCTTGATGGACGGCCGCCCTTCAGAGCCTGCCGTGAGCCCGTTCGGTCAGCTTCGAACGGTCCTGAGCGTAGGGAAGGATCTCAGGGTAACTGCGCGAAGGGGTGGCACAGGCCGGGCTAAAGCTCGTGCCAGGTCGCAAATCAGTTCGGGACGCTACCAAAAAAATCGGCGAGCAAGGCCTGTTTCTTGATAAGATAGCATTGATGGTAGATTATTAACTCTGTGTTGTGGCGAAGGATTGGTATGGCTCTGATATGCGAAATCTGCGGCAAGACTCCCCGGTTCGGCAACCGGATCAGCCACGCGCACAATGTGACCAAGCGCCGTTGGAACCCTAATCTGCGTCGCGTGCGGACCATCGTGAATGGGAGCCATAAGACGCTGCGCGTCTGCACCAGGTGCATTCGCTCCGGCAGAGTCGTTAAGGGCGTGTAGGAGTGTGAAGCGGCGGCTCGACTCCTCGCCGCGCGCCACGGAACGCTACTTGTGATGCTGTATTTCGCTTCCTCCCAGGTCCGATCTTTGGCCGGCGTTCGCTTCCGTCTCGCGACTCGCCTCCTTGCCGCCCTTCTGCCTCTCTCCCTTCTTGCTCCAACGTTCGTCTGCGGGGCGGGCTTTGAAACGGCGCGGGACGGCACAGCCTGCTGCCGCGCGATGAAGTACGCCTGTCATGAGGAGAACGGCGGGAGCGCAGCCTGCTGCCAGCGCAAGTCGCCAGCTCCGGTCGAACTCGCGGTCACTTTGCTCTCGCGTGGCATGAAACGACCCCAGCCCTTGGCGGTGGTCGCTCGATTGCCCGTACTCCTGAACCAGAACTCTTGGGCCCGACCTAATCTCCAACCTTTAGCATTGTCCGGCGGGCACTCTCCACCGGGCATCCCCCTCTTTCTCCTCCACGCTGTTCTGCTGATCTAGCACCTCCTGACGAATTCCACGCCATAAGGGCAACGCAGGGGTGGGCGTTCAAGTCCCGCCGACGCTGCGCCTCACTGCCGTCCCCTCTTGGAGCTGTGAAGGAATTCGTTCGCCACAAAAACACACAGGGACAGAGAGAGAGTCGGAGACACGATTTCCGGCCTGACGTGAAACGCAACTCGAGGACTCGAGCTTCTCCCTGCTCTCTGTCTCTGTCTGCTGCATCGCTGGGTTGCCTCGGCGTCTCTGTACCTCTGTGGCATGGAGGACCTTTATGTCGCTTGAACCTCGCTGCCGGTTTATCCGATTGATGCTGCCATTCCTGGCTGGATTATGCGGGACCGCCGTGCCCGGCCCAGCGGCTCCCCAAAGCCTTCCGTCTGCGAACTGGCAATCACCGGCCCGGTTACGGCAGGGTCTGCGGGGCCGCCAGGGGACGCTAGTGCTGGAGACGAAGGGCGTCCGATTTCGCTCGACACAAGGTCCCACGCTCTACTGGCCGTTTGTCGAGATCCAGACCTTCGACCTCCTCGCGCCTCGGCGCATGGTGCTCGAGGGATACGAAAACCGCGGCTGGCGCCGCCGCTCCGGTGAGCAAAGGTTCCGTTTCGATCTTGCCAGTCCGGTGCCGCCCGCGGTCGCTGCCGAACTCGCGCACCAAGTGGGAAAGCCGGTGCGAAACGGCGATCCGGATCCTTGGGCGCCGAGCTTTGCGTCCATCGCGGCCCGCCATCCCAGGCACAGCGGGCACAGCGGCGGAAGCAACGGCACGCTGCGCTTTCGCGAGGACGGCATCGACTACGTCGCCCAAGCATACGGGGAGGCGCGGAGCTGGCGGTGGACTGATATCGAAACGCTGGCCAATCCGGACCCGTATCACCTGCGCGTGGCCGGCTATCGAGAGACTTTCGACTTCGAGCTCAAGCAACCGCTCGGGCGCGACCTCTTCGACCGCCTGTGGGACCGCGTGTACGCCCGCGACTTGAACGTCTTGCCCGCGACTGGAGGGACACAGCCATGACAGTAGACAGAAGACAGAAAGCAGAAGGCGGAAAGCATAAAGCAGCCAGCAAAAGGCAGCGACGAGAGGACAGAAACGCAAAAGTTCGGATGCGACCGGTGGCCCTTTTAGCCTCCGCTTTGTTGCTCTGGGTTTTCGGGCAGAAGGTGGGGCCGGCTCGCCCACTTGAAGCAAGGTCGGATGCCCAGGTGACCGAGGGCAGGGCGTCGCCGAGTCCTAGCGCTCCGGCCCAGCAAAAGGCAGGAGCGCCAACCGGCGACGACCAGAAGCACGCCGAATCGCCCATGCAAATGGAGCTTGCGGCGCCCCAACCTGGGACCGTGATTCCGCTCGCAAAGCTGGTCGAGGAGGCGGAGCACAACAATCCGGAAATCCTGGCGGCGCGCCATGCCTGGATGGCGTCCACCCAGGTACGCTCGCAGGTGTCAACCCTGCCGGACCCCCAGGTGGTAATGCAACAGCTCAACGTGGGCAGCCCGCGCCCCTTCGCTGGATTCACGAACAGCGATTTCGCCTATATCGGCTTTGGCATCTCGCAAGACCTGCCCTACCCGGGCAAACTGCGTCTTCGAGGCGAAATGGCCGAGCGCGATGCGGCCTCCACCCGCGACCACCTGGAGTCTGTCCGGCGCACCGTGCTCCAGCAGTTGAAGGCGGCCTATTTCCGGCTTGCCTACCTCGAGCAGACGCTCGGGGTTCTCGAACGCGACGGCAAGCTGCTGGAACAGATCGAAAAGATCGCAGAGTCTCGCTATCGCGTGGGACAAGGCAATCAGCAGGATGTTCTCAAAGCGCAACTCGAACGCACGTGCCTGCTGCGCGAGATCGCCATGCACCACCAGGAGATGTGGAGCGTTCAGGCCCAGCTCAAGCAGCTTCTGAACCGGCCCTCGGACGCGGTGGACATCGCGACTGAGCCCTTGACGGAAACGCCGCTTGCCTACGCCTCGGACGAGTTGCTCGCGCGCGTCCGCACGTCAAACCCTGAAATCAGCGCCCGCTATGAGACGGTCGGGCGGCAAGGGCTAGAGGTGGAACTCGCACACAAGGACGCTTATCCCGATTTCAACGTTCAGTACATGTGGCAGCACACAGGCGAGCCATTCCGCGACTACCACATGCTCACCTTCGGCATTCGGCTTCCGGTTTACCGGAGCCGCAGACAGCAACCCGAACTGGCGCAGGCGACAGAGGAGCTCAGTCGCTCGCGCCGCGAGTACGAGGCGAGCGTTCAGCAGACCTACTTTGAGGTGCGCGATCAGTTCCTGGCGGCGCAGACCTCCGCCCAGTTGCTGAAAATCTACCGCGAAGGACTGATTCCGCAGGCTACGGCGACGTTTGAGAGCGGGTTGGCAGCCTATCAGTCGAGCAAGCAGGACTTTGAGTCCCTGCTCGCTTCGTTTCTCGACGTGCTCAAGTTCGACGAAGAGTACTGGCACACCCTGGCCGATCATGAGACCGCGCTGGCTCGGCTCGAACAACTGACGGGAGTGCCGCTGCGCTGACGCTAAAGAGGGTAGGAGGGAGTCGCACCCATGAAGAATTATCGCGGCAAGTTTCTGGCAGCCTTGACAGTGAACTTTGCGCTGGCAGCGGCGCTCGGATATTTCTGGTGGCGGTCGCGCGCCCGCGCTGCCGTTGCCGAACACGCGTCTTCTCAGACCGCACTGGCTCCGGCAGCGCCCGCGCCAGCCGCCGGCGGAGCGGAGAATCCGGCAGCCCCGTCGGAAGCTGAAACCCCGCTCGCGCCTGTCCAGCTCACTCCCCAGCGGATGCAAAGCATCGGCGTGAAGATGGGCACGGTCGAAGCTAAACGGGTCAGCGATGAGATTCGCGTCGCCGGCAATGTGGAAGTGGACGAAACGAAACTCGCCTATGTGCAGGTAAGGTTTCCCGGCTGGATCCAAAGAGTTTTCGCGGACTCAACTTATCAGTACGTCCGCAAGGGTCAGCCGCTGTTTGCGATCTACAGCCCCGACTTGGTCACGACCGAACAGGAGTACTTGCTGGCGAAGCAGAACCGGAATCTTGTGGCCGCGAGTTCGGTGCCGGGCGTGGCCGCCGGGGCGACGTCACTCGTGAGCGCCGCAGCGGAGAGACTCAAGCAGTGGGAGGTTCCGGCGCGCGAGATTGCCCAGCTCGAAACCACCGGAGAAGTGCGTCACGAGGTCGAGATTGATTCACCTGTTTCGGGCTACATCACCGAGCGCAACGCGCTGCCCAACCTGTACGTTCAGCCGGAGACGCGGCTCTACACGGTCGCCGATCTCTCGACGGTGTGGGTCTACGCCAACGTGTTTCAGACCGATATCGCACGCCTGAAGATCGGCGACCCGGCTACGGTCGCCGTCGACGCCTATCGCGGCCAGGTCTTCCACGGGCGAGTGAACATGATCTGGCCGCAGGTGGACATGGCGACGCGCACGGTGCGCGTACGCCTGGTTTTCCCTAACCCTGGCCTGAAATTGACGCCGGGCATGTTCGTCAACGTTCGACTCGAAATCCCCCTGGGCCGACAGTTGGTCATTCCGGCGTCGGGTGTGTTCCACTCCGGGGCACGCGCCATCGCCTTCGTGGACCACGGAGGGGGTTATCTTGAGCCCCGCGAGATCGGATTAGGGGCGCGCGCCGGTGACGAATTCGTGGTGCTCGAGGGCCTGCACGCCGGCGAGCAGATCGTGACCTCCGCGAACTTCCTGATCGATTCCGAAAGCCAGCTCCAAGCCGCGCTCGGCTCGTTCGCCCCGCCGCCACCCGGCGCCGGAGCGGCGGCTGCCATGAATGCGCCTTCGACGCAGGCCAGCGTCGAATTCACCACAGTTCCCTCACCCCCGCACAAGGGTGACAACACGTTCCGCGTGAAGCTCACGGAAAGCAACGGAGGCCCCGTTACGGGCGCCCAGGTGACCGTCACGTTCTTCATGCCGGCCATGCCAGCTATGGGGATGGCTGCCATGCGCACGGTCTTAAACCTCAGCGACGAGGGCGCAGGTATATACGAGGGCGCGGGAAAGTTAGAGACGGGCGGGACATGGCAGGTCAGCATCGCCGCTCAGAAGAACGGTCAGACGCTCGTGAGCAAGCAACTGACGGTGATTGCAGAAGGGGGGATGTAGGTGATTGCCCGATGGATTGACTGGTGCGCTCGCAATCGTTTTCTGGTTTTCACCGGCACATTCCTGCTCGTGCTGGCAGGAATCGGGTCTTTGCGTCGCATCCCGCTCGATGCCCTGCCCGACATCTCGGACGTGCAGGTGATTATCCACACCCCATGGGCGAGCGAGCCGCCCAACGTCATCGAGGATCAGGTAACGTATCCAATCGTCACCGCCTTGCTCTCCGCGCCTCACGTCAAGGGAGTACGCGCACAAACCATGTTTGGCGACTCCTACGTCTTCGTTGTGTTTGAGGACGGCACCGACCTTTACTGGGCGCGCTCCCGTGTGCTCGAGTACCTTCAGCAGATCACGGGCCGCCTGCCCGAGGGCGTTCATCCTGTTATCGGGCCTGACGCAACCGGAGCCGGTTGGGTGTACGAGTATCTGGTCACGGACCGCACCCACCGGCACAGCCTGGCTGACTTGCGCAGCCTTCAGGACTGGTATCTGCGCTACCAACTCGAGACGGTCCCCGGCGTCGCCGAGGTGGCGACGATCGGCGGGTTCGTGCGCCAGTATCAGGTTAAGCTCGACCCCAACAAGCTGCTGGCTTACGGCGTTCCCCTTTCGACGGTCATCGAGCGGGTGCGTGCCAGCACCAACGAGGTCGGGGGACGCCTGCTCGAACTCGGAGGCGCTGACTACATGGTGCGAGGCCTCGGCTATCTCCGATCCCTCAGCGATCTTGAGAATGTGCCGGTCGCTACTAAAAACGGCACCCCGGTGTTGGTCCGGGAATTAGGGACAGTGTCGTTCGGACCGGACATCCGCGAAGGCGTGGCCGAGTGGAATGGCGAGGGGGAAACGGTCGGAGGCATTGTAGTGATGCGGTACGGCCTGAATGCGCTCAACGTGATCGACGGAATCAAGAAGAAGCTTGCCGAGATCAAGCCTTCGCTGCCGCCGGGAGTCGAGGTCGTCGCCGGTTACGATCGCTCGGGGCTGATTCATGCCTCCATCGAAACGCTCGAGCGCGACCTCGTGGAGGAAGCGATCATCGTCAGCCTGGTCATCATTATTTTCCTGTTTCATTTCCGATCGGCTTTGATTCCCATTCTGAGCCTGCCCCTGGCGGTGGCCGCGTCGTTCATTCCCATGGTCTACCTACGCGTCAGCTCCAACATCATGTCTCTGGGCGGCCTGGCGCTGGCGATCGGCGTGCTGGTGGATGCAGCCATCGTCATGGTCGAGAACGGTTATCGACACCTCTCTGAAAAACAGGCGTCGGGAGTCGAGGCCCGGGGCCCAGGGTCTGCTGACTCGACGCCTCGAACCGCCACGGCCGAACGCGAACGCAGACTGGTCTTGCTGGCCGCAGCCAAGCAAGTTGGGCCGGCGATCTTTTTCTCCCTGCTGATCATCGTGGTCTCATTCTTGCCGGTTTTCCTTCTGGAAGCGCAAGAGGGTCGGATGTTCCGTCCGCTCGCCTGGACCAAGACGCTGGCTGTCGGCTTCTCGTCGCTGCTGGCCATCACGCTGGTGCCAGTCCTGATGTTGCTGTTCATTCGAGGACGGCTGCGGCCAGAGTCGCAAAACCCGGTCTCGCGTTTCACGCAGGCTTTGTACCTGCCTGTGTTGCGGCTGTGCCTGCGCTTTCCCAAGACTGTGTTGTTCATCAACCTGGCTTTCCTGGCCGTCACGCTCCCGCTGGCCCTGCGCATCGGCAGCCAGTTCATGCCGCCCCTGTACGAGGGGTCTTCGCTCTACATGCCGACGGCGCTTCCGGGCATCTCCATTCGGCAAGCGTCACAGTTGCTCCAGGAGCAGGACCGCGTGATCCGTTCCTTTCCGGAAGTGGAGAGCGTGTTCGGCTCGGTGGGACGCTCCGACAGCGCCACCGACAACGCACCGCTGGATATGTTTGACACGACCATCATGCTCAAGCCGCGCGAACAGTGGCCGCGAGAGATGACTTACGAAAAGCTGGTCCGCGAGATGGACCAAAAGCTGCAATTTCCGGGTCTCTCGAATACCTGGACGATGCCCATTCAGAACCGTCTGGACATGGAACTGACGGGCATCAAGACGCCGGTGGGCCTGAAGATTCAGGGGCCGAGTCTCGAAGGTATCCAGGAGGTCGGCGCCCGAATCCAGCGAATCGTTGCGAGCCTGGCCGAGACGCGGTCCGTCTTTGCGGAGCGCGTGTCGCAGGGTTTCTACGTCGATGTGGAGGTGGATCGGCCCGAGGCGGCGCGCTATGGCTTGACGGTGGCCGACGTGCAGCAGGCCGTCACCTCCGGAATCGGCGGCGATAATATCGCTGAAAACGTCGAAGGGCGCGAACGCTACCCCATCAATGTGCGCTATGACCGTGATTTTCGCGACAATCTGGACCAGTTGCAGCGGGTGTTGATCTCGACCCCGTCCGGCGCGCAGATTCCCCTCGGGGAGGTGGCCCGGATGGTGTTCTCGCGGGGTCCCTCCATGGTCCGCGATGAGGACGGGGCCCTGACGGGCTATGTGTACCTGGATCTGAACACGAAGAACTACGGCGGCTTCGTCGAGCGCGCCGACCACCTGCTCCGGCAGAAGCTGGCCTTGCCGGCTGGCTATACGTTCAAGTGGGCGGGGGAGTACGAGTTCGAGTTGCGCGCCAAGGAGCGGCTGAAGCTCATCTTGCCGGTGGTGTTTTTCGTTATCTTCCTGCTGCTTTACCTGGTGTTCCATTCGGCGACGGAAGCGGCGATGCTGATGTTCCCCACGCTTTACGCGCTGACGGGCGGCCTGATCCTGCAGTGGGTGCTGGGTTACGAGTTCAGCGTGGCCGTCTGGGTGGGCTACATCGCGCTCTTTGGCATCGCGGTGGAGACAGGCGTGGTGATGGTGGTCTACCTGCATGAGGCTCTCGACCGGAGGCTCGCCGCGGGCGCGCCCATGAGCAAGGCGAGCATCGAAGAAGCGACCATTGAGGGCGCCGTGCAGCGCCTGCGACCCAAGCTGATGACCGTCAGCGCGGTGCTCGCCAGCCTCGTCCCAATCCTGTGGGAGTCCGGCGTTGGTTCCGACGTCATGAAACCCATTGCCGCTCCCATCGTCGGCGGCATGATTACCTCAACCATCCACGTGTTGATTCTTGTCCCTGTGTTCTTCGTCATGATCAAAGAGCGGGCCCTGCGACGCGGTAGTTTGCGTCGGTCCGAGGACGTGCGATCCGACGTGTGAACGCCACAACCAATGTGGCCCCCCGGGCTGGTGCTTCACGACCGGGCGCGCCGCAGAGACGTTCCAGCGGAACGTCTCTACGTGTGGCAGGCCACCCAGGCGCGCAGCACTTCCGCCACCGACCACGCCTGCGCAATGCAACCGCGCGGGCTGAAGGGCGGGTCGCCGTCAAAGATCTCGCTCACGCTGCCGAGTCCGTGCGCCTTCAAGTGATGGCCGATGGGCTCGAGGAACGACGCAGCCGCCTCAGCGTCGCCATAGACGCGCAGGTGCGCGATCACGAACGGGCCCAGCCACCAGGCCCACACTGTGCCCTGGTGATAGGCGGCGTCGCGCTGCTGCTGGCTGCCCAGGTACCGCCCCTGGTATCGCGAATCGGTCGGAGCCAGGCTGCGCAGCCCGTGACTGGTGAGCAGGTGGCGCGCGCAGGTGTCAACCACGGCGCGCTGCTCGGCCGGCTCGAGCGGGCTTGCGGGGAGCGAAACGGCGAGCAGTTGATTCGGCCGCAGCGACGGATCGTTTCCTTCGGGACCGTCGATAACGTCAAAGCAACAATTCGCTGCCGGATTCCAAAAACGCCGGAAGCTCGCGCGCGCCTGCGCCGACAGACGTTCGTAGCCGGCTGTCGGCTGTCCGACGACGCGAGCAAACTCCACCAGGCTCGCGAGTGCGTTGTACCACAGCGCGTTCACCTCGACCGCCTTGCCGATTCTCGGCGTAACGACGCGCTCGCCCACCTTGGCGTCCATCCAGGTTAATTGAACGCCAGGTTCGCCGGCCCACAGCAGACCGTCCTCCGCGTCAACGTGGATATGGTATCGGGTGCCGCGGACGTGCCAGTCCGCCATCTCGGCCAACAGGGGGAACAGGTCGCGCAAGAGCTTGCGGTCGCCCGTGGCGGCGTAATACTGACGGACGGCCTCAAAGTACCAGAGCGTGGCGTCCACCGTGTTGTATTCCGGAGTCTCGGCAGAATCAGAGAGGTAGTTCGGCAGCATGCCGCGGTCAACAAACTTGGCGAAGGTTTCGAGGATGCTGCGCGCGGTCGCAGGTTGTCCGGTCGCGAGGGTGAGTCCCGGCAAGCTGACCATGGTGTCGCGTCCCCAGTCTCCAAACCAGTGATAGCCGGCGATCACGGAGCGAGCGTCGGGAACGTCAGGCAGCGGACGGCGAACCACGAACTGGTCAGCGGCCAAGACCAGTTGGCGGATCCACGCGGGCGCTTCGTCTGCCGGCGCCGCTTGGTTCGGTCCCCGGGGCCAGGCCTGAGCCCACTGGTCCAGCACCACCACTTCGCGGGCCTCGTACGCCTGGAGTTCATGAGTGCTGTCCACGTCCGGCTCCGTACTGAGAACGATGGTCAAAGGGTCTTGAGGACTCAACTCCGTCGTGAACGTGCCGGCGTGCAGATAATCAGCGCGGTCGTCGAGGCCGCGGGAACGCTCCACGGGGAGATCAAAGTCACGGTACCACTCGTGCGCGGGCTTTGCGGTGGCAGACGCGCTCAGCAAATAGAAGGGTGTGGCGCCGTCGAACGCTATCACCCGCAGGCCGTGCTCGACCGGCTCGACCTTCATCGGCGGAGCGTCCCCCTGGGCGCGAGCATGAGCGTCGCGATAGTTGACCAGCACCTTAACCCCGAGCTTCAGGTTGCGGCTGGCGCGCGCGAGTTGGTAGCGGACGTACGTGGTGCTCGAGCCGTGGCGCATCCAGACGCGCTTCTCGAGCAGCGCGTCGGAAAAAGCAAACGTCCACACGGGCATCGTGCCTTCGAGCCGGAACCGCTCGATATGCAGGTAACCGCGCGGGTCGATAGTGCCGTCAGACCAGCGGTTGGTGTAGAGCGGAAAAGCCAGTCCGTCGTACTCGGCGGTCTCTTCGAGCTTTGCGACCAGGAGCGTGCGGCCAAGCGGCGGCTTGAGCGCCGCCACCAGAAGTCCATGGTAGCGACGTGTGAGCGATCCGGCCACCGTGCCGGAGGCGAAACCACCGAGTCCGTTGGTGGCCAACCACTCGCGCTGTTCGGCGGCATCGAGGTCACCACAAATCTCGCGGCCGAAATCAATGTAGGGTTCAAGCATGGAAAGCAGCGGTCAGTTGTCGGTTGTCGGTTGCCAGTTGTCGGTTCTCAGTTGTCAGTTCTCAGTCATCAGTGAAGTACAGGGCTTGAAAATCGAGTTGGAGCTCGAAGGCTGCAGCCACCACGCTGAATCGTGCTCTTACTGACAACTGACTACCGAAAACTGACCACTTTTTTTACTCTCCGCTCTGTTCGATGAGCTTGGCGACCAGGCCTGTCCAACCCGTCTGGTGACTGGCGCCGAGCCCGGTCCCGTTGTCGCCGTGGAAATATTCGTGGAACAGGATCAGGTCGCGCCAGTGCGGGTCCTGCTGAAACTTCTCGATGCCACCGTAGACCGGACGCCGGCCGTCGGCGCCGCGCAGGAAAATACGCGTCAGCCGGCGCGAGATCTCCCCAGCCACCTCCCACAAGGTCTTCATCTGGCCGGAGCGCGTAGGAAACTCCACCTTCAGTTCGTCTCCGAAGTACCAGTGGAACCGCTGCAGGGCCTCGATCAGCAGGAAGTTCATGGGAAACCATACCGGACCGCGCCAGTTAGAATTGCCGCCGAAAAGGCCCGCCGTGGACTCGGCCGGTTCGTAGTCCACGCTGTGCTGGTGGTCGTCGAGCTGAAGCACGAAGGGATGCTCGCGGTGGAATTTGGAAAGCGCGCGGACCCCATGAGGTGAAAGAAATTCGTCCTCGTCCAACATGTACTTGAGCACACGCACCAGCCGTTCGCGGCTGACGAGCGAGAGCAGCCGCCGCACCCCGTGCTTCGACGTGCGCGTCATATCGATGTGGTTGGCGACCTCGGGATCATGATCGATGAACCATTGCATGCGACGTTTGAAGCCAGGCAGCCGGTCAACCACTTCCGGCTCGAGCGTCTCCACCCCGAACAGCGGCACCAGCCCTACCATCGAGCGCACCTTCAGGGGATAGTGGGTTCCGTCCGGCAGGTGCAGCACGTCGTAGTAAAAGCCATCCTCTTCGCTCCAGAG
>Ga0066710_100002468_pt1 | contig 14947 bp, 13 predicted proteins | sample GraSoiAngelo_159_FD_79666 | JGI IMG/M metagenome (GOLD analysis project Ga0066710, IMG submission 79666) | Grasslands soil microbial communities from the Angelo Coastal Reserve, California, USA - 14_1009_16_40cm | ecosystem: Environmental > Terrestrial > Soil > Grasslands | place: USA...
CCCATCATCTGCTCGATTCCGCTGACGTTTCAGCATGCGCCCCGTTATCTTGCCGCCGCGATGCGATTCTCGGTCCAGCTCCCCACTGACAGGGTCGCGGCGGGCGACGAGTTCGTCGGCGCGCGTGCCGTGTCCGAGATGGCGCGCGCCGTCGAGGCCGCCGGCTTCGACGCCTGCTTCGTCACCGACCACCCGTTCCCCAACGACCGCTGGCTGGCGAGCGGCGGCCACCATGCGCTCGACCCGTTCGTCGCGCTGTCGTTCGTGGCGGCCGCGACGAGCGCGCTGCGCGTGCAGACCAACATCGTCGTGCTCGGCTATCGCAACCCGTTCGTGCTCGCGAAGGCGGCGACGTCGCTCGACGTGCTGTCGGGCGGGCGCCTGATCCTCGGCGTGGCGGCCGGCTATTTGAAGCGCGAGTTCCAGGCGCTCGGCGCCGACTTCGACGCGCGCAACGACGTCGCCGACGAGGCGCTGCGCGCGGTGAAGCGCGCGTGGACCGAGGACGGCATCGAGCTGATCGGCCGCCACTTCGCCGCGACCGGCAACACACAGCTGCCGCGCCCGATCCAGAAACCGCACCCGCCGCTCTGGGTCGGCGGCAACAGCGAGCGCGCGATCCGCCGCGCGGTCGAGCTCGGCGACGGCTGGATCCCGTTCCCGACGATCGGCATCGTGAAGGAGCGCGTGCGCACCGCCGAGATCACCACGATGGAGGAGTTCGACAAACGGCTCGCCTACGCGCGCTCGTACGCCGAGGAGATCGGGCGCACGCGTCCGCTCGACGTGAGCTTCGTGCCGTTCGGCCTCTCGATGCACGCGCCCGAGTCGATCGACCCCTCCGCGTTCGTCGAAAACATCGATGCGCTCGGGGCGCGCGGCGTCACCTGGGTGACGATGAACCTGCCGCACACGCGTACGCGCGCCGAGTACTGCGACACGGTGGCGAAGCTCGGGGATCAGCTGCTGCGACCGCTGCGGTGAATGCGCCGTGAAGGTCCGCATCGGCGTCGGCACGGCCGGGTTCAGCTTCGACGAGCCCCGCGACTTCTTCGCCTTCGCCGAGCGCTGTGAGGCCGCGGGCGTCGACTCGCTGTGGCAGAGCGACCGCCTGATCGGCGCCGACCCGCAGCTCGAGCCGATCGCGGCGATGGCCGCGCTCGCCGGCGCGACGTCGCGGATCAAGTTCGGCATGAACGCCGTCGTCGTGTCGCACCGCGATCCGCTCGTGCTCGCAAAGGAGTGCGCGACGATCGACTTCCTCTCGGGCGGGCGCCTGTTGCCGGTGTTCGGCGTCGGATCGGAGGGCGATCCGACCTGGCGCGCCACGGGCCGCGACCCGGCCGAGCGCGGCCGCCGCGCCGACGAATCGCTCGCGCTGATGAGCCGGTTGTGGGCCGGCGAGAACGTGACGTTCGCGGGCCGCTATTTGCGCTGGGAGGGTGCGCAGATCTCGCCACTGCCGGTGCAGCAGCCGCTGCCGCTCTGGATCGGCGGCCACAGCCCCGCCGCGATCCGCCGCACCGCGCGGATCGGCACCGGCTGGCTCGGCGGGCTGATGCCACCGCACCGGATCGGCCCGGTGATCCAGGCGATCCGCGACGAGCTGGCCGCGATCGGGCGCGCCATCGATCCGGACCACTACGGCGCGACGCTGCCGTTCCACTTCGGCAGCGCCGACGATCCGATCGTCTCGCGCTTCGCCGGCGCGCTGCGCGCGCGCGGGTTCGCGGCCGCGGCCGACGAGCCGCCGCTGTTCGCCGGCAAGCCGGCGGATCTGATCGTGCGCCTGCAGCGCACGATCGCGGCCGGCGCGACCAAGTTCGTGCTGATCCCGCTCGCGCGCGGCACGCGCGAAGTGTTCGCGCAGCTCGATCGGCTGGCGGCCGAGGTGATCCCGGTGGTCGAGGCGCCCGAGTTCGCGAGCGAACTTGCCAGAGCGTACAAAATATATTAAACGATCAGAACAAACAGCGCGCCCGGAGGTCCGCCATGAACCCGGTTCTCGCCGTCGCGTTCGCGCTCGCACCGTTCGTCGCCACCCACCTCGGGCTCGCCTGGCCGCCGCTGCGACAGCGCCTGGTCGCGCGACTGGGCCGGATGGGCTTCACGATCTTCTACTCGCTGGTGGCGTGGTTCACCTTCGGCTTCGCCGTTTCGGTCTACGCCGCGCACGCGGGCGAAGGCCAGGCCGGCCTCGCGCTCGGAACCCTCGGCCCGGCGCGAGCGCTGCTCGTCGCGACGATTGCGCTCGGCATCATGCTGATGACCGGCTCGTTCGCCGGCTATGCGACCTCCCCCTACGCGATGAGTCGACAGCAGGAGCGCGGGCCGCGCGGCCTCGAGCGCGTGACGCGCCATCCCTTCTTTGTCGGCGTCTCGCTGCTCGGTGTCGCGCACGCGCTGCTCGCGACGCGCCTGGTCGGCGCCGTCTTCATGGGCATCCTCGGCGCGTACGCGCTGATCGGAGCGAGGCTCCAGGACGCCAAGCTCGCGGCGCTGCGCGGCGACTCGTACGCCCGGTTCGCCGCGGCGAGCTCCATCCTTCCGTTCGCGGCGATCACCGCGGGTCGCCAGCGTCTCGTCCTGTCGGAGCTGCCCTACGGTGCGATGCTGCTCGGCCTCGCGGTCACGGCGGCGCTCCGCGCGCTGCACGATCGCCTGTTCGCCGACGGCGGGGCCTGGCTGATCGCGGCACTCGTAATCGGCCCGCTCGTCGTCCTGTTCGACGACCGGAGGCGGGCTCGCCGCGCACACCGTCTCGCCGCGACGAGCGCACTGGGGTGAACATGGATCGCGTGACCGGCACACTCACCGACGGGCTCGGCGCCGCAGCCGCTGCATCGGGAATCCTCACTCAGCAGCAGGCGCGCATCTTCGGGCTCCTCTACCTGAGCACGCGCCCGCTCTCGCTCGAGGAGATCGCGGCCGAGCTGAGCCAGAGCAAGAGCAACGTCTCCCTCAACATCCGCGCGCTCGTCGAGTGGCATCTGGTCCGCCGGCAGCCGGTGCCGGGCTCGCGCCGGGATCACTATCAGGCGGCGACGGATTTCTTCCGCGCCATGCAGGAGATCTTCGAGCGGCGCTTCCGCTGGACCGTCCGCCAGGTGCTGGCGGCGGTGCACGACGCGCGCGCCGCGGCCGCGGAGTCGCGCGGCGGGGCGTCGCCCGAGGTCGAGCAGCGGCTCGCGCGCCTCGAGGCGTTCTTCGGCCTGATCGACGCCGGGATCGCTGCGTTCGTGCGCGGCGAGGCGTTTCCCGCCGAGCAGCTGCGCAACGTGATTCCGATCCGCTCGGGTCGCTCGCCGAAGCGTTGATCCGGACGGGGCGCTAGCGGAGCCACCACCAGACGATCGCAGCCATCGGATGGTCGGTCCCCAGACGACCGCGATCGACTTCGCCGCCCAGCGGCGCCACTCGCGCAGGTCTTCGGCGGTCGCCTCGGGTGTCGGCCGATCGAGCCCGAGCTCGCGGCGCACGGCGGCGACCGTGCGCGAGAGCATCGCGTCGTCGAGGCGTCCGACCAGGTTCCGGCAGTGGCGGCCGCGCACGAACGCGGCGCGCAGCCGCGCCGGGAATCGCGGCAGCATGAATCCGAGCACGCGAATCTCGTAGCGCACCGCGCTGCGGTCGCGGACGCCGGTGCGCGAGTTCCCACGCGCCCAGCTCCGCCTCGCCGAGCAGGCTCGTCCCGTATCCGACCAGCAGGTGGTGCAGATCGTGGGCGAGAACGATGCGCTTGCGGCCCTTCGTGTTCGGATACGCGAACGAGTCATAGATACTCCCGCGCGAAGCGGTCGAGCACGGGCATCACGGTGTCGCGCGGCGCGGACGGGATGCGCAGCACGGCTTCCGTCACGCCGTGCTCGCGGTAGTAGTCGAGCTTCTCCGCGCTCGGCAGGACGCCCATCGGAACGATGTGCAGCGCGGCGGGGTCGCGACCTGCGGCGGCGATCGCCGCGCGCAGATCCGCGAGCGCGGCCGCGAGGCCGGCGCCGCCGATCGGCAGCCAGCCGTCGCCGTACTCGGCGATGTGGCGGAACAGCGTCGGACCCGGCGCACCGCCGAGCAGCACGCGCGGGCGCGGCTGCTGCACGGGCTTGGGCCACTGCCAGCTCGGCTCGAAGCGCACGAACTCGCCGGAGAACGACGCGACCTCCTGGCTCCAGAGCGCCTGCATCGCGAGCATCGTCTCGCGCACGCGCTCGCGCCGCCGCTTCACGTCGATGCCGTGGTTCTCCATCTCCTCGTGGTTCCAGCCGTAGCCGATCCCGAGCACGAGCCGCCCGCGCGAGAGGAAGTCGAGCGTCGCGAGCTCCTTCGCGAGCGTGATCGCGTCGTGCTGCGCGACGAGCGCGATCCCCGTGCCGAGCCGGATCCGTTCGGTCACCGACGCGGCCGCCGCGAGCGCGATGTACGGATCGAGCGCGCGCTTGTACTCCTCCGCGAGCACGTCGCCGCCGGTCGGCGGCGGCGTGCGCCGGCTGGTCGGGATGTGCGTGTGCTCGGGGATGTAGAGCGAGTAGAAGCCGCGCGCCTCGGCCTCGCGCGCGAGCTCGATCGGGTTCATCGCGAGGTCGGTCGCGAACATGGTGACGCCGATTTCCATGAGCGCGCCATTATACTTGCGACCCCCATGCTCGAAGGCATCCGCGTCCTCGACCTCTGCGACGAATCCGGCCAGCTCGCCGCCAAGATCCTCGGCGACCTGGGCGCCGACGTGATCGCGGTCGAGCCGCCGGAGGGCAAGGCGCTGCGCCGGCGCGGGCCGTGGATCGGCGGCGTCCCGGGCGTCGAGCGCAGCCTCGCCTGGCAGGCGCTCAACACGAGCAAGCGCAGCGTCCGGCTCGATCTCGACACGGCGGAGGGCCGGGCGCGGCTCGAGGCGCTCGCAGCGGGCGCCGACGTGTGGCTCGACACCGCGGCGCCCGGCGCGCGCGCCAACGGACTCGACCCGGCGAGCCTGCGCACTCGTCATCCCCACCTGATCGTCTGCGCGATCACGCCGTTCGGTCAGAACGGCCCCTACGCCAACTACCGCGCGAGCGATCTCGTGGTGGTGGCGATGGGCGGCAACGCCGGCCTGACCGGCGACCCCGACCGCGCGCCGCTGCGCTGCAGCATGCCCACCGCCCACTACCACGCCGCGCCCGAGGCGGCGCTTGCGATCGCGATGGCGCTGTGGGCGCGCGAGCGAACGGGCAGAGGTCAGCTCGTCGACGTGTCGCTGCACGAGACCCAGCTCCAGTCGCTGCTCTCGTTCCCCGCGCAGCACCCGTTCAAGAAGACCGCGTCGGTGCGCGCGGGGCCGCGGATCGGGCGCACGCGCGAGATCTGGCGCGCAGCCGACGGCTACGTCTCGTTCGGGCTGCGCGGCGGCCCGACGCGCGTGAAGAACCTGATCGCGACCGTCGCGCTGATGGACGAGTGCGGCGCCGCGCCCGACTGGCTGCGGGACTACGACTGGGAGCACTACAACCACAACACGCTCTCCGACGCGGAGATCGCGCGGCTCGAGGGCGCGTTCGCCACGTTCTTCGCGGCGCGCACGATGCGCGAGCTCTACGAGCAGGCGCTCAAGCGCCGGATCCTGCTCGCGCCGTGCAACGACGCGCGCGAGATCGCCCTGCACGCCCAGCTGCGCGAACGCGAGCTGTTCACGACCGTCTCGCTGCCCGAGCTCGGCGCGTCGCTCGAGCTGCCCGATTTCTTCGCGAAGACCGCGGACCGCGCGATCCGGATCCGCGGCCGCGCGCCGCGGCTCGGAGAGCACGAGGCGGAGATCTTCGCGGGCACCCCGGTGGTCTTCGCGGGGACCCCGGTGGGCGCCCGCGAAGAAGGGAGGGCGAGCGGAGTCGGAAAGGTGGGGTCCGACGATCGCATCTTCGCCGGTGTGAACATGCTCGAGCTCGGCGCCGGCGCCGCCGGACCGGTCGCGACGCGCTATTTCGCCGAGCACGGCGCGCGCGTGATCCGGATCGAGTCGGCGAAGGCGCCCGACTTCCTGCGCATCCTGTGGCTCACGCCCGGTGCGAAGCACGGGCTCGACGGCTCGCCGATGTTCCACCTGCTCAATCCCGACAAGGAGAGCCTGTCGGTGAATCTGCGCGAGCCCGAGGGCATCGCCCTCGTCCGGCGGCTCGCGCTCGAGTGGGCCGACGTCGTGTCGGAGAACTTCGCGCCGGGGCCGATGGAGCGCTGGGGACTCGACGCGGCGTCGCTGCGGCGCGCGAAGCCCGAGCTCGTCTGCGTGTCCGCGTGCCTGTTCGGGCAGACCGGCGCGCAGCGCTCGTACCCGGGCTTCGGCGGCCAGGGCTCGGCGATCTCGGGCTTCAATCACCTGACCGGCTGGCCCGACCGCGAGGCGATCGGCCCTGCGCACACGATCACCGACTCGCTCGCGCCGCGCTTCGTCGCGCTCGCGATCGCGGCTGCGCTGTTCGAGCGCGCGAAGACCGGCCGCGGGCGCGCGATCGACCTCGCGCAGATCGAGGCCGCGGTGTACTGCCAATCGGAAGTCGTCGCGCGCTTCTCCGCGAACGGCGAGATCGTGACGCGCCAGGGCAACACCGACGACCACGCCTCTCCGCACGGCATCTACCCGTGCGCGGGCCAGGACCGCTGGATTGCGATCGCGGCCATCACCGATGCGGAGTGGCGCGCGCTGCGCGCGCAGCTCGGCGATCCGGATTGGGCGCGCGACACCGCACTCGACACACTCGCGGGTCGTCTCGCCGCGTGCGCAGCGCTCGACGCGCGGCTCGCGGACTGGACGCGCGCGCACGAGCCCTACCCGCTCATGGAGCGGCTCCAGGCAGCGGGCGTCCCGGCCGGCGTCGTGCAATTCGAACCGGATCTTCTCGAGGATCCCCAGCTCGCCCACCGCGGCCACTGGATCCCCACGCAGCACGCCCACCTCGGCACGCTGCTCGTCGAGCGCGCGGGCTTCCGTCTCAGCGACGGGCCGGGCGGCTATTCCCACTGCGGGCCACTGCTCGGCGAGCACACCGACGCGATCCTGCGCGACGTGCTCGGCCTCGACGCCGCGGAGATCGCGCGCCTGCGCGCGGGCGGTGTGCTCGAGTGAGTCCGCTACCGCCGCTGTCGGACCACTAGCGCGGGTGCAGCCAGCCCGGCAGGAACGAGAGCGGCTGATCGCCGACCGCAGGATCGAACGCGACGCGGTTCGCCGCGAGCAGCTTCTGGAGCCGGCCGTCCTTCGCCGCGTCGAGCACGTCGGTCGCGCCGCCGAGCAGCTCGCCGCCCACGAACACCTGCGGGATCGTGGCGACGTTCGTGCGCGCCGTGAGCGCGGCGCGGATCTTGCCGCCGCGGTCGCCGCGCTGGTATTCGACCGAGTCGAGGTCGATCGAGCGGTACGGGATCTTGTACTTGCCGAACAGGCGCCGCAGCGACCAGCAGAACTCGCACCACTCGAGCGCGAACATCACGACGGGCTGGGCGCGGTCCTCCACCACCTGCGCGACGAACGCCGCGGCGTCCTCCTCCTCTAGCTGCGCGGCGGCGGCCTGCGCCGGCGCGGGAGCGGGCGCGCTCACGTCGAAGCGATAGTTCGGGGTCGAGCGCGAGAGCTCGAGCTCTTCCTCGGTCATGTCGACCGAGACGTCCGCGAACAGCGGCGTGGAGAGGTAGCGCTCGCCGGTATCGGGCAGCATGCACAGCACGTTCGCGCCGGGCGGCGCATCGGCGCACACCTGGAGCGCGCCCGCCAACGTCGCACCCGCGGTGATGCCGACGAAGATCCCCTCCTTCTGCGCGAGCTCGCGCGAGCAGCGCATCGCGTCGGCGCCGTTGATCGAGAGGATCCGGTCGATCAGCTTCATCGTCACCGCATCCTCGGTGAGCTTCGGGATGAAGTCCGGGGTCCAGCCCTGCATCACGTGCGGGCGGAAGCTCGGGTGGCTGGCGGCGGGCGCGCCGTCGGCAGCGCGCGCCTGCGGGATCCCGCTGCCCAGGATCGGCGAGTTGTCGGGCTCGCACACCACCACCTGGGTCTCGGGTCGCTTGGCGCGCAGCACACGCGCGACGCCCTTGAGCGTTCCGCCCGTGCCGTAGCCCGTCACCCAGTAGTCGAGCCGCTCGCCCTCGAAGTCGGCGAGGATCTCGGGCGCGGTGGTGCGGCTGTGCATGTCCGCGTTGGCCTCGTTCTCGAACTGCCGGGTCAGGAACCAGCCGTGCGCCTCGGCGAGCTCGACCGCCTTCGCGAGCATCCCACTGCCCTTGAGCGCCGCGGGCGTGAGCACCACCTTCGCGCCGAGGAAGCGCATCATCCGGCGCCGCTCGACGCTGAAGCTCTCCGCCATCGTCACGACCAGCGGGTAGCCCTTCTGCGCGCACACCATCGCCAGGCCGATCCCGGTGTTGCCGCTGGTCGCCTCCACCACCGTCTGGCCGGGCGAGAGCTTCCCCGTGCGCTCCGCGTCCTCGATGATCCCGAGGGCGAGGCGGTCCTTCACCGACCCCATCGGGTTGAACGCCTCGATCTTCACGTAGAGGTTCACGTGGGCCGGCGCGAGCTTGTTGATGCGCACGACCGGCGTACGCCCGACCGTGCCGAGGATGCTGTCGAACCGCGCCACGTCAGACCCCGATCCGCATCGGGCCCAGGAAATTCGCCTTGCCGATCGGCACGCCCTTCATCCGCAGCATGTCGTAGGCGGTGGTGGCGTGGAACAAGAGGTTGGGAAGCGAGAACGAGAGCACGAAGTTGGGGGCCGTGAACAGCATCTTGAAGTCGCCGATCTGGAACGTGACCTGCTTCCCCTCGAGCGCATCGACGGTCTCGCGCGAGACTTTCGCGAGTTCGTCGCGCGCGTCTACGACGAGCTGCTGGAGGCCGGCGAAGTCGAGCTCCGGGAGCGGCGCGGGCGGCGAGAAGCGGCCGGTCTGGAGCCCCTTCAGCGCGCCGACCGTCATGTGCTCCACGGCCCAGAGCTGGAAGCGGAACGGGTGCATGTCGGGATAGAGGCGCGTCGTCACGACCTCGTTCAGGTCGATGCCGTTCGCCTCGCAGTGCGCGCGGCCCTTCTCGAGGAAGTTGATCACGCCGCCGAGCGTCTGCAGGTAGGTGCCGATGCTGATGTCGTAGAACGAGATCGCCATGGTGCTCCTCTCATCTGATATCGCGTGCCGAGTGTCGCTCGGGTACGCGCAGTTCTTCGGGCCCCCATACCTTGTTCACGCGTTCGCCGCGGCGCACCGCCGGGCGCTCCTGGATCTCCTCCGCCCAGCGCCCCACGTGCTTGTACGACTTCACCTCGAGGAATTCCTCCGCGCTGTAGAGGTTGTGGAGCACGAGACCGCCGTACCAGGGCCAGTTCGCCATGTCGGCGATCGTGTAGTCGTCGCCGATCAGGAAGCGCCGATCTGCCAGGTTGCGATCGAGCACGTCGAGCTGGCGCTTCACCTCCATCGCATAGCGATTGATCGGGTACTCGAGCTTGTCCGGGGCGTAGGCGTAGAAGTGACCGAAGCCCCCGCCCAGGAACGGAGCGGCGCCCATCTGCCAGAAGAGCCACGACAGACACTCCGCGTGCGCACTCGGCTGCTTGGGCAGGAACGCGTCGAACTTCTCGGCCAGGTAGAGCAGGATCGCCCCGGACTCGAAGACGCGCGTCGCCGGCGTCGTGCTGCGATCGAGCAGCGCCGGGATCTTCGAGTTCGGATTTACGGCGACGAAGCCACTGCCGAACTGATCCCCGCTCCCGATGTTCACGAGATAGGCGTCGTACTCCGCGTCGCGGCCGATCGCGAGCAGCTCCTCGAGCAGCACCGTGACCTTCACGCCGTTCGGGGTCGCGAGCGAGTACAGCTGCAGGGGGTGCGCGCCCACGGGCAGGTCCTGCTCGTGCGTCGCTCCCGCGATCGGGCGATTGATCTTGGCGAACCGCCCGCCGCTCTCCATGTCCCATTTCCAGACTCGCGGAGGCGTGTAGGGCGGCGATTCCGTCATCGCGTTTCCTTCCTTTTGAGCGGGGCGGTCGCCGCCCACTGCCGGAAGTACGGTAGCTGCGATGCGCTCTTCGCCATCAGGATGAAGACATTCCCGTAGGGGTCTTCGAACCAGCACGTCTCGAGCCCCGCGATCTTCGCGGTGCCGCGGGTGAGGAATCGCACGCCGCGCGCCTCGAGCTCGACGCGCGTCGCGGCGATGTCGTCGCAGACCAGGCCGACGTGGGAGAAGCCGTGGTCGGTGAGCGACCAGCCGTCGCGTTTCGGGTGCCCCGGGTGACGCGGATACTCGATCACTTCGAGCACGCGGTCTCCGGAATCCCGAACTCCCAGGATCGCCGCCCGGAGGACGACTCCGGGGATCATCTCCGCCATGTCGGCTTCGATCGCGGGACCCTCGATTCGCGCCGGCGGCGAGAGCACGGCGAGCCCCAGGGTCTGGGTATACCACTGGACCGCTTCCTCGAGATTCGGAACACAGACTCCGGTATGCGCCAGTCCAGAGATCACGGCTTCGCCGGGCTCACATCACGAGTCCAGCTCCTGCACCGCGATCAGCTCCTCGAGGTAGGCGGAATCCCACCACGAGAGCTGGAGCTGCTTTGCGCGCCGGAAGAAGAGCTGGATGTCGTACTCGATCGTGAAGCCGACGCCGCCCCAGATCTGCTCGCAGATCCGCGTGCCCTCGCGGTAGGTCTCGCACGCGAACAGCTTCGCCATCGGCGCGAGCTTGGCGATCGAGCGCCCCTGCGCGTGGTTCCAGGCCGCCTCGTAGACGAGCACGCGCCCGCCGTCGATCCGCGTCGACGTGTCGGCCATGTAGTGCGCGAGCGCCTGGAACGCGCCGAGCGGCTTGTCGAACTGCTTGCGTGTCTTCGCGTACTCGACGGTGATCTCGAGCGCGCGGTCGGCGCCGCCAATCGCCTGCGCGGCGAGCAGGATGATCCCCTCGTGGAGCACCGCGCTCCAGGTGTCCCAGCCGGTGCCCGGCGCGCCGATCCGCGCCGACGCCGGCACGCGGACGTCCGCGAAGTCGACGCGGTATTGGCAGTCGGAGCCGAGCGAGAGCTGCTGCGTGAGCGTCACGCCGGGCGCGTTCGGGTCGACCAGGAACAGATCGATTCCATCCTTGCCCCGCGCGAGGGCGATCAGCCGGTCGGCGGCGCGCGCGAACGGCACGTGGCGCTTGGAGCCCGAGAGCGTGAAGTCGCTCCCCGCCGCGCGCGCCTCGAGCGCGATGCCGGCCGGGCCGTAGCCGCGGTCCGGCTCGAGCCATGCGGGCGAGAGGATCGCCGAGCCGTTTGCGATCCGTTCGATCCACGCGCTCTTCTGCTCTTCGCTGCCCGCCGCGAGCAGGATGCGCGCCGAGAGCACGCACGAGACGAAGTGCGGCGTGGGCGCGAGCGCGCGCCCGAACTCCTCGTACACGAGCGCCGCGTCGAGCAGCGACTGCGCCGAGCCGCCGTACGCCTCGGGGATCAGGATGCCCGCGAGCCCGAGCTCGCCGATCTGCTTCCAGAGCCCGTCGGGATAGCCCTTCGGATCGTCCTCCATCTGGCGGACGACCTCGATCGGGCAGTGTTCGGCGAGCATGGCGCGGCTCATGTCGCGCATCAGGTGTTGTTCTTCGCTGAATTCGAGGTCCATGTCGAGTCTCCTTACGCCGCCGCGCGCGGCTTCCAGTCTTCGCCGCGGCGCTTCCACGGGTTGTCGCCCTCGGCGGCCGGGATCGCCACGCGCGCGGTGCACACGGTGGTCTCGCGCCCGCCCGACGTGAGCACGAGATCGAGCTCGGCCCACGCGCAGCCGCGCTCGTCGGTGTCCACGTTCTTCACCGTGCCCCGGAACACCATCGTTTCGCCCGGGAACACCGAGTCCTTCATCCGGAAGCGGATCCAGCCCATCCGGCCGAACGGTCCGGTCCAGTCGGTGACGTAGCGCTCGAACCACGCGGCGAGGTTCGGGGTGTTCATGAAGATGTCGCGCACGCCGTTGCGCTCGGTCGCGTACTTGTAGTCGTGGTGCTGCGGCCGCCAGTCGCGGCTCGCGAGCGCGCCGAGCACGACGTCGATCGGCTTCACCTCGAACGCGAGCTCGGGCAGCGCGTCGCCCGGCTTCACGCGGTCCGCGGTCAGGATCGCGTACGCCATCACGCCTCCCTCCGATAGCCGAAGCCGGTGTAGGACTCGGTGCCCACCCACTCGCCGCGCTGGTTCACGTACTCGACTTCGATGTCCCAGAACCGGCCCATGCCGAGCTTGGTCTTCTTGGGCGTGGAGACGTTGCGCAGCACCTGCCAGGTTCGCAGCCGATCGCCCGGCCGCACCGGCTCGCCGAACGTGACCGTGTTGTCGCTGATCACGGCCTCGGGCAGCTCGAGGACCTTCTTCAGATCGAAGTGCACCTGGAGCGGCACCGCCGGCTCGCTGCGGCCCGGCGACCAGTGATGGGGCCGGAACCAGACCGAGATCATCGCGGGCGGCGCGATCGCGCCGCCGGTGATGTCGGCGGCGGCCTTGTCGTCCCAGAAGATCGGGTTGCCGTTCTGCACCGACGAGCAGGTCGTAAAGATGTAGCCGCGCTCGACGTCGAACTCGCTCACCAGCTCGTAGCGCTTCTGGCCGATCCAGGACAGGACCTCGGCCGGTAGATCGGAACGGTCGGACATGTCGTCTCCTCGTTAAGCCAGGACGCCCGCGCTGCGCATCCTCTCGATCTGTTCCGGGGCGACGCCCGCCGCGGCCAGCAGCGCATCGGTGTCGGTGCGCGATCGATCGGGCACTGGAATCGGGCCGGCCGCGCGCGGCATCCCCGCGAGCGGCGGCGCCACCTGGCGGAACCGCCCGGCGGTCGGGTGCTGCGCCTCCGCGAACATCCCGCGCGCGCGGAACTGCGCGTCTTCGACCAGCTCGTCGATCGCATACACGGGCGCCACGCAGGTGTCGTTCGGCGCGAGCTCGGCGACCCAGCCGTCGCGGTCGCGGGTGCGGAACGCGGCCGCGAAGTCGGCGCGGATCTTCTCCTGCGCCGCGTCGTCGGTCTGGTGGGCGAGCCACTGCTCGCAGCCGAGGCGCCGGCACAGGTTCGCGTAGAACGCGGGCTCGATCGCGCCGACCGCCACCCAGCGGCCGTCGCGGCAGGCGTAGGTGTCGTAGCACGCATAGCGCCCGGTCAGAATATCGTGGCCTGGCGTGGGCTTCTCTCCAGTAGCGAGAAACTGGTCGATGTAGAGCGAGGTCAGCTGGAGCACGCCCTCCGCGACGCACACGTCGAGGTATTCGCCGACGCCCGTGCGCTCGCGGCGCAAGAGCGCCGCGAGGATCGCGAGTGCGGCGTGCATGCCGCCGGCCGCGCTGTCGGCCACCGTGGCGCCCGGGATCGGCGGGCCGCCGTCGCCGCGCCGCCCGCTGGTGTGCAGGAAGCCGCCGACCGCGAGGTAGTTGATGTCGTGGCCGGCGTACTGCGCCGCGGGCCCGCTCTGCCCGTAGCCGCTCGTCGAGCACACGATGATGCGCGGGTTCGCGGCGCGCAGATCCTCGTAGCCGAGCCCGAGCCGCGCCATCACGCCGGGCCGGTAGCTCTCCACGACCACGTCCGCCTTCCGCGCGAGCGCGAGAAATGCGGCCTTTCCGCCCGCATCCTTCAAGTCGATCCTCACCTGCTGCATGCCGCGGTTCGCGGAGTAGGTCCAGAACGCCGGCTGCGTCTGGAGCCCGGCCTTCTTCGGCGGCACGCCCACCTTCACCACCGCGGCGCCGTAGTCGGCGAGGATGCGCGTGCAGCGCGTGCCGGGCCCGACCGTGGAGAGGTCGAGCACCGTCGTGCCGGCGAGCGGTGCGGGGGGCGAGGTCAACGCGAGCCCGTCGCTAGAAGTTCTGCGGCAGGCCCAGGTGGCGCCGCGCGATGATGTTCTTCTGGATCTCCGACGAGCCGCCGCCGACCGTCTCGTTCACCGTCGCCCGGTAGGCGCCCTCGAAGCGGCCCGCGACCGGCGCCTCCCGCTGATCGACGCGCAGCTGCCCGGCCGCGCCGCAGATGTCGAGCGCGTCCCGGCACACGCGCTGCGAGAGCGTGGTCGTGAACAGCTTGTACTGCGACGACTGGACCGTCGGCGGCTTCGCGCCCACCGTGTTGGCCGCGCACACGAAGCGGGTGGAGAGCGCCTTCGCCACCGCGGTATCGGTTGCGATCTGCGCAATTAGTCGGCGGACGTTCGGGTCCTTCTTGAGGGGCTCTTCGTCGCGCTTCGCCTGCTTCACGTAGTCGATCAGCACGCGCGTGCGATCGGTGATCGGCGACAGCGTGAACATCGTGAAGCGCTCGAGATCGAGCGCCTCCGAGATGTACTGGAAGCCCTTGCCGCGCTGGCCCACGAGGTAGTCGTCGGGCACGAACACGTCCTGGAAGAAGACCTGGTTCGTGGTGTCCTTGCCGATCGTCGGCAGGCTCTGCACCTCGAGCCCCGGGTGTTTCATCGGGATCAGGAACAGCGACAGGCCGTCGTGCTTCTTCTTGTCCGGATCGGTCCGCGCACCTACCCAATACCAGTCGGCGAAGTGCGCCGAGGTGGTCCACATCTTCTGGCCGTTCAGCTTCCAGCCGCCCTCCACCTTCTCGGCCTTGAGCTGCATGTTCGCCGCGTCGCTGCCGGCCTGCGGCTCGCTGTAGCCGACCGCGAACTCGATCTCGGCCTTGAGGATCTTGGGCAGGAACTCCGCCTTGAGCTTCTCGCTGCCGTGGCGGATCAGCGTCTTGCCGATGATGCCGACGCCCTTGCCGATCTGCGGCGCCGCGTGGCGCGCGAGCGCCTCGTTCAGGATGAACTCGTAGATGCCGGCGATCTCCTGGCCGCCGTACTGCTTCGGCCACGACATTCCGAGCCAGCCCCTCGCCGCGAGCTTCTTCATGAACGCGCGTCGCTCTTGGGTGTCGGCGAGCTGCGCGAAGTTCTCGCGCGTCGGATCCATCACGACCG
>Ga0066710_100002470_pt1 | contig 14942 bp, 12 predicted proteins | sample GraSoiAngelo_159_FD_79666 | JGI IMG/M metagenome (GOLD analysis project Ga0066710, IMG submission 79666) | Grasslands soil microbial communities from the Angelo Coastal Reserve, California, USA - 14_1009_16_40cm | ecosystem: Environmental > Terrestrial > Soil > Grasslands | place: USA...
CGCCCATTTCCCCCGCAGCCAATCGATCGCATGGCCGAGACCTGAGATCGGCGCTCTCTTCATGCGCGAAGTCGCGGATGTCCATCGCGAGCTCTACGCGGAGAACGGCGAGCTCTACGGCGAGGGGATTGCGGTCAAGATCGAACGCTGCCTGGCGGTGTCCGATGCGGAAGCCACGCAAGCCGAGCAGGCGCGAGGCGGGTATCGCGAGCGCTGCCTGGAGCTCTTCGACGGGCTCGACCTGCTGCTCACGCCGACCTTGCAATGTGTCGCGCCACCTACGGGCGTTGGCGACCTCGCCCTGCGCGAGCGGCTGATCGCCAACACCCTTCCGTTCAACACACTCGGCTGGCCGGCGCTCGCCCTGCCGTGCGGACCAGCAGAGGACGGTCTTCCAGCGTCGGTGCAGCTGGTGGGAAGACCGGGCGCTGACGCGCTCGTTCTGGCGGCCGGCGGCCGTCTGGCATCCCTCATTCGAGGGACAGCCGAACGGGGGAGGCTGCCGACAACCACATAGGAACGATGCTGCGTGCTCCTCTCCTTGCCGCCGTCTGTCTCGGCTTGCTTCTACTCGCTCCTGCGGCGGAGGCAGCGAAGCCTGTCCGAGGCGCCGCCCCGGCGAGCTTGCACGGCTTCTTGCTGCGTGCCGACGAGCCGGCAGGCAACTCCTTCCCGCGCACACCGTCCTTTGCGTGGAATCCCGTCCCCGGCGCGACTCGCTACCAGTTTCAACTCGCAACGAGCTCGAGCTTTCGGGAAAGCGGGCTCGTCTACTCGACGAGCGGACTGACCACCCCGGTCGTCGCACCCACCGTCATGCTGCCCTGGATCACGGGCAACCCGCACGCACTGTTCGCGCGCGTACGCGGGATCACGGCATCCGCGACGACTGCGTGGAGCGCTCCGTTCGGCTTCGACATGGAGCCGGGCCCGGCGCCGAAGCCGCTGCCGAGCGAACCGGGGCTGCTGCGCTGGTCGCCGACCGAGGGCGCCGACGGCTACCAGGTTTGGTTCATCGACATCAACAACCCGACGCCGAAGATGGAAACCGTCTTCACGAACGTCCTGGACGAGCGCGAGTTCTACACATTCCACCGCACAGCGAGCTGGACGAACACGGTGCGCTGGCGGATTCGGGCACTCCGCACCGACCGTACCGACGACAACCTGCAGACCCGTCAGAACGGCCTGCCTGCAGTCGGCTACGGCCCATGGAGCCCCGTCTACAGCTCGACGAACCCTGCGTACTCCGGCGGGCCGATCACGCTCGGGCACACCGTTTCCGACGTCGTGTCGAACGGGGACCCGTCCTCGCCCGCCCATCGCCTCATGCCGGCATTCACCTTCAGCGGCGACCAGACGATCAACGGCACGAGTGCTGAGCTCTTCCGCGTCTACGTCTTCACCGACCGGCAATGCCTCAACCGCGTGTTCACGAGCGCGGTATTCGGCGGTCCCGCCTACGCTCCGCGGCCATTCGGGCCGCTTGCGCTGCCGGCCGTCCCCGCAGCTCTTCCGATCGCACGGTCCTCGTACCTCAGCGACGGCTCCGAGCCGACGGGTTACACCTTCGACGGCTTGAAGGTGAAGCCGTCCGAGCTCGCGGCGCCTGCAACTCCCACGACCGCGGCCCCCTCGGACTCGGACTCGAATCCTGGGTCGAGCACGCCATCTCCTGCAGGCCCGACGCAGATCCAGATCGGGAGCGGCGTCCTCGGCGCTCCGGTCGACCTGTGGGACACGGACTGGCCGAGCAGCGGCTACTACTGGACTGTGATCCCCGTTGCGGCGGTCTCACCCGGCGCGATCAGCACCAGCACGTCCTCCGCAGCCGCGATCGGCAGCTCGACCGTGAACGTCGTGAGCGGAGTCGGTTTCTCGAGCGGCGACACCGTGCTGCTCGGAGGCAAGGGAAACCAGGAGGCAGTCACCGTCGTGACCGTCAGCGGCACGACGCTTTCGCTCGCGGGAACGTTCAAGTTCGCGCACGGCGTCGGCGAGCCGATCATCCGCACCGGAGGCAATCTCCAGTACCAGGATCTCGAGTTGCCCCAGGACGTCTGCGCTGCCCCATACAACCGAGTCGCCCGCTTCGGCAAGAACAGTGAGCCTTCGCTCACCGCCGCGGGAGAGCTGTTCGCCTCCGGTCTGTCGACGCAAGGAAAGCTGACGGCCGGGCGCTCGAACCAGGCGTTCTACGGTGCCCCACTGGTCGCCTGGACGCCCGCGCTCGGCGCATCCGTCTACGAGGTGCAGTGGAGCAAGACGCGGTATCCGTTCAAGCCCGAGCCGAACCCCAAGAACTCAAACGCGCTCGGCACGCTCACGCTCGGAACCTCGACCGTCCTCCCGCTCAAGCCGGGCACGTGGTACTACCGTGTGCGCGGGTTCAACTACGCCCTGCCGACGGGAGCCCAGCAGATGTCCTGGTCGGACCCCGCCAAAATCGTGGTGGCGAAGCCCAGGTTCCGAGTTGTGGGCGGGGGCAGGTAACTCGGCTCCGCGCGAAGCTTCGCTTTCGCTTGGCCGCTCCGCACGAAAGCTTCGCTTTCGCTTGGCTTTAGTTACGGCGCTTCGCGCTGAACGTGCGCGGGCTGAGCCCGCGCACTTCTATTGGTGTGTTGCCCGGCGATCGTCGTCAACCGTCCGGGCGCGGGCGCTGACGCGGCCGCGCCCAGATCAGTACGCCTCCGGCTAAGCCCGGCTCCGCCTGGTCTTACCCTCCGGCCTTCAGCGTCGTTTCGTGCGGCGGATAGCTACTGAATGATCTTGAGAATCCTACGACCAAGGCGCTCTACCGGCTTCGGCAGCAGCTTGCGCTGCTTCTTCAGCACGGACGAGCCGAGCCAGAACGCTGTCTTGACGCCGAGCACGTAGCGGTTGCGGGCACGATCGGTGAGCGAGTTCCGCCCCACTTTCCGCGCGACGGTCGTCGAGCCGACGACGAATTTCGCGTCCTTGAATCGGTTCGACCGGTAGATCGCCTGTCCCACGACCTTGCGCGGCCCGGAAGTCCAGGTCGTGTCGTGAAAGGCAACCCATCCTGCTTCGACGACCTTCGGGACCCATTTCTCGAAGTCCTCGAGCACCAGGTCGTACTCATGCGACCCGTCGACAAAGAGCAGCTCGATCTGTTCGTGGAAGTCCTCCGCAGCAGGCTGTGAAAGAGATGCGATCGGCTTGACGAGATCCGTGATGCCTGCGCGGTCGAGGTTCGCCTTGAAGTCGCCGAAGCGATAGTCGGCGTGAGGATCGATCGCGTAGACGGGAACAGACGCGCCGGCCAGCGACCCGCGTCCTAGGCAGATCGTCGACTTGCCCTTCCAGGAGCCGATCTCGACAATCACGCCTCTTCCGGTACACGCGCGCGCGAGATCGTAGAGCGCCTCGCCTTCCTCGTCGGTCAGCCAGCCGGGAACGTCCGCGATGAGCGGTTTGACGTGCACCGTGAAGTCGTTCATCTCGCGGCGGAGCGTACGGCTTCTTCGTAGATCCGGTCGCGCTCGAACCGGTCGAGCTCCTCGGAGAGCAGATCCGAGGGAAGCGGCGGATCGCCCGGCGGGAAGGGTGCCGGCTCCCCGTCGATCTCGACTCCCTCCAGGCGGTCGGCGGGCTCGTGCTCCAGCGCGACGTCGCGGCCGAGGCGCGACCGCAACCAGCCTGCGAGCAGCTGCGCCTGCGCGGCTGTCCCCTTCACCTTGATCCGCTCGACGTTCGCGATTCCGGGCCAGAGTGACGCGAGCTCCTTGCGCCAGCGGCTCGTCCGCGCCCATGCGATGTCCGAGACGGCGACGCGGTCGAACACTTCGGCAAGCCGCGCATATGAACCGGGTAGATCGGCCCACTCCGTGCTGTCGACGATCAGGCGGTCGACCACGTCGACGAGACTCTCGAACTCGTCGCTGCCGAAGGAGGGCACTCCCCGCCAGCGCAGGAAGACCGGCAGATCCGGCAGGAAGAGGGGCTGGACGACGCTCGCAGGCGCCGACGCGCGTCTCCCTTTCAGATGGATCCGGATCGTCTCGGCCCAGATCTGGCGGCCCTCGCCCGTGGGAAACACCGAGACGTCGACCTGCGCCTCGAGCCCATCCTCCTGCTCGGGCTCGGGAACGAGGACGATCGTCCGCGAGGGGTGACGCTCCGCGAGCCCGGTCAGGACGTCCTCCGCCGCCTCGACCCATTCCGGCGGGACCCAGGCCGTGTGCGTCATGACGCTCGTGCGCAGGTAGGGCACATCCGACCCCGGTGCGATGCGCAGCGTGGCGACCTCGCGCTCGATCTCCCGGACTGACGTCAGCGCTGTCGCCATGCCCGCCCGTCACGCTCCATCAGCTCGTCGGCCGCCGTCGGCCCCCAGGTTCCGGCCGAGTAGTTGGGGAACGCCGGGCGATCGCGCGCCCAGGCGGCCACGATCGCGTCGACGAGTGACCACTGCTCCTCCACCTCGTCGATCCGCGTGAACAGCGTCGCGTCGCCGAGCATCGCGTCGAGGATCAGGCGCTCGTACGCCTCGGGCAAACCCGTCCGGAAGGCACCGCCGTAGAGAAAGTCCATGTGCACGGTGCGGATCGTCATGCCCTGCCCGGGAACCTTGACGCCGATCGCCAGCGACACGCCTTCGTCGGGCTGCACGTGCACGATCAGGACGTTCGGCTTCAGACGTTCGGCGGAGAGCTCCTCGAACGGCGGGTGAGGTGCACGCTTGAACTGAATCGCGATCGTCGTCTCGCGTCTCGCAAGCCGCTTGCCGGTTCGGAGGTAGAAGGGCGTGTCGGCCCAGCGCCAGTTGTCCACGTAGAGCTTCGCCGCGACATAGGTCTCGGTCATCGAGTTCGGATCGACGTCCTGCTCTTCGCGATAGCCGGGGACCTCTTCGCCCTCGACGTAGCCGCGCCCGTACTGCCCGCGCACCACTGACTTCGGCCCCGGCGTGTGCATCGCGCGCAGCACCTTGACCTTCTCGTTACGCACCGAGTCGGCGGTGAAGTCGATCGGTGGCTCCATCGCGGTGATCGCGACGAGCTGCAACATGTGATTCTGGAAGATGTCGCGAACCGCGCCCGCCTGCTCGTAGTAGCCCGCACGGCCCTCGATGCCCAACGTCTCGGCGACGGTGATCTGAATGTGGTCGACGAACTGCCTGTTCCAGATCGGCTCGAAGATTCCGTTCGCAAAGCGGAGAGCGAGCATGTTCTGCACCGTCTCCTTGCCGAGGTAGTGGTCGATGCGGAAGACCTCTCGCTCCTCGAAGAACTCCTCGATCGTCTTCTGCAACTGGCGTGCGGACGCGAGATCGCGGCCGAACGGCTTCTCGATGATGAGGCGTGCCCAGCCCTGCGCAGAACGCCGCTTGCCGACGGCTCGGACAACCGTCTCGAAGGCCCCGGGCGGCGTGGCGAGGTAGTAGACACGGTTGCCTCCCGTCCCGCGCTCTTCGTCCAGTTCGGTGAGCGTCTCGGTGAGCCGGTCCTCGCGCTCGTCGTCGGCGAAGTCCATCGCGACGTAGCGCATGCCGCTCGCCAGCAGCTCCCAGACATCGTCGCGGAAGTCGTCGCGCGAATGAGCCTGCACCGCCTCTTTCATCCGGTCGCGGAACTCGTCGTCGGTCTCCTCGGTGCGTGAGATGCCGACAACCGCAAAGTGCTCGGGCAGCAAGCGACGGTACGCGAGCGAGTAGAGCGCAGGGAAGAGCTTCCGCTTCGTCAGGTCCCCGGACGCACCGAAGATGACGAGGATGCAGTCGTCCGGTGCGCGCCGGATCTGCAGCCCTTCGAGCAGCGGATTTTCTTGCGCGATCGCCATGGCTACCGAGGGTCCGGGCCTGCCTTCGCGCGCTCGACGGCCTTGACGGCATGGCCGCCGAACTGGTTCCGCAGAGCGGCGGCGACCTTGGCAGAGAACTTGATGTCGTCCCGCGATGCGAAGCGTGCAAAAAGCGACGCCGCGATGACGGGCGCAGGCACGTTCTCGTTGATCGCCTCGTTGATCGTCCAGCGGCCCTCACCCGAGTCCTCGACGTACGGGGCGATGTCCTCGAGCTTCGCGCCGTGCGTCTCGAACGCCGCGTGGAGAAGCTCGAGCAGCCACGAGCGGACGACCGAGCCGTTGCGCCAGATGCCGGAGATCTCGTGCGCATCGAGGTCGAACTCGGAATGCTCCATGATCTCGAAGCCCTCCGCGTACGACTGCATGAGGCCGTACTCGATCCCGTTGTGCACCATCTTCACGAAGTGGCCGGCACCGGACGGGCCGACGTGCGCATACCCCTCTTCCGGCGCAAGTGCCTTGAAGATCGGCTCGAGTCGCCCGACAGGCTCGTCGTCGCCGCCGACCATGAGGCAGAAACCGACCTCGAGCCCCCAGACGCCGCCGGATACGCCCGCGTCGACGAAATGGATCCCGCGATGCTTCGCTTCGACGTACCGTCGCTTCGAGTCCCGGAAGTTCGAGTTTCCGCCGTCGACGATCGTGTCGCCGTCGTCCGCGATCTCGAGCAGCTCGTGGAAGGTCTGCTCCGTGATCTCGCCGGCGGGAATCATCATCCAGAAGGCGCGGGGGGCGTCCAGCTGCTCTTTGAGCTGCCCGAGCGAGTCGGCAGTGCGCGCGCCGACGTTGGGGTCGTACGTGTGGATGTCGTGGCCGTGTTCGCGCAGGCGCTCGGTCATACCGGACCCCATGCGCCCGAGCCCGATCATTCCGAGCTGCACTAGAGATCCTCCAGTCTGACTCGCACGATCGATCGCCCGCGCTCCCGCAGCGAACGGTAGTCCCCCTCGGCCTGGGCCCGGATGAGGCGGCCGAAGCCGAAGTCCTGGCCGGGGATCGGGATCTCCTCGCCGGTCTCGTCGACGACCTGGACGAAGAGCCCCGTCGGGGGGCCGCCCTTGTGGAGTTGCCCCGTCGAATGGAGGTAGCGCGGCCCAAGGCCGTGCGTGACGACGCAGCCGGTCTTGTGCCCACGGTCGATCAGCGACTGCAGCTCGCGCTCGCGCATCGGATCGATGAACGCCTGGATCCCGATGTAGTTCGGCGGCTCGGCGCGGGCCAGTAGCTCGTCCAGCGAGCCTGCTGGCTCTGGTCGTGGATCCTCGCCTGACGAGAGCACCTCCTTCGTCTTGTCCTTCGCCGCCTGGACGTCCGGCTGATCGAACGGATTGATCTCGAGGATCGCTCCCGCGACTGCGACAGCGAACTCCCAGCGGAAGAACTCGGCGCCGATCTCGAGCGGGTCTCCCAGTTGCACGTCGGCAGGCTGGCGATCCGGGCCGTCCGGGCTCTCACCCGGCGCCGGCACGAGACCTCGGCCCTGTTTGCCCGTGGACTCGGCGATCAGCTGCTCGGCCCACAGCCCGAAGTTGCCTTCCGTCTCGGTGATGCAGACCTTGTCACGCCCCTCGCGCCAGCGCTCACCGAGTTGGAGGCCCAGCTGAAGACCCGGATTTGCCTGGCGGCGGCAGGCCTCCGCCATGCGTTCGCCACCTTCGAGCAGACGCTCGATGTCGATCGCCATCAGCGCGGCGGGCACGATGCCGAACGGCGACAACGCCGAGTAGCGGCCGCCGATCGTCGGCTCGCCCGCGAAGACGCGCATGCCGCGCGCCTTAGCCAGCTGCTCGAGGGACGAGCCCGGATCCGTAATGGCCATGAACTGGTCGCCATGCCCACCTGTCTTTTCCCAGAAGTACTCGAAGTGCGAGAGCGTCTCGAGCGTCCCGCCGGACTTCGACGAGACGATGAACATCGTCTTGCTCAGATCGAGCGACTTCTCGGCGTGCCGGATCATCGCGGGGTGCGTGGTGTCGAGCACGTGCAACTGCTGTGCGCCGAACGTGCGCTTCAACACTTCGGGGGCCAGAGAGGAACCGCCCATGCCGAGGAGGACGAACGTGTCGAACCCGCTGCGTGCTCGAGTGGCGAACTCGACGATCTCGCCCGCGCGCTCCCGCATTCGCTTCGGCTCGTCGAGCCAGCCGAGCCACCTGTCCTCGTCCGAGCCGGTCCAGACGGTGCCGTCCCGCTCCCAGATCCGCTCGACCAGCTCCTGCTGCGTCGCGACTGTCACGCTTGAACGAGCTCGCCGCGCTTGGCGCTGATTCCGTCCAACAACTCGCGGAAGGAATCGGTGAACTTCTGGACACCCTCGCGTTCGAGCGTGTCAGAGACGTCGTCGTAGTCGATCCCGGCGACAGCCAGGTCGTCGAAGAGCTTGTGGGCCGCGTCGACGTCCTTGGTCAACGTCAGCTCGACCTTGCCGTGATCCTGGAAGGCGCGGATCGTCTCCTCGGGCATCGTGTTCACCGTCTCTGGGCCGATCAGCTCCTCGACGTACATGACGTCGCGATAGTCGGGATTCTTCGTCGACGTGGACGCCCACAGGCAGCGTTGCTTCGAGGCGCCCTTCGCCTCGAGGGCGTCCCAGCGTGGGCCGGCGAAAGCGTCGAGGTAGTTCTGGTACGCGAGTTTCGCGTTGGCGACGGCGAGCTTTCCCTTCAACTTCTTCGCGTCGCCACCGATCTCGTCGAGCCGCCTGTCGGTCTCCGTGTCCACCCGGGAGACGAAGAAGCTCGCGACCGAGCGCACCTGGCTCGGGTCGCCACCGCTCTCGACGAGGCGCTCGAGACCGTGGATGTACGCCTCCATGACCTCCTTGTGTCGCTCGAGCGAGAAGATGAGCGTGACGTTGATGTTCTTCCCCGAGGCGATCATCTCCTCGATCGCCCCGAGACCGGGCTCGGTCGCGGGGATCTTCACGTAGAGGTTGGGCTTGTCGATCCATTCGTGCAGCCGGCGCGCCTCCGCAACCGTGCCGTCGCGGTCATACGCGAGCGTGGGATCGACCTCCCACGAGACGTACCCGTCGAGGCCTTGGCTCTCGTCCCAGACCTTGCGCAACAGGTCGCAAGCATCGGAGATGTCGTGCGAGGTGAGCTGGAGAAAGGTCTCCTTCGGATCCTCCTCGCCCGACTCGAGGATCTCGCGCAGTTGGTCGTCGTACGCGTCACCCTCGGCAATCGCCTTCTGGAAGATGGTCGGATTCGAGGTGACGCCGACGACGGCGTCCTCCTCCATCATCTTCGCGAGCTTGCCGCTCTGCAGCATCTGGCGCGAGAGGTAGTCGCTCCAGACGCTCTGGCCGAGCGCGGACAGCTTGTGCAGGTTCGATTCAGGCATGAGAGGTGTTCCTTTCCAAGTCTTCGATCATCTGGAGTCGTTTCACATACCGCTCGCCGCCGTCGAATCGTGCCGCCAGGAACGTCGTGACGAGGTCACGCGCCAACGACGGCCCGACGACCTCGGAGCCCAGGCAGAGGATGTTCATGTCGTCGTGCTCGACGCCCTGGTGAGCCGAGTAGACGTCGTGGCAGATCGCCGCGCGGATACCGGGAAGCTTGGAGGCGGCGACGGAGGCGCCCACACCGGAACCGCAGACGAACACTCCACGGTCGGCGTCCCCGCGCTGAACGGCCTCGCCGATCTCGCGAGCCTTCTCCGGATAGTCGATCCGGACCGCGTCGGTGTCGGTACCCAGGTCCACGACGGAGTGCCCGGCAAGCGCCTCGAGCACAGCCTCGCGCAGCCGAACGCCCCGGTGGTCGAATGCAATCGCCACCTTCACGACTGGACCGTACCCCACCGGCAGAAGCTGACGCCTGGCTCTTAGAATGACCGCGATGGACCCGAACCAACTCCGAGAGCTCGGCCAGCAGTTCCGGGTCGACTCGATCCGCCCGGCCGCGGTCGCAAAATCAGGCCATCCCACTTCCGGGATGTCGGCCGCCGACCTGATGGCCGTGCTGGTGGCCAACCATCTCCGCTACGACTTCGGCGACCCGAAGAGCGCGCTCAACGACCGGCTGATCTTCTCGAAGGGGCATGCCTCAACTCTGTACTACGCGATCCTGCGCGCGGCCGGAGCCATCACCGACGACGAGCTGCTCACGTACCGCAAGTTTGGAAGCATGCTCGAGGGACACCCGACGCCGCTGATCCCATGGGTGGACGTTGCGACGGGCTCGCTCGGACAGGGCCTGCCGATCGGCGTCGGCATGGGGCTCGCCGCTAGGTACCTCGACCGCCTCCCCACCCGTGTCTGGGTGCTCTGCGGGGACAGCGAGATGGCCGAAGGGTCGATGTGGGAGGCGTTCGAGCACGCGTCGCATTACGAGCTCGAGCACCTGACCGCCATCATCGACGTCAACCGCCTCGGACAGCGCGGCGAGACGATGATCGGCTGGAACACCGGCGTCTACGTCGCGCGCGCGCGTGCGTTCGGCTGGAACGCGATCGAAATCGACGGACACGATGTCGAGGAGATCGACCGCGCCTATAAGGAGGCGGAGGAGACGACCGGCCGCCCGACGGTCATCGTCGCGCGCACGATCAAGGGAAAGGGCGTCAAAGCGGTCGAGGACAAGGAAGGCTGGCACGGCAAGGCGCTCGACGATCCCGACGCGGCGATCGAGGAGCTCGGCGGCATCCGGAACATCCACGTCGACGTCGTAAAGCCCGAACCGGCCGAGCCGCACCGCTTCCCTGATGGTCAACTGGAGCTGCCACGCTATGAGTTGGGACAGCAGGTCGCCACGCGCAAGGCGTACGGCGAGGCGCTGGCCGCGCTCGGGTCCGCCCGCGGAGACGTCGTCGCGCTGGACGGCGAGGTCAGCAACTCGACGTTCGCCGAAATCTTCAAGCAGGCGCACCCCGACCGCTTCTTCGAGATGTACATCGCGGAGCAACAACTCATTGCCGCCGCAGTGGGCCTGCACGCGCGCGGCTGGAACGCGTTCGCCTCCACCTTTGCCGCGTTCTTCTCGCGCGCTTACGATTTCGTCCGCATGGCCGCCATCAGCCGCGTCGATCTGCGGCTCGCAGGCTCGCACGCAGGCGTGTCGATCGGCGAGGACGGTCCGTCCCAGATGGCACTCGAGGACATCGCGTCGCTGCGCGCAATTCACTCGAGCGTGGTCCTGCACCCATGCGACGCGAATCAGACGGCCAGGCTCGTGGTGGCGATGGCGGACACGAAAGGCATCGTGTTCCTGCGCACCCTCCGGCCGAACACGCCGGTGATCTACGGGCCCGACGAGGAGTTCGAGGTCGGCGGCAGCAGCGTCATCCGCGCATCGGACGACGACGACGTCACGATCGTCGGCACCGGCATCACGGTTCACGAGGCGCTGCAGGCGGCCGACGCATTGGAGGACGACGGCATCAGCGCGCGAGTGATCGACGCCTACTCGATCAAGCCGATCGATGGCGACACGCTCCAGGCAGCCGCCGAGGCGACGGGCAAGATCGTGACGGTCGAGGACCACTTCCCCGAAGGAGGCCTCGGCGACGCCGTCTTGGCCGCGCTCGCCGAGAAGGACGAGCACCCGCGCGTGCTGAAGCTGGCGGTGCGTGAGATGCCGCGCTCGGGCAAGCCGGAAGAGCTCCTGAGTGCCTACGGCATCGATGCCGAGCACATCGCGGCCGCGGCGCGTCAGCTGGTCGGCTCGGAAGTCACGACCCTGTAGAGCCGGCGCTGCCGCTCACGGGCGGCGCGGAACGCCTCCGTCCTGTCGCGGCGGGGCTGGACGACGCGTCCGAGCTGCGCCGGAGCGGGCGGGGCGCCAAGGCGCTCGAGAGCCAGAACCGCCGCGCCGCGCAACGACGCCTCCTTGACGCCCGATGTCGTCAGAGGCCGCCCGAGCGCGTCGGCCATGATCTGCACCCAGTCGGGATCGTGCAGGAGCGCGCCGCCGGTGGCGACGACCTCCTCGATCTCCGGCATCAGCTCCGCGACGTCGGCGAAGCGGAAAGCAACGCCTTCGAGCCCTGCCTGGCGCAGGTCGAGCGGCGTCGTGTCGAAGGTCAGCCCGTGGATGGCCCCCTTTGCATGCTGGTGCCAGCCGGGGCTGCGTTCGCCACCGAGCAGTGTCAGGAACGTCAGGCCGTGGGAATCGGGGTCGCGCCCGGCCAGCGAGCCGCCGCCGTCTGCCAGCGTTGCCTCGATCCACGCGTAGAGATTGCCTCCGTCGGAAAGCGAGCCGCCTTCGACGACACGCGTGTCGTCGACCCAGTGCAAGAACAGCCCGGGCCGTGGCTGCGGGCGCGCCGTCTCGTAGACGGTCCGAACCGCCCCCGAAGTTCCGATCATCAGCGCGGCTCGCTCACGCGTCACACAGCCCACGCCGAAGTTGGAGCACGCACCGTCGAGCAGCGCAGGGAACCACCCGTCGACCGGAGCATCCGAGATCTCGGGCAGTCGTTCCTCGTCGATCCGGAGCGTGTCGAGCAGCTCCTCGTCCCACGTACGCCTCCGCAGATCCACGAGTCCGGTCGGTGAAGCCATCGCGATGCCGGCACCGACTCTTCGGCCGAGTAGCTGTTCGTAGAGGTAGTCGCAGAAGGAGACGAAGCGATCTGCGGTCCGGAAGACCTCTGCGTCCTCCTGCGCGAGCCACGCCAGCTTCGCCGGCCAGTAGCTCGTATGGATCTGACATCCGGTACGCGCGTGAACGGTCTCGTTGTCCAGACGGCGCCGCAACCAGTCGGCGGCATCTGCGGAGCGCGTGTCACGCCAGGACAGAATCGGCGTCAACGGTCTCCCGGCCTTGTCGAGCGCCAGAAGACTGTGCCCGAAGCACGACGTCGCGACGGCATCGACGCCCTCCGCACCACCTGCTTCCTCGATCGCCTCGCGCGTCAGCTGGACAATGCGATCCGCATCCGCTTCGCCGCTGTACTCCCGCCGTGCCGGCTCGCCGAGCTCCTCCGCCGTCTCGTCGAACCGGTGCGCGCGCACCGACGAGGTGCCCACATCGAGAGCAAAGATGCGCAGACCGGGCACGCGCCGGACGATAACGTCCGGCTAGCGGCGATCAGGCGGCGCCGGCGGAAGGAGCCTGCACCGCGGCCGCAAGTGCGCGCTGCAGCTCCTCGAGGGTGAACGGCTTCTGCAGGTGCGCCGCCGGGCGCAGTTCCCGCGTCCTGTCGTTCGGAGGCGCGATGCTCGCGCAGATGATCGGGAGGTCCGGCGAGCGATCGCGAAGTTGTTGCGCGAGCGTGAGGGCCCGGTAGCCCTCGGGCTCGACGACCACGGCATCGATCTCGGGATCCTCGAGATCCTGCGACGGGACGTGCATGACCGCCTCGTGCCCGAGGCGGACGGCGACGCGCCGAACGAGCTCCCGGATATCGGGCTGCGGCTCGAGAATGAGGATGCATCCCACGCTGCCTATGATTCCAGAACAGAGTTGCCAAAAGGCTGGGTTCGGGTGTGAAAGCGGTATGAAAGAGCCTAGAACGCGGCCGGGCGCCTCAAACGCGCGGCCGAGGACGGCCTGCAGCCGCGCTCGCAGCTCCTGCGGGCTGAACGGCTTCTTCAGGTAGTCGTCCGCGCCGGCCTCGAAACCGCGCTCGACATCGGCCTCCTGGACGCGGGCTGTGAGCAGGATCACGGGAATGTCGCTCGTCGCCTCGTTCGCACGAATCCGCTGCGTCACCTCGTAGCCGGTCAGCTTCGGCATCATCACGTCCAGCACCGCGAGGTCGGGGGCACGCTCGGACACCCGCTGTAAAGCCTCCTCGCCGTCGCTCGCGCGGACGATCTCGAGCCGGCCCGCTCGAGCCGGAACGCGACCATCTCGAGCATGTCCGGATCGTCGTCCGCGACGAGGATGACCGGCCGTTCCGCGGTCTCAGTCATACGGCCACCATCTCCCGGACCGCCAGCGGGAGCTCGACACAGAAGGTCGTTCCGGATCCGACCTCGCTCTCCACCGTGACGCGACCCCCGTGCCCATCGACGATCGCCTTCACGATCGCAAGTCCGAGGCCGGTGCCCTGAATCGCCTGCTCGTTGGCCGTCGATGTCCGGAAGAAGCGCCGGAAGAGACGCCGCTGGTCTTCGGCCGAGATGCCCATCCCGGAGTCGGCGATCTCGATGTGGACATGATTGCCGCGGCCAACGGCGCTCACGTCGATTCGTCCGCCCGGCAGCGTGAACTTGATCGCGTTCGAGATGAGGTTGTCGAACACCTGAGCCAGACGGGCGCGATCCGCATCGACCTCGGCGACATGATCGGCGTTCAGCTGAATGGCGAGGTCCTTTGCCTCGGCGGCAGGAAGAGCCGCATCCACTGCCTCGGTCAGGAGACCGATCAACTCGAACGGGCTCTTCTCGAGGGAGATGACTCCCGCCTCGGCCTGTGAGACGAACAAGAGGTCTCCGACGACGTGGAGCAGGCGGTCGGCGTTCCGGTCGACAACGGAGAGAAAGCGCTCCTGCTCCTCGTTCAGCTCGCCGACCTCTCCGCTGGTCAGTAACTCGAGGTAGCCGCGAATCGACGTCAAGGGGGTGCGAAGCTCGTGCGAGACCGAAGCGACGAAGTCGTCCTTCATGCGGTCGTGCTTACGGAGCTCCTCGTTCTGGACGCGGATCCGTCTGACGAGGCGAGCGGCGTACCAGGCGAAAGCAAGGCCTCCCCCGATCGCCAACACTCCCGCGAGAATGGCCGCGACGAGAGCTCGCCCGCTCGAGTTGACTGCGTCTTGGCCAAGGTCTCGCCCCTGATGAGCGTTGATCTGACGCAGTGCGCGGAGGGGCACGAAGATGTCGTCCTCCGCCGCACTGAGCTCGGAGTTGAGACGCCGCTTGGCCCGCTGACCGTCGCCGGCCACGAGGATCCGGGGTTGGAAGGTCGCGACCGGGCGCTTGTCGGCTCTGATCGCGCGCGTGACGAGGCCGGTTTCCTCGGGCTCGCCGACCCCGACCTGCGAGATCTCCCTTTCGAACCCTCTTTCCATCGCGCGGGCCTCGGCCAGGAGACCAGGGCTAGACGTCAGCAGGTACTCGTTCATCACCTCGCGCTGGCGCCAGAGATACGTCTCAGCCGTCTGCGCGGTCGTCTCCTCGCGGACGGCGCCCAACGCAACCGAGCGGGCGTGGACCGCATTCC
>Ga0066710_100002471_pt1 | contig 14942 bp, 14 predicted proteins | sample GraSoiAngelo_159_FD_79666 | JGI IMG/M metagenome (GOLD analysis project Ga0066710, IMG submission 79666) | Grasslands soil microbial communities from the Angelo Coastal Reserve, California, USA - 14_1009_16_40cm | ecosystem: Environmental > Terrestrial > Soil > Grasslands | place: USA...
ATGGAGGACTACTACCTCGGACTGGCGAGTGAGCGGATTTTCCTGCCGATGATCCGCAAGACGCTCCCGGAAATCGTCGACATGCACTTTCCGGCCGAGGGCATCTTCCACAATCTCGTCCTTGTATCAATCGACAAGCGGTATCCGGGACATGCGCGGAAGATCATGAATGCCTTCTGGGGTCTCGGCCAGTTGATGTTCTCGAAGACCATCGTCGTGGTCGACAAGGATGTCGACGTCCACGACGTCGGTCAGGTCGCTTGGATTGTCGGCACGCACATGGATCCGGTGCGCGATGTTCAGATGACGCGCGGGCCTGTGGACGATCTCGACGATGCCGCCGATCTACCGGCGTACGGCGGCAAAATGGGGATCGACGCGACGAGGAAGTGGGCGTCGGAAGGCTACATGCGGTCGTGGCCCGCCCGCGTGGCAACGACGGAGGCTGCTGGCCGCCGCGCAGCGGAGATTCTCGGACGGTTTACGCGGCCCTGAAGGGCCGCGCGACGTGCGGGTGCGCGGGCTTGAAGGCCGCGCTACGTACGTCGCGTTTGTAGCGCGGCCCTTTAGGGCCGCGACGCGCCACGTGGTAAAAAGATGATATGGCCAGCCGCAGTACCACGACGCCTTTTGCCGTTCGACTGATGGGTGCGGTATCGCTCGACGCCGCCATTTACGAGGAAATCGAAGCCGATACCTCGGCCACCGGTCAGGCGATGCTCGTCGTCGTTCTCTCGAGCCTCGCTGCCGGCGTCGGCATCGGTGGACTTGGAGGTTTTTCGGCGTCGCGCGCAATCGTCATCAGCGCGATTGCGCTGGTGGCATGGGCGGCGTGGGCACTCGTCACGTTCGAGATCGGCTCACGTCTGATGCCGGAACCGCAGACGCGCGTCGACGTCGGCGAGCTGCTGCGGACCATCGGCTTCGCCACCGCGCCGGGGATGTTACGTGTGTTCGGGATCATTCCGAGTGTCACGGTTCCGGCGTTCGTGATTACGACAATCTGGATGCTCCTGTCGATGGTTGTCGCCGTGCGCCAGGCGCTCGATTACACGAGCACCGCGCGCGCCGTCGCCGTCTGCGGCCTCGGCTGGGCCCTCGCCATCGCAATCGCTGTCACTCTCGGCTTGTTCTTTGGGCCGGCCGTGTCGTAAGCTCGATCTACGTCTGTAGGGGCACGGCGCGCCGTGCCCCTACGAAGCGGCACAGCGTGCCCGTACACTGATTTTCCGCTACTCGCCAACCTGTTTGGACATCACAGTTTTGTCACAGGTCTGTCGTCTTATGATTGCGTCTTGTCGCCATGCATAACGTGCGCTCGAAATCCCTGAAGTCGTTCGATGTCCAGCGAATTGTGATTTCGACGTTCGTCGCGGCGGCCGCGGCGGCCGTTGCGTTGTATCCAACCCGTTTGGCGGGACAGTCCTCCGCCACTTCGAAGCTGACCAGCGTGCTGGCCGAGCTCGCGCGCGCCGTTCCGCAGGAGCAAACGCCGCCGTCGCCGCTCGGAACTACTGCATCGAGCCGTCTGGTCATCGAGCGCCTGCCTGCCTCTGTGCAGGACGCCGTCCGCGGCGGATGGCTGCGCATCGACGCGAATAACGAGGTCCAGGTCTACATCCTGGTGCGAGAGGTGTCCGACCAGACCGTGAGCGCGCTCACTGCGGCGGGCGCGACCATTGAGATTCGTGACCAGGCGCGACGTCGCGTCCAGGCACGCGTCGCCGTGTCGCGTCTGCAGGCCGTCGCCGATTTGTCGATGGTGGACGCCGTTCGGCTTCCCACGTACGCGCGACGCCGTGTCGGCGCGGTGACGACGGAAGGCGACTCGATTCTCCACGCTGATGCCGTTCGCGCCCAGTCGGCGCTCGACGGCACCGGGGTGCGCGTCGGCGTCACCTCGGATGGTCTCAAAGGCGTGTTTGCGGCCGGATGCACGTCCAATTGCGCCGGCGTCGAAAACGGTCCGATGGCAACGAGCGATCTTCCGCTCTCCGTTGGAGTCCGGAACGCGAGCGGCGTGCTCACGTCCTCGAGCGGCGGCATCGTCGCGCGCTCGTTTCGGGCGAACGGCGATCTCGAAGGGCTGCCCGGCGGATCGTGCAGCTTCGCCGGCGCAGGCGCGGAAGGTACGGCGCTGCTCGAAATCGTGCACGACCTCGCGCCCGGCGCGAAGCTGTCGTTCGCCAATGCCGACACCGACCTCGAATTCATCCAGGCCACCAACTTTCTTGCCGCGTCGAACGATGTCGTGCTCGACGACGTCAGTTTCTTCGGCGAGCCGTACGACGGCACGAGCGCCGTGTCGCGAAACACGGCCGCGGCGTTGAACAACCCCTCGTTCCCGGTCCGCGCGTACTTCACGTCCGCCGGAAACGACGCCGACGAACACTATTACGCGACATATGCGGATTCGCGCATCGACGGAACGACCGTCGCGGGAATCTCCAACACCGGCCACCTGCACCTGTTCCAGCAGGCAGCCGATACGAGCGACGCGCTCGGTCTCGGCTCGCAAACGTTCAATGTCGTTCGGCTGCCGCAGAACGGTGAAGTCGCCCTGTTCTTGTCGTGGGACGATCCGTTCGGCGGCTCCGGGAACAACTACGACCTCTATCTGGTGCAGCAAAGTACCGGCCGCGTCGTCGCCAGCAGCACGGATGCGCAAACGGGCCGGCAGGATCCGGTCGAGTTCATCGACTACGTGAATCGGGGCAGCGCCGATACGTTCCGAATCGTGATCCAGAACGTCAGCGATGCGGCCCAGCCGCGCCACCTGAATCTGTTCGCGTTTCAGCCGGAGTGCGCGGCAGGCGGCCCGCAGGTGCTGGCGCCGCCGCGCCATGAGCGGCTCAACTACAACACCCCGAGTCGCAGCGTGGCGGCCGAGAGCGACGCCGGCGGCTCGCCGGTGAGCGTCGTGTCGGTCGGCGCAATCTGCTCGGGTACGCCGGCGGCAGCCGCGCGTTTTGCCGGCGCGCCAAACGAATCGTGCAACGACCCGTCGAACTCCACGATCGAATTCTTCAGCAGCCGCGGGCCGACGCTCGACGGCCGGATCAAGCCCGACGTAACCGCGATTGACGGCGTGTCGGTCACCGGCGCCGGCGGTTTCGACAAGACGTTTTTCGGCACATCCGCCGCCGTCGCTCACATGGGCGGCGTGGCGGCGCTCGTTCTCCAGAGCGCTCCATGCCTGTTGAATCGCGCGGCCAGCGCCACGGCCGCCGACGGCGCGCGCGGCAGCGTCCGCAGTCTGATCGTCGACAACGCGTTCAGCCTGTCAGGTTCTCGGCCGGATAACATTTTTGGCCGCGGCCTCGTCGATGCGCTCGCGGCGGTGCAGCCGACGTTACCGGTCTGGAAAGGTACGTCCAGCCTCGCTGTCGATGCGAATACGCCGCTCGGCGCGAGCCTGACGCCGGCGCAGCTCGGATTCTCGGATCCGAACCAGTGCGGGCTGACGCGACTCAATTGGACCGGCGGCTGCGGCACAGCCCCGGGCGCAACCATGACCTGTCCGGTCGGCACGTCGTCGGTGAACGTCACGGCGAGCAACAACGGCTTCGGGTTCGGCGGCGCAACCGATCTCGACATCACCGTCACCGACTTTTCGATCGACCTGTCGCCGGGGAATGCGACGCTCGTGGCCGGGCAGAGCGCAACGTTCGTGGTCACGATCACGCCTCAAGGCGGAGCGTATCGGACACCGATCAGCCTCGCCTGCAACCCCGGCACGCTGCCGCCGGGCGTATCGTGCACCTTTACGCCCGATACGGTGACCCCAGGCAATTCGGCCGCCCGATCGATTCTGACGCTGTCGACGACGTCGACAGCCAGCGGATCGGCAGGAAAGGCAGGACAGACGGGACAGGCTGGATCGGCAGGACAAACAGGAGCGCTTCCTGCCCTATTAGCGTTGTCGCTGGGGGCAATCGTGCTCGTGATGGGCAGCGCGCGTCCATATCGATATCGTGTCGCGGCCGTCGGCGCGGGGCTCGTGTGCGTCGTCGTGCTCGGCAACGCGGTCGCGCGCGTGTCGGCGGCCGCGCCGGCGTCGGCAATCGCGCTGTTTCCGTCCACCGTCACGTTCGGATCGCAGACGGTGTCGACAACGGCCCCCGCTCAGTTCGTATACGTGACAAACACGGGCGCCGATCCGCTGTCGCTGACCGTGGCCATCAACGGCGACTTCACTTACGTCACCAACTGCGGCAGCACGCTGGGTTCGGGTGAGAACTGCACGGTCGCGGTCAGCTTTATGCCGACCGCAACAGGTACGCGCTCCGGCACCCTCGGCTTCATCGACAACGCTCCCGGTAATCCGCATACCGTCGCGTTGAGCGGAACGGGCGTGGCGGCCCCGGCGGCCGGCAGCGGAACGCCGAGCGGGAATTACACGGTCAGCATCGTCGGCACCGCCGGCACGCTCACGCATACCGTGCCGCTGACGCTGACGGTGCAATAAGCAGGTATGATCGAAAAGACCATGCGCTTTTTGATCGTTGCGGTCTTTGCTGTCTTCGCGGTCTTCACGTCCGCGTGCAGCGATCCTGCGGTGCCGCCGGCGCCGACGCCGGTCGTGCCGACGATAACCGATACGTTCACCGGCACGCTGCTGCAGTTCGGCACGAACTCGCATCCGTTCGTGGTCCAGCAGATTGGCGGGCTCAAAGTCAGCATCACCAGCATCGAGCCGAGCGCCGCGGTCAGCGTCGGCGTCGGTACGCCCAGCACCGCATCGGGAAGCTGCCTCGTGATCAACAACCTGACAGCGGTAGCGTCCGCCGGCGCGCAGATCTCCGGAACCGCGACCATCGCCGGAAACTTCTGCGTCTCGGTGTCCGACGTCGGCAACCTCGTCGAGCCGGTCACCTACACGATCGCAGTGCTCCATTCGTAAACGATGAAGGCGCTCCGGTCGATCGCGTTTGTCCTGGCGCTCGCCGCCGCGGGGTGCAGTCACGGCGACAACTCCACGCCGACTACGCCATCCGTTCCAACCACGACCGACACCTTTACCGGAACGGTGACGGTCCGCGGCAGCGACATGCACACGTTTACGGTGTCGCAGTCCGGGCAGGTATCGGTGACGTTGACCGCCGTGTCGCCGCCGGGCATCCCCGTGGGCGTTGGCATCGGCACTCCCGCCAACTCGATCTGCGGCCTGCTCGCCGGCGCCTCCGTCACCACAGCCGCGGGCACGACGGCTCAGTTGACGGGCCTCGTGAGCCCCGGCATGCTGTGCGTCGCGGTATTCGACGTCGGGAATCAGACAGGACCGGTTTCATATACTGTCACCGTGGTTCATCCGTGAATTCGATCGGCCACGAAGAAACGAACGCACGAAACAACTGGTTCTTTTCGTGTTTTCGTGATTTCGCGGCTGGTTCGTTATCGTCACGCCCCTGACGGCATGCAGATCACCGATCAGCAACTCACCACCATCGCCGCATCAACCGACATCATCAGCATCGGCATCATGGCCGACGAGATCCGTCGCGCGCGTCACGGGACGAAGACAACGTTCGTCCGGGTGGCGGATGTCGCCGCGGATGCGAATGCGCCGGTTGCCGTGCCGCCCGCGGCGGGGGAGGCTCGCATCATCGGCGGCGCGGCAAGCCGCAGCGCCGCGACCGAGCGCGTGAGACAGGTCGTTGAAGCGGCGCATGGCGTCGCTGTGTCCGGGTTTTCGCTCGCCGATCTCGAGCAGCTTGCCGCGCGCGACGGCGTGACCCTTCGTGCGCTCCTCGAAGAGTTGCGCGCCGCTGGTCTCGATCTGGTGGCGCAGGCGCCGTTCGATCAGCTGCAGGACGCACGGCGATCCATCGAGGAAGTGAACATCGCCGGCCTGACGCTCGCGCGGCTCACGATCGATCAAGTGACCTCGTCCGATCCGATGCCGCAGCTGAAAGACGTCGCGGATCTGCAGCGCGCGGTCGGCGTCATCCGCGCGTTCGCGCCGTTGCCGCGCCGGCTGAACCCTGTGGCCCCGACGACCGGGTACGAAGATGTGAAGCGCGTGGCGCTGGCGCGGATCGTCGCCGACAACGTGCCGTCGATTCAGGTGGACTGGGCGCTCTATGGCCCGAAGCTCGCACAGGTCGCACTGACGGTCGGCGCCGACGATGTGGACGCGGTATCGGCCGAGGATGCGGAGCAGGGTCCCCGTCGCGCGCCGCTCGAGGAGATCCGGCGGAACATTCGCGCCGCGGGGCAGGAGCCTGTCGAGCGAAACGGTCGTTTCGAGCCTGTGGCGCGATGAGCCGCGTGCGTCTCGGCGCCGTCGGGTACCTCAACGCGCGGCCGCTCGTCTTCGGGCTCGACGCGGTGCCGCGGTTTCAGCTGCGCTACGACATTCCTTCGGAATGTGCGCGTGTGCTGCATGACGGCAAGATCGACGTTGGTCTCATACCGTCGATTGAGTACCTGCGCGGTGGACCCTACCGCATCGTGCCGAACGTTGCGATCGCATCCCACGGTCCTGTCGCCTCCGTCGCGTTGTACACGGCGAAGCCGATCGAGCGCGTTCGATCGATTGCGATGGACACGAGCTCGCGCACGTCGGTGGCGCTCGTCCACGTTCTTTGCGCGCGTCAGTTCAACATCGAACCCGCCGTCGAACAGCGTGGCCCTGACATCGGCGAGATGCTGGCGCACTGCGACGCCGCGCTCATCATCGGCGACAACGCATTGGTGCTCGACCCGCGGCGGGAGGTCCGCCTGAAGGCGGACCCTACGTACGACGACCGTGGCGCCCGGCTGCCTCCTGGCGTCGAAAAGATCGATCTCGGCGAAGTGTGGACGGCTATGACGGGGCTGCCGTTCGTGTATGCGTTCTGGGCGGGACGTCCGGGCGCGCTGGTCAGGAACGATGTGGCGGCGCTGGAGCGGGCGCGGGATGCGGGCGTCGCGCAGCCGGAAAAGATCGCGCACGAGTACTTCGCGGGTTCGCCGGAACACCAGGCGCTGGGCGCGAGATACCTGCGGGATAATATCAAGTACGATCTCGGCGAGGCGGAGCGCGCCGGGCTCGAACTGTTCTACCGCTATGCGGCCGAAGCCGGCGTCGTGGCCGGGACGAAACGCCTGGATTTCTACTGATGTCGATCGATCGGGTTGTCGCAAAGATGCGTGGAGGATCGCGTCTGAGCGCAGACGAGGCGCTCGAGCTGTACCGCGGCGCGCCGACATCTCTGCTGGGACGGCTCGCCGACGGCATCCGCGCGCGAAAGCATCCGTCGCATGTCGTTACCTACATCATCGATCGCAACGTCAACTACACGAACATCTGCGTCGCGAAGTGCAACTTCTGCGCGTTCTATCGTCCGGTCGGATCGTCGGAGGGATACGTCCTCGGGTTCGACGAGCTGTTCCGAAAGATCGACGAGACGATTGCCGTCGGCGGTGTTCAGTTGCTGCTGCAAGGCGGCCATAATCCGGATCTGCCGCTCACGTGGTACGAAGATCTGTTCCGCGCCATCAAGTCGCGGTACCCGATGTTCAAGCTCCACGCGCTGTCTCCGCCGGAAGTCATCCACCTGTCCCGGTTGTCCCAACTGCCGGTGAACGCGGTGATCGCCAGACTGATCGACGCCGGGCTCGACAGCATCCCCGGCGGCGGCGCCGAGATTCTCGTCGATCGCGTACGGAAGCTGCTGCACTGCTACGGCAAGGCATCGGCCGACGAGTGGCTCGACGTCATGCGCCTCGCGCATCGCGCGGGGCTGCGAACGACCGCCACGATGATGTACGGCACTGTCGAGACAGACGAGGAACGAATCGAGCACCTGCTGCGGCTGCGCGCACTGCAGGACGAAACCGGCGGGTTTACCGCGTTCATCGCCTGGAGTTATCAGCCGGCCCACACCGAGCTCGCCGGCGCGGAGGCCACAGGAATCGATTATCTGCGGACGCTCGCAATCGCGCGGATCGTGCTCGACAACTTCGACAACCTCCAGGCATCGTGGGTCACGCAGGGCGGCAAAGTCGGGCAGCTGAGCCTCGCCTATGGCGCGAACGACATGGGCAGCGTCATGATCGAAGAAAACGTTGTGCGCGCAGCCGGCGCAAGCTACTGCATGGACGAAGCCGAGATTGTGCGCAACATCGAGGACGCGGGCTTCGTCGCGAAGCGGCGGAACATGCATTACGAGGTCCTCGGCGATCCAATCTTCCGCGAGCGCGAGGTGCCGCGAATGCTGGAGCTCGCGACGGCGCGCGCCGACGGCGACACCCCTGTGCCCGACGAGCTGATGAACTACCCGGCCCGCAGCCGCGCCGGCAAGCAGCTTCGCGTGATCTCGCATTGATCCGTTACCGCGCGGGATGGGTGCTGCCGATCGGCGGCAGGCCGATTCGCGATGGTTGCGTGACAGTGGACCGCGGCCGCGTAGCCGCCGTCGGCCGCCGCACGCCGTCCGACGACGGACGCGACATCGATCTTCACGATGCGGCGGTGATGCCCGGCCTCGTGAACGCGCACACGCATCTCGAGCTCTCGTACCTTCGGGGTCAGGTCCCGGCCGCGCCCGAATTTGTCACGTGGATCCGACGCGTCATCATGGCGCGCCGGGAACGGCCTGACCCGCGCGCGCGAGAGATTCTGGACGGCGTCGAAGCTGGCGTTGCCGATGCCGTCCGATGCGGGACGGCGATTGTCGGCGACATCAGCAATACGCTCGTGACGTTCGCGCCGCTCGTTGCCAGCCCGCTCGCAGCGGTCGTGTTTTTCGAGCTGATTCGATTCAACGCGCCCGATGCGGCGGCGATGGTGGAGCAGGCGCGCCGCGACCTCGAGGCGCTCGGCCCAACCGACCGGGTCCGCGCGAGCCTTGCGGCGCATGCGCCGTATTCGGTGTCGCCGCGCCTGTTCCACGCGATCCGCGAAGCGATGGGTGGGAATCCGAAGGCGCCGTGCAGCGTCCATTTGTCCGAGTCGGTCGAGGAGGTCGAATTCATCCGCACCGGCGTCGGCCCATGGCGGGCGCTGCTCGAAGAGCTCGGCTCTTGGGACCCGACCTGGACCCCGCCCGGCCGATCGCCCGTGGACTTCCTCGACAACAGCGGCTTTCTCGACGCGCGGGTCCTCGCCGTGCACGGTGTGCAGATGACATCGGGCGATCTCGCGCGGCTGGCGGCGAGGGGCTCGACGCTCGTCACCTGTCCGCGCAGTAACGCGCACACAGGCGCCGGCGCTCCGCCGATCGAGGCATTCTACCGATCCGGTGTGCGCGTGGCGATCGGCACCGACAGCTTGGCGAGCACCCCCGACTTGAATGTGTTCGCCGAGCTGGCAGCCGTCCGCGCGCTGGCGCCGTCGGTGCCTGCGGCGGTGCTCCTCGACAGCGCCACGCGCCAGGGCGCCCGGGCCCTGGGCTTCGAGGCCGATTACGGCACCATCGAACCCGGCAAGTCGGCGCGCCTGATCGCTGTCGACGTCCCGCCGCGGATCGACGATGTGGAAGAATATCTGGTTGGAGGCATTCAGCCGGACCAGATCCGCTGGCTGGAGGAACCTGGAGATTTGGTGGTTGGGTGATCTGGTGATCTGGTGATTTGATTGGTTGATTACGCGCCAATCCTCCACTCAATCACCCGATCACCACATCACCCGATCACCCGATACCGAGATGATTAACCGTCTGCGCACCTACGCTGCCTTTGTGCGGTTCAGTCACTCGGTGTTCGCGCTGCCGTTCGCGCTCGCGGGTGCCATGCTGGCGCATAAGGGGTCTGACCCCTTATGGTCGTTCTCGGAACTCTTTGGCTCGCGCTCGACGCTGCTGTGGATTCTCGTGGCGATGGTCGGCGCGCGGAGCGCCGCAATGGGGTTCAACCGGCTCGTCGACGTGCGATTCGATGCGCTCAATCCTCGCACGGCGAATCGCGAGCTGCCGCGCGGCGCGATGACCGCGCGTGAAGCGACGACTTTCGTCGTCGCCTCTGCGGCGGTTTTCCTGTACGCGGCATGGCGGCTCGGTCCGGTGTGCTTTGCCCTCTCGCCGGTCGCACTGGCAATCGTGTTCTGGTACTCGCTCGCGAAGCGGTACACGACGTGGACGCAGTTGTTCCTCGGGTTGGCGATGGCTGTTGCGCCGGTCGGAGGTTGGCTGGCGGCTGGTGGCCGCGGCGGGTGGGAGCCGTGGCTGCTCGCAGCCGCAATCGGCACCTGGGTCGCAGGTTTCGACGTGCTGTACGCGTGTCAGGATCTCGATTTCGATCGGACCCACGATCTGCGGTCGATTCCGGTGCGGTTCGGCGTGCCCGCCTCGCTCGCGATTTCGCGATCGCTGCACCTGGTCGCGATCGCGTGTCTCGTCGGCCTCGCGTTCGTCGCGCCGCTCGGGCGGCTGTACCTCGCCGGTGTCGCCGTCGTCGGCGCGCTGCTCGTGTACGAACAGTCGCTCGTCCGGGCGGACGATCTGTCGCAGGTCAAGCGCGCGTTCGACCTGAACGGCTACGTCGGGATCCTGTACGTGCTGGTGCTTGCGGCGTCGCTGTATGGGCGTTGAGTCTCGCGTATCGGTGGCGCTCGGCGTCACCGGCGCGAGCGGCGCGCTGTACGCGACGCGGACGCTGGCGGCGCTGCTCGCGCGCGGTGTGCACATCGAGCTCGTTGTCTCCGATTACGGCCGCCGTTTGCTGCGCGACGAGCTCGGCGACGCGGCGACCGTCGATCAGCTCATCCCGTTTCTCACGGACAAGTACGGCGCGGGCGTCAGCGCCGGGTCAGTGAACCTGCACAGCAACCGCGATCTCGGAGCGACCATCGCAAGCGGGAGCCACGGCTGCCGCGGGATGGCGATCGTGCCGTGCTCGATGAAGACCCTTGCCGCCGTTGCGCACGGTCTCTCGCGCAATCTGATCGAGCGTGCCGCCGACGTGATGCTGAAGGAACGCCGGCCGCTGGTGATCGTGCCGCGCGAGACTCCCATGAGCCTGCCGCAGCTGCGGAACATGGTGCTCTGCGCCGAAGCCGGCGCCATGATCCTGCCGGCGATGCCCGCGTTCTATCAGCAGCCGAAGACGCTCGACGATCTGGCGGATTTCATGGCCGGGAAGATCCTGTCGGCGCTCGGGTTCGAACACGAGCTGTATCCGCCGTGGACCGGCAAGGCGTGAACCACTCGCGTTAGGCTTCGATCGCCGTCACGGCGTTTCGACCGCAAAGAACGCAAAAGACCGCAAAGCCAATTAGCCTTTGCGACCTTCGCGGCCTTTGCGGTCATTGTCGTGCTCACGAGGATGGCCGTTGCCCGATGTATCGAAGTCCCCCGATCGCATCGCCCGGATGTTCGATGCGATCGCGGGGCGTTACGATCTGCTCAATCATCTGCTCAGCGCGGGCATCGATCGCCGGTGGCGGCGTCGCGCGATCCGGGCGCTGTCGCTTGTCGGCCGTGAGCGGGTCGTCGATCTCTGCACTGGCACCGGCGATCTGGCGATTGCCGCGGTGCGGGCGCGGCCGGGCGCGGCGCACGCAGTCGGCGTCGATTTCGCGGCCGCCATGCTTCATGTGGGCCGCGACAAGATACGGCGCTCCGGGCTCGAGCGCCGCATCGCGCTCGTGCGCGGCGACGCGACGCGGATTCCGGTCCGCGACACGTCGGTCGACGCCGTAACGGTCGGGTTCGGGATCCGCAACGTGGCAGATCCCGCCACCGCGAGCCGCGAGATGTTCCGGGTGCTCAAACCGGGAGGGCGCATCGCGATCGTGGAGTTTGCCGTGCCCAGCACGCCTGTCATCAGCGGCTTGTACCTCTGGTATCTGCACCACGTGCTGCCGCGCATCGGTCGAGCGCTGTCGCGCCACGACGCGGCCTACGGGTACCTCCCGGCGTCCATCGACGCGTTCGCAACGCCCGCGGACTTTGTGAAAACACTGCGACAGGCCGGGTTCAGAGACATCTCGACCGTCCGGATGACGTTCGGCAGCGTCTGCCTCTACGTGGCGCGCAGGGGTTAGGGATCAGGGGTTAGGGATTAGAGGGATTAGGAATTTGTCGACCGAGGACATTCTTTTACTAATCCCTAACCCCTAAACCCTAACCCCTGACTGGTATACTTCTGTAAGTACCTGATGTATTTCGATTTCGAGGATTACCGACCGGATATTTCGCCGGTCGGGAGCGCGATTTCGCTGCGCGAGGGCGTGCTGCTCGCGTTCATCGCGCACCTGCTCGGCGTGATCGCATTGTTGCTGACACCGCGACTGTTCCCCGAAGACATGAACGCCAAGGCGGCGCGGGTCCTTGCGGCGCAGGAACAGCGGCTCCGCGAGCAGGCGCGGTTCGTGTTCGTGCAGCCGCGGGTTGAGCGCGACGTGCCCAAGGCGCCGGATCGCGGTGAGGCATCAGACCGGGATCGCCTCGCGCGCTCGCCCGAGCGCGCGAACAAACCGACCAACCCGCTGCCGTTCTCACGGGGCAACTCGCTCGAGCGCGTCGACGAGCCCAGTCGGCAGCGCGAAGCCGCCCGGGGGCAGGGGCCGCAGCCGGATCCCGCCGCCGGCCAGCCGGCGCAGAGCGAAGCCGCCGCCGGTGCACCCGACCCGGCGCCGAACACGCTGAAAGTGCCCGAATCGCAGTCCGCGATGCAGCTCCCCTCATCGAGGCCGGCCGCTTCGCAGAACGGCGCCAATGGACGCAACGCGACGGCCGGCGGGTCGCTCGGCGATGCGTTGCGCAACCTGCAGCGCTACGTCCAGCACGAGTCGTTCGAAAACCAGGGCGGCACCGGCCAGTTCGGACCAGAGATCCAGTTCGACACGAAAGGCGTCGAATTCGGACCCTGGATCCGGCGCTTTATCGCACGGGTCAAGAGCAACTGGTTCATTCCATTGGCGGCGATGTCGATGAAGGGCCACGTCGTCATCACCTTCAACGTCCACAAGGACGGCACGCTCACCGATCTGGCGGTCGTCGGTCCGTGCCCGATCGAACCGTTCAACAACGCCGCGTTTGGCGCGCTCACCGCATCCAATCCCGTGGCACCGCTTCCGCCCGAGTACCCCGCGGACAAGGCCTTCTTCACGGTCACGTTTTTCTACAACGAATCGCCGCGGTGAACCACGACGGAGTGTTCTTGAACCACAAAGATCACAAAGATCACAAAGTCTTTGTGCCCTTCGTGAGCTTTGTGGTTTATCGTTCATGACCCGCACGCAGCAGCTGGGCCTGGTGATTCTGCTGGTTGTGTTCGTCGTGTACGTGCTCGTTCGCGTGTGGTAGTCGTCCGGCCGACGCTCGTTGCGGTGCTCGGGCCGACGGCGACCGGCAAGAGCGCGCTGGGTCTCCGCATTGCGGAGCGGTACGACGGCGAGATCATCAACTGCGACTCGACTGCCGTCTATCGCGGATTCGACATCGGCACCGATAAGGTGTCGCCGGCGGATCGCCGCGGCGTCCCGCACCACCTGATCGACGTCGTGGAGCCGACCGAGGAATACACCGCCGCGCAGTACGCGCGCGAGGCGGCGGCCGCCATTCGCGGGATTCATGCTCGCGGGCGTCTGCCGATCATCCTGGGCGGCACCGGCTTCTACTATCGGGCGCTGACGCGCGGCCTGTTTCCAGGTCCGGGACGCGACCCCGCACTGCGTCGTCGTCTTGAATCAATCGCCGAGCGTCGCGGCGTCACCTTTCTGCATCGGATGCTGCGCAAGGTCGATCCCGAATCGGCGGCGCGCATCCAGCCGCGCGATCTGAAGCGGCTCGTGCGCGCGCTCGAGGTGTTTCTGGTGACCGGACGCGCGCTGACGAAGCACTTCGCCGACACGATCTCGCCGATTCCCGACGTGGCGGTCGTGGCGTTCGCGCTGCGGCTTCCCGCGGCGCAGATTTCCGAGCGCGTGACGCGGCGCGTCGACGATCAATTCGAGCGCGGGCTGCTGGATGAGATCCGGACGCTGCTCGATCGTGGGATTCCGGAACGGGCGCGGCCGTTTGGCGGTCTCGTGTACCGGCAGGCGCTCGAGCACTTGCACGGCGTCCGCGACGAAGCCGCCACGCGCGCGCTCATCGCGCAGGAGAATCGCCGCTACGCCCGACGCCAGTTGATCTGGTTTCGCAAAGAGCCTAATCTAGTTTGGCTCGACGGTCCGGGTGAGTCGCCGGCGACGTTCGCCGCCGCCTGCGCCGTGATCGACGAGCGGCTCCAGGAGCGTTGATGCCGCCCGCCTCGGAATCGAAGAGTGCCCAGCCGAACATCCAGGACGTCTTTCTCAATTACGTGCGCCGCGAGCGGCTGACCGTCACCATCCGGATGATGGACGGCAGCGAGCTCGAAGGCCGCATCAAGAACTTCGATCGTTTCGCGCTGGTGCTCGATCAGGCAGGCACCGATCACATGATCTTCAAGCATGCCATCGCGGTGATCAAGACGCCGAAAGCCGTCTCGAATTACTTCTCCCATCAGTAACACCACGGCGTGGCCCCGCCCTTCAGGCGCGCGATCGTGATCGTCATGGACAGCGTCGGGATCGGCGAGTTGCCGGATGCGGCAGCGTACGGCGACGCGGGGAGCAACACGCTGGGGAACATCGCGCGACGCGTCCCGCTGCGGCTCCCAACCCTGCGCGCTCTCGGTCTCGACCGGGTCGCCGCGCTGGGCCAGCCTCCGTGCCCCCCGGCAACCTCCGTCCCCGCAGGTAACCTCCGTCCCTTCCAGCAACCTCCGTCCCCGGCGGCCGTCGGGCGGATGGCCGAGGCGTCGCCGGGAAAGGATTCAGTGACTGGTCACTGGGAAATGATGGGGATCGTGCTCGACAAACCGTTCCCGGTGTTTCCCGATGGTTTTTCGTCAGACGTGCTGGCCGCGTTCTCGCGGCAGACCGGACGCGGCGTGCTGGGGAACAAGGCGGCATCAGGAACCGCCATCATCGACGAGCTCGGCGCCGACCATCTCCGCACCGGCGCGCTCATCGTATACACATCGGCCGA
>Ga0066710_100002473_pt1 | contig 14940 bp, 10 predicted proteins | sample GraSoiAngelo_159_FD_79666 | JGI IMG/M metagenome (GOLD analysis project Ga0066710, IMG submission 79666) | Grasslands soil microbial communities from the Angelo Coastal Reserve, California, USA - 14_1009_16_40cm | ecosystem: Environmental > Terrestrial > Soil > Grasslands | place: USA...
AGATCAAGGACTCCGGCCCGGACGGCATCCGCGGCAACGCCGACGACGAGCTGTTCGAAGTGCAGGGCGTTTTTCTGCCGTAGACGGAAGCCGCGACCGGCTCCGGGACAGCGCTGGGTATATCGTCTTCCTGGTGTTTGGAGCTAAACAGGTCGACGGGAGCGGATGAGCGATGGCAGCGATAGAGGCACCAGAGAAGGTAGGAATCAAGCCGTTCGACGAGCTCTCCGGAGTCGCGCAGGTTTGGCCGCGGGGAGAACGGCTCGAGGCGCTCAGGGAGGCGGCAGCCCGCTTTCGCCAGCGATTCGCTACTTCGGAGAACCGGGTGCGAGCGGTCAAGACGGTGGACCTGGCCGCCGCCGGCTACCCCACCAAGTTTGCTCTGGCCGGCGCTGCGAAAGGGCTCAACCCGTTCATCAACATCATCAACCGCCTGGTGATCGTCCAGTTCGAGGACTTCGAGGGCCAGCTTCGCACGCTGGCGTGGGAGCCGACGATCGCCGAGGGAGCAGCCGAGGCGCCGTTCTACGACCAGCTTTTGAAGCGCTACGGCGAGTTCCTCTCCTACAAGGTGTTTGCCAGCTTCTACAACACGGTCGAGGAGGCCGTCGCCAAATGTGGCATCGCTCCCTCCGACGTCGACTTCGTCAGCTTCGATCACCTTCACGTGCAGGATCTGCGGCTGATCATGGGGACGACGAGGGCGATCAACGGTGAGGCCCAGCCGCGCGCCCCCTTCTTCCCGAATGCGAAGTTCCTCTTCCAGCGGCTCGAGGTCGACACCTTCAAGTCGACTCATCCGATGCAATGGGCCTGGTACGTCCCCGGCGGAATGGACGACGTGATCGACGACAACCTCGTCCTGCTCGACGGCGACGTCGAGCTCGGCAAGGGCGTGGCCCTCGTGCAGACACCCGGTCACACCGACGGGAATCACTCCCTGGCGTTGAACACCGACGACGGCGTCTGGATCAGCTCGGAGAACGGCGTCTGCGCCGACTCCTGGCAGCCCTCGCTTTCGAAGATCCCGGGCGTCCGCAAGTACGCCGAGTGGTGGAATCGCGAGGTGATCCTGAACTCGAACACGCTCGAGGACTCGCTCGACCAGTACGACTCGATGGTGAAGGAGAAGTGTTTGGCCGACTCCAGCGCGCGGGACCCACGCTGGCTGAATGTCTTCCCCTCGTCCGAGATGGCGAGCTTTCGCCGGCAATGGCCGGTCGTGCCGACTTTCGTCCACGGTGGCATGAACTACGGGACGATCGTGAAGCCGCCGGGACCTAACGGCGCGGCGGCGGGCTAGACAGCAGCCAGAAAGCAGAAACGCCCTCCGACCTTGAGTCGAAGGGCGCCCTCTCGAAGCTTCTTTCTCGCTGGCTAGTTCCGGTAACCCATTTTCTACCCCCAGATTCGCAAGTGACTATCGAGTGGTCCGCGTGGCGCCGGATTTACTTGCCCTGATCGGAGAGGGAAACGATGTCCGCACGCTCACGACCCACTAGACGGGCAAGGGGGGAGAAATCTTCCCTCCGATCTCAACAAGCGCCGCTGGCGTGAGCGGCCGATTTCGGCTACCGCGCGAGCGCGAGAACTGCGTTCCTGTAGCGCTCCAGGCGGCTTTGGCCGAGCCGTCCCGGCGGCAGCTCCACGACGAAGGCGGTGGTTCCGCGAAAACGGTTGTTCTGCCAACTCGTGGCGGTGCCCGGATAAGGCGTTATGTGGTGCAGGGGCAGCCGGCTGAGCCGGGCGAAACGGCGTTCGACGCGGACGTCGCCGCCTGATCGGTCGACCAGCGCCAGTGGCTGGTGAAACCAGATCGTGATCTCCGGCCGCAGCCGCCGGATGAGGGCGGTTGCGATTCTCGTCTCGGGCTCGGAGAGCGGTCGAGGACCCGAGTATTGCTGGTCGCCCACGCGGCCGATGCGACGCCAGTGACGGGGAAAGTTCCGGTTGAGGTCGACTCCGCGTGCGTTCTGGCGTCTGTGCGAGGCGACGCCGTCGGGATTCAGATCACTCACGAGCCAGAGATCGGTGTTGACCGGCTGGGGACCGTGCGATAGCCGGCGGACGACCGCCGTTCCGGCTGTTTCGTTGCCGTGGATGCAACCAACCACGAGCACCTTTCGCTGCGCGCTCGGATTTCCGAGCTCGAGCGCCTCGATCAAGCGACCGCGCACCGACCGGCCAAGTCCAAAGCGCCGTTTGAATGACCGGGAACTGCTCGACGCGCTCTGACCGCGCACCAGTTGCCGCCGGTAGATCCGCATGCTGGCGTGGTTGAAGTCAGCGTGCGTTTGATGTCTGAGCGCTGGAACTCGCTCGTGATGGTAGGGACTGCTGAGACTCTCGTTGTGGCCGATCACGTCTCTCGTCCGGATGCCGAATTGCGATTGAAGCCAGCGGGTGAGGCGCAGCGACGCGTCAAGTTGACGCCGGTTGCCGAGGATCTCGCCGGCACTCGTCCCGACGTGCTCGATGCCGATCGCCGTCCAGTTGAGGCCCACGGTGTGTCTGCACATCAATCGGATCGAGACCTGCTGGTGGATGACGCCTTGCCTGTCGACGATGAAGTGTGCGCACACTCCAGGCAGCTCGTGAAGCTCGCTATCGGGGACGTCACGGGCAAAGGTGTTGTGCGCGGACGCATAGCTCTCGCTGCCGGTGTAATGCTCCACGATCACCTTTGGCTTCACCAGGCGGTAGGTGTGCAGGCCGTAGTGGCGTTCGGCGTAGCGTGTCATTTCGAGCTTGCGCTTGCGCGGGAACGGAATCCGGTCTTGAACGATGGGCGGCCGCGGTGCGCTCGTGGTCGCCATGACGCCGCCGGCGGCAGCGCCGCGCAGCAGCAAGCCAACCGCTGCACTCGCGATCAGGGCGCAGAGGGCGAAGGCGACAGTCATGGCGCGCATCGACCGGATCATCGCCGATCGGCCTGACCGGAAAGCTGGTCTGGGCGTAGACTCCGTCCGGCCGCGCCAACCGCAAGGAGGTCCGAGATGTCAACCGTGATCAAGCCCCAGGACGCCGCTCGCGAGACCGACGGCGCGGGAGATCGCAAGATCCCCGTCGAGAACCCCGCCACCGGCGAGATCATCGCGTACGTCGAGGACATGGACGGGTCTCAGGTCGCCTCGCTGGTGGACCGCGCGCGTCGGGCTCAACCCGGTTGGGAGGAGATCGGCTTCGAGGCTCGAGGGGAGGTGATGTACGAGCTTCGCCGTTGGCTCGTCCAGAACCGCGAACGAATGATCGACACGGTGATCAGGGAAAACGGAAAGACCCGTGAGGACGCTCTCCTTGCCGAGCTTTGGTACGTCTGCGACTCGCTGGGCTTCTGGGCGAAGAACGCGAAGAAATACCTTCGCGACGAGCGTGTCCGGCCGCACGCGCCGCTCCTCTTGGGCAAGAAGATCTTCGTCCGGTACCGGCCGCGCGGCGTGATCGGCGTGATCGGTCCTTGGAACTATCCGCTCACGCTCGGCTTCGGGGACTCGATCCCCGCGCTGATGGCCGGCAACTCGGTGGTGCTCAAGCCGAGCGAGGTGACGCCGCTGGCGACGATGCTGATCGCCGAGGGCATCGCGCAAGCCGGCCTGCCACAGGACGTGATGCTGGTGGCGACCGGTCGTGGCGAAACCGGCGCGGCGTTGGTGGACCACGCCGACATGATCATGTTCACCGGCTCGGGCGCCACGGGGAAGAAGGTGATGGCCCGGGCCGCCGAGCGCCTCATCCCCGTCTCGCTGGAGCTTGGCGGGAAGGACCCGATGATCGTTTTGAAGGACGCGAACCTGGAGCGTGCCGCCAACACCGCCGTCCAGTGGGCGATGAGCAACAGCGGGCAGATCTGTATGGCGGTGGAGCGTGTATACGTGGAGGAGCCGGTCTACGACGAATTTCTTCAGAAGGTCGTCGAGAAGACTCGCGCTCTTCGTCAGGGAGTCCCCGGCAAAGCGGGAGCGGTTGAGATCGGGGCGGTGACCTTCCCGCCCCAAGTCGACACGATTGAGCGCCACATCCAGGATGCGGTCGACAAGGGTGCGAAGGTCCTCGTTGGCGGAAAGCTACGGCCCGGCCCGGGGCGGTTCTTCGAGCCGACGATCTTGACCGAAGTCGATCACACGATGGACGTGATGAAGGAAGAGACCTTTGGCCCGGTGCTTCCGCTCATGAAGGTCCGGGACGAGCAGCAGGCGATCGAGCTCGCCAACGACAGCCGCTACGGGCTCAACTCCAGTGTGTTCACGGCAAACGTCGCGAAGGGCGAGGCGGTGGCGCGCCGGCTGGAAGCCGGCAACACGTGCGTGAACGATGCGCTCATGAACTACCTCGCGCAGGAAGCGCCGTTCGGGGGCGCCCGCGAGTCGGGCGTCGGGGAGCGGCACGGACCGGTGGGAATTCGGAAGTACTGCTCCCCACACACGATTCTGGTCACTCGGTTCGCGCTGTCACGGGAACCCACTATGTTCCCGAACCGGGTCTGGGAGACCAAGCTGTTCGAGCGCCTCATGGTCCTGATGTGGGGCCGCAGGCGCAGGCGAGCGCGCCGCTGAGGCTCGCCTAATCGAATATCCGAGGGCCGGCTGAGCCGGTTGCTCTGGACCCGATCCGAGGTTTCCTCCATACTGAGCCGGTGGGTCCGAGCCCACCCTGATCCGACCGGAGGAGGCCGCCCGATCGAGGCATCGAAGTGCGCCTCGCGCGCATCGTTTTTGGCTGCGCTGGCGGCCGGCCTGCTCGTTTGCCTGGTCGCGCCCGTGCCTGCCGGCGCGGCCGGGTCGGTGCTCCAGCCCTCCGCCTCTCTTCAGTCCAGCCCGGCGACCGCGACCACGCCACGTCCGGGCTACGCGCACCGCAACTCACACAGGCTGCTGGTCCCGGACGCCGAAAAGCTGACGGAGAAGAAGCGGGAAGCCTGGCGCCGCCACCAGAGAAGCGGCGCGGGGCCGGCCTTCGGGCCCTCTCCCGGACCGGGCGTCTCCGCGCCGGCGACGGCGGGAAGCACCTTCGTGTTCAACGGCCTGAACCAGCCGGGGCTCGACGCCACCGATCCGGCCAACCAGGGCACTCCGCCCGACACGACCGGCGCGATCGGCCCGTCCCACTATCTCGAGTTCGTAAACAGCAAGGTCGCCGTCTACAGCGCAAGCGATCTGAGCTCGATCGCGCAACGCAATCTCGACGCCTTCGTGGGGAAATCCGGCGACAACGTGTTCGACGTTCAGATTCAGTGGGATCCCCAGGGAAATCGCTGGTTATACCTGGCGGACGACATCAATCCGGCGAATCAGGACTTTCTCGTCTTTGGCTGGTCGAAGACCCCCGATCCAAGCGATCTCGTGAACGGGTGGTGCAGGTTCCAGCTCAGCACCGACGTCGGCGCACGCTACCTCGAGGACTATCCGAAGCTCGGCCACAGCAACAACCACATCATCTTCGGCACCAACTCGTTCCGGAACGGGCTCTCTCTGCAGACCGCGCACATCTATGCGGCACCCAAGCCGGCCGCGGGCGTCACGACGTGTAGCGCGCCGACGGTCTTCTCGTTCGGATCGCCAACGAGCCCGCTGGTGACCTCCGACGGCGACCCCGCCTTCACTCCCGTTCCTGCCAACACCACCGACAGCACGGCAAACGGCTACGTGGTGGCTGCCGACTACTTCGCGCTCACGACGAGCCAGATCATGGCCTGGCACGTCGGGGGCAGCCCGGGTTCGCCGACGCTCACGCAGGACGGCAACATGAACGTCACCGCTTACGATGTTCCGGCCAACGTTCCGCAACCCGGGACGTCGAACGTGCTCGACTCGCTCGACGCTCGTCTGACGCAGGCGGTCGCCCATGGGGATCCAGACGCGGGCGGCGCCGAGGCCGTTTGGACCCAGCACACGGTCGACGGCCCGGGCGGACTGTCGGTGGACCGCTGGTACGAGCTGCTTCCCGCTACACACGCGGTCCGCCAGGAGGGGACGATCGAAGACTCGACCAACTTCGTCTTCAACGGCGCCATCTCCCCGACGATCGCCGGCAACGCGGCCGCGGTCTTCTACAACGTCGGAGGCGACTCCCTGCTGGCCGAGATAAGGGGACAGTCACGGGCGAGCACGACGCCGCTCGGCGTCGTGGGCGGCGAGATCGGCCTTGGTGTCAGCGCGTCGGCGGACGTGGACTTCAGCTGCACCTCTCCGTACGGGCCGCCCTGCCGCTGGGGCGACTACTCGGGCGCGAGCCCGGACCCGAGCAATCCCGGCGTGGTGTGGGGCTCGAACCAGATCAACGGACCGGATACGACAGACCCGCAGTGGGCGACCCGCAACTTCGCCGTCCTGGCCGGTGCGCCGTATCCCCGCCCCGTCGGGGCGACGCCGCTTCGCGTATCGCTCGTTCCGGCGTTTCAGCCGTGTGAGGTCGGGAGTGCGAACAGCAGGCACGGCTCGCCGCTTGCATTCCCGTCGTGCTCGGCCCCGATACCCAGCTCGGCGACCGTGCGAGTTGGGCCGAACGGGCTCGGCTTTGCGCGGATCGTGGTCTGTCCCACCGGAACGACGGGCGCGTTCTGCACGCCGGCGGGCGGCGCGATGCCGTTGCCGGACGTTCGCTTCACCGGCTCGATCCGCGATGTCAAGTGCGCCCCGACCCTGCCGGGCGGGCAAAGCGCTTGCTCTGGGCCGGGAGTCGACTACAGCCCCAACGGCGACCCTGGTCCCTACACGAGCGTCGGTGGCGGCACGGGCGCCCCGACTCCGCCCTGCTTCCCGAGCGGGACCAGCGCAAGCGACTGCCTGGCGGGCGCCGACCTCACCGAGGTGGCCGAGCTCCCGGGTGCGAGCCTTGGAGGGGTCGGAACGCAGTTCGAGGGGCGCGGGGTGCGGATCACCGACAGCTCCAACGGGCCGTCCGACAACGGTGAGGCAACCGTCACCGACATCGGCTTTCCGGTGCCGCTCGACTGCCTTCCCACGGCGGACCCGACGCAGGGCAGCGCCTGTGGCGTGAACACGACTGCAAACGCGCTCGCCCCCGGCGTGGTGCAAAACGGCGAGGCGGCGATCTGGCAGCTCGGGGAGATCGAGCTCGAGGACTCTGGTCCTGACGGCGTACGCGGCAACGCGGACGACCAGCGCTTCGCCGTCCAGGGGATTTTCGCGCCGTAAAGATCCTTGACCGGCCGTTGACCAGCGAGTCCGGGATCGGACTTCGCTAGCCTGGCGCGCCGTGCGGCCGCTTTTGGTCACAGTCCTCGCCGGCTTCACGCTCCTGGTCGCGCTTCCATCGGGTGGCGCGAGTGGAGATCGTGCCCGTACTGCGCAGACCGGGACCGAGAATCCCTGCCAGGGACCGGAAGCAAAGCTCCTTCACTGCCCGGACCTCGAGATGAGGCGCCCCTACGACCTCTATGTCGAGCGCACGCCGCATGGCCACGTCGTGCTGCACTCGACAAGCGCCATCGAGAGCAGGGGGAAGGGGCCGATCGAGGTCCACGGCAAGCGGATCGGAAAGAAGAGGATGAGCGTGACCCAGCGCATCTACCGCGCAAACGGATCGCACCTCGACGTGCAGATTCCAGGTTCGCTTCGGTTCAAGTTCATTCCCGGCCAGGGCGGCTACTGGAAGTTCGCTGACGCTGCTCGCTTCCAGCTTTGGTCACTCGATCGCAACGGCAAGCGAAAGCGCCTCGTGCAGAGGGGGCCGAAGGTCTATTACTGCCTTCGCGACCTGTTTAGAACGAGCCCGTCTCGCCGTTCGCCGCGCCAGCGCGTCTACCCCGGCTGCAACCAGAATCCGAACAAGCGTCGCGTCACGCTCGGGACCTCGGTGGGCTGGTCGGACGTGTACCCGGCCGACTATTACGAGCAGTACATCAACGTCTCGGGCCTTCGGGGCTGCTTCGCCTTCGTGCTCGTGGCGGATCCGAAGAATCATCTCTTCGAGTCCAACGAGGACAACAACGAAGGCCGGCGGATCCTGCGGCTGCCGTTCAGGCACGGCGCCCAGCGGTGTCGGTGAGGGGGCGGCCGTCTCGCGGCTCCGGCCGTGTCTTGACAGATGGGTTACGACTGAGTAGGTTACAACTGAGTAGGTAGAGAGGCTGAGGGCGCCCGAGACCGCAGATCGGGCGCCCGATCAGGGAGGGCTGTGCGTACAGGGACCGCCACAGCAGGATCGTTGCGCCGGCCGGCAGCCTTCGCCGGGGTACTTGGCGTGCTGGCCGTTTTGTTTGCCGCCACACTGCCGGCCGGCGCACGAGCCGACACTCCCTGGAGCATCGGGGCGGCCAAGGTGGACACCACGCCGCCGCTCTTCGACACGGCCCAGGATCTCGCGGACTTTCCCGAGAACGACCTGGCTCGCGGGGTCAGCTGCCCCCGAGTCACGTATAGCGGACCGCGCCTGTGGCGCTTCGAGGAGCCCTATCGGGACACCGACGGGTCAGGCAGCTTCAACTACCCGGTGAGCGGTGACCCGGGCGCGGCGCCCGCCCCCGAGCCGTTCTGCGACTACAACCACAACGGCCGCTGGGACGGCATCTACCTCTCGGGCGGCCAGAACCACCAGGCGGTCCCGTCGCCAGATCCGATCGGGGGCTACTCCGGTCCTGCCCATGACCCGATCGATGCGCGCGCCGTGGCCTTCTCCGACGGATCCAGGACCGTCGTCGTTGTCTCCGTGGTCGCGCAGGGGATCTTCGAGAACTACATCCGCGAGGCACGCACGAAGGCCCAGGACATCGCCGCGCAGGGCACGCACGAGTCGAGTTGCGGCCACATCGACGAAATGGTCGTCAGCGCGAATCACAACGAGAGCTCGCCCGACACGATTGGGCTCTACGGGGCGCCTGCGGATCCGACCGGTTCATTCGGGGTCAACTCGGGGATCGACGAGTACTACATGGATTGGCTGGACGACCGGATCGCAGATGCCGCCGTCGATGCCTGTGACAACCGTCAGCCCGCGTCACTACGGGAGGTCGATTTCCCTGTCCCCGCCGGCCTCAGACAGGAGACTCACGCGTTTCCCACCACGGACCAGGGCCAGGACGTGGCGATCGACCCGAAGGTGCGCGTGCTCCAGGCCCGCGATGCAAGCGGCAATCCGATCTTCACGATGATGAACCTCGCCGATCACAACCAGGACATCGGTCAGTCGGACAGCTTCGAGGAGAGCCACACGATGAGCTCCGACTGGCCCGGCTATTTCCACCGCCGCCTGGAGCAGGACGTCGGTGGGATGGCGATGTTCCTGGCTGCGGACATCGGCTCGATGGAGGACTTGATCACCGTTCCGGCGATTCCGGGTCCACCCTGTTTCAGCGGGGCGAATGGATGCTATGCGCAGGTGGAGTTGACCGGCAACACGATCGCGGACGATGTCGCTGCCGCGCTGGCGAGCGCTACCCCCGTTCCCGTTGGACCTGTCGGCGGGGAGCGCACGGAGTTCTGCGCCCCGCTGGAAAACAACCTGTTCAGGGCGGCCTTCGAGGCGGGGATCTTTGGTGAGCGGCAGGGCTACACCAATTGCCAGCCGACGGGCAGGGCCGGCAACGAGGTGCACACTTCGGTCGCGGTGCTCGACGTCGGCTCGGACCTTCAGTTCGTCGTCAATCCCGGCGAGGCCTTCCCGGGGTTGATGCTGGGGAGCCCCTGGGGGATCGAGGACGCGAGCTGTCCCAGCCTCGACAACCCGCCGGTTCCGACCTGGCACGCGGGCGCGAAGTACCGCTTTCAGATCGGACTCGGTGACGACCTGATCGGGTACGAGAAACCGGCATGGTCGTTCGAGCTCGCGCCTCCGGAGTTCACGTCCTCGGATTGCAACAGCGATCCCCACGGCCACAGCCACAGCCTGGAAAGCGAGTCGGTGGGTCCAACGGCGTCGAACATGGTGGCCCAGAAGCTTGCTGACCTTCTCGACGAGCCAGCCCATCATCCTGATCCGACGGCGGAGGTTCGCCTGGGTCGCTACGTCAAGGCGGACGGCACGTTGACGGACGCATACACGTCGCCTCAAGACCAGGGCGCGCCTGGTCACTTCCCCACCGACGCAGTTGCGATCTGGCTCGCCGATCCGGGCGCGACGACGCTCAACGCCACTCCTGGTCAGCCGGACAGCGGGACGATCGTCTCCCTCGACAGCGTTGGCTCCTTCGGCGACAGGCCGGTTGACCACAAGGGCGAGTTCATGGACTTCGACGGTGCGACGCAACCCAGCGGCCCGAACCTCACGACTCGCGGGATGCTCGTCAAGAGCAGGGACGGCAGCGTGGTGAAGCGCTACTACGTGAACGTCTACCCGGCGCTCACGGAGCCGGGGTCACTCGGGGCTGCCAACTCCTATCCCTACGCGCATCCGATCGGGGCGTCGCCGCTTCGGGTCTCACTCGTGCCCGCCTTCAAGCCCTGCGATACGGCCGATGCCGACAGCACCCACGGGACGCCGTTGGATTTCCCTTCCTGTGGCGCGCCGGCACCGACTTCTTCGACCGCGACGGTGGGGGGCCAATCGCTCGGCTTTGCCCGCATGGTCGTCTGCGACGCGGGCTCGGGCTCGGCCCTCTGCCACCCATCGACCGGCACGCTGCCACTGCCCGACGTTCGCCTCACCGCGAGTATCAGGGACGTCAAGTGCGCCTCGAGCCTGCCTGGCGGCCAGAGTGCGTGCTCCGCGGCCGGCGCCGACTACAACCCAAACGGCGCTGCGGGCCCCTACAGCGACGGCGGAGATGGAAGCAGCACGCCGGCGCGTCCGGCGTGCTTCCCGAGCGGCAACAGCCCCTCCGACTGCACGGCCGGCGCCGACCTCACCGAGGTGGCCGACTTCTCCGGCGGCACACAGGGGAGGGGCGTACGAATAACGGACCGGTTCAACGGCTCGCTCGGAGACTCGGCGGGAACCGTCGCCGACCTTGCATTCCCAATACCGCTCGACTGCATCCCGACCACCGACGCGAGTCTCGGCAGCACCTGCGGCGTGAACACGACGGCCAACGCGCTCGTACCCGGTGTCGCGAAGGATGGAGACGCGGCGGTCTGGCAGCTCGGCGAGATCGAGATCAAGGACTCGGGACCCGACGGCATTCGCGGCAACGCGGACGACGAGTTGTTCGAGACACAGGGCGTCTTCCTGCCCTGAGCTCGGCAACCGACCGCGATCTTCAGAAAAGACACAGGAATGCCGGTTGCTCAAGGTTCGACGCGTTCACTGGGGTTTGCGTTCACGTGCAGGCCAGGCTCGGTTGACGCGCAAGCTGTGTGCCAAGTGGCGTTAGCGTTGTGCCATGTCGCGAAGGCAGACCGGTCAGGCGACGGTTGAGTGGAGTGCTCTTGTGCTCATCGTCGTGCTGGCGCTCGGCGCACTGGGCTACGCGGCCTCCCGGGTAGATCCGGTCGGCCTCGGGCACGACCTGGCGGACGCCCTCCTCTGTGCCGTGCAGGGCGGCTGTCCAGATGCGCTCGAGGACGCCTACGGCGCCGACCTGGCCCGCGTCGTGCGTCACTACGCGCCCAACATCGTCTACGAGCAAGGGAGCGCCGAGCTGCCCGTCGACTTCCGCCGCTGCCGGGAGGTTGACTGCTCGAACGGGCCGGACGACCCGAGGCCGGTGGACCACTCCGAGCGCGGGCTGCCCGTCACAGCCTTCACGCACGTGGCCGACCTTCGAAAGAAGGGCGGTCAGCTCTACGTGCAGTACTGGCTCTACTACCCGGAGAGCTTCAGCGGCGGTATCGGCCGCCTCCTCGGACGGTTGTCCCACAAATGGCCCGGTTTTCACGACGACGACTGGGAGGGCTACCAGGTGAGAATCGCCTCCAACGGCACCGTCTCGGCCCGCGCCACTGCACACGGCCACTACAGGAACTTCAAGCACTCGAGCGGCTGGGGTCCGTGGACCAAGTGGTACCGGGTCTCGGGAGGCAGCCACGCGGGCCACCTGGTCACCGGTCCGTCGAACGAGCGGACCACGTTTGCCTCTGATCTGAATCTCGTGCCGCTGGAGCGCCTTTCAGGCACCGATGCGTACCACTTCGAGATCGACCCGCCCTGGCTCAAGCCGGTCTATCGAGAGCCGGCCCTGGGCTAGTTCGGCCGTCAGCCGTAGCCGAGCTCGCGCAGGCGGCGCTCGTCCAGCCCGAAGAAGTGTCCCACCTCGTGCAGGACCGTCTTTCGGATCTCCTCGACCGTGGGGTTGGCCTCCCGGTAGATGACGATCCGCCGCATCCCGCCGGTCGGGTCGTAGATGCCCATCAGCCCCGCCGGGTGGCGGTCGTCGACGATCACGGCGACATCGCCGAGGCGTTCCAGCATCTCGTTCGGCAATGCGTCGAGCGCGTCGCGGACGGCGGCGCGACATTCGTCGTCGGTCAAACGTCGGCGAGAAGCGCTCAGGCGATCTGACTCTTCGCCGTGCTGATCCACACGGTCTTGGTCTCGAGGTACTCGTCGAGATTCGCGTGGCCCATCTCGCGACCGATCCCGGATTGCTTGTAGCCGCCGAACGGCGCAGCCGGGTCGCCCGGGCCCCAGATGTTGACGTAGACCGAGCCCGCCCGAAGGAGCTCGGCGAGCTTGTGCGCAGTCGCGACGTCGCGGGTCCAGATCCCGGCGGCAAGCCCGTACGGAGTGTCGTTCGCGCGCCTGGCCACCTCTTCGATCGACTCGTATGGCATCGCGACCAGCACAGGCCCGAAGATCTCCTCTCTCACGATTCTCATCTCGTCGTGCACGCCGGTGAACAACGTCGGCTCGACGAAGAATCCTGTGCGGGGAGTTCCCTCGGGATGCGCGTTGCCGCCCGCCACGAGCTCGGCACCTTCCTCGACACCGGACTCGATGTAACCCGTGACTCGATCGAGCTGCTCGTCCGAGACGAGCGGGCCCATCTCGGTCGTGGGATCGAGGCCGGGGCCGACGCGCGCGGAACGCGCGCGGTCGGCGAGCGCCTGGACGATCTCGTCGAAGCGGTCCTTGGGCGCGTACAGCCGCGACCCGGCCTGGCACGCCTGGCCTGCGTTGAAGTAGATCCCCTGGTACGAGCCTTTGACGGCCGCGTCGATGTCGGCGTCCGGCAGAATTATGTTTGGGCTCTTGCCGCCGAGCTCGAGCGTCACCCGCTTCACCTGCGAGCCGGCCTTGGCGCCGATCTCGCCGCCGACGGCGGTCGAGCCCGTGAAGGCGATTTTGTCCACGCCCGGATGCTCGACCAGCGAGGCGCCGGTCGCGCCGTCGCCGGTGATGATGTTCACCACGCCCTCGGGGATGCCCGCCTCCAGCAGGATCCGTCCAAGGCGAAGGGCCGAGAGTGGAGTCTGCTCTGCTGGCTTGAGGACGGCGGTGCAGCCGGACGCGAGCGCAGGCGCCAGCTTCCAGGCGGCCATCAGAAGCGGGAAGTTCCACGGGATGATCTGGGCGCAGACGCCGACCGGCTCCTTGAGCGTATAGACGAAGAGGTCACGCTGGCCGACGGGAATCGTCTCGCCTTCGATCTTCGTCGCCCAGCCCGCGTAGTAATGGAAGTGCTGTGCCGCCAAGCGCACGTCGACGATCTTCGCCAGCTTCACCGGCTTGCCGTTGTCGAGCGATTCGATCTGCGCGAGCTCGTCGGCGGCCCCCGAGATCAAATCCGCGACGCGATAGACGATCGCTCCGCGATCGGCCGCCGTCATCTTGCGTGTCCACGGGCCTTCGTCGAACGCCTTGCGGGCGGCCGCCACGGCACGGTCGACGTCGCTTGCTTCGGCGTACGGGACGTGGGCGATCTCCTCGCCGGTCGCGGGATCGATCGTGGCAAACGTCTGGCCGGAGGCCGAGTCGACCCATTCGCCGCCGATCAGCATGCGGTGTGGCCCCTGCACGAAGGCGGCGGCCGGGTCGGCGAGCTGGCTCTCGACTGCCACGTCGCTCACTCTACCGGCTGTCCGATCTGGCTCTCGGCGATGACGAGCGAGCTCGGGGTGCAAGCGACACAGCCGATACGCTGCCGCCGTGTCGGAGCTGCGCGAGCGTCTAAGTGCCGCCATGGAGGGCCGCCTGCCCGGCCTCTTGGGACTCGAGCTGCTCGACGTCAGACCCGGGCGGGTGCAGGCGCGACTCGACCTGAGGCCGGAGCATCTCGCCCCGAACGACTTCTTGCACGCGGCGACTGTGATCGCGATCGCGGACTCCTCGGCCGGGATGGGCTGTCTGGCATCGCTTCCCAACGGCGCCGGCGGCTTTACGACGATCGAGCTGAAGACGAACTTCCTCGGCACGGCGACAGAGGGAGCGCTCTGGTGCGAGGCCCAGATGGTGCACGGCGGTAGCAGGACTCAGGTTTGGGATGCGACCGTTCGGCGCGAGGACGATGAGCGGGTGATAGCGCTCTTTCGATGCACGCAGTTCCTGCTGCCCGCGCGCGACCCCCGCACCGCGCAGCAGCGCCGGCAGCGAGACCTGCTCGAGGAGGAGGGAAAGGAGGCAACATGACCGACGGTGCCCTGCGGCAGAAGCGCGAGGCAATCGTACGTGAGCACATGGAGTCCGAGAACCGCCTCGACTTCGACGCGACGATGAAGACCTTCCACCATCCGCGGTACGAGCTGATCGGGACGCAGGAGGTCCACGACGGCGAGGTCGCTGTCGCACGTTACTTCGAGGAGAGCCGTCAGGCATTTCCCGACCAGCGCAACAAGCCGATCGCGATGCACCATTCCGATGAAGCGGTGATCGTGGAATTCGAGTTGCATGGCACACACGACGGTCCGCTCCGGAACCTTCCTCCGACCGGGCGCTCTTTCACCTGTCGCATGGCTGCGTTCTTCCTGTTCGACGAGGACCGGCTGGTGTGCGAGCGCGTGTACTTCGACTCGGCGACGATCCTGCGCCAGCTCGGCATCGCGCACGATCCGCTCAGCGTGCGGGGCCGGATCGCAACGGTTCTCAACCACCCGTTGACGATCGCGCGTG
>Ga0066710_100002475_pt1 | contig 14936 bp, 12 predicted proteins | sample GraSoiAngelo_159_FD_79666 | JGI IMG/M metagenome (GOLD analysis project Ga0066710, IMG submission 79666) | Grasslands soil microbial communities from the Angelo Coastal Reserve, California, USA - 14_1009_16_40cm | ecosystem: Environmental > Terrestrial > Soil > Grasslands | place: USA...
GATCACCGGGAGGGGCACGAGTTCCACTCGTGCCAAAAAAAAGCTCCTTACAGAGAGGAAGGCTTTAGCCGCTGAGGTCCGCTTCCACGGCATACCTCAGCGGCTGAATTCGCCTTCTTCTTATGTTAGGGCTTGCCGCACGGTGGAACTCGTGCCCTTCCCGGTTTCGATCTGACTTGCGTTCTGAGACTTCCCCGTTTTCTTGTTCTCATCCTAATTATCGAAAGCTTGAGGCCATGAGCTAACAGCCGGGCTTCCTCACTCCCACTCAATCGTGCCTGGCGGCTTCGAGGTAACGTCGTAGACTACACGGTTCACGCCTTTCACTTCATTCACAATCCGATTCGAAATCCGCTTCAGCACTTCGTAGGGGAGCGGCACCCAATCAGCGGTCATACCGTCTTCGGAACTGACGGCGCGGATGGCGCAGGTATAGGCGTAGGTGCGCATGTCGCCCATGACTCCGACGGACATTACCGGCAGCAGGACTGCGAACGACTGCCAGATCTGGGTGTACAGGCCGGCGTTCTTGACCTCCGCGACCACGATTTCGTCGCACTCGCGCAAGAGCGTCAGGCGCTGGGGAGTGATCTCGCCGAGCACGCGCACAGCGAGGCCGGGACCGGGAAAGGGTTGGCGTTGCAGGATTTCCTCGGGTAGTCCGAGATCGCGGCCGATTTTGCGGACTTCGTCCTTGAACAGGTCCTTCAGCGGTTCGATCAGCTTGAGCTTCATCTTCTCGGGCAGGCCGCCGACGTTGTGATGCGACTTGATGACCTGCGAGGGTCCGCGCACCGAGCGCGACTCGATGACGTCGGGATAGAGCGTGCCCTGCACCAGCCACTTCACCTTGCCTTCGTGTTTCTCGATGCGGCGGGCTTCCCGCTCGAATACCTTGATGAATTCGTTGCCGATGATCTTGCGCTTCTTCTCGGGATCGGTGACGCTTTTGAGTTTGCCAAGAAAGCGGTCGGTGGCGTCGACGGCGTCGAGGTGCAGGCCGAGCTTGTCGCGCAGGGTCTTCTGTACTTTCTCGAATTCGTTTTTGCGCAGCACGCCGTTGTTGACGAAAATGCAGGTCAGGCGCGACTTGCCGTTGCCGTTGCGCATTGCGCGATCGACGAGGGCGGCTGCGACCGAGGAGTCTACGCCGCCGGAGAGCGCGCAGATGGCGCGTCCAGATCCAACTTCTTTTTTCACCTGTTCGATCGTTGAGTCGATGAAGTGCTGCGGCGTCCATGTCGGCTTGGCGCCGCAGATGTTGAAGATGAAGTTCTTTAGAATCTCCGTGCCCTGGCGCGTGTGGTGCACTTCGGGATGGAACTGCACGGCGTACCACTTCCTGGCGACGTTCTGAATTCCGGCCACGGCATTCGCGGTCTTTGCGGTCAGCTCGAAGCCTGGCGGGAGTTCGAGGGCTTCGTCGCCGTGCGACATCCAGACGTGCTGTCGTCTCGCTAGGCCCTTGAACAGAACCGATTCGGCGATGATGTCGATTTCAGCATGGCCGTACTCGCGCTTGTCCGCAGGGCGGACTTTGCCGCCGAGGGTGTGCACCATGAACTGCAGTCCGTAGCAGATGCCGAGCACGGGCAGGCCCAGCTCGAAGACGCGCGGGTCGGCGGGGGGCGCGTCTTTGTCGTAGACCGACCACGGGGCTCCCGAGAGCACGATGCCGACGGGCGCGTAGCGTTTGACCTCGTCGAGCTTGGCCGTGCAGGGGAGGACGACGGAAAAAACATTCTGTTCACGAATGCGGCGCGCGATGAGCTGCGTGTATTGCGAGCCAAAGTCGAGGATGACGATGGATTGGTTAAGTAACGATGGGCCAGGCTTGGATTGGGGTTCCACGGATGAGTGTCTCAGATTCGGGGAGAAAGTGTAAAGGAGGCAGTGATCAACGCTAACAATCTATTGTTTCTCTCACAAATGGCTCAATCGGTGCCAACCTTTCCCGAACCCGCGCATCTGACGTTATCGCACCAGCCAGGTCGATGAAACGGCGGTGCACAGGCCTCTACCGACTCGGCTCATTGGAATGTAAGGGCAATGCGATCCGCACGTTAAGCACGGAAGCGGATACAGCGCCGAACCAAACGAGGGTACATGGCTTCGACAGGAGTAACCTTTCCACCAGCTTTTGACCTCACAGGGGGTTCGTTCTGATGTGAACAGGAGTTGCTATGAATTACCTCCGGCTAGCAATCGCGATCGTGTTTGCGGTCTTTGCGCAGTGCTCTTTCGCTGACAGCATCCAAACTTTTCAGATTACTCAAGTGACCATGATCATGGGACCGAACGACGGCTCGGGCGACAATCTAGGGTTCACCCTTACTGGGCCCGGCGTGACTATTACTGGATTTGGCGGGATGGCCTGCTTCGACTGGTGCTCGGGGCCGATTCCCGCACCGACAGGCAACCCTACCGAGGTTTTTGTCTCATTCTTCGGGAGCGCGACGATCGGCGGAACAGCCTATGATCCAATGTCCCTCTCCTTGGACTGTTGTCTTTTTAACGCTAACGGCGGCGTGAATGCGTCAGCAAGTGGATTCGTGGGAGAAGGCGACTCTTTCACCCAATTTAACCTGATCTTGCCCACGAATGGGAAGTGGACCTTGAACTTTGCCTTCCAGCCTCCCGAGAGTGGCAATCCCGGCTATTACTATTTTACGGACGGCGAGTTCAGCGCCCAAACGCGGGTAACTCCTGAACCCGGCATGGTCGGTCTGATGCTGACGGGCTTGGCGGGGATTGCCGGAATCGTCAAAAGAAAAACAACGGTCCGCCGCTGGTCTGGCAGGATCGTTCGAAGATAGGCTACCGTCGGTACTCCGCCACTCGGGGTTCGCGGATTTGTTTCTTCGCCTGTAACAGCAAGTTACGTCTCTACGGGCAGGCTCGAAACATCGCTCAGGATTGCTTCGTCACGGTCGATCGTGGTCTGCACCGGAGCGCTGGGCGCAGAACTCGGCGGCTGAACATAGGGCCGCCGCGCGGAAACAATCGGGGGCGGTGCGGTCAACGCCTCCGGCATTTCGAGGATGCAGACATATCCCGCGAGGCGCGCGGTGTAGAGCCAGTCCACGAGCGCGCAATACACCAAGGTCACGAACATAAGGCAGGCGATCACCGCTCGTCCTGGCAAGACTGCGATCAGGCCTAGTGGGAGCGAGATCGCGATCGTGGCGCCGATGAATGCTGCGAAGTGCGCCAGCGAATTCCAGGTGCTCACTGCGAGCACGGGTCCGGTGCGCTGCCGGCACCATGTCGCTGCGGCGGAGAGGGCTGCTAGCGTGTCCTCGGCATCACGGATGACGAAGACGGCGGCGAGCGAGAGAAACCAGTTCAAGATCCACCAGGCAACGCATACGAGTGCGGCCAGCGGCAGGAAGAGGAAGAAGGCCAAGCCGGGTTGCGGGTTGGAGGCGGGTAAGGCGAGGCGGGCGAGGATCGAGGCGCCTTCCAAGCCGAAGATTGCTGCCAGCGCTGCCGCGGCCCGCAGAAAGTTGATTCTAATCAGTGTAGAGAACGAACTGGCCGAAGCAGTCGCGACTTTCGCAGGGATGTTGCTGGTAGCGTCTCCGCTTGTATGGTCTGGAGCGAGGGCGGACCAAGCGTTGTCCAGAATGCTCCTGCGAACTGCGAAGTAGTCCAGCATTGCGCGAACCGTGGCGATCCTGCCTAGAGAGGCCGAGATCATCCAGAGACCCGCCAGCGCGATTGCGGCCAACATTGCGGCCAGCGCCACGCGATCGAGGCTGCCGCGGAGGATGTGTGCGATTGCCTGTCCGATGAGGAGTGGTTGCCGGGTGCGCAGGAAGAGCAACTCGGCGTTGTTCACGGGCAGGGTGCGCAGGTACTCGATGAGTCCGAAGAGGCAGAGCGCAGAGGCCGTTGCGCCTACAGCCCAACGCCAGGTGATCTCTGCGAGAGTCAGCGACGGACGGCGGAAGGCGGCGCGGAAACCTTCAGCGGTGGGCGAGATGCGGGACATGTGTGGTCAGGATAACGCAATCTGGGACACTTTTATCGCGCGTGAGTCGGCTGCCCTAGGCATCTCTCACCTCTGTCATCCTGAGCAAAGCGAAGGACCCATGAACTCTAGGCCAGATGCACAAGTCCTTCGCCGCGAAGAACGCGGCTCAGGATGAGAATCAGTAGGACGCTGGTCAGTTTGGAAGTTTCTCGGAAACGATCGGAATTGTTCTGCTCAGGCATGCGCCATGGGCCCAAAGGAGCTCCGGCCTTGCCTGCACGGACAATGCGGCTGGCTGGGTAACTTGAATCGTGTAGCTGTCCGCCTCTCCGAATTGAACAACCTCATGACAGATGCAGCACGTGAATGTCATTTCACTCCCTAAGTGGTCCGCTTCGATGGCGCCACCCAATCGGAGAGAGGTTGGCGAATCTTTATTTCACCACGATGTTCACCAGTTTGCCAGGGACGTAGATCTTCTTCATGATCTGCTTGCCTGCAATGGCGGCGGCCACTTTTTCATCCCGGAGCGCGCGGGTGAGAACGAATTCTTCGGCAGAATCGGCGGGCACGACAACGCGGCCGCGCAGCTTGCCATTGACCTGCACCGGAATCTCGATCTCTTCTTCCTTGGCGAGCACGGCGTCGTACTTTGGCCATGGAGCCTTCAGCAGATTTCCCTTTTCACCGAGCATTTCCCAGAGTTCGTGGGCCAGATAGGGAGCGAAGGGGGCCAGCAAGAGTACAAGGTTACGCTGCACCTCGGCCAAAAGCGGCGTGGGGATTGTGTTCTGAGTAATCGCTTCTTCAGCGCCGTACAGTACGTTCACCAACTCCATGATGGCCGAGATACAGGTGTTGAAATGCCAGCGTCCCTGGAAGTCGTCGCTGACGCGTTTGATGGTCTGGTGCAGCTTGCGCTGGATGGCACGTGCTGCGGGCGGCAACTCCGCGGGTACCGGTCTGCGCCGATCCGGATGACTGGGCTGCGCGTTGCGCACGACAAAACGATAGACCCGCCCGAGGAATCGCTGGATGCCCTCGATGCCGGTGTCCTTCCAATCGAGGTCGCGGTCCGGGGGAGCGGCGAACAACACGTAGAGACGTGCGCTGTCGGCGCCGTAGCGGGCGATCATTTCATCCGGCGAAACCACATTCCCGCGGCTCTTGGACATGGCCGCGCCCTGGTAGGTGACCATCCCCTGCGTGAAGAGGCGCTCGACGGGTTCGTCGTTCTTGATCAATCCCAGGTCGCGCATCACCTTGGTCCAGAAGCGCGAGTAGATCAGGTGCAAGATGGCGTGTTCGACGCCGCCAATGTACTGATCGATGGGAAACCAATACGCGATGGTCTTGGAATCGAAGGGCGCTTGATCGTTACCCGCGTCGGTGTAGCGATAGAAATACCAGGACGAATCGACGAACGTGTCCATGGTGTCGGTCTCGCGTCGGGCGGGGCCGCCGCACCTGGGGCACATTGTGTTCACGAACTCGGGCACACGACCCAAGGGTGAGCCACCGGTTAAGGTGACATCGATGTTCTCGGGCAAAATCACGGGCAGATCTTTTTCGGGGACGGGGACGATGCCGTCCTTCTCGCAATAGAGCATAGGGATGGGCGTCCCCCAGTAGCGCTGGCGCGAGATGCCCCAATCTTTCAGCCGGTACGTGACTGTGGCTTTGCCGAAGCCGTGCTTTTCGGCGTGGGCGGACATTTTCTTGATGGCGTCGGCAGACCCAAGGCCGCTGAAAGGTACGGAGTTAATCAAGACGCCTTCGTGCGCCACGAACGGAAGGGGAGGCTCGGCAACCGTTTCCTCAGGATCATTTGAAATCGGCAGGACGACGAGACGGATTTCGAGTCTGTACTTTTTCGCGAACTCGTAGTCGCGCTCGTCGTGCGCGGGGACGCTCATGATGGCGCCGGTCCCGTAGTCCATGAGGATGTAGTTCGCTACCCAGATGGGAATCTTTTCACCATTGAACGGATTGATGGCGTAGCGTCCGGTCGGCACGCCGTGCTTTTCGATCTCGCCGATGTCGCCGATTTCTTTGGCTTTGCGCTGCTCGGCAATGAGTTGATCGACCTTGGCGCGCAAATCGGAGTTCGTCGACGTGAGATCAGCGACGATGGGATGCTCGGGCGCAAGCTGCACTGAGGTCGCACCGTAGATCGTATCGACTCGCGTGGTGAAGACGCTGATCTTCGCACCTGCTGGTCCGGCAGGGCCGTCGAGTTTGAAGTCCACCAGCGTACCTTCGCTGCGGCCGATCCAGTTGCGCTGCATGATGCGCACTTTTTCCGGCCAGTGCTCGAGCTTGTCGAGATCGCGGAGCAGTTCGTCAGAGTAGTTGGTGATGCGCAGGAACCACTGCTCGAGTTCGCGCTGCTCCACCAGTGTGTCTTCGTGGCGCCAGCAGCGGCCGTTGACGACCTGCTCGTTGGCCAGCACGGTGGTACACTTCGGGCACCAGTTGACTTTGCTCTTCTTGCGGTAAGCCAACCCCTTTTCGTGGAACTTGAGAAAGAACCACTGATTCCAGCGGTAGTACTCGGGGAAGCAGGTCGTGACCTCGCGCGACCAGTCGTAGGCAAAGCCCAGGCGCTTCATCTGCGCCTTCATTTTGGCGATGTTGCGCAGCGTCCACTCGCGGGGAGGAACGTTGGCGGAAATGGCGGCGTTTTCGGCGGGCAAGCCGAAGGAATCCCATCCCATGGGGTGTAGAACGTTGTAGCCATTCATCCACATGTAACGGGCTAGCGCATCACCGATGGCATAGTTGCGGACGTGTCCCATGTGCAGCACGCCGGAGGGATAGGGCAGCATTTCGAGGACGTAGTATTTCTTTTTGGTCGAGTCGCTTTCGGCAGAGTAGAGGGAGGCGTCCTGCTGCCAGCGCTCGAACCATTTGGTTTCTACACGCTGGGCATCGTAGCGCTCGTCGTCGGGACGATCGGGGCGGGTCACGGTGGTAGCTTCCGGTTTGTCTTGCGCTGGCATGGAGGCGAGCTTTGGGTGCTGAATAAACCTTGATTTTACAACGAGAGGCTGGTGTGGCGCGGGCGAGGCGCCCGCGCCACATTAGCCACAACACTCAAGTCACCAGACGCTTTAGCGCCTGCACGTTCCTGCGGTCGTCACCTGGGCTGTCGATGGGCGTTTCGGCGATGAAGGCGGCATGCGCAAGGCGCAAGTCATTGAGCAGAATGCGAAACGTCTCTTTGCCGATCATTCCCTTTCCAATGTGCTGGTGGCGGTCGAGTTTGGAGCCGCGCGCGGCCTTGGCGTCGTTGCAGTGCCAGACCTTCACGTTGTTCAGGCCAACGGTCGCGTCTAGATGCTGCAGCGTCTGATAGAGGCCCTCTTCGCTGACGATGTCGTATCCGGCGACGTGGGTGTGGCAGGTATCGATGCAGGCGCCCACGGGCACCACGCCGCGCAGGCGATCGAGCACTTCGGCAACCTGCTCGAACCTGCCTCCGAGGGAGAACTCGGCTCCGGCGGTGTTCTCGATCAGGATGGTAAGGCCGCCTTTCGCGAGATCGAGACCTTGCGTGGCAGCGGCAATCGCCGCGGCGGTGCGCAGCAGTCCTTGCTCGCGGTCGGCGCCACGGAACGAACCGGGGTGCAGCACCAGGTACTCGGCGCAAAGTGATAGTGCGCGCTCCACCTCGCCGCGAAAAGCTTTCATGGATTTCTGCAGAAAGAGTTCATTGGAACTGGCCAGATTCACCAGGTAGTTCGTATGGATGACCAGCGGCTTAAGGTTGTAACGCGCACGCAGGCGATTCATTTCAGCGCATGCCGGTTCTCGGAGTTCGTAGGGAGCCCACTGGCGCGGGCTGGAAGAAAAAATCTGGAAAGTGTTGCATCCCAAGCGGTAGGCACGTTCGGCCGCATTTTGCACTCCGCCGGCGGAAGAAGTGTGGATGCCAATGCACCAGGACGTGAGGCGGGGCGGGCGTTTTGTCGGACGACGGCGGAGGATGTCCGGTTCGCGAACGAGGGAGCGGGGCATCCGAGAAGTATAAGGGGAGGCATCGGCCTTCGCTTCGAGACCCAGGTTCGAAACCCAGGAAGGTGCATCTCAGTACAATGAATTCTTGCCATCGATCTTGGATCGAGTTTGCATGACAACGTCCGTGAATGACGGGACTGCACCAACTGCTGTGGCGACTACGCCTGCACGGCCGACAAGCAGAGGGGTGAGATACGCCTGCGTGGGCGCATTTCTGCTGGCGGTCGCGTTTTTCGCTTTCGTGCGAGTGCGACTTCGCAACATGCCCTTGGAGCGGGACGAGGGCGAATATGCCTACATGGGACAGTTGATGTTGCAAGGCATCCCGCCCTACCAACTTGCCTCCAACATGAAACTGCCGGGGACTTACGCTGCGTATGCGGCCATCATGGCAGTGTTCGGGGAGACGGCCGGTGGAATTCGGATCGGCTTGATGCTGGTTACGACTGCGGCAGCCGTCCTGGTTTTTTTCCTGGGAAAGCACCTTTACGGACCGCTAACCGGAAGCATAGCGGGCATCACCTATCTCTTTCTGGCCGCCCGGCCCGGCGTTCTAGGCATCGATGGACACGCAACTCATTTTGTCGTCCTCATGGTACTCACCGGGATTCTGCTTCTCTTTCAGGCAATTGAGAGGGGAATGAGGAGCCTGTTCTTCGCCAGCGGTCTTTTGTTCGGGTTGGCGTTCCTAATGAAACAGCCAGGAATCCTCTTCGCTGTGTTCGCAGGAGTGTACGGGCTCTACCGCGAACGCAAGCGGCCCGCTGACTGGAGAGACATCAGATTGCGCGGCGCAGCTTTTGTGTGTGGCACCGCTCTTCCCTACGTGCTCACTAGCCTGTGGTTGCTGCGCGCTGGAGTGTTTCCAAAGTTTTGGTTTTGGACGTGGAGCTATGCCCGCGAATACGGTCGGATCAACAACCTGCCTGCCGGGTGGGGATATCTCCAGCTGACCCTGCCTTGGGGGTTGAGACCTTTTGTGCTCTGGGAACTCGCCGTGATCGGCCTGACGGCTCCGCTGTGGAGCCGCAGTGCTCGCGCCCAATGGGGCTTTGTCGTTGGCTTTTTCTTTACTTCATGTCTGGCGGTTTGTATTGGGCTATACTTTCGCCCGCACTACTTTATTATGCTGCTTCCGGCCGCTGCCCTGTGCATGGGAATTGCTGTGGAATCCGCTCAGAAGAAGCTGCGGGATCTCAACCTGGGGCGACTGGCTTCGTTGCCCGTTCTGTACTTTGCGGTTGTGTACGTGATTGCAGTACAGAGTCAATGGACAACTTTTCTTCGTCTGGATCCTGTCCCGCTTAGCCGAAAGGTCCACTACGATCAGCCTTACGCGGATGCCGTGGTGATCGCTGACTTTATCAAGGCCCATTCCACGCCCCACGATCAGATTGGCATCATTGGCTCCGAACCGGAGATCTGTTTTTACACCCACCTGCGCTGCGCCAGCAGCTATCTCTATATGTATCCGCTGATGGAAGAGCAACGATTCGCAAAGCAAATGCAGGATGACGTAATGCACGAACTTGAGAGGACACGACCGCGATTTCTCGTCTACGTGGACGATGAGCGATCCTGGAGCTGGAGGCCTACGCTGGCACGAAATCACTCATTCTTCGAGCGGGCTTGGAATTTTGCCCACACCGGCTACGAACTTGTGGATCAAGTGGCCGCCCCAGACACCGGCATGGATCCAGGACAACTGTGGGGCGAGCACGCCCGCCTCTATTTGTTCCAGCGCAGGGACCAATAAGAACAGACCCCAAGAGTGCTTCGTTTGCGGTGCAGGCATGGGCAACAGTAAACTTGTGGTGCTCCGGCTTCTCCTGCGGCCGTGGTGAACCAGGTCGAGCTTCGCTCGACTGGACAGCCCCTTCGACTTCGCTCAGGGCAAGCGAGGCGGCTGTCCGTGCCCAAACACATTTAAGGGGAAATCATGCTCGTCGTTATGCAGGCGCACGCTACGGAAGAGCAGGTGCGCGCGGTTTGCCAGAAAATCGAGAAGCTGGGGTACCGGCCGCATCCCATGCCGGGCGCGACGCGTACTGCCATCGGGATTACCGGCAACAAGGGCGAAGTCGAACAGGGCACACTGGAAGAGATGCCGGGCGTGCAGGAAGTCATCCAGGTTTCGAAGCCTTACAAGTTGGTGAGCCGCGACGTCAAAGACGACAACACGGTGATCCGCTTTGCCGGGACGGACGCCACGATTGGCGGGCCGGGGCTGGCGATCGTCGCCGGGCCCTGCGCCATCGAAAGCCGCGAGCAGGCGTTCGCCGTGGCCGAACGGGTGCATCGGGCAGGAGCGCAGTTTTTTCGCGGCGGGGCATATAAGCCGCGCACTTCTCCCTACTCGTTTCAGGGCTTGGGCGAGGATGGGCTGCGCATCATGGCGGAGATTCGCCACCAGTTTGGGATGAAGATCATCACCGAGGCGATTGATCACGAATCGCTCGACCTGGTCGAAGAGTATGCCGACGTGATTCAGATTGGGGCGCGAAACATGCAGAACTTTTCATTGCTGAAGCGCGCTGGACGGGCGAAGAAGCCGGTGCTGCTCAAGCGCGGCATGTCGGCGACGCTGGAAGAATTTCTGATGGCGGCGGAATACATCCTGAGCGAAGGCAATTACAATGTGGCGCTGTGCGAGCGCGGCGTACGCACCTTCGCCGATCACACCCGCAATACGCTCGACCTGAGCGTGGTGCCCGCGGTGCAGCGGTTGAGTCATCTGCCGATCCTGGTCGATCCCAGCCACGGCACGGGCAAACGCAACAAGGTCACGCCGTTGTCGCGCGCGGCGGTGGCTGTAGGCGCGGACGGATTGATGGTCGAAGTGCACCACAAGCCCGATGAAGCGCTGTCGGACGGTCCGCAGTCGCTGTTCCCTGATCAGTTTGATGAGTTAATGATGCAGGTGCGGCAGATTGCAAGTGTGGTCGGGAGGACCGTTCCTAGGATAGGACTCAGGGAGAAGGTTGGAGTCAGCACGTAGGATGCGGTCGATAGGATTTGATTCCGCAGGGCTATGAGGAACCTCAAGAGAGCTTTCGCTAGGAATAGTTTGCTGGCAAGTGCTCTAGGCTTCTTGTTTAGCGGCAGCATAGTCGCGCAGGAGGCGCCGGACAAAGGCGCTGAAGTTGTGTACGAAGTGGGGTTGGGGAGCGATGTGACGCCTCCCAAGCCTGTCTACCGGCCCAACCCGGAGTATGTCGACAAAGCACGCCGGGAGAAGATCAACAGCGCAGTCATACGCTCGATGATTGTCACGACAGAGGGCAAGGTGCGCGACGTCAAGGTAATCAAAAGCTTGGATCCAGGTCTCGACAAACAGGCAATTGCCGCCGTTCGGACGTGGAAATTTGAACCAGCCACCAGGGCTGGAAAGCCTGTGGCGGTGCACCTGAAAACAGAAGTCGACTTCCGGCTTTATTAGCAGTAGTGACACGCTGGCGCAAGTAATCTTCCTTCTTACGTTATCCATTCGGCGAATACACACTGCTGCAGAATTGTTCGTCAATTTTGTGTATAACCTGATAATATGATTTTATGAAAACGACCTCGATTTCGGTCACTGAGGCGGCGCGCAATTTTGCCGATTGCGTAAACCGGGTTCGTTACCAGGGAGTGACGTTTGTCCTACTCAGGAACGGCGAGGCGGTGGCGCGGCTGGTACCTGAGAAGAAGACTGGTTCGGTGCGTAAGTTGGCTGCCGCCTTGCGCGAGTTCAACCTGTCCTCAGAGGAAGCGCGAGCCTGGCAGCGCGATTTGCGCGCCGCCCGCCGGATCCTGAAGCCGCCGGTCGACAAGTGGCGAGAGTGATCGAATCACGCGAACAATGGCTTTGATCATCGATGCCGATGTCATTATTGCCGGCGAACGACGGCGGTTTGATCTCCCAGCCTGGCTGGAGAGCCAGGCTGAAAACGATCCCCAGGTCGCCGCTATTACGATCGCAGAACTCTGGCATGGTGTTCAACGTGCGACAGGGACTCATGGGCCAAGGCGTCAAGCCTATCTCGCGATGATCATCGATGGCTTGCCGATTCTCCCCTACACCGAGACGACAGCCCTGGAACATGCCCGTATCTGGGCCGAACTGGAGTCCTCCGGCAAAATGATTGGTTACTATGACCTGATCGTGGCGGCCACCGCGCTGGAATTTGGAAGTTCGGTTGCGACCTTTAACGCAGGTCACTTTTCACAAGTGCGCGGACTCAAGGTAATCAAGCCGAAAGTGTGATGTCCCCGGGTTCTGCTAATCTTTCTTCTTCCGCGAGTACGGCGTCCATCTTGAGAAAACTCCTCCTCATCGCTGTCTTCATTCCGATTCTGGCTGGGCTCGGATGGTGGTACTTCTCCGAGAGAGCGTTGCCGGATTACGGGCCGGCTTACCGCGAGTACGCTTACATCACCAACGGCAAGAGCAACACGGTCAGCGTGATTGATTTGCGGACGCTGCAACTGGCGAAGACCATTCACGTCGGCACCGGACCCACCGGAGTCGCGGCCAACAGCAAGAAGAATGAGATTTATGCGGTCAATACGGGCTCGAACAATGTCAGCGTGATCGATGCCGAGACGAATGCCGTAGTGGCGACGATCGGCGTTCACGGCAAACCTTACTTCATCGATGTGGCTACAGACGGCAAGCGCGCTTACGTGGCGAACTCGGCCTCGGCCAATGTTTCCGTCATTGATCTGGAGAAGCGCAGTGTGATCGGCAACGTGCGCGTTGGCGCGTCGCCCGGACTTGCGCGGGTTTCGCCCGACGGTGCTACCGTGGTGGTGAGCAATCGCGGCAGCAGCACGGTTTCCCTCCTCGACGCAAAGCTCATGCGGGTGCGCTCGACGCTGCCGGTCTGCCAACAGCCGGAGGATATTGCGATTCTTCCGGACTCGAGCAAGGCGTTCGTGGCCTGCTCTGGATCGGCGCAAGTGGCGTCAATCGACTTGAAGCACGATCACGTGCTGGCATTGATCGACGTGGGCCGAACGCCGGTGAGTCTCACACTCAAGCCCGATGGCGGGGAACTTATCGTATGCGATTTTGACTCGGACAGTATTTCCATCATCGAAACTGGCAACGATGAAGTGGGCAGCAGCACGCTGATCGGGCGGCATCCCTCGCGCGGCGTGGTTTCGCTGGACAATTCCCGGCTTTACGTCACCAATTTCGGGTCGGATAGTGTAGCCGTCTACGACATCGACATGGGCCGCCGCATCGCGACCATGCCGGTGGGCAGCCGTCCCGACGGCCTGGCGTTGACGCCCGACCAGAATTATCTGCTGGTGCTCGACACGCAGGCTGGAGATGTGACTGTGATTCAGAAGCGCAAGCCTCGGAAGCTTGAGCCGACCGAATATTCGCTGCTGACCATGATTCCGGTGGGCATGCAGCCGAATGGCATTGTGGTGAAGGCTTTCATGATGAGCAAGCCGGTAAAGAAATAGGACTGGCCTCAGGTCGGAGGGAAATTGGAATCGGCGTTCCCCTCGCTGCCGGCGCAGGCAGATTCCTCCTCGCTTCGCTCCTCGGAATGACAACCGGTGCTTGAGAGGTGCGCTAGACCGTAGCCGGCTTGCCACAGAACTCATCGAGGGCCGCCTTCAGGTCCGCGGCGATTGCGGGCGCTTCCCGGCTTTCGATGTCGCGGCGGGGCATCATGTAGACGAGCTTGCCGTCGCGCAGGATGGCGATCGACGGCGAGGACGGCATCTGATCCGTGAAATAGCTGCGGGCTCGATCGGTTGCTTCCTTGTCCTGCCCGGCGAATACGGAAAAGGATTTGTCCGGCCGTGTCGTGGCATTCTGCAGCGCGAGGCGAACGGCGGGACGCATGCGTCCGGCAGCGCATCCGCAAATTGAGTTTACGACCACCATCGTCGTACCGGACTGACTCATTGCACGGTCGACTTCTTCCGGCGTGCGCAGTTCTTCAATCCCCAGCCGCGTGAGTTCCTCGCGCATCGGGATCACCATAATTTCGGGGTACATCGCCATGTCTATGTTCCTCTCGCGCTGCTATGAATCTCTATTGTAGCGTGTATTAAGGCTTGTCATCTTGAGCGAAGTTGCCGTTCGCATCGCGAACGGCAACGCAGTCGAAAGATCCCTATCTTCTGAAATCCGTCAACAGCGCTCGTAGGGGTTCCCATCCGGTTCCGCAAGCATCGTGAGAACGCCTCTCTGCTTCCAGCTTCATATACGCGAGTAGAGATCCTTCGACTGCGCTCAGGATGACATTCCCTAATACGACTGCGTAGTTGCTTTGTCCTCCGTAATGTATTCGAATCTGCGGCCGCTGTGTATATTTGAAAGCCATCCATGCTGCTGCAGGAGAATGTCCCACTCTCACCGCTTACCACCTTCAAGATCGGAGGGCCGGCGCGCTTTTACGTTGAAGCTCGCACGACCAGTGATGTGCAGGATGCGGTCTCATTGGCGCGTTCCCGCGATCTGCCGCTCTTCGTTCTCGGTGGTGGTAGCAACCTCTTAATATCGGATGCGGGCTGGCCGGGGCTCGTGCTGAAGACCGCGATTTCTGGCATTGAACAATGCTCCGGCCATGACGAAGAGGGCAAAGTCCTGTTTGATGTGGGCGCCGGCGAATCGTGGGACCGCTTCGTCTCCCACGCAGTGATCGCGCGATGCGCGGGCGTGGAGTGCCTCAGCGGCATTCCGGGCAGCGTGGGCGGCACTCCGGTGCAGAACGTCGGAGCGTACGGACAAGAGGTGTCAGAGACGATTGAGTCGGTGGAAGTTTTCGATCTGAAAGAGGGCCAAGTGCGCGAGGTTTGCCGCGAAGCCTGCGGCTTCAGCTATCGCAGCAGCATCTTCAACACCACGGAGCGCGGTCGGTTCATCATCTTGCGGGTAACCTATGCGCTCGAACCCGGAGGCGAGCCTCACCTGGAGTACGCAGATTTGAAGCGC
>Ga0066710_100002478_pt1 | contig 14933 bp, 12 predicted proteins | sample GraSoiAngelo_159_FD_79666 | JGI IMG/M metagenome (GOLD analysis project Ga0066710, IMG submission 79666) | Grasslands soil microbial communities from the Angelo Coastal Reserve, California, USA - 14_1009_16_40cm | ecosystem: Environmental > Terrestrial > Soil > Grasslands | place: USA...
CACTCGACAGGGCACCGTCACCGTCCGGCTCGGTCCCCGCACCGCCGGCTTCCACTGCGCCGGCTTCCACTGCCCCGCCGTCCACTTCGCCGGCGCCGCCCCTCCCAGCCGCCCCCGCCCGCCCAGCCGCGCCTGCCGCCCCGGACGGCACGAAGGCCGCCGCCCCGGACGGCACGAAGGCCGCCGCGAAGCCGGCCGCCACCCGACCGGTACCCGCCGGCGCGCACACCTCCGTCCTGCGCGGGGTCGCCGCCCGGGTGGTCGCCAACATGGACGAGTCGCTCGCGGTACCCACGGCGACCAGCGTCCGGGCGGTACCCGCGAAGCTGCTCGCCGACAACCGCATCGTGATCAACAACCACCTCGCCCGGGGCCGCGGCGGGAAGGTCAGCTTCACCCACCTCATCGGGTACGCGTTGGTGAAGGCCCTCGCCGAGCACCCGGAGATGAACAACTCCTTCGCCGAGGTCGACGGCAAGCCCACGCTGGTCCGGCCGGAGCACGTAAACCTGGGCATCGCCATCGACCTGGTCAAGTCGGACGGCTCCCGTACCCTCGTCGTGCCCAACATCAAGGCCACCGAGGGCATGGACTTCCGCCAGTTCTGGCAGGCGTACGAGGACGTGGTACGGCGGGCCCGGCGCAACGAGCTGACCATGGACGACTACACCGGCACCACGATCTCGCTGACCAACCCGGGCGGCATCGGCACCGTCCACTCGATGCCCCGCCTGCTCGCCGGCCAGGGCGCGATCGTCGGCGTCGGCGCGATGGAGTACCCGGCCGAGTTCTCCGGCATGTCCGACGAGGCCCTCGCCGACGCGGCGGTCAGCAAGATCATCACGCTCACGTCGACGTACGACCACCGCATCATCCAGGGTGCCCAGTCAGGCGAGTTCCTCAAGGTCGTGCACGAGCTGCTGCTCGGCGGTCGGGAGTTCTACGACAACATCTTCACCGCGCTGCGCATCCCGTACGAGCCGGTCCGCTGGGTACGCGACACCGCGCGCACCTCCGAAGGCCAGATCAGCAAGCCGGCGCGGATCCTCGAACTCATCCACGCCTACCGGGTCCGCGGCCACCTGATGGCCGACACCGACCCGCTCGAGTTCCACATCCGCCGGCACCCCGACCTCGACGTGCTGCAGCACGGCCTCACCCTCTGGGACCTCGACCGCACCTTCCCCGTCGGCGGCTTCGCCGGCCGGCCCAAGATGAAGCTGCGCGAGGTGCTCGGGGTACTGCGCGACTCGTACTGCCGCCGGGTCGGCATCGAGTACATGCACATCATGGATCCCGAGGAGCGGCGCTGGATCCAGGAGCGGATCGAGGTCAAGTACGCCAAGCCCACGCCGGAGGAGCAGAAGCACATCCTCAACCGGCTCAACGCGGCCGAGGCGTTCGAGACGTTCCTGCAGACCAAGTACGTCGGGCAGCGGCGGTTCTCGCTGGAAGGCTCGGAGAGCCTGATCCCGCTGCTCGACGAGGTGCTGCGCGAGTCCGCCGAGGACAACCTCGACGAGGTCGTCATCGGGATGGCCCACCGCGGCCGGCTCAACGTGCTGGCCAACATCGTCGGCAAGCCTTACGAGAAGATCTTCTCCGAGTTCGAGGGGCACCTCGACCCGAAGACCGCGCAGGGCTCCGGCGACGTCAAGTACCACCTCGGCCAGGTCGGCAAGTACACCACGCCCGACGGCGAGCACGCGATCGGCGTCTCGGTCGTGGCGAACCCGTCGCACCTGGAGGCGGTCCACCCGGTACTGGAGGGGATCGTCCGGGCCAAGCAGGACCGGATCGACCTCAAGCTGGAGGGGTACACGGTCCTGGCGATCGCGGTACACGGCGACGCGGCGTTCGCCGGCCAGGGCGTGGTCGCCGAGACGCTGAACCTCTCGCAACTGCGCGGGTACCGCACCGGCGGCACCGTGCACGTGGTCGTCAACAACCAGGTCGGCTTCACCACGGCGCCGGAGTACAGCCGCTCGTCGCTGTACTCCACCGATGTGGCCCGCATGATCCAGGCGCCGATCTTCCACGTGAACGGCGACGACCCCGAGGCTGTCGTCCGGGTGGCCCGGCTCGCCTTCGAGTACCGCCAGACCTTCAACAAGGACGTGGTCATCGACCTGGTCTGCTACCGGCGGCGCGGGCACAACGAGGGCGACGACCCCTCGATGACCAACCCGCTGATGTACCACATCATCGACAACAAGCGCTCGGTCCGGAAGCTGTACACCGAGGAGCTGATCGGCCGCGGCGACATCTCGCTCGACGAGGCCGAGGAGTCGCTGCGCGACTTCCAGCAGCAGCTGGAGACGGTCTTCAAGGCCACCCGCGACGCGTCGACCACGGTACGCCCGGTGCGGCAACGGCAGCCGGAGCCGGAACCGGCGGTCACCACGGCGATCACCGCCGACCTGGTCAAGCGGATCGGCGACGCGCACTTGAACCTGCCGCCCGGCTTCACCCCGCACCGGCGGGTCATGCAGCTGCTGGAACGGCGGGCCAAGATGTCCGTCGAGGGCGACGTCGACTGGGGCTTCGGCGAGCTGATCGCGTTCGGCACGCTGCTGTCGGAGGGGGTCACGGTACGGCTGGCCGGCCAGGACTCCCGCCGCGGCACCTTCGTCCAGCGGCACGCCAGCGTGGTCGACGCGCAGACCGGCGGCGACTACCTCCCGCTGATGGCGGTCAAGTCCGACGACGCCCGGTTCTTCGTGCACGACTCGCTGCTGTCCGAGTTCGCCGCGATGGGCTTCGAGTACGGGTACTCGGTGGAGAACCTGGACGCGCTGGTCTGCTGGGAGGCGCAGTTCGGCGACTTCGCCAACGGCGCGCAGTCGGTGGTCGACGAGTTCATCTCGTCCGGCGAGGCGAAGTGGGGCCAGCAGAGCGCGCTGACCCTGCTGCTCCCGCACGGGCACGAGGGGCAGGGGCCGGACCACACGTCCGGGCGCATCGAGCGGTACCTGCAGCTGTGCGCCGAGGACAACATGCGCGTCGCGGTACCCACGACCCCGGCCAACCACTTCCACCTGCTGCGCCGCCAGGCCCTGTCGGCGAAGAAGAAGCCGCTGGTGGTGTACACGCCGAAGTCGTTGCTGCGGCACAAGCTGTGCGTGTCGGCGGTCGCGGACTTCACCACGGGTACCTTCCAGACGGTCATTCCGGACACGATCGACACGGGCGCGGTGCGCCGGGTGGTGTTCTGCGCCGGCAAGGTCTACTACGACCTGGTACAGGCGCGGACCGGGCGGAAGGTGACCGACACCGCGATCGTCCGGGTCGAGCAGCTGTACCCGCTGCCGATCGAGGAGATCCGCGCGGTCCTGCGTGAGTACCCGAACGCGGTCGACTACGCCTGGGTCCAGGAGGAACCGGCCAACCAGGGCGCCTGGTCGTTCATCGCGCTCAACCTGCTGGAGCACCTCGACGGGGTGTCGCTGCGGCGGATCTCCCGCCCGTCCGCCGCCGCCCCGGCGGTCGGCTCCACCCGCCTGCACGACGCGGAGCAGCACGCGCTCATCGAGGCCGCGCTGCCCCGGGGCTGAGCATGTACTTCACCGACCGCGGGATCGAGGAGCTCGCGCAGCGGCGCGGCGAGGAGGCGGTCAGCCTGGAGTGGCTGGCCGAGCGGCTGCGCGACTTCGTCGACCTGAACCCGGAGTTCGAGACGGCGATCGAACGGTTCGCCACCTGGCTGGCCCGCCTCGACGACGATGACCACGACGAGTAGCCCCCGCCGATCTTGGAGTTATGTCTGCGACAAAGGGCGCGCTACTGCGCAATTCGGGCGACACAACTCCAAGATCGACGAGAGTCTCGGCACGTCAGGCGAGAGGCTCGGCGCGCGAGAGGCTCGGCGCGTCAGCTGACGAGGAAGGCGATCACCGCGCCGAGGACGATGACCGCGGCGACGATGCCGAGCACCCACGGTAGCGGCGAACGCCGCTCCTGCTCCGGCTCGGCCCGCTGCACGAAGGCCTGGAACTGCGCCGTGTTACCACTCGGGTCCGGGTACTGGTCACTCATGCGGTGCACCCTACCGGTCATTGCGCGGTCGGCGGAGGTACGGTCGCCGCGCGTCGCCGGTCCCGTACACCGAGGAACAGCCCGACGCCGCCGAGCAGAACGATCACTCCGCCCAGGATGAGCTGGATCCGGCCGGTCCTCAGGTCGTCCGCGCGGCGGGCCTCGTAGCCGAAGGCCGTACCGCCGACGATGCAGAGGTCGCCCGGATGCATCGTCCGGTTGTCACACTTGGGCGTCCCGTTGTGGAACACACCGCCGCTGACCAGCAGCGCGACTCCGATGACGAGCACGATCACGCTCGCGACCAGCTTGTTCTTCATGATCGGGGAAAGTAGCCGAGCCGGCCCGGCTCGCCCATCGTCCGTCTAGCCCATGTGCGGGTACCGGAAGTCGGTCTCCGGTACGAACGTCTCCTTGATGGTCCGCGGCGACATCCAGCGCACCAGGTTCTGCCAGGAGCCCGCCTTGTCGTTGGTACCCGACGCCCGCGCCCCACCGAACGGCTGCTGCCCGACGATCGCCCCGGTCGGCTTGTCGTTGATGTAGAAGTTGCCGGCGGCGAACCGCAGCGCCCGGGCGGTCCACTCGATGACGCGCCGGTCGTTCGCGAAGACCGACCCGGTCAGCGCGTACGGCGCCGCCGACTCGGCCTGCCCGACGACGTCCTCGAAGCGCTCGTCGTCGTAGACGTGTACCCCGAGGATCGGCCCGAAGTACTCGGTCGTGAACACCTCGTGGCTCGGGTCGGTGCACTCCACCACGGTGGGCCGGACGAACCAGCCCTCGCTGTCGTCGGCGGTACCCCCGGCGACGACCGTGCACGAGCCGGCGTTCTTGATCCGGTCCAGGGCAGCCGCCAGGCGGGCGAAGGAGCGCCCGTCGATCACCGCGCCGCCGAAGTTGGACAGGTCGGTGATGTCGCCGTAGGCCAGCGACTCGGCGGTGGCGGCCAGGCGGTCGCGCAGGCCGCCGTCCCAGATCGAGCGCGGGACGTATGCGCGGGAGGCGGCGGAGCACTTCTGGCCCTGGTACTCGAAGGCACCCCGGATCAGCGCCGTGTGCAGCGCGTCGACGTCGGCGGAGGCGTGCGCGACCACGAAGTCCTTGCCGCCGGTTTCGCCGACGATGCGGGGATATGACCGGTACCGTCCGATGTTCTCCCCCACCGTGCGCCACAGCAACTGGAACGTGCCGGTCGACCCGGTGAAGTGGATCCCGGCCAGGTCCGGATCGGTGAGCGCGACCTCGGACACCGCGATCCCGTCCCCGGGCAGCATGTTGATCACGCCGGCCGGCAGCCCCGCGGCCTCCAGCAGCCGCATCGTGAAGTGCGCGGCGAGCTGCTGGGTCGGCGACGGCTTCCAGATCACCGTGTTACCCAGCAGCGCGACCGAGGTCGGCAGGTTGCCGGCGATCGCGGTGAAGTTGAACGGCGTGATCGCGTAGACGAAGCCCTCCAGCGGCCGGTGGTCGAACCGGTTCCACACCCCGGGTACCGACAGCGGCTGCTCGGCCAGCAGCTTGCGCGCGAAGAACACGTTGTACCGCAGGAAGTCGATCAGTTCGCACGCCGAGTCGATCTCCGCCTGCTGTACCGACTTGGACTGCCCCAGCATCGTCGCCGCGTTGAGGGTGTCCCGCCACGGCCCGGCCAGCAGGTCGGCGGCGCGCAGGAAGATCGCGGCCCGTTCCTCGAACGGCAGCTCCCGCCACCCGGCCGCCGCCCGCTTCGCGGCCGTTACCGCCGCGCCCGCGTCAGCGTTGGTAGCGTTGTGGGTCACTCCCAGCACGTGCCGACGCCGGTGCGGCTGTACCACCTCGATGACGTCGCCGCCGCCCATGCGCTCGGCGCCGTCGATCGTCATGGTGAGCTCGACCCGGTCGGCGGCCAGGCCGGCCAGCCGCCGCTCCAGGCTCGCCCGCTCCGGACTGCCCGGCGCGTAGCGGCGGACCGGCTCGTTGCGCGGCTCCGGTACGACGGTCACGGCATCCATGGCAGGCTCCCTCGGCAACGGTGGCGAAGACTGTTCCAATCCTTACACGCGCACCGCGGCGCGTACCCTGGGGCGCGGAACGGGGAGGAGAGCCCACGATGAATCGAGCCGGCCCGCGCGGGGCGCTCATCCTGCTCGTCCTCAGCCTGGTCTGGTTCGCGGCGATGCTCTGGTCGGCACAGGCCAACATCACCGGGACCGGCACCGCGCAGGGCGCGCTGATCCAGCTCTCCGACGCGCTGCCGGTGGTCGTCGCGGCCAGCGTGCTGGCCGGCACCGCCGCCGGGCTCGCCGCGCTGGGCTGGCGCCCGGTGCGGGCCGCGCTGCGCTGGCCGGTGGCGATGGGGGCGGGCGCCACGCCGGCGGCGGTCGCCGCCGTTCTGATCATCTGGGGGTACGGCAGCCGGTCCGCCATCCTGCTGATCGCGACCGCGGTTCTCGTCGCCGGTACCCTCGGCGGCGCGCTCGGTGCCGTGCGGCCGGGTGAGCTGGTCGCGGCCGGCGTCGCGGGTACCCTCGCCGCGTTCTTCGTCGCGTTCGCCCTGCGGGTCTTCGAGAACCAGCTGCTGGGGCTGTTCGGCGCCGGTACCACCCCGGGCTCGCAGCTGACCGCGGCGTCCCGGCTGGCACTGACCACCTCACTGCTCGGCGCGGCGGCGGCCGGCCTGGTCGCCTTCTGGTACCTGCGGCGTACCGGCCCGGAGCGGCGCTTCCCGGTCTACCTCGTGGCCGGCGCGTTCCCCGGCGTCCTGCTGCTGCTCGCCGAGGCGGTGACGCTGATCGGCGGCGCCCAGGTGTTCCACGCGGTCAGTGGCCTGAGCAGCGCAGACCGGGCGATCGTCGACTATGTCGGCAACTCCCGGCTCAACCACGCGCTGATCCTGCTGTTCGTCGGCGCACTGGTCGCGCTGCTGTGCCTGGGCCGCACCCTGCGCCCGGCCGAACCGGCGAAGGCCGACCGCACCACGGTCAGCTGACCAGCTCGTCCAGCTCGGACACGTCGTACCAGGCCAGCTCGTGGTCCTCGGCACCGTCCACGGTGAACTGCGCGTCCGGGTCGCCGGCCACTGCCTCCTCGACGACCTGGGCGGCGGCGTCCACGTCGGGTTCGGCCCCGGGCGCGTCGACGTGGATCGCCGCGACGGCGGTCAGCGGTACCGGCCCGGCCAGCCGGACCGCGCTGGAACCGAGGTCGGGATCGACGGCGGCGAGCCGGTCGGCGGGTACGTCGGCGGAGATGACCACCCGGCGGCGCGGCGCGACGGGATCGTGGCGCAACAGCCGCAGCGCCGCCTGGGCCGCCCGGGTGAAGGCGACGTACTCCAGCTCCTCCTCGTCGCCCTCGGCGTACCACTCGCGCAGTGCCGGGGTGACCGCATGCGCCTCGACCGGCCGGCCGTCGACGCCGGTCGGGCCGAACTCGGCCTGCTCGCGCAGCGACCCGAGCGCCTGCATGGTGGCGGGCAGGTAGACACGCAGTTTGTCGGTCACCGTGCTGTAGTACACCTCGCGCGTCGCGATGGAAAGCCCATCCCGTTCGGCGCGGCGCGGACCGGACAAGCATGTCGAAGGCAAGCGGTGGCAAACTGAAGCAATGCCGGCCCGATTCCTGCAGATGTCCGACGTCGCCGAGGAGCTCTCGGTCTCGATGTCGCAGGTGTACCACATGGTGCGCAGCGGTGAGCTGCCGGCGATCAAGGTCGGCGGGCGCGGCCAGTGGCGGATCGAGCGGGCGAGGCTGGAGGAGTACATCGCTCGCAAGTACGACGAGACGGCCGAATGGGTACGCGACAACCCGCTGGCCACCCGCGACGAGGAGCCCGAAGACCTGACCTGACGAGGTGGTACCCGCGGCAGCGGGCCGCCGGCTTCCCTGCCGGCGGCCCGCTGTCGGCTTTGCGCACGCGATAAGACCTTGACGGAGGAAGCCAGAGTCGATTAGAACTGACTACAGGCAAACGAAAGCAAACGTAAGGTTTGCCACCGGCCCTGGGGAGGCGCCAATGACCGTCACGCTTGTCCGTCCCGCCCGCGGCGGCCTCGCTGGATTCGGCACCTTGACGCCGGTGCGGGTCCGCCCCGCGCCGGCGATGGATCCGCCCGACGACGACCTCACCGGCCGCGGTCCCGGGGAGCCGGCGCCGGCCCGTGCGGAGCCGGCATCGGGCCGTGCGCGGCCGGTACCGGCCGGGTCGTTGCCCGTACCCCGCCGCAGCGGCGGCGCGGCGCACCGGGCGACCCGGCGCTATCTCGACCTGACCATCGAGGTCCTGGGCGGCTTCCGGCCGATCGGGCACCTGCGGCCATTGACGGATCCGGCGCGCTTTGAGCAGGTCGCCCGGCAGCTCGCCCGGCTCGGCGGTCCACCTGTCATCCGGCCGGGCTCGGGGCTGGCCCGGGTGACAGGAGACCGCGTCCGGCTGCAGCATGTGCGGATCTGCGAAGTTCACGACGGCGCGGTGGAGGCCGCCGCGGTCGTCGCGCGGGGCGAGGAGGAGGTACGCGCGATCACGCTGCGCCTGGAACGCCGCGCCGGCGGAGCCTGGCTGTGCACCCACCTCGCGGTTCTGTGACCGCCACAACGGCAACCGGCCGGCGGGGGCAAGGTCCCGCCGGCCGGTTCCCGGTCAGTTCACTCGGCCGCGCCGGGCGCGCCGTGGCAGCGCTTGTACTTCTTGCCCGAGCCGCAGGGGCACGGCGCGTTGCGCGACGGTCCGCTGCCGACCGCCTGGCCCGGCGAGGGGCGGCGGGCACCGGCCGCGGTCGGCGAGGCCGGGCCGGAGCGGCGCGGCTTGTCCTGCGTGGCGCCGCCGAGACCGAGCGCGGGTGCCTGCTCGACCTGCACCGAGCCACCCGCACCGGCCGCGCCGTCGATCGTCGGCGCCGAGTACTGCAGTGCCCGCGGGGTGCTGCGCGACGACCCGAGTCCCTTGGCCCGGATCTCCACCGGAGTCTCCGCGCCCGGCAGCGGTACGGCGTCGGTCGACTGCACCGGCGTCGCAGGGGCGGCCTCCTCGACCTGCACCTCCAGGTTGAACAGGAAGCCGACCGCCTCCTCCTTGATGCCGTCGAGCATCTGGCTGAACATGTCGAAGCCCTCGCGCTGGTACTCCACCAGCGGGTCGCGTTGGGCGTAGGCCCGCAGCCCGACGCCCTCCTGCAGGTAGTCCATCTCGTAGAGGTGCTCGCGCCACTTGCGGTCGATGACCGCGAGCAGCACCTGCCGCTCCAGCTCCCGCATGGGCTCGGAGCCCAGCTCCTCCTCGCGCTTCTCGTACGCCGCGTGGGCGTCCTCGACCAGCCGCGTCTGGAGGAACTCGGCATCCAGCTGCTCCGGGTCGGCACCGGACTCCTCGATGACGTCCTCGACGGTGATGCCCAGCGGGTACAGCTGCTTGAGGCTGGCCCACAGCTGGTCGAGGTCCCAGTCTTCGGCATACCCCTCGGCGGTGGCCCCGCTGACGTAGGCGCCGACCACGTCGTCGATCATGTGCTGCACCTGCTCGTGCAGGTCTTCGCCGTTGAGCACCCGCTTGCGCTCGGCGTAGATCACCTGACGCTGCTTGTTGAGCACCTCGTCGTACTTGAGGACGTTCTTGCGGATCTCCGCGTTCTGCGCCTCGATCTGGGTCTGCGCGCTCTTGATCTGGCGGCTGACCATCTTCGACTCGATCGGTACGTCCTCGGGGATGTTGAAGCGGTCCATGACCGCCTCGACGGCACCGGCCCGGAAGCGCCGCATCAGCTCGTCCTGCAGCGACAGGTAGAAGCGCGACTCGCCCGGGTCACCCTGCCGGCCGGACCGGCCGCGCAGCTGGTTGTCGATACGCCGCGACTCGTGCCGCTCGGTGCCCAGGACGTACAGGCCACCGGCGTCGATGACCTCCTCGCCCTCCTCCTCGCACAGCTTCTCCCACTTGCCCAGCGCGTCGTCCCACGCCGCGTCGTACTCGTCGGTCTCCGGTTCCAGCCCGCGCTGGCGCAGCTCCGCGGCGGCGAGGAACTCCGGGTTGCCGCCGAGCAGGATGTCGGTACCGCGGCCGGCCATGTTGGTCGCGACGGTGACGCCGCCCTTGCGCCCGGCCTGCGCGACGATCTCCGCCTCCTTGGCGTGGAACTTCGCGTTGAGCACCGAGTGCGGGATGCCCCGGCGGCGCAGCATCTGCGACAGGATCTCGGAGTTCTCCACGGAGACGGTACCCACCAGCACCGGCTGGCCCTGCCCGTGCCGCTCGGCGATGTCCTCGACGACCGCGTTGAACTTCGCCTTCTCGGTCTTGTAGATGACGTCGGACCGGTCGGCGCGGACCATCGGCCGGTGGGTCGGGATCGGCACGACGCCGACGTTGTACACCTTGTTGAACTCGGCCGCCTCGGTCTGCGCGGTACCGGTCATCCCGGACAGCTTCTCGTAGAGCCGGAAGTAGTTCTGCAGGGTGATCGTCGCGAGGGTCTGGTTCTCCTGCTTGATCTCCACGCCCTCTTTGGCCTCGATGGCCTGGTGCATGCCCTCGTTGTACCGGCGGCCGTGCAGGATCCGGCCGGTGAACTCGTCGACGATCAGGACCTCGCCGTCGGAGACGATGTAGTCCTTGTCGCGCTTGTAGAGCTCCTTGGCCTTGATGGCGTTGTTCAGGTACCCGACGAGCGGGGTGTTCACCGACTCGTACAGGTTCTCGATGCCCAGCCGGTCCTCGACCTTGGTCACACCACGCTCGCTGATCGCGACGGTGCGCTTGGACTCGTCGACCTCGTAGTCGCCCTCGCCCTCCTTGCCGCGCTGCATCTTGTCGACGACCCGGGCGAACTCGGAGTACCAGCGGGCCGACTGCTCGGCCGGACCGGAGATGATCAGCGGGGTGCGCGCCTCGTCGATCAGGATCGAGTCCACCTCGTCGACGACCGCGAAGTTGTGGCCGCGCTGCACCAGGTCGGCCGCCGACCAGGCCATGTTGTCGCGCAGGTAGTCGAAGCCGAACTCGTTGTTGGTGCCGTACGTGATGTCGCACTCGTACGCCTCTTTGTGCAGCGCACCGGGCTGGTTGGGCAGGATCACGCCGACGCTCAGGCCGAGGAACCGGTGGATGCGCCCCATCCACTCGGCGTCGCGCTGGGCCAGGTAGTCGTTGACCGTGACGACGTGCACGCCCTTGCCGGACAGCGCGTTGAGGTATGCCGGGAGCACACAGGTCAGCGTCTTGCCCTCGCCGGTCTTCATCTCGGCGATGTTGCCGAAGTGCAGCGCCGCGCCGCCCATCACCTGGACGTCGAAGTGCCGCTGCCCGAGTACCCGCTTGGCCGCCTCGCGCGCCGTGGCGAACGCCTCCGGGAGCAGGTCGTCGAGGCTCTCGCCGTCGACGTACCGCTGTTTGTACTGGTCCGTCAGCTCGCGCAGCTCGGCATCGGTCAGCTCGGTGTAGTTGTCCTCGATCGAGCTGACGGTGGCTGCGATCGAGGACAGCCGGCGCAGCAAGCGGCCCTCACCGGCACGAAGGATCTTCTCGAAGATCGACACGAGTAGCGCTCCCTAGACAGTCTGCCGAACCATCGTAGGCGGAGAACACGGTCATCCGTCAGCCGCGGTGGCAGTCAAGGGCCGAATCAGGAGGAAATCGGACAAGTTTCCACCACGCGCGTAAGTGGATGGCCCGGACGGTACCGCCTCGGTGAGGATGGCGACGTGGAACCGATCGAGATCATCGCAGCGACCCTGCTGATCCGCCCCTGGCGACCGGACGACGCCGAAGCGGTGTACCGGGCCTGCCAGGATCCCGCGATCCAGCGGTGGACGACGCTGCCGTCGCCGTACGGGCGGGCGCACGCCGAGAAGTTCGTCAGCGGGTACGCGCCGGACGCGTGGGCGGCCGGTACCGCCGCGCCGCTCGGCGTGTTCGACGTGGCCAGCGGGGAACTGCTCGGCTCGCACGGGTTCGCTTCGATCAACCGGGTGCGCAACTCCGCCGAGATCGGCTACTGGACGGCACCCGCGGCGCGCGGCAGAGGTGTCGCGCTGACCGCCACCCGCGCGGTCGCGACCTGGGCGTTCACCAAGCTCCGGCTGGACCGGCTCACCTGGTCGGCGGAGATCGGCAACCAGGCGTCGCGGCTGGTCGCCCTGCGCGCCGGCTTCCACATCGGCGGGGAGCAGCGCAACGCGCAGCCGCACCCGCGCGGCCGGCGGGAGGCCTGGGTCGGCTCGCTGCTGCCGGGCGAGGTGACCGGCCAGACGCCGGCACGGTACGCGGCCGGCTCGCTGTTCGTGCGGCGCGCGACCGTGTTCGGGGCGGCGGTACCCGTCCTGCCGCTCGACGGCACGGCCGGGCACCTGCGCGCCCTGGCGGCCGGTGACCTGCCCGCGGTGACCGCGGCGTGCCAGGATCCGGAGTCGGCGCGGTGGACCACGGTACCGGTTCCCTACGAGCCCGCCGACGCGGAGTACTACGTGCACGACCACCTGCCCGGCCAGTGGGCCCGGGGTACCGGTGCCGGGTTCGGGATCACCGACGCGCGGGACCGCTACGTGGGCGGGATCGACCTGCGCATCGATCCGGTGGACGAGGAGGCCGGCGAGATCGGCTTCCTGGTCGCGCCGTGGGCGCGCGGGCTCGGGTACGCGCCGGCCGCCGTCCGTACCGTCTGCGCCTGGGGCTTCGCCGCCCTGGGCCTGCGCCGGATCGGGTGGAAGGCGTACCTCGGCAACGACGCCTCCCGGCGGGTGGCCGAGAAGGCCGGCTTCACCATCGAAGGCGTCGGCCGGGGCGTGTGCGTGCAGCGCGGCAAGCGCCGCGACGCCTGGGTCGGCTCCCTGCTGTCCACGGACGTGACCTGACGCCGGTCAGCGCGCGGAGCTCGCGCCAGCATCTCAGTGCCACCAGGCGCGCGCGTCCGGGCCCTTGGGGATGATCCGGGTCGGGTTGATCCGGTCGTGTGTGTAGTAGTAGTGCCGCTTGATCTGGTCGAAGTCGACGGTCTCCCCGAACCCCGGCGTCTGGAACATCCGGCGCGCGTACCGCCACAGGTACGGCAGCTCGGTCAGCTTGTTCCGGTTGCACTTGAAGTGACCGTGGTACACCGCGTCGAACCGGACCAGCGTGGTGAACAGCCGCACGTCCGCCTCGGTGAGCCGGTCGCCCATCAGGTACCGGCGGTCGTCGGACAGCCGCTCCTCCAGCGCGTCCAGCCGGGCGAACAACGCGTCGTACGCCGCCTCGTACGCGGCCTGGGAGGTGGCGAACCCGGCCCGGTACACGCCGTTGTTGACGTCGGTGTAGATGTCGCGCATCAGCGCATCGAGGTCGGGGCGCAGGTCGACCGGGTACAGGTCCGGCGCGTCCGGCCGGTGGAAGTCCACCCACTCGGTGGACAGGTCGAGGGTGATCTGCGGGAAGTCGTTGGTGACCACCCGACCGGAGCGGGTGTCGACCAGCGCCGGCACGGTGACCCGACCGGTGTACCCGGGGTCGGTGGCGCGGTACGCCTCGGCGAGGTAGGTGATGCCCAGGACCGGGTCCGGCTCGGCGAAGCGCCAGCCGCGCTCGTCGCGGACCGGGTCGAGGGTACCGACGGAGATGGCGTTCTGCAGGCCGAGCAGGCCGCGGACGATCACCGCCCGGTGCGCCCACGGGCAGGCACGCGACCAGATCAGCCGGTACCGGCCGGGCTCGACCGGCCAGCGGGTGGAGTCCCGGGTGATCCGGTCGGTGAAGCGGTTCGGCTGGCGGACGAACGCGCCGTCCGCGCTCTCGGCGATAAACTGCGCGGTCACCGTTCCAGCATGCCCGAGGAGTCGCGGATGCAGCCGCTGCCGTACGAGCCGGTACCGGGCGACGGCGTGGTACTGCGACCGCCCCGGCCCGACGACGTGGTCGATCTCGTCGGCGCGTGCGGGGATCCGCTGATCGAGCGCTTCGTGCCGTCGCTGCCGAGCCCGTGCGGTACCGCCGAGGCAGCGGCCTGGATCGCCATGGCGGCGAACCGCGGGGAACTGGTCGTGGCGGATCCGGGTACCGGACGGCTGCTCGGCGGCTGCCGCCTGTACCACCTGTCCACGCAGGACCGCACCGCGGAGCTCGGCTACTGGACGGCCGCCCGGGCCCGCGGCCGCGGGTTGGCCACGGCGGCGGCGACCGCGCTGACCGGCTGGGCGTTCCGGCACGGGCTGGGCCGGCTGGAGGTGCTCGCCCGGCCGGACAACCCGGCGAGCCAGCGGGTCGCGCTCGCCGCCGGGTACCGCTGGGAGGGGCGGCGGCGCGGCGTCGAGTACGGGCGCGACGGCGAGCGGTACGACCTGGTGGCGTTCGCCCGGCTGGCCACCGACCCACCGGGACCGGCGCCGCGGGCGGTGCCCGACCTGCCCGGCGGGCGCCTGAGCGACGGCGTGGTGGAGCTGCGCCCGCTCGGCCCGGCGGACACCGCCGACGTCGTGGCGTTGCAGGCGCTGCCGGAGGTGGCCGCGACGACGGTCGGCGGGGCCGGCCGGGACCTCGTGCGGATGTGCGCGGAGGCGGCCGGCGAGTGGCTGGCCGGCAGCACGGTCCGGCTGGCCATCCGGGACGCGGCGAGCGGGGCGTTCGCCGGCGACATCGGGCTGTTCAATTTCGAGCCGGTGCTCGGGCAGGCGATGACCGGGTACACGCTGGCGCCGGCGTGGCGCGGGCGCGGCTATGCGACCCGGGCGGTGCGGCTGCTCGCCGGGTGGGCGTTCGCGCATGTCGGGCTGGCCCGGGTGATCGCCGGTACCGTGCCGGACAACGTGGCGTCGCAGCGGGTACTGGAACGGGCCGGCTTCCGTCGCGAGGGGTACCAGCGCGGCGCGCTACCCGGCCCCGCCGGTACCCGCATCGACGACATCCTCTACGCCTTACTGCCGACGGACCTCAGCTGAGCCCCGTCCACTCGCTTCGC
>Ga0066710_100002479_pt1 | contig 14932 bp, 15 predicted proteins | sample GraSoiAngelo_159_FD_79666 | JGI IMG/M metagenome (GOLD analysis project Ga0066710, IMG submission 79666) | Grasslands soil microbial communities from the Angelo Coastal Reserve, California, USA - 14_1009_16_40cm | ecosystem: Environmental > Terrestrial > Soil > Grasslands | place: USA...
AATCCAATCGACCGGCTGCTCGAATGTGTTGATTGCCTTTCCGGATGCGTCGAGCTGCCAGCGGCGGAAGACGAGGCGTCCCTTGCGCCAGCGGAGCTCCATGACGTCACCGGAGCGCGGATGGCGAAAGGGCAGTTTATCGAAATCTTCGATGACGTCTTCAGGTCGCGGGCGATAGAAAGACTTCGACATGCCGACTTGTCGATAAGTTCGGACGATCTCGGCGTGGCAGGGTGTGCACGCGGAGTCGCTGACGTAGCCGGGCGGCGAGCCCGCCAAAGCCGCCGCTACCGCAAGCATGATCAAGCTTTGAGCCTCCGTTCGCCGTGGCGATAAAAGCGCGGAGCTGATCGTCGCCGATCGTGCGCGAAAACGCGAACACAACCGGAGCTCGAGAGGGCTGTTTTTGTCTCGCCATGGCGTGGCTGGGAGGCAGGGATTCGAACCCCGATTCGCGGGTCCAGAGCCCGCTGTCCTACCGTTGAACGACCTCCCAGCAATGAGGTTGTGCGCGGAGTGCGCACGAGGAAGGGCATCGATGCTACACGCCACCAAACGCCAAGGTCAAGAAGTGAATTCCGTTACAATCGAGTCGATGCTACCGGAGGTCTTCGAATGTCCGCAGTGCGAACGACAGTTCGTATTCGAGCTCGTCGAGACGACGCAGGACCGCTCCATTTACTGCCCCCAATGCAAGCGCTACCTCGGTGAGAAGGACATCAATTTCGTCCTCATCACGGAGATCGAAGAGCTGACCGAACGCATCCGCTTCGAACGCGAACGACTCGAAAAAGATGAGGCGGTGTACGCGATGACCGACTGCGATGCCGAACTCAAACTCTACGGCACCGAAGTCCACAAGGTCGTCAATATTCTTCGCCGCACGCTCGCCGAACTCGAAGCGCTCAAGCAGACATTCAGCTAGGGATCACCGATCAGTTCGCGAATCTTCGCAACCAATTGCGGTTGATCGATGGGCTTCTGAAAGAAAGCGACAGCGCCGGCGTCGAGGACCTCGCGCTCGATGGCAGTCCGCTGTCTCGCGGAAATCACGATCACCGGAATGACCGCCAACTGCGGAATCGATTGCAGACGCTGCATCAAATTCAAACCGCCCCCGCCCGGCAGTCCGAGGTCGAGGAGAATCAGGTCAGGATGTTTGCGTGCTTCCATGAAGGCGGCGATCGCGTCGGACACCGGAACGGTTTCGTACTTCTCCGTCTTCAGACGCAGGTGCAAGACCTGCCGCATGGCAGCATCATCCTCGACAATGAGGATTCGCTTGGCCATCTGAATTGAGGAGATGTTACTAGGCTGCCGGGGCCAGCACTAGGTGAAAGACGGAAGAATCGACTTCCAGCACGTCTTTCAGCGATTCGGTTGTGGAAACGTAAATGCGATCGCCGTTGCGGCGAAGCCGTCGCAACAGACGTTGCCATTGACCGCGATGTTCTTCCTGGAACTGTTCCACGTGCAACGTGACCGTCGATGTCGTGTGCTTCAAAAGGTCTTTGATCGCTCGTGACGCCTTGGCATAGAAGGCGGAATCGAGGAGTCCCTGCAGTTGCAGCGAGATGTTTCCCTGCTCCATCTGGATTCTGACCCGACCCTGCTGCACGTACGACTGGAAACTCTGTCGGAGTTTCTCGAGATGGACCGCAGAGGCGCTCTGCCCGGCGCCGACCAGGAGATGTCGCTCCGCAAATTCCTTCATCGAGAGCGCGGCGATCCAGTCGCTCACGATGAGGGGAATCTGTTTCAACGACGCGCGTGACATCGTCCGCGCGAATTGCAACATGCGGACAGGTCCTCCTCGGAGGACGCCCCGCCAACCGAACTTTGCGAGAATGCCGAGCAGCTTGCTGAGCGGGTACAGCGGTTGATAATTCGGCTTTCTCATGTAACGCATCTTGTTGGTGATGCGCCGTGCAATCGCCGCGGGTTTCAGCAGCCGCTCGTAAAGATGCCGGTACTCGCGCACGAGAGTTTCGTACTCGATCTGCTTCGGCACGAAATTCGTTCCGATCGACGTGTTGTCGGTGCCATCCGCGCCGGGGAGCAGGCGCCCTTCGCCTTCGAGGCGCTTGTAGAGCGGCGTCTTGGGGAGTGCGGTCAGCAGCCCGACCATCGCGACCTGAATTCCGGAGTCGACGATGAATCGATATTGATGATCGAACGTCTTCAGCGTGTCGTTGTCGAAGCCGATGATGAAGCCCGCGAAGATGTCGAGGCCGTGTTCGTAGATGCGATGGATCGACGTGAGGATGTCCTCGCGCGTGTTCTGCAGCTTCTTCGTTTCCTTGAGACTCTCTTCATCCGGCGATTCGATTCCGATGAAGACCCACGCGAAGCCGGCTTCCGGAAGTAGTTGCAGCAGCTCCTTGTCTTGCGCGAGATTCAGCGAAGCTTCGGTCCCGAATTGGAAACGATAGTTGTGCTCGCGCTGATAATCGCGGAGGTAACGCAGAAGACTTTTGGCCACGGGCTTATCGCCGATGAAGTTGTCATCCACAAAGAAGACGCTGTGCACGCCGAGCGCGCGCAAGGCGTCGAGCTCCCGGCCGACCTGCTCCGGACTCTTCGTCCGCGGCTTGCGGCCGAACATGATGATGATGTCGCAGAACTCGCACAGGAACGGACAGCCGCGCGAGAACTGCAGGCTGACGTTCGTGTAGCGATCAACCTTCAGCAGATCGAATCGCGGCGTCGGCGAGTCGGCCAGGGAGACGACGCCTTTTTCTTCATAAAGTGCGCGTGCGGTGCCCGCTTCGAAGTCGCGGCAGAACTCTTTCCAGATGTACTCGGCCTCGCCGGCCACCACGGCGTCAGCGAGGTCCTCGTATCGTTCGGGACAAAGCGACGCGTAGCTGCCACCGGCCACGACGTAATAGCCGAGGCCGCGATAGTAGGTCAGCAGTTCTTTCTGCCGGCGGAACTGCACGCCCATTCCACAGACGCCGATGATGTCGGCTTGCGGCCTGAGCGGAATCGTCTCGATGTTCTCGTCGACGATCTCGATGTCCCAATCCTGCGGCGAAAGAGCCGCCAGCGTCGCGAGCCCGAGGGGCGGGTTGACGGTTCGCTTGTTGGGAAGTACGGAGTCGATCGCCCACCGAAAGCTCCAGAAACTTTCAGGGAAGCGAGGATTGATGAGAAGCAGTTTCGTGTACGTCTCTCCTTGGCATTAATGGTTGCGACAGTCGCGCCAGGTCCGGGGAGTCGACATGGTATACGAGGTTCATGTTGGATGCACTAAAAGGGATCATCGTTGCCGATTTTTCACGGGTGCTGGCGGGGCCGCTCTGCACGCAAATGCTGGCCGACGCCGGGGCACGCGTCATCAAGGTCGAAGACCCATCCCGTGGCGACGAGACACGGCGGTGGGGGCCGCCTTTCGTTGAAGGGATTAGCGCGTACTTCCTCGCGATCAATCGGAGCAAGGAGTCGATCGCCCTCGATCTGAAAAGTGAATCGGATGCCGGCGTCGCTCGGCGCCTCGTCAATCGCGCGGATATCGTCGTCGACAACTTCCTGCCTGTTCAGCGGGCGGCGTTGCTTCCGAAGATCCCGAAAAAAACGATTCATTGCGCGATCACCGGTTATGACAGCGACACGCCCGAACGCGACTTGCCCGGATTCGATCTTCTGGCGCAGGCCGAATCGGGCCTGATGTCGATCACCGGCGAGGCGCATCGCGATCCGATGAAAGCCGGCGTTGCGATCTCCGACATCCTCACCGCGCATTACGCGTTCGGCGCGATCACGTCCGCGCTCTATCGCCGAGCGAAGACAGGCGAAGGGGCTAAGCTCGAAATCTCACTATTCGCTTCGTCGATCGCATCGCTGATCAACGTGGCGCAAAACGTCCTGCTCACCGGCAAGGAAGCCAAGCGATTCGGAAACGCGCATCCGTCGATCGTTCCGTATCAGCTTTTTCACGCAAGCGATCGCGCATTGGTCGTCGGCGCGGGGACCGATCGTCATTTTCAGCTTCTGTGCACGCGCGTGCTTCGGCGCGAAGATCTGGCAGCCGACCGCCGGTTCGCAACGAATGCCGGGCGGGTCAAACATCGGGACGAGTTGATTCGCATTCTCGAACGCGAATTTCGGCGTGCGCGCGCTTCGCAATGGATTGCGCGGTGCAGAAAAGCCTCGGTGCCGGCGTCGCTCGTGCGAGGCGTACGCGAAGCACTGCGCACTCCCGGCGGGCGCGCGATGATCGGATCGATCGATCATCCGCAGATCGGAGTGTACGACGCCGTGCGAAATCCAATTCGCATCAACGGTCTTCGCACTCCCCTCGGCGCCGCTCCGCCCGCCCTCGGCGAGCACACCGAGAAAATCTTGCGCGAGTTATTTCAGGAGTGACAATCGAAGCAGCGCCAGGCAACAGATCAGAACGAAAGCGAGCAGCACGGCAATCAAGACGTTCGCTCGAAACGGTTTTCCGAACGCACGGAACGCGAAAAGGAGAATTGCGACGCCGGCGACGCCGATGGCGCCGCCGACGAGTACGACCCGAAACAGGACTGTGCCGAACGTCATGCTGAGCGAAGCGAAGCATCTCGTCGACGAGATCCCTCGCTGCGCTCGGGATGACGGTTAGCCCTTTTTCACTGTTCGCGCGCTCAACGCCGCGACCAGTTGAATGAGCCGGCGGCCTTCCTCGTCGGCGGCTTCGTAAGCCTGGCAGAGGGATTCGAGCTCTTCGTCATCTTCGTAGGCCGCGACCGTGAAGCCCTCCTTCGGCTGTGACGATGATTCCGTCATCTCTCGCGACCACACTCCGCCGCGCAGCCGATAAGTCAGGAACGCGCGGGTGCGCGCACGTCGGGCGCCTCCGAGGTCGACGAGAGCGACGGAGCTGGAAGGTTCGATCGCACCGGCATTCGCTTTCTGCGCCGCGAGAACTTTGCCGACAAACGTCGCGACCATGTCGTTGAGAAGCTTCTCAGCGTCGCCCACCGGTTGCACGAACCGAAGCCCGCTGTGCGACACGTCTGCACTTCCGGTTTTTCTGATGACCATTGTGTGGGCCGCTTCGCAAACGAATTCGACGTCGCTGCCTTTCCATTTGAAAAGGAGCATGAAGCGATCGCCTTCTCTCGATTGTCCGTAGTGTTCGACGAAGGCTCCGCTGATGCCGATGTCGAGGATGAGTGCGTTCTGACCATCGAGGAGAGCGAGGATCGGCTTCGCAAGCCTGAGGCGCTGAAATTCGCGCCTGTCGTTTGCCACCATCTGTCAGGAAAGTATTCACTGGCGGCCTGGCGGAGGCAAGTATATTGCTGCGCCTGAAATGAGCCTGTGGTGAAGGAACCAATCCAAGAACGTCGAAGCATCTGGCGTGTCGATCCTGATAGCACGTGGACGACGGTGTTGCCGGTCGTCTTCATCATCGCGTCGCTGGTTTCCCTGGCGTCGCTGCCGGTCGTGGTTGGCACGCACACGGCGCGGATGCGCAACGAGATCACGCGTCTCGCCGAACCCGCTCGCCGCGCCGCGAACGAGATTCAGCTCGATCTCTCGGCGGAGCTCGACAAGGTCATCGCATTTCAAGTCACCGGTCAGCCGCAATTTCGCGACGACTATCGGAGTCTGCTCAATCAACAGGTCCACGATTACGAGGTGCTTCGCGGCGTCGGCCCGCAACTCGGCGACGAGGTGAACAAGAATTTCGTAACGCTGATCTCGGAGACACAGCGCTGGCACGCAGGCGTCACGAACGGCGAATTTCTGCAGCGGCAGTTGCCCGCCGAAGTCTTCATGACGCGGCTCTTCGAGCGGCATCCGTCGTATGACCGCGCGCTGCGCGCTGCGTCGTCGCTCGAAAGCGCGATTCAGTCGGCAGCCAACGATCGCCTGGCGAAGATTCGCGACGCAGAGCGCGTCAACATGGCTCTGACGATCATCCTCACGTTGCTCGCCCTCGTCTCAGCTCTTCTCGTCGCAGGCCTCGGAAAACAGACGCGCCGCCTGGCGCGAGAAGCTGAGCGCCGGCGGGAGGAGGCCGAACGTGAAGCAGGTGAGGCCAAGATCGCCCGCGCGGCCGCAGAAAAGGAGGAACGACGCGCCGCGTTTCTCGCCACCGCAGTCCAGGAGCTGGCGTCATCGCTCGATGTCGGCCGCGCAGTCGCAACGCTGGCGCGACTCTTCGTTCCAAACCTCGCAGAGATTTGCGCAATCGACGTCGCGGAAGGCGATCGAACGCTGTGTCGGCGCGCGATCGCCCATCGCGATCAACAAACTGAAGACTCGATGCGCGACCAGATCGATCAGCCGATCGAGCCGGTGCCCGCGGCCCTCGCACGCGTGATGGACGAGCGCGAGGCAAAAATCGTCGGGCCCGCGGCAGGACTCGCGAAATTTCTCACCGGCATCGACGAGCAGCGAAGCGTCATGGTCATTCCGTTGGTGAGTCGCGGCGAAGTGCTCGGCGTTGTTACCGCCGCCGCGCCCACCGGCCAGGTTTTCACTCGCGAAGACCTGATGTTTGCTACCGAGCTGGCGCGCCACGGATCGCTGGCGATCGACAATGCACGGCTGTACCTGGAATCGCAGCAAGCGCTGCGCGCACGCGAGGAAGTTCTCGCGATCGTTTCACACGATCTGCGCAATCCGCTCAATGCGATCACGCTGGCCGCGTCGCTGCTGCAGACATCGCAGGCGATATCACCCGAAGACCGCGAGCAACTCGACATCATCGATCTGTCCGCGCAGCGGATGCGCCGTCTCATCGAGGATCTTCTGGACGTGACGCGCCTCGAAGGCGGGAAGCGCCTTCCGATCGAACCGGCGCCGGTCGAAGTCGAGCCGTTGCTTGCGGAGACCTACGAACTCTTCAAAGCGCAGGCAGCGACACAGTCCATCACGCTGCAATATCAGGTGGGTGGCAAGCTTCCGCCGGCGTGGGCAGACCATCACCGCGTGTTGCAGGTGCTTTCGAATCTCATCGGGAACGCCATGAAGTTCACGCCGAAGGGCGGTGTGGTCTCATTCCGCGCCGACGCGCAGGGCGATGAGATTCTTCTTGCAGTCGCCGATACCGGCCCGGGAGTCCCGAAGAAGAATCTGAAAGACATCTTCAACCCATACTGGCAAGCAAAGCGCGCCGAGCGTCTGGGCGCCGGCCTGGGACTGCCGATCGCGAAGGGAATCGTGGAAGCGCACGGCGGCCGGATCTGGGTTGAAAGCGAAGAGGGGCGCGGGACAAAGTTCTACTTCACTTTACCCGTCGCACGTAAAGCCGCGGTCAACGCTCAACAGCAGGCGGAATCTCCAGCACATCACTGACGCTCAACTCCGCGAAGAGGCGGATGAGTCGCCGCCCCTCGTCATCCGACGCCTCGTAGACTCGGCAGAGGCGCTTCATCTCATCGGAATCAAATGCTCGCGCGACCGTGAATCCCCCTGTCGGCTGTTCGGGCAGAAAGACAGCGCGCCTGTTCCACTTGCCATCCTCGAATCGATAGGACAAGAAACCGGCATCGGCGCCGCGCACCGTCTTATCACCGTCGACCGTGTGATGTGGCACAGGCGTATTCCCCGGCGACGTGCGCCGTCGGTCGATTTCCTTCATGACGAACGTGCCGAGCATTTCGCGCAGGCGCTCCCCGCTTTCGCCGATGGCGGCGAGGAATCGCACGCCCCAATGTGCGCCGGTGCTGCGCACGACTTCGCATTTGATCCCGATTTCACGGCCGAGGTACGAGAAGCGGAGCTCGGGGACGCGGTCGGTGACGGTTCCCGAGGGTTGCAGCTTGGCCCCCAGCACACCGATTTCGACGATGGTCACCGGGATCGCGCCCAGCGTGCCCGTAATGGGAGGGTTCACGTTCAGGCGCTGAAATTCTCGCCGTTCATCCACGGCGACAATTGTATTCGACTGATTATTCGAACAGCGCCGTCTGCATGCGGACGGAGGCCACGTAACGGTTGCGCACGCGCTGACGGTAGGCTCTCGTCCCGTAAGAGACTCTTTGCAGGTAATTCTGTGTTTCCTGAAACGGAGGAACACCGCGGAATCGCTCGACGTTTCCTTCGCCGGCGTTGTAGGCAGCCAGAGCTGTGCGCTGATCGCCGAATCGATCCATCAGATAGCGCAGGTATTTGGTTCCGGCCGCGATGTTTTCGGACGGATTGAACGGATTGTCGCAGCCCAACAGTCGGCTGGTTTCCGGAACGATCTGCATCAGCCCCTGCGCGTTCTTGTTTGAAACCAGATGCGGTCGAAAATCGGATTCCGCTTCGACGACAGCCGCAACGAGCTCAGGAGACAGATTGTTGCGGACCGCCTCGCGGTAGATGATCGACCCAAACGGGACTTCGGCCTGGAAGAACTGCTCTTTCGCGAGGTCGAGACTCAAGGTCTGCTTCTCGTCTGAGGGATGGAGAAATGACTCGCGGACCTTCGGCGTCATGAAAACCGGAAACGACCGAGTCGGCTGAAGGATGCGGTTTTCCATCATCGGCAGGCTGCTGATGTTCATCGCGTCGATCGGAAATCCGAAAGCGCAGAACGCGAGCGGGATTCCGATCACGAGGGTGATCGCGCGGCGGCGCACCTGGGCGCCTGCAAGTCGCAGCAGACGAGTTATTTGACGTCGTCGCGCGTGCTTCTGGCAATCGCAGATGACTCGGTAATCCCAATGCCTGCGCCCGCCTCGCATACGAGTAGCCGTCGAGGGCAAAAGGCGGACCAGTTTGGTTCGTTGATTGAGCAAACGTAAGACAGGAAGCTAGATCGAGTATCGGTCCCTATCGTCGCGCTCCGCTCCTCGCGCCTCTCACGCCGCAAATAACTCGCGGCAGCGACACGACCTCATCCATGTTGAAGGTTAACAGCGGCTGAGTCAACCTTTATCGGCATACCGGTTGCGAAGCGGACCGCGTGCGTTTCGCGATCGCATTCGCTCTCATCGCCGCAACTGCGTCGGCGCAGCAATACGGATCTTCGTGGCGTAGAGACTACGAGAAAGAAAAAAATGGACCGCACGGAGAGTGTCGCGTGGATTGGGAACGCGCCTCTCCCGGACTCGATTACCGGCGTATCGAGTGCCTCGGAAACGACGACGTCGACTTACATGTCATCCGTGTCGATCAGCATCTGTGGCGCCTCGATGTGGCCTCCATTCGCGGCGGCAGCACGGCGCGGCGCGTCGCCGACGACAAAGATGCGGGTTTCGTGATCAACGCCAGCTTCTTCGACGGTCACCGCGCTCCCTTAGGCGCCCTGGTCCGATCGGGCGACGAGATCCAAGGCGCCAGGCGGACGAGCTGGCAATCGATCTTTCTCATCGACGGCGATGGGATTCCTCGAGTCGTCACGCCCGCGCAATGGTCACGATTTCGAAAGAAGGCCTGGCTTGCCGTGCAGGCCGGACCGCGGCTCGTGACCGCGGGGCACACGAACCGCGTGCATCAGAGCTACGCCGCGGCGCGGGCGGGCGTCTGCATCGAGAACAATGGCGACCTCGTCTTTTTCGCGACGCCGCAGGAGCGGAAGCTCGACATGTATGAAATCGCCCGCGTCGCACGGCGGGATGAGGTCGATGGCGGGCTGGCCTGTCGCGATGCGATGCTCTTCGACGGAGGCCATTCGGCACAGATCTATCTGGACGGCGACAACAAGCGCGTTCACGTCGACGGAGACTTCGTCCCGGCGTTCATCTACGCGACGAAGCGGTAGCCACACCAGCCTGCTCGAGAAACCGTTTCAGATGTTTGAGGCGGTTGCGCACTTCGCTCGCGAAGAACATGCTGCAGGCGAGGTTCAAAATCGGACGGAGAAATCGGGGCCGCGTCTCGAAGTTGTATCGATAGGTGACGCGAGTTTGATTGCCGGCCGCCGGATCCTGCTTCAACGTCGCCGCGAAGCTCTCGAGAATGCGCGGGCCGCGAACCATCTTTACTGCCGCAACCTGTGGCCGATCAAAGCTGACGTACACGGCGTCCATCGCCATGCCGCCGAATGAATTCCTGGAGACGCAGCGGCAGGTCGCACCAATACGGGCGGCATCGCTGTCGAGCAAGCGGGCTTCCTTGAGGAACGGGTCCCACTCGAGCCGGCGGCCGTAGTCGTGGATCAGATCGAAAACGATTTCTGGCGAAGCCGCGATCAGGATTGATTCTTCTCGTGCTCGGCTTCGCATCGACGGCGACTATTTTTTCGCCGTCACGACCGGCAGGCCGGCAGCTTTCCAGGCGTTCCAGCCTCCCAGGAGGGCGGCGGCGTTCTTGATGCCGTGAGCTTTGAGATCCAGCACCGCACGGGCGCTTGTATGCTCGGCCTCTCAAGCACAGTAGGTGATCAGAAACTTCTTCACCGGCACATCTTTGAACCGCTGCGGCAGCTGGCTGAGCGGAATGCTGATCGCGCCGGGGAGATGTCCCGAGTCGTAACTGTCTTTCGACCGGACATCGATGTAAACCGCTTTCTTCTCCTTGACGAGCTTCATCGCTTCATCGCGCGAGATCCTTCTCGCGGTTGCGAGCTCGTCCCGGACTGCGGCGGTCGAAGTTGCAGGGGGCGTTGCTGAGCCCGGCTGCGTCGAAGTCTTGTATTGCGCGTCAGCGACGGCAGCGATCGATGTCGCCGCGACTGCTGCGATCAAAAAGCTCTTCAAACGGAAGCCTCCTCCCATCTACTGAATCGACTTGAAGAAACGCTCGAATCGCGGGGCGAAATAATGCGCGCGATCAAATGAAAATGCGACTGCGGTCGCCTTGCCGACGATGCGGCGGCGATCGATCAGGCCGATGAAGCGGCTGTCATTGCTGTTGTCGCGGTTGTCGCCCATGACGAAATAGCGGCCGCGAGGTACAACAACCGGGCTGAACGAGCGGACTGCGGGCATTTGCGGGGTGAACATCACGCGATGCGTGCGGCCGGCGAGGTTCTCCTCCACCACCACCGAGCTCCCTTGTTCGCTGTCTTCCTGCGTTGCGATTTCCCTCCACTGCGCCGCGCGGCCGTTGACGAAAAGCTGGTTGTCGCGCATTTCGATGCTGTCGCCCGGAACGCCGACGACGCGCTTCACCAGCCGTGTCCCGTCGACAGGCGAGAAAAGCACGACGATGTCTCCGCGTTGCGGATCCGCCCACTTGAAGACCTCCAGCGTCGTGAACGGAACCTTGAGGTCGTAGGCCAGCTTGTTGACCACGACGCGGTCGCCTTCCTCGATCGTCGGCTTCATTGATCCGGTCGGAACGTCGTTCCAATCGGCCAGAGCCGAACGGAGCGAGCTGACGACGAGCAACATCGCCAGGAAAATCCGGATCTCGTTGAGGACCTTGTTCTTCACCCTATTCCTGACTTCACCGGAACAGCGCACGGAAGTTTGGCATTGCACCTACGCTAGACTCAACGCCAATGTCCCATCGTAGCGCGGTTCATGAGCTGAAGACGCTCGTTCTGTCGTTTCATTCCCTCCTGGCCGTTGAAACCGTCGAGGAGGAGCGCATCCGCTCACTGCTGATGGAGGTTGCCAACGACCTGCGGTTACCGTTCTACGAATGGTCCGTGACAGAAGGGTTGCGGCGATTGCGAGGACCGACCGTCGACACAACGCAGGATGCGCTGACGGCTCTGCGGCACATCGAGCGCATGGACGGCGATGCCATCTATCTCCTGAAGGACCTCGCGCCCTATCTCTCGACCGCCAGCGTCGCACGCGCCCTGCGCGATCTCGCCCAGAAACTGACATCGACGAGGTCCGCGCTCGTGCTGTCCGGCAGCCCGATCGAGCTCCCCGCAGACATCGACGCACTGGCGGTGCGTTTCGAGCTGGAACTGCCTGACGAAGACGAAATTCGCGATGTGATCCGCTCGGTCATCGAAAGCGTAAGCGCGAGACAGCGTGTCCGCGTCGACTTGACCCGCGAAGATGCGCAGCGAATTGTGCGTGCGCTGTCGGGCCTGACCCTCAACCAGGCGCGCCAGGTCATCGCGTCGGCAATCGTCGATGACGGACGGCTCTCGGTCGAGGACCTCCAGACCATCATCAAGCGGAAGGGCGAGATGATCGAGCACGGCGGCGTGCTCGAATTCTTTCCCATCGGTGGCAACAAATTCGAGCTCGGAGGATTCGAGCGTCTGAAGGGCTGGCTGGAAAGGGCTCGCATCGGCTTCACGCCCGCAGCGCGTGATCTGAATCTCGAGGCACCTCGGGGAATTCTCATCGTCGGGGTGCAGGGATGCGGAAAATCGCTGGCCGCGAAATTCGTCGCCCGGCAGTGGGACATGCCGCTCCTCAAACTCGACGCCGGAAGGTTGTACGACAAGTACATCGGAGAGACGGAGAGAAATTTTCGCAAGGCCACCGGGCTAGCCGAAGCGATGGCGCCGGTGGTTCTGTGGATCGACGAAATCGAAAAAGTCTTTGCGCAGGGCGGCAGCGGAGAATCCGACGGCGGCTTGACGCATCGCCTTTTCGGATCCTTCCTGACCTGGCTTCAGGAAAAGAACGCCGATGTTTTCGTAGTCGGAGCCGCGAACGATCTGATGAACGTTCCCCCTGAACTGCTGCGCAAGGGGCGCTTCGACGAGATCTTCTTCGTCGATCTGCCGACGCCTGACGAGCGCAAAAAGATCTTTCGGATTCACCTGCTCCTGCGAAAGCAGGATCCGGCGCCGTTCGATCTCGAGGCGCTTGCGAAAGCGACCGACGGATTCAGCGGCGCCGAGATCGAGCAGGTTGTGATCTCGGGACTCTATCGATCGCTGCAGAAAAAGGAATCGCTGACGACCGAAGCACTCATCGACGCCGCGAACAGCACTGTTCCGCTTTCGATCGCACGCCGCGAAGACATCGAACAAATTCGCGACATGGCGAAGGGACGATTTACGCCAGTGGCCTAGGGCACGGTGCCGTGCTGCCCGCGACGATTCACGATCGACATGAATTCCTGGCGCGTCCGCTCGTCGCTGAGGAAATTGCCGCGCAGCACGTTCGTCTCCATGAAAGACGACTCCTGTTCGACGCCGCGCATCACCATGCACATGTGCATGCCGCCCATCCAGACCGCCAGTCCGCGCGGCTCGAGGATGCGCTCGATCATGTCGGCGACATCGTGCGCGAGGTTCTCCTGCGACTGCAGCCGGCGCATGTGCACTTCGACAATGCGCGGGATCTTCGAAGCGCCGATGATGGTCCGCTCCGGGATGTAGCCGACGATGAAGTGACCGAAGAACGGCAGGATGTGATGCGCGCAAAGCGTCTTGTATGTTCCGCCGATGACCACGAGGTTCTGGCAGTTCTCATCGGCAGTCGAACACGCCTTGCGGAACAGCGTCGATAAGCGTTTGACGTCGGTGAAATCGTAGCCGCTCGTCATCGTGATCAACGACTCCGACCAGCGCCGAGGAGTGTCGCGGAGGTTTTCGTCATCGAGGTCGACGTGCAGAAGTCGCAGAGCCTCCCGCAGATGCTGCTCGAGCTTCTCGCGATTGACGGACGGGCGGGGGGTGAGCATCTGCCCCTGATCGGCGAGGAGCGCTTCGCTTCCATTTTGCAAGGCGAGGTCTGCGTTTTTCATGGCCCGGGGATTGTACGCGATTGACAACTGAATGAGCGTTCATTCATACTTGGTGTGCAGCTTGTAATGCCTGCTGGCTGAAGGAGTCTTTCAATGGCGGAAGTCAAAACCCAGGGCGCGGTCGACGCGATGGAGGTCGCCGAAGCCTCTCGTGAGACCGAGTGGGAAAAGCCCTCGTTCGTCGGTCAGCTCTTCCTGGGCAATCTCGATGTCGATCTGATCCATCCGTTCCCCGAACAGCCGGCGGAAGACAAGGCCGTCGGCGACGCGTACCTTCCCAGGCTCGAACGCTTTCTCGCCGAACACGTCGATGCCGACAAGATCGACGAGCAGGGTGAATACGACTATTCACTGTTCGATGGATTCACCGAGTTAGGCGCGTGGGGCATGAAGATCCCCAGGGAGTATGGTGGACTCGGATTCAGCGCCACGAACTACAACCGCGCGATCGGACTGGTCGCGACGTGGTGCGGCTCGACGGTGGCATGGCTCTCCGCACATCAATCGATCGGCGTCCCGCAGCCGCTGAAACTTTTCGGCACGAAAGAACAAAAAGAAAAATGGCTGCCGCGACTCGCGAAGGGTGCGATCTCCGCGTTCGCGTTGACCGAGCCGGGCGTCGGAAGCGATCCAGCCAAGATGGAGACGCATGCCGTCCCGTCGCCGGATGGAAAAGGTTGGATCCTCAACGGCGAAAAACTTTGGTGCACCAACGGCCTCAAGGCTGAAGTCACTGTCGTGATGGCGCGGACCGCCCCCAAGATCGTGAAGGGCAAAGAGAAAAAGCAGATCACCGCTTTCATTCTCGAGATGAACACGCCCGGCGTCGAGATCGCGCATCGCTGTCAGTTCATGGGACTGCGCGGCATCGGCAACGTGCTCATCCGCTTCAAAGATGTTTTCATCCCGAAAGAAAATCTGCTGTGGGAAGAGGGTCAGGGTCTCAAGCTCGCGCTGATCACACTCAACACCGGCCGCCTGACGATTCCTGCCGGGTGTGCGGCGGGCGGGCGGCGAATGCTCGAGATCGCGCAGGAGTGGGCGAACGAGCGCGTGCAGTGGGGCGCGCCGATCGGAAAACATGAAGCGGTGGCCGCAAAGATCGCATGGATGGCATCGCATACGTTTGCGATGGAAGCGATCGTCTGGCTGACCTCCGGACTCTCCGACCGCGGCGACGTCGATCTGCGTCTCGAAGCCGCGATGGCGAAACTATTCAACACCGAGACGGCATGGCAGTGCGCCGATCATCTCGTACAGATCCGTGGCGGCCGCGGATTCGAAACTGCGCAATCGCTGCGCGAACGGGGTGAGAAGGCATATCCGGTCGAGCGAATCCTGCGCGACATGCGCATCAACCGGATCTTCGAAGGAACGAGCGAGATCCAGCATCTCT
>Ga0066710_100002480_pt1 | contig 14930 bp, 16 predicted proteins | sample GraSoiAngelo_159_FD_79666 | JGI IMG/M metagenome (GOLD analysis project Ga0066710, IMG submission 79666) | Grasslands soil microbial communities from the Angelo Coastal Reserve, California, USA - 14_1009_16_40cm | ecosystem: Environmental > Terrestrial > Soil > Grasslands | place: USA...
AATCAACTTGGCACCTGGCGCGGTTCGCAAGCCAATCCGCCGCAGAGTTCAGTTCGATCTATCTTTTCTGCGCAGACCGGTTTCGGCTTTGGCTCTTTTAGGGCTTCTCTTCGTTATCCATTTCGCTCTTGTGAGGACTGAGAGTCACTACCAAAAGCTCCTGCAAGAGCGGACCGCTTTATACCAGCAGTGGCTCCCTAGCGTCGAGGCAGCCGAAAGGAGCCGGAGCCTGCGCGATGACGAAAGGTTGTTGATGCAGTCTTTGGGATCGGTGCAAATTGCGGATCCAGCGTGGGTTGCGTTTTTTAGGGCTCTAAGCCGTCAGGTGCCTTCGGAGTTGGTCCTTCAGTCTCTGAGCTTCCGGAAAGACAAAGAGGCCTGGCTGATCCATCTCAAAGGGCAAGTCGTTTCTCCCGATTCCTATCTGGCCCAGAGCGCTTTCAACCGGTTTTATCAGGCCTTTAAGAGTTTGCCTCAGGTGGAGCAGATTGAGCTGCTTCCTTTGAACGTCTCAACCTTTAAGGAGAAGGTTGGGGCTGCCGGAGGACAGACCCCTGAAATGCCAACTGAGCAAGCCGCCGCCGATACCAAAACAGCAGAGATGGAGATTACGAAAACTAAGGTTGAGTTTGAGATTCGAGCTCATTCGAGAGGAACGTAAATGGCTTGGCGGAATTTTTTGGCCTACGCGCGCTATTTAAGCCTGGTCGGCGGAGTCGTGGTCTTGGCCCTCGTGGTGCACTGGCTTCTGAAGATTCGCGAGATCCAACATCTCCGAGTGGAAATCTCCCAAGTGGAGAGCAGGCTCAGCCAAGAGCAGGAACTCTGGAGGAACTACCCTCCTTTGAGTCCGGAACAGATCAAAAGTCTGGAGGAATCACGGCAACGGTTATTCCGCATGCTCCCCACAGAGAAGGATATCCCCGCCCTGCTCCAGGAAATTAGTCGTCTCGCCCAGGAGTACAGCGTAACCAATCTTTCGTTCAATACGGCTGACGGCGCTCCTTCTCCAGCAGCAAGCCAGTCAGCGCCCCCGGCGGCGTCTCCCCCTCAGGCGGTTGCTTCTGGAAAATCTGAGGCCCCAGGGCCCATCGCGTCTTTTCCTGTTAAAGTCGGTTTTGCCGGAGACTATCAGGAAATTGCCTATTTTCTAGAGGCACTGCAGCAGTCGCCAAGACTGCTCACTGTTCAATCTCTGCAGCTGCAGAGGGGTGCGCCTCTAGTGGCGGGAGAAGTCACGGTGCAAGCTTACTACCAGAAGGCGAACCTTCAGGAGCCAAGCAGATGAACCGAGACCGCTGGTTGCTCCTGATCTCGATCATTATCTTCTCGGGTCTAGTCGTATATTACTTTCGCCCGGGCTGGGTTCGCTTGGTTTCCAAAAATGGTGCTGCCAGCAGCGTTGCTGCCCGCCCGGCGCTTCGGCAGCCTGCGATCGAGAAAGTTCCTGTGCAAGGGCCTCCGGTAGTGAGTGTTAGAGGCGAGATGGATGTCGGCACTTCCTGGGGACGTAATCCCTTTCTGACGGAGGAAGAAGCTAGGGCGGCTGGCGCTGAACGACTGAGGGTCAATACCATTATTGTTGGGCCCCCGAAGCCCGTAGCCGTTGTCGATGGCCGCGCTGTGATGGTGGGAGAGAAGGTCGGTGAGGAGAGGGTCGTGGAAATCCGTCCAAATGCTGTGATCTTAGAAAGGGACGGGCGCAAAAAAGTTCTAAGTGTCAGCGAGCCTGCTGTTTCTGTGGCAGTCAAAGAGAGGAAAAAATGAGCAAGCAGATTTTTTCTAGACCTAGCTGTTTTTCTTTGGTAGGTGGGGCTTTGAACCTAGTTCTGATGACTTTGCTCGGCTGTGCCCCGGCAAGAGCGCCTGTGAGCGTTGCCCCACCCGCCTCACAAGTGGCCCCTAAGCCTCCTGAAACATCTTCGCTCCCTGGACTGATTGTGACGGATGTTGAAGGGAAGAAGGAGCCGCAGCAACTTTACAGCATTTCGGTCCGTGATGAGGATGTCCGTAATGTTCTAATGGCCATTTCCAAGCAAACTGGCTTCAATATTGTTGTGGCACCCGATGTCCAGAGCAGGCTCACTATTGATCTCAACAAAGTGACTCTCATTGAGGCTCTGGATACGATCACGGATTTGCTGAATTTGACCTATCGGGCGACACAGAACATGATTCGTGTCTCTAAGCCGGTTCCAGAGACAAGGGTCTTTTCTCTCCAGTACGTCAACCTTAAGCGGGCCAGTACTTCTTCTACGTCCGCCCAGATCGGAGCGGCAGGAGCAGCAACAACCGGTACTACGGGGGCTGCCGCTACGCCGGGGACTACTGGAGCAGGGACAGCGGGAACTTTGGGTGGTGCTGGAGCAGGAGCCGGCCAGACCACGGTGGCAACTTCGACAGATACCGATCTATGGAAGGATATTGAAGCTGGTGTCAGAAAGTTGCTCACTCCAGACCCGGGCAAAACGGAGGCCGGCCTGACCGTGGCTGGAAAGATGGCCGCGGGCACGATGGTTGTCGACAAGCAAAGTAGCAGCATTTTGGTGACAGACTATCCCAAAAACTTGGACCGCGTCGCCGCTTTCTTGGAAACTGTGGAGGGTTCAGTGCAGCGCCAGGTCCTAATCGAAGCTAGGATTGTTGAGGTTAGCCTTACCGGAAATTACCAGTTTGGGATCAACTGGGGCGCCATTTCCAAGATTGCTACGGAGGCGGGTACTCTGAGCGGGGCCACCACCCTTTCGCCAGGAAGAATCATAGGCCAGCAACTGATCCCGGCCTTGCCCGCAGGCGCATCTAACGCTTCATTCCAAATCGGCGTGACGAGCACGGATTTCGACGCTCTGCTCCAACTATTGAGCACGCAGGGAGAGGTGAATGTCCTCTCCAGCCCCAAGCTTGCGACCTTGAACAATCAGACGGCGATCATTCGTTCGGCAACTGATGAGGTCTTCTTTGAGACTCATGTTGTGACTATTCCCACAGGTAATACGGTGGTTCAGACAGCGGACGTCACTCCACGCACGATCACAATAGGGGTCGTCTTGTCCGTAACCCCTCAGATCAGCTCCGACGGCAGTGTTGTCCTCCACATTCGCCCGACGGTGACCGACTCAACTCGGAGAGAATCGTTCATCCAACCGGCTACCACCACTACAGCCGCGATCAATATTAGCGTCCCGGTCGTCGACGTGCGAGAGGCTGATGTGATCGTCCGCGCCAAGGAGGGTCAGGTAGTTGTGATTGGCGGGCTGATGCAGGAAAGAAGGAGCGACCAAGAAAGCAAAGTGCCCCTTCTCGGAGATTTGCCGGGTATCGGTCGCCTCTTCCGCTCCACAGACCAGACCCGGAGGAAGACCGAACTTGTAGTTTTACTGAGTCCGACCGTGATGGTGGGTAAAAAAATCGACCAGATTACCTCCAAGGAGCTGGAGAGGGTGAACAAACTAAAAGGGGCCTCTCCCTGGTGACAACTCACACTATCGAGATAACTGATGTACGAAGAGTTTTACGGCCTTAAAGAAAAGCCTTTTAGCCTGACTCCGGATCCCCGCTTCTTTTTTTTGAGCGAGAACCATCGGGAGGCCTTTGAGCATCTCCTCTATGGGATCAAGGAGAAGGAGGGGTTTACTCTCATCACCGGCGAAGTTGGTGCGGGTAAAACGACTCTGTGCCGCGTCCTTTTGGATAAGATAAAGTCGAGCGCGACAGACAGCGCGCTGATCCTGAATCCTATGTTGTCAGATTATGAACTTCTCCAAAGCATTCTGAATGACTTTGGGATACGGAGTAGAGCTATCACCAAGAAAGAATTGTTGGATGATCTCAATCAGTTTCTTCTTCGGCAGCAGGCGCGCAATCGAAGTTCCATTTTGATCATTGACGAAGCGCAGAACTTACCTCCTTTTATGTTGGAGGAGATCCGTATCCTTTCGAATCTCGAAACCGAGAAGGAGAAGCTCTTGCAGATCATCTTGATGGGTCAGATCGAATTAAAGGAAAAACTCTCTCTCCCGGAACTGCGGCAGCTCAATCAGCGGATTTCCATCCGGTACCACCTGCAGAATCTCAGGAAGGAGGAAGTGCCCCACTATATCCAGCATCGTCTGACGATGGCCGGTTCAACGGGAGATATTCAATTTAGCTCGGGGGCGCTGCAGGAGATATACAACTATTCCCGAGGAATCCCGCGCCTCACAAATCTTGCCGCCGATCGCGCCCTGCTGGCAGGTTACGCGGAGCAGACTCGCGAGATTAGCCGCCGCGCCGTCGTTAAAGGCCTCAAAAGCCTGGAGGGGGAGGGTGGTTATCTCTCTCGCAGATTTTTAAGACGGAGGCTGACGAAAGGACTAGCAGTGCTGTTGATTTTTCTCTTAGGTCTCATGGCTACGGCGCTTTTTTTTGATTCGGATCGAGCTCTGTTGAAAAGGGTTTGGGGTCTCTATCCTTCGGATTCTTCTTTGTCCGTAGCCGCTGACGTTAAGGCCCAGGCAACCGCGGCCCGGGACAATTCCTTCTATACGCTGGAGGTAGCGTCTCATAAAGACAAGGACGAGGTCGTCGAGACCGCCCGAAGAATCAAGGGTGCCGGGTTTCCGATTTTTATCGCCAAGCCAGAGGAATCGAATGGGCGAACTGTCCGTCGTTTCTACTTGGGAAAGTTTACCGATAAGACAGAAGCCGAAGAACTGGAGAAAGCCTTTAGGCGAGTCGATCGTCTTAGTGAGATCCGTGTCGTGTTGGCTTCGTCCGATGCTTCGTTGTCCACGCCATGAGTTTAATCGCAGACGCACTTAAGAAAGCGCAATCCGCCAAGTTTGGCAGGCGCTACCAAAGCTCCGAACCCTCGGCGGTATTACCCGTGGCGAGGGAAAGCAGACGGACATCCTCTATCTGGGACCGGATTCCAGTTTCGCCGACACTCCTGATTGGACTCGGTTCCGGACTTTTTTTCTTTGTCTTGCTTTTTGGCTATTTTTTTTATGGAAAGTCTGCCAGTGTTCAGTCGCGATCCGCTCTCTCCTCGGCGAGAACCTCAAAGGCATTGACTCTCTCACCGCCTCCCAGCGTTCCTTCTCTTGAGCCTCTCTCTCCGGAGAAGGAAACTGCTGTTCTCCTGGGATCTCGGCGGTCCGCGGAATCCCAGCGGGTCCTTCCCGGGTCGAGTCCATCATCCAGCGAGGAATCGAGGTTAACCAAGGCCAAAGAGGGAGAGGCGCGCGATGAGCGCAAGACGAAGTCTCTAAGCCCCCCAAGGAGTAAAGCTGAGGGATCGCAGCTGTCTGTGACCTCCGATCTTTCCGAAGAGGCGGGTCGTCACTTTAATTTGGCGTTGTTTTATCAAGAGCGGAAAGAATTTCTGCAGGCCAAGGCGGAGTACGAAAGGACCATTGGATTGTGGCCTCTCTACGCTGAGGCTCATAACAACCTTGGCGTGGTTTACAAAGAGCTCGGGATCTACGATGAAGCGATCACCGAGTTGAAGAAGGCTTTGGCTCTGAATCCCAGCTATACGAAGGCCTACCATAATCTCGGCGTGATCTATCAAATCAAAGGAGATTGGAAGCAGGCTACCAAGAGTTATGAAATGGTACTCTCCTTGGACCGTAATCATCTAGGGGCCTACAATAATCTTGGGCTAATCTACCGGTCTCAGCACCAACCCCATGATGCGCGCGCGATTCTGGAGAAGGCCTTGACTGTGGACCCAAGCTTTCCACAGACCCACTACAATCTGGCATTAGTCTTGGAGGAAACAGGAGACGCCGAGCAGGCTCGCCTTCATTATCAAAAGTTCGTCGACCTGTCTCGCGAGGCAAACAGTCCACTCGTCGAGAGGGTTCGAGCTCATCTTCAGGAGCTGGCCGTAAAAAATTAGGCCGATGCTGAAAGTGATCGTCTATACCAAGGACTACTGTTCCTTTTGTAAACGCGCCAAGGCTCTGCTCCATTCCAAGAACGTGGAATTCGAGGAAATCGATGTCACACACGATGAGCGCCTTGAGCGCGAGGTACGACGCCTATCTGGCCGCAGAACTGTCCCTCAAATTTTCCTTGACGGACAATGGTTGGGAGGCTTTGAAGAGCTTAGAGAGCTTGATGCGGAGGGAGAGCTGGACCGGCTTTTGCGGAGGTGAAGCCTAGCCTTTAGGAAGGTTTCCCGGTTTTTTTTTCTTTCTTTTGCTGTTAAGAAAGTAGGCGATCAGAAGACCCGCAAGCACAAGGGCGAAGCCCACCTCTCCTAATTTGATCCCCTTGGCGATCGCCTCGAGACTCTCACCAAAGAGGTAGCCTGCCCAGCCAAGGACGATCGCCCAAGTCAGGGAGCCAATCAGGTTGAACAAAAAGAAACGTGCGAGTCCCATTCCCAGGTACCCTGCGGTCATTGCGCCGGCAAAACGCAGTCCGTAAAAAAACCGGACAAAGAAAACCGATTTTCCGCCGTGGCGCCGCACAAACTCTTCTCCCTTGAAGAGACGGTGCTCTCCGACGAAGTTCAGGAGCCGATCCGCCCACGGGTGTCTGGATCCGACTCGTTGGCTTCTCCCGAGCCAGAAAAAAAAATTATCCCCGGTGATCGCGGCGAGCGTAGCAATCAGCACCAGAGCCGAAAAGCTCAAGTATCTTTCGGAGACGAGGAATCCGCCAGCGATGAGAACCACTTCGTTTTCGATGAAGGTCCCGAGGAAAATCACCAGGGTATGGTATTGGATGAAATATTGCAGAAGAGTCTCCATGATAGACAAGATGGAAAGGCTCTTAACACATTTTTTGCTCTGCGTCGAAGGCTTTAAATTCTATTGGCGCAGAGGAATATCGCGGACAAGTCGGCCGGAAGGAAAAGAGCGAGCAGTGGAGGCGGCGAGCGGATTCGAACCGCTGCATCGAGGTTTTGCAGACCTCTCCCTTAACCACTTGGGTACGCCGCCCTTCTTTGACGTGTAACACACATTTTCCCGCCGTTTCAAGCTGAGTTCAAATGATTGACAACCCCAGAGGAAACAAGTAATTAGTGACCAGATACGAGGAGGGGAAAAAAATTTTTTATGGCGACGATGATCACCAGCGACTGCATCAACTGCGGGGCATGCGAACCGGAGTGCCCCAACAACGCGATCAGTCAGGGCGAAGAGATCTACGTCATTGATCCTCTTCTATGCACAGAGTGCGTAGGATTTCACGACTACGAGGCCTGCGCCGCGGTCTGTCCCGTAGACTGCTGCGTGACCGACCCTAATAACATAGAGAACGAGGAGATTTTAATTGCCCGGGCGAAGGACCTTCACACGGATATCCAGTTTGGCGAAGGTTTTGAGTCGCGGTTCCGAAAGAAAGAGGCGGAAAAACCAGAGCAGGCGGAGCGACTTTCACCTCCTGAACCCACCGACAGAAAAACTGCTTCCTCTCCCGTGTTGTCCGTGAGCGATCAGAAGGCAAAACCTGTTTTTCCTCAAGCCGCAGCAGCTAAACCGGCGAGCAAACAACCTCCTTCCAAACCCCAGGTTCCAGAGCCGAAGATCGTCAGGCCGCAGAAGCATTTTCCGGGAGAAGTTTCGACGAGCTTTCAAGAGGCACTGCTTCAATTTGAGCGGCAGAGTCCTCTGACCCGAACACTTCCACGAATTCTTGTTTTTCTGGCACAGCCTTTTCTTGGCGCCCTGCCGCCCCAAGAAAAAAAAGATTTAGAAAGAGCCGTACAGAACCCGATCTGCTTTAGTACAGCGGGGGCTACAGGCCTGAACGTTTTAGTCAACATGGTTTTTTATCCACTAATCTTCATGATCGTGGCCGCCGGCGCTAAGGGGTTCGATTTCCTCTTTAGTCAAGGCGTCAATGTCTACATCCTCCTGGGTTTTCTTCTAGGTTTTCTCGAAGGCGTCTACCGTCTGAGAGAGGGAATCTTTCATACAAAACCAGTAAATGAGATGACATTCCCATGTGCTCTCTATGGTATTCCTTTGTCCTATGCCGTGAGGCCTTTCCTTAGCCGGCAAACGGGGCTCATCGGAAGCACTCCTGTCCCGGTGGATGGGTTTTATGAAAGGGGATTTATCGAGAAATTAGAGCGAGAGAGACGTTACGGGAATGTTTACACGATTGAGGACTGGGGGGATGCCTATTTTCTTCGGGTCGAGTTTCCTAGGAAAGTTCCAGACATCGGGCTTCCGATTAAGGCTGAGCTGCCTAAAGAGATGCCTGACTATGATTACGATCTTCTACTGAGGGACGGCCATTTTATTGTTCGGGGAAGATGTGTGGACGAGAAGGTGAGAAAAATCACCTCAAGTGTCGGAGCATTTCCCCCAGAATTTGTCACAGTCATTCCCTTAAAGGACAAAGTTGAAGGATTTTCTCATCGCTTTGAGAATAAACTCCTGGAGGTGCTTCTCCTGAAAGAGTCCAAACGCAGAGGTGGGGAAAGTGGCCATCTCTAAGAGTAAAGTTGGAGGAGAACTCCCACCGGCAGAGAGGCAGCGAGGTCGAGAGCCTGCGGGCTCCTTTGGTTCTACGATCGATCATCTTCACTTTAAGCAGATGAGTCCGTCGGATCTCGAGGAGATCATGAGAATTGAAAGGGCCTCGTTTGCCTATCCTTGGAGCGCTCGATTTTTCCTGCAAGAACTGGGTGTTCCCTGCTCTCGCTCTCTGCTTGCCGTTACAAGCGGGAAAACCGTCGGCTATATCATTTATTGGTTTCTGGCGAGCGAGATCGATATCCACAACCTGGCGGTAGATCCGGTCTATCGCCGGCAGGGAATCGGGCGCTCGTTGCTGCATGCGGTCATCGATGAGGCGAGAGGCCGCGGGTTGAGCCGGGTCACACTGGAAGTGAGAAAATCAAACCAGACGGCGCGGCGGCTCTATGAGTCTGTGGGCTTTGCGGTCCAGGGCGTGCGCAGGGGCTACTATTCAGATGACGGTGAGGATGCGTTGGCTATGGTCCTGGAATTCAAGGAAAAGAGCTCTGCTGCTTGAGCATGTCGTCAGATACCTAAAGTTTCACTTTCGATTGTAATGCCAAGTTCTTATTAAACCAGTTAGTTTATTTTGAGGCACTTACTCTTGACGAAGGAGCTATAAATGTTGTATGGTAAAAATTGTTAATGGCGGTCTGAAGTGTTTGGCCGCTAATTTTTTTGTAGCTCCTCAACAGGGCACGACGGATCTTAGGCGTGGTGATTCCCCACATACAATGGTCGAGGATATCCTTCCAATTTTTTCCGCCTTTGTTTTCGGAGCTAGTTTCCTCTCTGTTCGTTTTTCTTAAACACATCATTCGTAACTCCGCGCTTAGGTCCTTGGGAGCCGATTCCTTCTTAGGAGGTGTCTATGTTCAAAATCGGTGAGAAAGTGGTCTATCCTGCCCACGGCGTGGGCGAAATCGAAGCTATTCGTAGCCAGGTAATCTCTGGGACGGAAAAGAGATTTTACATGCTGCGCATCCTGGATAGCGATATGAAGATCATGATCCCAGTGGACAATGTAGAAACCGTCGGGTTAAGGAGAGTGATCGACAGAAACATGGTGTCTCAAGTGTACAAGATTTTACGTCAAAAAAAGATCGAGACCGATCAGCAAACCTGGAACCGCCGCTATCGAGAATATACGGAGAAAATCAAGACCGGTTCCATTCTCGAAATTGCCAAGGTCCTCCGCGACCTGTTTGTTCTTAAGGGAGACAAAGAACTCTCGTTTGGGGAGCGAAAGATGCTAGACACCGCGCGCAATCTCTTGGTTAAGGAACTGTCGATTGCCCGGTCCCATTCCGAAGAAAAGATTATGGAGGAACTGCGCCATATCTTTACTCACTAGATTCTATACCGTTTAGGTCATTAGGATGGGGGCCGAGGGTTAATCTCTCGGCCTTTGTTTTTTTGGCATGCCGATGCGTGTGAATGCAGTCATTGTCGCCGCCGGGGAGGGCAGAAGGATCGGCGGAGAGATCCCGAAACCCTTCTTACCCATCGGCGGCCGTCCTATGATTCTCCACACGCTAAATCGTTTTGCTGAATCTCAAACAGTGCGCAAGGTGATTCTCGTGACCGCGGCGAGGCAGATATCCAGGTGCCATGAATTGATTCAGTCCGATCCGACGCTCCACCGGCTTGAAGCTGTCATACAGGCCGGCGGCTTTAGGAGGCAGGACTCCGTGGGCCAGGGATTAGAACGCTTGGATCGGGATTGTGATGTTGTGGTTATTCACGACGGCGCACGCCCTTTTGTCTCACCTCATCTCATTGACCGCTGTGTGGAGGTTGCGTTCCGCGAAGGAGCGGTCGTCGTCGGGATTCCCGTACGAAGCACGATCAAGGTAGTCTCAGTAGAGCGGCAGGTTCAAGAGACGCCTCCCCGCGGCTGTTTATGGGAGATTCAGACGCCCCAAGTTTTCCGAACCGAAATCATCCGCGAGGCGTGTCGGCGAGCGGCCGAGGAGGGAATCGAGGCTACCGACGATGCGATGCTTGTGGAGCGTTTGGGCAAGAAAGTAAGCGTCGTCGAAGGGGCCGCAGCCAACATCAAAATAACTCTTCCCGAGGATCTTCTCTGGGCTGAGGCTTTGCTGCGCGAGGGGCGGGTTCTTTAATATAAAGGCGGCTGCAGGTTCTAACTGTTCTGGGTTGCTTTGCCGGCCAACGCTTCATTCATGCTTCCTGTCCGATAACCCTGAAGGTCTAGGCTCACAAAAGTAAAACCGATCTCCTTGAATCTTTGGACGATAGCCTCTCTTGTCGTAGCGTCGAAGAATCGGCCGATTTCCTCCTGGGCCAATTCAATGCGCACCAAATCACCATGATATCGGACGCGGAACTCTCTAAACCGGAGTTCCTGTAAAAAACGCTCACACGCAGCTATCTTTTCTAGCCTCTCAACGTTGATTTCGACACCGTAGGGAAAGCGGGAGGAGAGGCAGGCGATCGCTGGCTTGTCCCACGAGGGAAGGTCAAGCTCGCGGCTATACTTGCGGATCTCTTCTTTCGTCATTCGAGCCTCGACCAGTGGATGACGGATGCGCCATTCTTTTGCGGCCTTAAGCCCTGGTCGATGGTCTTTGAGATCGTCCAAGTTTGTTCCGTCGACGGCTGTGCTTATTCCAAGTCGATCAGCCTGGTCGCGGCAGATCCGATAGAGTTCATCCTTGCAAAAATAGCAGCGGTTCGCAGGATTCTGGGAGAATGAAGGATTATCCAACTCACGAGAAGAGATGACCATGTGCTGGCATCCGATGAGTTTGGCTAGTTTTTCCGCCGCCTCCAACTCTCCGGGTGGAGCGGTAGGAGATGAGGTGGTCAAGGCGATCGCCCGTCCCTTCAAGACCATGTGCGCGACTTTGAGGAGAAACGTAGAGTCCACTCCGCCGGAAAAGGCCACCATGACTCCTCCCGTCCCTCTTAATATTTTCTTTAATTCTTCGAACTTTGTATCCATTAGCGGTTGCTGAAGACTTCGGTACTGAGATAATGCTCGCCTTTGTCCGGAAATATGGTAACGACAATGTGGTCCTTGCCCAAGCTCTTTGCGACCTTCAGAGCGGCGCAGCATGCAGCTCCGGAGGAGATTCCGACCAGGATGCCTTCTTCCAGGGCTAGTTTCCTGGTATAAAGCGCTGCGTCTTCATCGGAGACCGGGACCAACTCGTCATAAATCTGGGTGTTAAGGACCGCCGGAATAAAGCCAGCTCCGATCCCCTGAATCTTATGATATCCGGGTTCGCCGCCTGAGAGAACTGGCGAGGCGGCCGGTTCTACCGCGTAGATCCTGACGCCTTTCATTTTATCCTTTAGGACCTCTCCCACGCCCGTGATGGTCCCGCCTGTGCCCACCCCAGCGACGAAGGCATCGATCCGTTTAAACTGCCTCAGCAATTCCACGGCTGTTGTACGCCGATGGATTTCCGGATTCGCGGGATTGTTGAACTGCTGTGGCATGAAGTAATCAGAGTGCTCCAAAAGAAGCTCTTCGGCCTTGCGGATCGCACCGCCCATCCCTTTTGTGTCCGGAGTCAGGATGAGCCGGGCGCCGTATGCGCTTAGGAGACTCCGCCGCTCTTCGCTCATGGTATCCGGCATCGTCAAGATTAACCGATAACCCTTTACCGCGGCCACTAAGGCAAGACCAATGCCAGTGTTTCCGCTCGTTGGCTCCACAATCGTAGCCCCAGGCTTGAGTTTATTGTCGCGTTCCGCCGCCTCAATCATGCTCATGCAGATACGGTCTTTGACCGATCCGCCAGGATTGAAAGACTCCAGTTTTCCCCAGACTTCGGCATCATTCTTCCCGGGCAAGTTTCTCAATTTGACGACGGGCGTGGAACCAATGAGGTCGAGGACGGATCGGGCGCCGTTTAAGTTGACCACTGTTTGTATTCTTCTTCCGGGCTCACGAGCGGATTCGAACTGAAGATAACGCTATGCTATATTTTCAACGTCGCGAAGTCAATTGGAAGAATTGTCCGCATCGTCTGTTATGGAGGAAAAAGTTCTCATTATCTTCCCCGGAGCACTGGGAGATTTTATTTGCTTTTTTCCCGCGCTTTGGAGATTAGCGAGCGGCCGCGAAGTCGACCTTCTCGCTCGAACGGAATATGCCGACCTTCTGCCTCAAACCGTCAGGGTACGCTCGCTAGAGTGTTATTTCATCTCCCGTCTCTTTGCTCCCGGGGCTGAGCAGGATGAAGAGCTCAAGGCCTTTTTCGGATCCTACGGAGCCATTTGGTCGTGGATGGGAAAGAGTGAGCCCGACTTTGTTAGACATCTTTCGGCCCTGTCCAGGGGGGAGTTGCGAATTTTTCCATTTCGACCCGCGGACCCGGGATTGCACATTGCTGATTACTATCTTTCTTGTCTGAAAGAGAATCAGCCAGAAGAGTCTGTTTCGGCGATTCCATTAAGATCGGAGGGCATCGCCTGGAGCGATGGTTTTTGGCGACGGAACAAGCTCGAGGAGAAAAAAATCCTTGCCTTGGCCCCAGGAAGCGGCTCACTGGAAAAGAATTGGCCGCCTGAATTCTACAAAGTCGTGGCCGAGTGGTGGGAGAGAGAGTTAGGGGGTAGGGCCGTCGTTGTTCTTGGTCCTGTGGAAGAAGAAAAGACAAACTCAATGGATTTTTGGGGTCCCATGCTCGTAGCGCAGCGGCTCACTCTGGGCCAGTTAACTGCCTTGCTAAGCCGGTGCGATGTCTATCTAGGTAATGATAGCGGTGTTACCCATCTGGCGGCGATGGTTGGGGTCGAGACGGTAGCACTCTTCGGTCCGACTGCCGTCGCACAATGGGCGCCGCGAGGCAGGAGAGCCACGATGGTGACTCAGAAGGTAGAGTGCGCGCCTTGCGTTCTGGCGGCGATGAAACATTGTCCACACAGAAAATGTTTGGCCTCGCTTTATCCGGCTAGCGTGATTCGAGTACTACGAGAGGTTGCGTCGGATCTTGCCGAGACTAACCTAGGAGAGCAGGCTTCTTGACAAGGGGGGGTGCAGAGATTAAAGTTCAAAAGTAGAAAAATCGCAAGTTTAGCGCAACGGATTTGCCTCTGGCAGGGAGGAATGCAGATGTCGAACTCTGTTAAAACTGTGCTGCTTTTGGGTTTGATGACCGGGATGATCCTGGGTATCGGGCAACTCTTTGGCGGTCCACAAGGCTTGGTGATTGCTTTTGTCTTTGCGTTGCTGCTTAACTTTGGGAGCTACTGGTTCTCCGACAAGATTGTGCTGGCCATGTATCAGGCGCGGGAGGTCGGCCTCGACGAAGCTCCCGAGCTTTACCGCATTGTTCAAAATCTTACCTTGCGCGCTCAGCTTCCTATGCCGCGGCTCTATATTATCCCTTCCGAGTCTCCCAACGCCTTCGCAACCGGACGGGACCCCGAGCACGCGATCGTTGCGGTCACTGAAGGGATACTTCGGATCATGAAGCGAGATGAGCTTGAAGGGGTTATCGCCCATGAACTCTCGCATGTAAAGAATCGGGATATTCTGGTGAGCAGCATTGCTGCTACCCTCGCGGGTGTAATCATGATGCTTGCCAATATGGCGAGATGGGCGGCCATTTTTGGCGCGGGGCGAAGCGAGCGGGACAATGAAGGTGCGGGAGGAATTTTGGGATTAATTGCCATGTCCGTCTTAGCTCCCATAGCGGCGGTTGTCATTCAAATGGCGATCTCCCGCTCCCGGGAGTATCTCGCCGACGCCACAGGTGCGAAGGTTTCCGGGAATCCGCTGGGTTTGGCTTCCGCATTGGAGAAACTTGAGCGATCCACCCAGGTTGTCCCGCTTGAGGCGCGTCCGGAAAGCGCCCATCTGTTTATTGTAAATCCGCTGTCAGGTAGCGCTCTGCTAAACCTTTTCAGCACGCATCCTCCGATTGAGGAGAGGATTGCGCGCCTTCGCGCTATGGCCGTTTAAACCCGGGATGGTTTTGACTACACCAGGGAGTGCGTCGGGAGCTTTCGCGACGGCATTTCCAGGGATTTTTCTCTCTAACGACTAAAGCAGGAGGTTCTATGGCTGCAGAGGGAGAAAAGGGCGAGAGTGGGGGAAAGGGCTTCAAGGTGGAGGATCGAAGGCGGTTTTCACCAGAAACCGGAGAGCCTCGCCCGTCTGTCGAGAAAACGGATACACCAGTTGATCAGGGGAACGATGATGTGTCCAGAGTGGAATCTCCCGAAAAGAAGGAGGAACCCCACGGCCAGGACATACCGGAGATCAGTTTTTCCACTTTCATCATCAGTCTCAGCACCCAGGCCCTGATGCATTTGGGGGAAGTGCCTAACCCGCTGAGTGGGAAAGTGGAGAGCGATATCTCGGTGGCCAAGCAGATGATCGATATTATTGGACTGTTAAGAGAGAAGACTAGAGGCAATCTGGATCAGGGAGAAGATAAACTGGTGGAAGATGTTCTGTTCGATTTGCGGATGCGTTATGTGGAGGCT
>Ga0066710_100002481_pt1 | contig 14929 bp, 10 predicted proteins | sample GraSoiAngelo_159_FD_79666 | JGI IMG/M metagenome (GOLD analysis project Ga0066710, IMG submission 79666) | Grasslands soil microbial communities from the Angelo Coastal Reserve, California, USA - 14_1009_16_40cm | ecosystem: Environmental > Terrestrial > Soil > Grasslands | place: USA...
ATCCCTTGGCGAGCAGCACCGCGAGAAATGGCGGGAACATCGACAGAAGGTGCGCCGTAATGCTGGCAAAAGCGTAGTGGGCGTAAAAGTAGATGACGATGGCAAACGTAAACAGCCCCACCCATCCGTAGCCGCTGAACGTGTTGGCGACGCCCTGGGCGAACGCCTTGGTGACGCCGGCGTCGCTCAACGCCTGGGTCAGCCGGATCATACCTCCGTACCAAACGAAGAGGTCCCATGCGGCGCGGTCGCCCGCGACGTCCTGCCAGCTCAAGACGCCGGTGAGCATCAGCGCCAGGCCGCCGAACAGCGCCGTGATGGTGACGTCGATGTCCGACCACGACGACGTCGCCCAAAGACCGCACACGGAGAGGAACACGATCATCAAGATTTTCTCGCCGCCTGTGATTGGGCCCATCTCCGCCAGCGCGCGCGCTGCGAATGCCGCGGCTTCGGGAGTTCGCTCGACGCTCGGCCGGTTCAGGCGCAGCACGACCCACGGGACGACGATCAGGGAGCAAAGTCCCGGTACGATGCTGGCCGTCAGCCAGCTCAGCCAGGTCACATGGTAGCCGAAACCCGCGGCGAGTCTCGCCGCCATCGGATTGCTTGCTTGCCCGGTGTAGAACATCGCGGAGGTGACGCAGATGCTCTGGTACACCGCGGTCAACAGGAATGACCCGAGCACGGTGGCCGTGGTGCCGGGCTTTGAGCCGTACAGTTCGGCAATGGACCGCGCGATCGGAAGGATAACGCCGCCTGAGCGAGCGCCGTTCGACGGAATCACTCCGGCCAGAAGCAGATCCGATAATGCCAACGAATAGCTGACGCCTATTGAGCTCTTGCCGAACAGCCGCACGAAGAACAGCGCGATGCGGCGACCCAGGCCGGTGTTGATGAGCGCGCGGGAAATGAAGAATGCGGCCATTACCAGCCACACGGCTTTATCGGCGTAACCGCCGAGCGCCTGCTCCACGCTGAGCCCGCCTATCACGGCGCTGAGCGTAACGGCCAACAATACCAGGGCGCCTCCAGGGATGGGCTGAATAATCAAGCCGACAATTGTGGCCGCGAAAACTCCGGTGAGCCGCCACCCCGCGGGGCTGACCGTGGCGGGCTTCGGCACTCCGTAGAAAACGGCGAAGTAAACGGCGGCGAGCAACGCCATTCCTCCGGCCGTGCGCCTCCAACGGTAAGGGTGTTCGGCGGCCATGGGCAAAGGATACGCTATTTGCCCGGTTTCTCGATCTTCGGCAATCTTATGGAGGGCTATGTCTCGCCCGATGCTTCGGCTTCGTCGGCCGCGGCTGGTCCTGCGGCCAGCGCGGCAGCGATCAGACGCTTCGCATGAGTTGCCTGGTCCCTGGCCACGCGAACTTCTTCCGGCAGGTTCGGCCAACGGGAATCGCCCACCACGACCGCATAGATACCGTTCGATTCGAGTATGGACTTGACTGACATCGTTTCGATCTCGCCGGATCCGGCCGAGCGGAACACGGTGACGAGGTCGAGATCATGCGATTCGTCGATTTGGGTCAGTTCATCGTCTACGGGATTGGCGGAGATCAGGGCCTCGGCGCGCACGCTGTCCTCCTGCGCAACCCGTACTTCCCACACGCCGGCCGGGACGCCCGGCGCGCGATCGTCGAAGATTTTCGCGGCTATACCTTCGCCCGTCAGCAACTCCTCGACGGCCATCGCGTCTTCCTGCGCCGAGGAATCCGCGGAGCGGAATACGGTTACCCAAGACTCCATACTTTCGAGCATAGCGCGGCGATAGAATGAGGGCATGGCGCAAGACAACACCGGCAAATTCGTCTGGTTTATTGCGGGTGCCGCGATTGGCGCGGCAATCGCGATTCTGTACGCACCGCAATCGGGCAGTGAGACTCGCCGCTTGATCAAACAGAAGACTCGCGAGGGTCGCGAGGCACTGGCGGAAGGTGGTCGCGATCTGGTCGAAAAGGGCCGCGACCTCTATGAGAAAGGACGGCGCGTGGCCGAAGACGCCGCCGAGATGTTCGAACGGGGGCGCCGTCTGGTAGAGCGCTGAGTCTTGCGCAAAAACACGGCCCCGGATGCAAATTATCGCTGTCATCGTCTCGCCCCGCTCATTACACTCACGCTAAAGCCGTGACATTTCGGTCCGCAGCGCGACGCGGGCGAATGTGTGTGCTCGCAGAGGTCTTCTGGAGTACACTTTGAGTTGCGCAAAACAGCCACAGGAGTCAACTCACGCTCATGACGTCACGATTGGTCCGTTTCCGTGCGTTCGTACTGCTCCTCGCGACGGCCGTGTTGGGCTGCTCGTTAAATGCCCAGAGCGCGCCGAGGATCACTACTCCCAAAGAAGCACTAGGGTTCAATATCGGCGACGACTATCAGATGGCGAGCTATTCACAGCTCGAAACCTATTGGAAGAAGCTGGCCTCTGAGTCCGATCGGATGAAGCTCGAAGATATCGGACCAACGGCCGAGGGACGGCGCCAGTACATGGCCATCATAAGCTCGCGCGAAAACCTCAAGAAGCTCGATCTCTATAAGGAGATCTCGCGCCGGCTCGCGCTCGCGGCGGGGATTACCGAGGAGCAGGCTCGTGCGCTCTCGCGCGAGGGGAAAGCCGTAGTGTGGATCGACGGCGGCTTGCACGCGAGCGAAACAGTCGGCTCGCAGCAACTCATGGAGATGGTTTACCAGATGGTGAGCCGTAACGATCCTGAAACGATGCGTCTCCTCGATGACGTGATCGGGCTTTACGTGCTCGCAAACCCGGACGGCCAGGAACTCGTGGCGAACTGGTACATGCGCGAGAAGGACCCGCTCAAGCGCTCGCTTGCCGGTTTGCCGCGGCTCTACCACAAGTACATCGGGCACGACGACAATCGCGACTTCTACATGTCCAACATGCCGGAGACCACGAACATGAACCGACAGCTTTTCCTGGAGTGGTTTCCTCAGATCGTGTACAACCATCATCAGTCCGGACCAGCCGGAGCGGTAATTTTCATGCCGCCATTCCGCGACCCGTTCAACTACAATTTCGATCCATTGGTGCCGCTGGGAATCGAACTGGTCGGCACGGCCATGCACAGCCGCCTGGTGGCAGAGGGCAAAGGCGGATCGGCCATGCGCACCGGCGCGAACTATTCGACGTGGTGGAACGGAGGCTTGCGCACGGTCACGTATTTCCACAATATGATCGGCATCCTCACGGAGATTATCGGCAACCCGACGCCGATGGACCTTCCACTGGTTGCCGAAAAACAACTGCCCACCGGCGACTGGCCTATGCCGATCGCGCCGCAGAAGTGGCACTACCGCCAGTCGATAGACTACGAGATGACCAACAACCGCGCCATCCTCGATCTGGCGTCGCGCTATCGCGAAACATTCCTGTACAACATCTACCGCATGGGACTGAACTCGATTGAAAAGGGCAGCCGGGATAACTGGACCATCACGCCGAAGCGGATCGCCGTCCTCGAGGCTACTGCAGCGAAGGAGGCGAGCCAGATTTCGGGGCAGGGCAGGCGTGCGGGCGGCGGTATAGCAGCGCAATTCGCTTCAGGCGGCGACACGCCCGCCGGTTTGACTCCGGGGGGCCTGGGAGCGCGCACGCTTCCCGCCGATCTGTACAATTCCGTTTTGCACGATACGAAGACGCGCGATCCGCGCGGCTACATCCTTCCGGCGGATCAGCCGGATTTCCCGACTGCGACGGAATTCGTCAACGCGCTGCTCAAGAACGGCGTCACGGTCCTGAAGGCGACGTCGCCGTTCCAAGTGGCGGGCAAGAACTACGCGGCGGGATCATACGTTGTAAAGGCGGCACAGGCGTTTCGTCCTCACGTCATAGACATGTTCGAGCCGCAGGATCACCCGAACGATTTCCAATATCCCGGCGGGCCTCCGAAGCCGCCCTATGACATTACTGGTTGGACGCTGGCGTACCAGATGGGTGTGCAATTCGACCGCGTTCTCGACGGCTTCGACGGTCCGTTCACGAGAGTCACCGACCTGCTTCCGCCTCCGCCGGGTTCCATCATAGGGCCGGCCGCGAACCCCGCCGGTTACTTGATCAGCCATCGCATCAATAACTCGTTCAAACTGGTGAACCGGCTGCTGAAGGCCAATTGCAGCGTGTATTGGGTGAAACGCGCCATGGAGGCCGATGGGCAGGATCTTGGGGCCGGCGCCATCTGGGTCCCGGCATCCTCGGCAGTACGGCCAGTACTACAGCATGGCGCTAAGGATTTCGGCGTGCCGGTCCACGCCGTAGCCAAGGCGCCTTCGGGCGAAGCGCTCAGGCTCAAGCCAATCCGCATCGGCCTGTACGATCAGTATGGCGGCCTGATGCCCGCCGGTTGGACGCGATGGCTGTTCGAACAGTACGAGTTTCCATTCGAGATGGTTTATCCGCAAACGCTAGATGCCGGAGACTTGAAGAGCAAGTTCGACGTCCTGGTGTTCACCGACGGAGCCCTGCGTCGCGGGACGGGCGGGCGCGGCGGCGGGCAGTTCGGCCAGCAAGTCCCTCAAAATGTCCCCGAGGAATATCGCGGCCTGCTTGGAAGAATCAGCGAAGACAAGACCATTCCGCAGATCAGGAAGTTCATCGAGTCCGGAGGGACCGTCGTGACTGTCGGAAGCTCGACCGGCATGGCTGAACTGCTGGGCCTGCCGCTGAAGAACTATCTCGTAGAGAAAGGCCCGGACGGCAAGGATCGCCCGCTACCGCGCGAGAAATTCTACATTCCCGGCTCGCTTCTGAGGGCGAACATCGACAACACCAACCCGCTCGCGTACGGCATGCCGGATCACCTCGATGTCTTTTTCGACAACAGCCCCGTGTTCCGGCTGGAACCGAATGCGGAGCTGAAGCACACTTCGGCAGTGGCATGGTTTTCTGGTCCGGAGGTGTTGGATAGCGGTTGGGCCTGGGGCCAGCAGTATCTTGACGGTGGAACCGCGGTCGCGGAGGCGTCCATGGGCGAGGGTAAGGTCATGATCCTCGGTCCGGAAGTTGCTTTTCGCGGCCAGCCCCACGCCACTTTCAAGTTGCTCTTTAACGGACTGTATTACGGCAACGCCACGGAGAGCTCGCTCCAGTAGGACGCGTCATACGCTCTGCGGCTGGTCGCTCATCCATCGCAACTCCTCGTAGTCTTTTGGAGTGTCGATATCGATCGCGGCCTCGGGCACCGAGATTGAGAACACCTGCTCCGCATGCGCGGCGATGACACATTTCGGATCTTCGCCTGGCGGTACCGCCAGCAGGTCCTTGAAAATGGACCGGCTAAACAGGGCCGGGACCCCGACGATATTTTGGTACCCCGCGGCGACGATCGGCACGCCGCTCTGCTGGTACGCGCTCACAAGACGCTCAATCGCGTCCGGCGTGACATGGGGCTGATCGCACATCATGAACAGCACGGCATCCAGATTCGGCGTTCCAGCCAGTGCCGTTTCAAGACCGACGCGCAAAGACGACCCCACTCCTTGGGCCCAGTTCTCGTTCTCGACGATCTCAACGGGTAAGTCCTCCAGGTTGCTCCTGACAGGATCTGCCTCAGCTCCAACCACCACGTGGACCGGCTTGCAAGGGGAAGCCAGCGCGGTCATCGTGGAGCGGCGCACAAGAGTCTGGCCTCTATAAAGAAGCAACTGCTTGGGTGAGCCCATGCGGGTCGAGCCGCCCGCTGCCAGTAGTACCGTCGCGATGTTCATGCGCACCTACTCTTTCGTTGCGCCCCGGAAGGCGTTACGCGCCGGTCTGTGTTGTTAGACTCCGGCTCAGAGGGTTCGTAACAGGATTCGGCCGGAGCTTCTGGAAGCCTGAAAATGCAGGGCGAAAACGTCTCTATTGGTCACCCTGCCACTACGCGAACGGTTTCGAATAGTACTTCCGCGCCGCGCGCGCAGTCTTCCCAACGCGTGAATTCCCTGGGAGAGTGGCTGATGCCGCCCACGCTCGGCACAAAGATCATCGCCATGGGGCCCAGATGAGCCATGCTTTGCGCATCGTGGCCCGCGCCGCTGGGTAAACGTCGCGACTTCAGGTTGAGGCGCGCCGACACCTCTTCAATGGCCGCTTGCAGGCGTGGGGCGGCGGCAGCGCTTTCGTGATGCGCTTCGCGGCGAAGCTCGATCGCGGTGCGGGTTTCAGTGGCGATGGCCCGGGCGCGCTCCTCGATGGCCGCGCCCAGTTTAGCGATCTTTGAGCTTGAAAGATCGCGCAGCTCGATGCTCAGTCGCGCCGCGCCGGGGACCACATTGGGCGCATTCGGGCTCACTTCAATGTGGCCAACCGTGCCTACTTGCCGGCCCGGTTCGCCGCGGACGATCTGGTTCACGGCGACCGTCAGGTACGCCGCCGCGAGCATGGCATCCTGGCGATCGGGCATCGGCGTCGTACCGGCGTGATTGGCGAAACCCCGTATGTCGGCAGTGTAACGGTCGATGGCCACAATTCCCTCGACCACGCCAACCGGAATCCCCTCGCGGTCGAGCGTCCCGCCTTGCTCAATGTGGAGCTCGAGGTACGCGTGGAAAGAGCCCGCCGGGCGCCGCGCGGTCTCGATACGATCGGGATTGCCGCTCACCTTCCGCACCGCGTCACGTTTCACTACCCCGTTCCAGACGTGGTCCAGTTCGCCATCGGTCAGCAACCCGGCGGCCGCCCGGCTGCCGTACAGACCATTGTTGAAAGCCACGCCCTCTTCGTTGCACCACACCGCGACTTCAAGCGGCCGGCGCGTTTGCACGCGGGTTTCATTCAGGCGCTCGATGACTTCTATCGCGGAAAGCACGCCCAGGTCGCCGTCGAAGTTTCCGCCGCTCGGCACCGAATCGATGTGGGACCCGAAGAGCACCGGCTCGAGCTTTGGGTCCGTCCCCGCGCGGTTGCCGAAAATGTTGCCTGCCGCGTCAATGCGCGGATTGAGCCCGGCGTCGCGCATCCAGCTCATTACGAGCGCGCGGCCGGCCACGTCGGCGTCAGAATACGCGACTCGGCTCACGCCATCGGTAAAAGTGCCGCCGGAAGGGCGTCCGTGGAGGCTCAACTCTTCGAGGCGCCGGCGCAGCCGGGGCCCGTTCACGCCTTCCCGAGCGGCACGTGCAAAAGGGGCCATTGACAGGGCCGCAAGAAATTGGGTTCGCGTCATGACGTCGATTGTACAGCAGCTACGAAACGTTCGGACGAGCATCGGCGCGATCTTACCGGTCCAAGTTTCGCAACGCTAATTGAGAGAATTAGTACATAACATGTTCAGAGTTCGGTGCATGGTATGGCTAGTACTGGCTGCGATGGCGCGAGCCGTCAGCGCGCAATCCTCGAGTATCTCGGACTTAACCCTCGGAAAACTTCTGGTCGCCAGCCAGAAAGCGAGGGATCCAGCCTTTGCCCAAACGGTTGTTCTGCTAGTCCATTATGACCAGCAGGGCGCGGTGGGCCTGATTCTCAATCGCCCTTTGAATATGGGGCTATCAGGTATCTTCCCGGGACTGAAAGCAGCAAAGGATAGGCGCGACGCGGTCTATGGAGGCGGGCCATTAGCTATAGGGCTTAACGGGCTGATTCGAGCGAAGACGAAGCCAGCGGGCTCGGCGCCAGTCTTCGGGGACGTGCATCTGATCTCGAACAGGAGGGCGCTCGAAAAGACAGTGGAGTCAGGGGTCGGATCCGATGTCTTCCACGTGTTCGTGGGCTACACTGGCTGGTCGCCACAGCAATTGAAAGACGAGGTGCAACGCGGCCTCTGGTACATTTTTGAATCAGACGCCGGTGTCGTGTTTGATCCCGCCTCCGACTCGATGTGGCGCCGCCTGATTCAGAAGAAAACAACGAGTCGCGAATGTCGTAGACATGGTACCGTCATTCTCCGTTCACAAAGTGGAATGTCGATACCAACCAGCACGTTAGCGCGCCAGCAGCATTACCCCAGAAATCCTGACTGATCAGATATATCTGACGCGGCGTTCACACCATCCTCAATTGGCATGTCGTTTGCCTTCGCCAAGAGGCGATGGCAAGATTTAAACCCATCGATCAACAGCGCGGGTGCAGGTTTTTTCGCTGATTTGATAAAACCTAATCTCGTTCGTAATGCCCGCTGCTTTCGCCAGGCTGTGCGAAACGGGGTGTCGAGAAGCAGCAGGCTTGCGAGAACCCTCGGAGGGGAAGAGGATAGCGTGGAGCCGCAAGAGAGACGGAGTACCAAGAGTACTACTGGACGAAATGCTGTCAGGGCCGGGAGGGGTCGGCCCATGGCGGGGGGGCAACCGCACCGTCCGAGCCGGATGAGGGCCAGAGATAACGGTCTGCGCATCTTGGTTACGGGCGGTGCGGGCTTCATTGGCAGTCACCTGGTCGAGCGACTAATTCGAGACGGTTACAATCCCATCACTGTTCTCGACAATCTGAGCCGCGGCCGGACGTCGAATCTCGCCGGGGGGTGGGGGTCTATCCGCTTCGTCAAGGGGGACATACGCGACGAAAACACGGTGACGAAGCTCATGCAGAACACCGATCTGGTGTTCCATCTGGCTGCGCAATCGAACGTGATCGGCGCGTTCCAGGACGTCGATTACTCGAGTTCGACCAATATCGTTGGAACCGCAGTGGTCCTGCAAGCGGCCCGCGCAGCGGGAGTCCGTCGAGTGGTCTTCACGTCCTCGAGGGAGGTGTATGGAGACCCCTCCAGATTGCCGGTTTCTGAGACAGCGCCGTTGTCCCCGAAAAATGCATACGGCATGAGCAAGGTAGCCGGCGAAATGTGCTGCACGATGTCCGCTGGACAATCCCCGGAGACTGCGATTCTGCGGTTGGCGAACGTGTATGGGGCGCGCGATTACGGGAGAGTGATTCCGTTGTTCATCGAAAGTGCTCTGAACGGCCTTCCCTTGACCATTTACGGCGGGAATCAAATCCTCGATTTCGTCCACGTCGGTCACGTCGTGGACGCGCTCATGAAGGCGGCGTGCGGTGAGCACGTTGCGGGTCCGGTTAACGTCGGGAGCGGAAAAGGAACCACGATCGTGGAGCTCGCGGAACGAATCTTGAAGCTGACGAATTCGCGCACGAAGATCTCCTGGCGGCCGAGCCGCGACATGGAGGTAACCCGCTTTGTGGCGGATACCGCGAGGGGCAGAAGACTTCTGGGGCTGGAACATCGAGATGAGCCGCTATCCCGGTTGGCGGAATTGATCACCTGGACTGCGAAGGAGGCTACGCCGGTCTCGAGGTGTATCGCGGTATGACGGGAGCGTTCGACCTCGCGCGGCCCAAGGCCGCCGGCAAATTTATATGTGTCGGCGAAGAGAAGTTATATATCCGCGGCGTTACCTACGGCACGTTTAGGCCTAATAAATCCGGCAATGACTTTGATTTTCGAGTAGCTGCGGCCGACCTTGCGCAAATGTCCGCGAATGGCGTCAACGCAATTCGCACTTATACGCCGCCACCGCGGTGGTTTCTGGATCTCGCCCATCAGCGCGGATTGCGAGTCATGGTCGGAATCCCATGGGAACAGCACGTCACGTTCCTGGACGATCGCACTCGAATCGCTTCTATCGAGCAGCGGCTGCGCCTCGCTGTCCGGTCGTGTGCCGGCCACCCGGCGGTCTTGTTTTATGCGATCGGAAACGAAATCCCAAGTTCGATTGTGCGCTGGTACGGCCACCGCCGTATTGAAAAGTGCCTGGAGCGTTTATATCGGATCGCGAAGGCTGAGGACCCGGGGGCTCTGATCACGTACGTAAACTATCCGACCACGGAATATCTCGATCTTCCGTTTCTGGATCTGATGTGTTTCAACGTGTATCTGGAGTCGCGGGAGCCTTGGGAAAGATACCTGGCGAGACTTCAGAACCTGGCCGGCGAGCGCCCGCTAATCCTCGCCGAAATTGGACTAGACAGCCGGCGGAATGGCGAAGACGGACAAGCACACACGCTAGACTGGCAGGTCCGGTCCGCCTTCTCCGCAGGTTGCGCAGGAGCGTTCGTATTTGGGTGGACCGATGAATGGCATCGCGGCGGTTTTGATATCGAGGACTGGGATTTCGGTGTCACGCGCCGCGACCGGACACCCAAACCGGCGCTTGCAACGCTCCGCCGCGCGTTCGCGGAAGCGCCATTCCCCGCCAAACGGGAGTGGCCGCGCATCTCGGTCGTGGTCTGCACCTACAACGGTCACCGAACGATCCGGGACTGCCTCAACGGTCTTTCGAGACTCCGGTATCCGAATTTCGAGGTCATTGTTGTTGACGATGGTTCGACGGCTCCAATGGAGCCCATCGTGTCGGCGTACGGGTTCCGGACCATTCGTACTCCGAATCAGGGATTGAGCGCCGCGCGCAACGTGGGAATGGAAGCCGCGACTGGCGAGATCGTCGCCTATTTGGACGACGATGCGCGCCCGGATCCAGACTGGCTCGCGTACCTGGGCGATGCGTTTCTCCGAACCAGCCACGTAGGAATCGGCGGCCCTAATCTTGCCCCGCCCGGCGACGGGCGAATCGCGGACTGCGTCGCGAACGCGCCGGGAGGTCCGGTTCACGTTCTGCTTTCAGACGATGTTGCCGAGCACATTCCGGGATGCAATATGGCGTTCCGAACGGCGGCGCTGAAAGCGGCCGGCGGTTTCGATCCGCAGTTCAGGGTCGCGGGCGATGATGTGGACCTCTGCTGGCGCTTGCAGGAGCGGGGAGGAACGCTAGGATTCTGTCCTGCGGCCATGGTGTGGCACCACCGGCGCAATTCGATTCGCGCGTACTGGAGACAGCAGCTCGGATACGGCCGCGCCGAGGCGCTGCTGGAACATAAATGGCCGGAAAAGTACAACTGCGCGGGGCATCTTAGTTGGGCCGGGCGAATTTATGGCAAGGGTCTGGTCAAAGCACTGGGGCAGGTCAGCAGGGTTTATCGCGGGACGTGGGGCCTGGCTCCCTTCCAGAGGCTCTATCAGAACGGACCGAACGGAATGCTTTCGCTGCTGCTGATGCCCGAATGGTACCTGATCCTTCTGGGCCTGGGTTTACTCGCCATGGTGGGCCGGAGCTACGAACCGCTCTGGATTGCATGGCCGGTGTTCCTGCTCGCCACGGCCACGCCGCTGTTACAGGCCTGGAGAAGCGCAGGCGGAGCGACGTTCCTGGAACCGCCACAATCCGCGCTGGCAGCCTTCGGGCTACGGATGCTCACGGCATTTCTGTACGTGCTCCAGCCGATCGCGCGCCTGTCGGGACGAATGCGCTACGGGCTTTCTCCGCTGCGGAGCCTCGCTACCGGTTTTTGCGCCCCTCGGCCCATTCGACATCAGATCTGGAGCGAGACCTGGCGGGCTCCGGCGCAATGGCTGGAAGGGGTGGAGCGAGTTCTTCGAGCCGAGGGCGCCGCTGCGCTGCGAGGGGGGGATTTTGATGAGTGGGACTTCGAAGTGCCGGGCGGCATGTTGGGGTCCTGCCGCCTACGTATGGCGGTGGAGGAGCATGGGGCAGGCCGCCAACTCATCCGGCTGCGGTCCTCGCCGCGCTATACACCGTTGGTGGTCGCGCTCCTGATTTTGCTGGCCGCCGGCGCAGCGGACGCCGCGCTTTCGGAGGCGCGTATTGCATTCGCATTCCTGGCGACCTTCGCGATGCTTGTAGCTGTGCAGGTCGCGCTGCAGTGTGGCGCGGCGCTAGCAGCCATCGAGCTCGCGGTTCAGCATCTGCGCAACGAGCAGATAGAGGAGTGGCGGCCTAAAGCTGCCGAGCAAAAGACCCTGCAGCCCATGCGGGCTCAACTGGAGCATATTCAATGAGGGTTCGCGGCGATCTTGAGCTTTACCGCCGGGTGTTGCAACAGGCTCGGCCGCACTGGCTGAAGATCGCTGGCATCTTCGGCCTCGATCTGCTGTCGAGTCCGCTAGGATTGCTGACGCCGCTGCCGCTGAAGATCGCGGTCGACAGCGTCATAGGCGCCCACCCGCTTCCCGCGTTCCTCCAGATGCTACTGCCTGCTACGCTCAGCAACTCGCGTGCGGCCGCGCTGGGGATCGCCGTCGGCCTGCTCATATTTCTGGCAATTCTGGCGCAACTGCAGAGCCTCGCCAGTTCGTTGCTGCGGACGTACACCACAGAAAAGCTGCTCCTGGATTTTCGCGCGCTGGTCTTCCGGCGTCTGCAGCGAATGTCGCTTTCCTATCACGACACCACAGGGACAGCCGATTCTATTTACCGGATCCAGTACGACACGACTAGCATTCAGTACATCTCCATCGACGGGTTGATTCCCTTCGTAACATCTGCAGTGACTCTTGCGGCGATGCTCTGCGTGACCACACGGATCGACTGGCACTTGACCTTGGTCGCAGTAACGATTTCACCGATTCTGCTTCTGCTCTCGCAAGCCTATCGCCCGCGCTTGCGGCAGCAGTCCAGGAAAACGAAAGACCTGGAACACTCAGCGCTGGCTGTGATTCAGGAGGTGCTGCAGGCCCTTCGGGTGGTCAAAGCATTCGGACGCGAGGAGCAGGAAGAGGATCGCTATGTCCAGCGGTCCAGGGAGGGAATGCGGTCGCGCCTGCACCTGGCGTTGGAGCAAGGGCGCTATGGACTTTTTGTTGGCCTTACGACGGCGCTGGGAACAGCGGCGGTCCTGTGGATCGGCGTGCGTCATGTGACGGCAGGGGTTTTGACGCTAGGCGATCTGCTTCTAGTCATGGCGTACCTGGGCCAGTTGTACGGGCCCTTGAAAACCGTAGGTCAAAAAGCGGCAAGTCTTCAAAGTTATCTCGCCAGCGCCGAGCGCGTCTTCTCTGTTCTGGATCGCGTAGAGGACGTTCCCGAGCATGCGGGCGCGTCCCCGCTTTCTCGCGCGTCGGGTGCAGTCACGTTCCGACACGTTTGTTTCAGTTACGAGCAGAATCGTACCGTTTTGCGCGACATTTCGTTCGATGTTCCGGCGGGCACCCGTGTCGCAATCGTAGGCAGAACAGGGGCTGGGAAAACAACCATCCTCAACCTCCTCACTCGCTTTTACGATCCGGATTCGGGTCAGATTCTGTTGGATGACGTCGACCTGCGTAACTACAAGCTGGCCGACCTTCGTAATCAGTTCGCGATCGTCTTGCAGGAGCCGGTGCTGTTCTCGACGACCATCGCCGAAAACATAGCTTATGCCCGCCCGAATGCCTCGGAAGCCGAGATTGTGACCGCTGCAAAGCTCGCCAATGCTCACGATTTCATCATGAAACTGCCGGAGGGTTATCAGACCCAAGTCGGCGAGCGTGGCATGCGGCTTTCCGGAGGCGAGCGCCAGCGGATCTCGTTGGCCCGGGCCTTTCTCAAAGATGCGCCGATTCTGGTGCTCGATGAGCCCACAAGCTCAGTCGATCTAAAGACCGAGTCCGTGATCATGGAGGCCATGGAACGGCTTATGAAGGGCCGCACGGCCTTCATGATCGCCCATCGCTCGAGCACGCTTCGGGATTTCGACATAAAGCTGGAGCTCGAAGCCGGATGTGTGGTTTCAAACGGAACTTCTGTCGCTACGGGCCAGTCTCGTGGGCGCGGAACGGCTCGGCCAGTGCTGGAGGAGAGAGAAACCGGTGGCTAAAGACGCCGTGGTCGAGATTCTCGACTCTGATCTCGCCGAACATCCGGCGGCTGTCGCGTGGTGTCGGGTTGCGCCGCGGTCTGGCGCGCCGAACAAAATCACGATACTGAAAGAAACCCGTAACTCGACCGTATACCGGTTGAATGCAGTGGGGCCGCGAAGCACAGCGGTAATAGCCAAGTGGTGCACTGCGGCCGCCGCTGCGATAGAACGCACCGTTTACGAAGACGTCCTCCCAATCTTGCCGGTCACGGCTCTGCGTTTTTATGGCCTGGCGAGCGAGGACGGCGACGTGGTGGACAGTCCACGACGTTGGCTGTTTCTGGAAGACGCAGGTGATGAAAAATACTCATGCCTTCTTGAAGAGCATCGTGCGCTTGCCGGGCGATGGCTCGGCACGATGCACTTTTCTACCGCACACCTTCGGGGTCCAGGCTGTTTGCCTGACCGGGGACCAGGACACTACCTGGCAGAACTTCGATCCTCACAGGAAACCATCGAGCAAAGCCTTGCGAATCCTGTGATGAATGCGGGTGACGCAATGGTTCTCGAGGCCATCTTGGCGCAGTGCCGCATCCTCGAGTCCCATTGGGGCGAAGTCGATCAGCTCAGCAGCAGGATGCCTCAGACGTTGGTTCATGGCGATCTTGCCCAGAAAAATGCGCGCGTTCGAAACGGCGCGGCTGGAAGTAGTCTCATGCTTATCGATTGGGCTGGCGCGGGGTGGGGGCCGCCAGCAATCGATCTGGCGCAATTCACGGCCCGGTCCCTGAGCCCCGATCTCGCGGCCTATTCGTCCTGCTTCGATGGGTGCTGGCCCGGCGCGCGAAGCGTGGCACAGGTAGCGGAAATAGGAAACATCTTTCGGTTGATCGTCGCTATGAGCTGGGAGAGCCAGAGCTTGCTAAGCCCCTGGCTGAGCCGCCCTATGAAAAAAATGAGGGTCTATCAGGATGCCATGGCTGATTGCATCCGAGCAGCAGGATGGGGGAATTGATGTTGCCGGATTTGGACAGCCTGACAGCGGCTCTCGCTTCGGTTTTCAACCACAACGGTTCTGCAAGAGGTGGCCTGACGGCCGTGCGCCGCGAGCCAACTCCCTATGTCACGACGTTCCCCTGCGAGATCGTGACTTGCCGGTTCGCCGACGGCACCAGACTGCGCCTGTTTTGTAAGTTCGCCGCCAGAGATGGCAAGTGCTCTCACGGCCAGCGCGGTGGCCTCAGCTATGAAGCCGAGGTATATCGTCAAGTCCTCAAGCCATCCGGTGCATCCGCTCCCGCCTTCTATGCCTGCTATGCACATGAAAAGAAGGGAGCCACTTGCCTG
>Ga0066710_100002482_pt1 | contig 14927 bp, 10 predicted proteins | sample GraSoiAngelo_159_FD_79666 | JGI IMG/M metagenome (GOLD analysis project Ga0066710, IMG submission 79666) | Grasslands soil microbial communities from the Angelo Coastal Reserve, California, USA - 14_1009_16_40cm | ecosystem: Environmental > Terrestrial > Soil > Grasslands | place: USA...
AAGTGGCGTGTCGTTAGTTAGACATGTTCTTGGCCACCCGGAATACAATATGAAGGTTGTGGGATTTCTGGATGAGAAGGGACAGGACATCGGGAAATCACTGGTCAATCCGCGGATCATCGGTGCCACTGAAGACGTCGAAGAAATCGTCGGGCGTGAAAAAATCGATCGAGTGGTGCTTTCCCTGAAAGAGCGAAGGGGCGGTACTCCGGTACGGGAATTATTAAATCTGAAGCTCGCGGGAATTCGGGTTGAGGATGTTCACAGCTGTTTTGAGCGGCTTTCGGGACGAATCACTCTCGAGCACCTCTCTCCCAGCTGGCTCATTTTGTCGGATGGTTTTAAGAAGTCTACTGCAGTGCTGGCTGCTAAGCGGGCGATGGATATCCTGGTCTCTTCGATGATCCTTTTGCTGGTCTCGCCGCTGCTGCCGCTCATCGCAATAGCGATTTACCTCGAATCGGGGCTTCCGATTTTCTTTCGCCAGGCACGAGTGGGCTACCGGGGGCGCGATTTTCAATTGCTCAAATTCCGCTCGATGGTTCAGGATGCTGAGAAAAACGGACCACAGTGGGCTGTCCAACAAGACAGCCGGGTCACGCGGTTTGGCCGATTCTTACGGAAGACCCGGCTCGACGAAATTCCCCAATTACTTAACGTGTTTCGCGGAGAGATGAGTCTCGTGGGACCTCGCCCGGAACGTGCGGTTTTCTGCGAAATGCTATCGGAAAAAATTCCCTTCTTTAACTTGCGACATTCAGTCCGTCCCGGACTAACCGGGTGGGCCCAAGTGAAGTTTCGCTATGGAGCGAACTTGGAGGATGCTCGTGGCAAACTCGAGTTCGACCTATTCTACCTGAAGAATTTATCGCTCTTTGTAGATCTAGCCATCTTGTTTGAGACAGCGAAGGTCGTAGTCCTTGGCCGGGGCGCGCAATAAGAGCATCTTGGCGAGACATAAGATTATCCATCCAACCGCGCAGACGAAACAGTCGTGGAAAGAGATCGATCAAGACAGCCCCTGAAAGGAAGATGAGCTTGAAGGATATAGAAACATCGAGGCACGCGGTCTCGGCCATGAATATCCTTTTCACGGCCGACTATTTCCTTCCACACGCGGGCGGGTCACGAGTTTATTACTTCAACTTGTACTCGCGAATGCTCGAAAGGTTTCCGGATCGACTGACCGTTCTCACGAAGAAAGTACCTGGATGGCGAGAATTCGACTCGCGAGTGGCAACGAGAGCGTTTCGAATTATTCGGCGATTCAAACCACTCCCAAGTTGGCGAGCACAGCAATTGCCGAAGATTTTTTTTCCGTTGGTGAATACCCTAGCCCATCTGTTGCGACATCGTGTGGATATCATCCATCCTGGGGATCTCTACCCTCAGGGTGTGATTGCGCGATGGATGAAAGAATTGTTTGGGATTCCCTACATAGCATATTGCCACGGTGAAGATATTACGTTAACTGACAAATACCGCTACCAGCCAGCGGTGCGCAATTGGATTTACCGAGGTGCAGACTTGGTTGTGGCGGCGTGCGAATTTGCCAAGGAAAATCTTCTCAGAATTGGAGTGGATGAACAAAAGATCGTTAAGATCACTCCGGGTGTGGATTTCGTGCGCTTTACTCCACGGCCTCCGAGTAGCGACCTAATCTCCCAATATGGTCTGCAGGGTCGTAAGGTCCTGCTAACTGTGGCGAGACTTTTCCCCCGCAAGGGCCACGAAGCGGTAATTCGAGCCATCGCAAAGGTGCCTGAAATGCATCGCGACCTGGCGTACTTGATCGTCGGACTGGGCCCAGAACGAAAGAAGCTCGAAAGATTGGTGGCCGAACTAGGGTTGAACGACATAGTAAAGTTTACGGGATATGTCGCTGAAGATCGCCTTGCAGAATTCTATAATTTGTGTGACGTTTTTGTGATGACGAATCAAGAAGAAGAAAATGGCGACATCGAAGGTTTCGGCATGGTGTTTCTCGAAGCAAATTCGTCGGGAAAACCCGTGATCGCCGGACGTTCTGGCGGCACAGCCGATTCGGTGATCGACGGAGTTACCGGCTATCGCGTGGATCCAGGGAACACTGATGAGATAGCAATGAATATCAAGCGCTTGTTGGAGAATCCGGATTTGTGCGCCCGTATGGGTGAGGCAGGGTTGCGACGGGCGCGGGAAGAGTTTAACTGGGAAGAACGAGCCGCGCGAATCCGCCAGTTAAGTCTAGAAGTTGTACAAAAGAGGCGAGCGCAAATGAGCGGAGTTTCGGATGGTTATCGTTCAATCCAAGTAGAGTAATAAAACCCTGGGAGATTCAATTGCCGACTGCAGACCAATATGTAGACTTAAGAGTCCAACGACTCAAACAAGAAGACTTGCAACGCAAGCCGAACAAATGGATTGCGTCGCTGCCTCAGTTCAAAACGGCCGTCCGAGTGCTGGACATTGCTTGTGGAATGGGATACGACAGTCTGGCGTGGGCACGTGAGGGTAAGAAGCCAGTCGGGATCGATTGGAACTCTGGGCTGTTGGAGAATGCGTCTTGTCTGGCGGCTCAGGAGGGACTGGAAGTCGATTTTCTTGTCGCAGACGCGACGCAACTTCCTTTTCCCGACGGCTCGTTTGATATTTGTTTTTCAGAGAACCTATTCGAGCACGTGCCAGAGTGGGAGCGGATTGTCTCGGAAGCATGCCGCGTACTCAAAGATGATGGAGTTTTCTTTGTGCGTACCAGCAACCGGCATTGTCCAATCAATCATGAGATAAACCATATGCACTTTTACCCTTGGCTACCGGCTTCGCTGCAGAGGCCCATCTTAGGCTGGGTACAGCGAAACCGGCCCGCATGGATCAACTACTCGAGTTTCCCTGCTGTCAACTGGTTTACGCATCGTGGTCTGGCTAAGACATTCCGGGCATATGGCTTCTCGACATATGAGACTTTTGATCTGGTCCGGAAGGAATTACTCAGCGAGAAGAGGCGACGGGTTTACTTCGTATTTGACTTGATCAGGAAATTCCGTTTATTGCGCTATCTGATCTATCCCCTATTGAGCTCCGTAGAGATCGTGGGCGTGAAGACAGGGCGTATTCGCGCTACACCGCCGCTTGAAAGGTCTTCGCGAAAGGTCCCGAGTCCGCTTTAAGCGTGTGCTACCGGATGAACTGCCATCGAGGAGCCAGACGCAGACTTACGAAATCGTCGCAAGCAAACTAGGAAAAAGTGGTCCGGGATTGCCGTTCGATGAAACGACGCTGACCAAGCGAACCGGTTCCCAATAGTCGGAGGGATCGGGAAGAGAAGATCAATGCATTTTGGAATATACCATCTTGAGCCGTCACTTATCTATATAGGATTCATCATTGCCTTCTTACTGTCCATAATCTGGAAGCCCCAAATTGGACTCTACTATCTAGTTCCTCTACTTCCTATGCAGACAGTTAGGTACTGGCTACACGAGTATTTCCTGGGAGAAAAGCTTGTTGATATTCTCCTTTTGGGAGTTCTCATCGGCCTGCTCATTCGCCGTGAGCGGCCGATCTTCATCAACTCAAGGTTGAATAAACTCCTCATCGTCCTTTTTGTGGTGACTTATCTCTCACTGTGGCAGGGTGCCTTGTATCTGGGGGGATCCTTGCCAATTTCCTACCACGATCCACGATTCTCTGACTGGAAGAACTATGTCGAGATGCTGTTCTTGTTTTTCGCTGTGGCGGCTACGATTCGCACTCCGAAACAGATGAGGATCATTTTGGTCCTAATGTGTTTGTCTATTTTGCAAATAAACCGTACCTATCACAACACCATTGGAGATCGTGACTTTTCTCACTTTTCGTATGATCTTCGCGACGCAGGACCCCTGGGATACGCTGGTGAAAATGGGATGGGCGCTTTTCAGGCAGGGATGTCGGTCTTTCTGATTGGATTAACAACCTCCACCAAACGACGGATGGTTCGACTAGGTCTCTGGGCAGTGGCTGCCACATGCATATATTCACTCGTTCTCACATTTTCGCGAGGTGGTTACCTAGGATTTATGGCGGGACTCTTGGTCTTAGGGATTGTCAAGGAAAGGAAGCTGTTGATTCTTTTTTTCGCCATTCTCCTAAGTTGGCAGAGCTTGGTTCCAGGAGCTGTTACAGAGCGTGTCCTAATGACTTATGGCGATCGCGAAGGACTCGATCCCTCTGCGGGAGAGCGCGTTACTCTCTGGAAAGATGCTATGCAGGTGATTGATCATGACCCTGTAATTGGGACAGGGTTTGATACCTACAAGTTCATGGGACGTGTGGGGGACTTCCAGGATACGCACAACTACTACGTCAAAGTACTACTCGAAATGGGTGTTCTCGGGCTTCTCTTTTTGTTCTACGTCTTAGGTGTCTTATGCAGGATGAGTTTGCGGCTCATTCGACAAGCCAAAGATGAATTCTTATGTTCAATTGGTTGTGCGGTCTTCGCTCTCAGCATCTGCACCTTCGTTGTGAACTTCTTCGGTGACCGGTGGACCTACCTTCAAGTGAACGGGTTCTTCTGGGTAGTGCTTGGACTGGTTGCCCGCGGGCTATTCATATCAGAGCAAAATGTGGCAGCCCAGGAGGCGACACCAGCACAGTCATCTTTAGGATCTCTGGTCACCGTCAACGTCTCGCACGCATGAGTATACTAGGACCAAAAAGTTGTGATCAGGCGTACTCGCCCGTTCACATTCTGTACGTGATCGACCAGCTCTGCGAAGCTGGTGGAGCAGAGCGAGCACTACTCAAAATAATCCAGCTCCTTCCCAGAGAGCGGTTCCGGTGCTCCTTGATCACATTCAAGATCGATGAGACGCTCGACTTATTTAGGGAGCTTCCGTGTCCTCACCTTGTCTTTCCGCTGGGTCGTACCTACGATTTGAACGCGCTTCAAACTGCTCGCAAGATTCGAAAATTCATCCGTGACGAAGAAGTGAGAATCGTCCACACATTTCATGAGACTTCTGACTTGTGGGGGGGGCTCGTTTCCTACATGAAGGGTGGTCCGGCTCTTGTATCCAGCCGGCGCGACCTGGGGATACTTCGACGGCCGAAACACAACCTCGCCTATCGCCTGATGAATTCAAGATTCGATCTGGTTCTCACAGTATCTGAAGAAGTGCGTCGTTTTTGCATCCGAATGGATCATGTTTCAGAGCATAAAATAGTGACGCTCTACAACGGGATAGAGATGAGCAGGATCTCCCAAGTAAATGGCCTGGAGAATCTGAGGAGCTCGCTCGAGATTGCCCCGCGAGCACCTGTGATTCTAACCGTCGGTCATATCCGGCGCGTAAAGGGAATCGACGTTTTGGTGGAAACCGCTGCAAAGGTGGTTCGGGAGTTCCCCAATGCGATATTCCTCGTAATTGGAAGAAACTCCGACCCTGTACATTTTCTCCAGATCGAGGCACGCATTGCCCAACTCGGAATTCGCTCAAGTATCAGATTTCTCGGAGAGTCTGAAAATATCCTCTCCTTTCATACGATGGGGCATGTTTTCTTCCTTCCTTCTCGGAGCGAGGGGTTTTCCAACGCCTTGATCGAAGCCATGGCCTGCGGTCTGCCGTGCGTGGCGACACGTGTTGGAGGCAACGCCGAAGCGGTGGAGGATGGTCGTAACGGTTTTCTTATCGAAAGCGAAGATGCGGCCTCCGCAGCCGACCGGATTCTGAGACTATTGCGTGATCCGGCCGCCGCGAAAGAAATGGGGGCGGCCGGGAGAAAAATCGTTGCGGAAAAGTTTTCGGCGGAAGCCATGATTGGGCAGCTTGTTCAACACTATGACCGGCTGCTGGAATGGAGGCGAAATTAGAATGTTCCGAGTGATGGAAGTTCTTTTCTGGTTGTCTCTTGCGGCGCTGCTCTACGTTTACATTGGCTACCCACTGCTTCTCGTTCTGATTTCCCAATTTGTTCGCCGCCGGCTCCCAAAACAGAACTACGAGCCGTTTCTTTCCATTCTTATTGCGGCCTACAATGAAGAAGCAGGGATCCAGGAGAAACTTGAGCAGACTCTTTCGTTGGAGTATCCACCAGAAAAGATGGAGATCATCGTTTTGTCGGATGGCTGCACCGATCGGACAGATGAAATCGTCCAGTCCCTCAATGATCATCGCATCCGTTTGCTCCACATCACCGGACGCATGGGCAAGACGAACGCTCAAAATGAAGGAGTGAAGCATGCACGTGGGGATGTTTTGGTTTTCTCGGATGCCACGACGATCTATCACGCGGAAGCTTTACGCTATCTTGCCTCAAACTATATTGATGGACGTGTGGGGGCGGTCAGCGGGCGCTATCAGTATTTCGATCCTGAAGGGGAGTCGCCTACAGGATTAGGTACTGTAGCATTCTGGAACTACGAAAACTATATCAAGATGATGCAGTCGCGAATCCGCACGATCAGTGGCTGTTGTGGATGCATCTATTCAGTGCGCCGTGAAGCGTACACGGCACTCGCCCCGGATGTGATTAGCGATCTTGTTCAGCCGTTGCACGTCATTGGGCAGGGATACCGTGTCATATTCGAAGACCGAGCGCTAGCTTATGAAGAGACCACGCAGTCAACGTCCGAGGAGTTCTCCATGCGTGTACGCGTGATCACACGGGGAATCCACGGGCTTCTCAGTGTTCCATCGCTTTTGATGCCCTGGAAGCATGGCTGGGTATCGTTTCAGCTGTGGTCCCACAAGATTCTTCGTTGGCTCGTTCCTTTCTTTTTGCTAGCGCTCTTGTACAGCAATCTTTTTCTATTGCAACTGCCCTTTTCTCGGCTGTTTTTTCTGGTCCAGGTGGGTTTCTACCTTATTACCATGCTCTCTCTCTTTGTTCCGGTTCAGCGAGTTTGGAGGCCTTTGGGTATTCCACTTTATTTCTGCACCCTGAATGCCGCTGCATTTTGTAGCGTCATGGAAGTCTTGCGCGGGAAGAAGTACGTCATATGGGAGACTGTGCGGTCTTAACTAGGCATGCGAATTGAATTTCTAACGCAGGATGATCCACTCTACGTCTTACCGTTCTTTGACGAGTTCGTCCGCCACTTCAGCTCGGAGTTTGAGATTCTTCAAATCTCTACGTCGCCGACTATGGGGAAACGCTCGCGGTTCCAGATGGCAAGAGAACTGACTCAACTCTACGGTATCATCGGCATGGCACGTTTGGTCGTGAGGCTGTTTGTTTCCAAGCTACTAGGTACTTTCCCCAAAAAAGCCGGCGCCTCTCGTTTCTGGACTCTGACTCAGCTTTGTCGCGCGCGTGGAATCCCTCATGCCCAGATTAACAATCCAAATGCGCGGGAGTTCATTGAATCGATGAGGCGTAGGGCGCCAGATCTGTTGATCTCGGTTGCTTGTCCCTATATTCTCAGGGATCCGTTGCTTGCCATTGCTCCGAAGGGCTCGATCAACATACACCACGCGCCTCTGCCACGATATAAGGGCATGATGCCAACATTCTGGCAGATGTTCTATGGAGAAAAGTCAGTTGGACTGACCATTCATTACATGGTTGCAAAAATAGACGAAGGCGAAGCGCTCTTCCAGGATGAACTAGCTATCGAGCCGGGGGAATCGCTCGATCACTTGATTCAACGATCTAAACGTCATGGCGCGCATTGCATGGCAAGAGTGCTTCGGCAGATTCGCGACGGCTCTGTTTCAACCATCCTGCTGGATCATTGCAAGGGTAGCTACTTCTCCTTTCCCACTTCGGACCAAATTCGCGAGTTTAGTAAGCGTGGCCTTCGAGCCATCTAGTACCACTCTTCTCGTATTCTTTCATCTGCAAGAAGCGGAGGAAGGTCAGAAATGCAGTCCGATATTCAATACCGCTTGAGAAAATATGCTCGCTGGCTGTGGATCTATTTTGTCTACGCCAGCGGGCTCACGCGTTGGGCCCGGAACCAACTGAAGGCTTCCCGAGGAATCCTCGTACTGACTCTACATCGAGTACTGGACGACGCAGATTTTTCAGCAACGAACTCCCCCCCCGGCATGGTCGTACGCAAGAGAACTTTTCAAGACTTGCTGCAGTACTTGCGGGAGCATTGTGAGGTCGTCTCCATAGGGCACCCGCTGGAGCTGCGAGAAGGGAGCACGGACCGGCCACTGTTCGCAGTCACCTTCGATGACGGGTGGAAGGACACGGCCCTTGTTGCTTTCCCCGTGGCCGTAGAAAAGGAAATACCAATCGCCATCTTTGTTTGCCCCGGCTTGCTTGGTGAGACTTTGCCCTTCTGGCCCGAGCGTGTCGTAGCTATTTGGAAAGCCGCATTTGCTAAAACTGGTCTACGAGATGAGCTCGCCGCATGCTGTCGATCGGTGGGACTAGTAAATCCGTTCGCATCAGAGGGGGACGGAACTCGGAATCCTGAAGCACTTTTGGCGCAGTTGAAGGAGCTTTCTGTCTGTGATCTTGACGCGTTTGTCAAAGAAATTGATAACTTGGCCAGAACATGGGGATGCACCGAACCAATTGGCCTGTTGGAAGCGACCATGACCAGGCGCGAGATGGCGGAACTATCCCAGCGCGGAGTCGTCATCGGTTCCCACACCCAGCACCATGCGATTCTTACCCGGCTCCCGGAGTCACACGTTGCGGCAGAGCTAACGGGAGCGAAGCGAGAGATTGAATTAAGCCTTGGTTGCCCCTGCACCCTGTTCAGCTATCCAAATGGTTCGTGGTCTCAAGAGGTTCGGAAACTTGTCCGGAAAGATGGGTATACCCAAGCCTTCGTAAATGAACTGGGCATATGGAGTTCGAGCACGGATCCGTGGCTAATTCCCCGCGTAAACATTTGGGAAGGCTCGCTTGTCGGCCCGTGGGGGCGATTCTCTCCCGTACTATTCCAGTACAATACATTTTGGCGAGCCCATCGTGCCGAGAGGCGAAAACTGCGAAAGGTGACGCATTCAGTCCGTTAGACGGCAAGAGCGGGGACATCGGCCCTTGAGAGATTTCTCCCCCCCGTGCGTTCTATCCAACCAAGGCTCAATATGAGATTCTCTGGAATTTAACCCCTACTTAGCTCAATGATTCGCCGGAAATGTCAAAGTCTCAAGCCAGAGTGCCTCCCAATAGGACGCTTTTACTACCCCAACGTACAGCTAACCACCTGTTCTCTTAGTCAGTAGCCCCCATGGTTTGCGCGCTGCTAGGATACCCTTGGATTGAGGTGGGGTATCTGCGAGCAGCAAGCAGAGCAATTGGATAACAGTGGTAAACCGGAAGTGAATTGCTAACTCGAACCTGAGGGCAAGCCGCAGCGTCAAGAGCGCCGCATAGTGAGAATGGGGTACTTCGATGAAGCTAGTGATTGAGTTTTTCCGAAGTAATCCTGTGTCTAAAGTTACTGTCTGTAAAATTGGATTGCTTCTAGGTCTATCTTTCCTGAGCGCAGCCAGGACGTATTCGGCCGCGACTTCCACTGCCCCGCCTCGAGTGTTTTTCACGGACCTGGACAGCGGTCCAAACTCGGGTGGTGAGAGCGTCAGTGGATTCTCTGGTGCCTACGTCACTCTATATGGGAATTTCTTCGGGACGAACCCGACAGTTACGCTCAACAGCGCGAGCTGCCTGCGTGTGGTTGGGTCTCCCGTGGCGTATTTGTGGTATCAGAAGCTAGTTATACAGCTTGGGCCGAGCTGTACAACAGGGAGTTTCGTTGTGACGAACTCGCAGGGAGCCTCGAACGGAATCCCCTTCACTGTGCGAGCCGGAAACATCTATTTTGTTTCCACGTCCGGTAACGACAGCGCGGCAGGGACGATTTCCGCGCCCTGGAAATCGCTTCATAAGGTCCGAAACACCCTAGCGAGCGGTGATATTGCATATCTGCGAACTGGGACATGGAACTCTTCCATCGATTCCGAGGGCAGTTCAAGCTCAATCATCATGTTCTCCGGAACGGGCGGAAGCTCCGGCGCGCCCAACGCTATTTTGAACTACCCCGGAGAGACGCCTGTCTGGAGTGGTTCTGGAAAGACGTATATCTCCTATAACTGGACGGGCGGGCAGGTGCATGACTGGGTGTTCGGCGGGATTAGGTGGGATGGCGCTCACAGCACCAGCAGGATTCTCGATGGGAATGTTGGCTATGCTCGCGTCAAATTTGTCGCTAACGTCGTTGTCAATTCTTCAAACGTCTGCTGGAATTACGAGGGGTCGTCGAACACGGTTACTCTATTTGGCAATGACATCTCTTCATGCTCACCTGGTCTGACGGACTCCGACCACGGCTACTCGATTTACTTCGGTGCCTACGGCACACAGGACACCATCAACATCGGCTGGAACAGTCTGCACGACAACACCGGCAAGGGCAAAGGCATCCAGATGTATGGGCATGCGGCTGGCGATATCATTCGCAATGTGCAAATCCATCACAATCTGGTTTACAACATGTGCGCCGAAGGAATCACTTTGGGAGGGTCGGATGGCGGCACCGCCATCTTTGAAAACTCCAATACCGAGTACATTTACAACAACGTGATTGCTCGCAACGGATATTGCGAAGGGTCGTATGGCTACAGCGGGCTGTCGATGATTGGCGGAACTGGAAATTTCAAGATTCTGAACAACAACTTTTACTGGAACGGAAACAGCCCCTTTATTTCGCCAAGCGGCGACATCCTCAGCCAAGGCGCGAGCACGATTGAGATTAGCAACAATATCTTTTATAGCGCGGCGGGGGGAAACAACTGCGGATACATCTGCTTTGAAAGCGCCACTTCTGCGGGGATTACGGGATCAAAGAACATATTCTTTCACAACGGCAACGGCCCCACTTACCTGACGAACAATATCAACGGGCAAGACCCGCTGTTTGTTGCCAACCCGCCGCAACCGGCGAGTTTTGGGACTTACGCAGCTTACAATCTGGCCATCGGAGATCTTCACTTACAGTCCGTCAGCCCCGCAACGGATGCAGGTATAGCCTTGGCTTTTCCGCAGGCGCCGATCGACCTTGACGGAACGATTCGGCCACAGGGTTCTGGCATCGACATTGGCGCTTACGAGTTCAACTCCGGGACAACCGTAGCGAGGCCCAATCCTCCAACGAATCTGCTGGTGGTTGTCCAATAGCTAGATAATTCTTGGATCGGGGAGCTGAATGTCAAAACGACTGAGACCTCCGCTCGGCTTATCCTGGTGTTGGCGTGCCAGCATGGCATAACCCCTTGCCGACTCGTCACACAGCACCGTGCTCTAAGGGGGACAGCGCAGAGTGAAGTGGGCATTACGCTAGCCCGGTGAGTTGATCCCGGGTGTCCCAGTCCGCCCCAATTCAGGATTTCTGTTCACCCGACTCAAAACCGATCTATATTTGCCGTTGGCTTCGCGGGGTATCTCGACGACCTCACAAACTGTAATTTCGACAGCTGTGCCTAGCCGCGTTTTCAGGCGTGCGCAGATTGTATCGCGGTCTGCACTGGAGTATTTTTTCGTTGGCACGACTTTGACGCAGAAGCGAGTGTAATCTTCCTGGATGACCTGGCCTTCTAATATGCCGGGAAGATCAATAAATAATCCGTGGAAGCGAACAGTTTCTCGGCCGTCGGGTGTTACCACAGTGTCTTCGATTCGGCCCACGAGATTCGAGAGTAAGGGCAGAGTCTCGCGTCCGCAGGCGCACGGTTCACCAACCCAAGATGCCAGATCCCCGATGCGATACCGAATGAAAATCTGCTTCGCATTTGCAAATCCAGTAACTACAAGTTCCCCCAATTCACCAGGTTTGGCGGGTTTTCCCTCGGGTGTCAAAATTTCAACGAGCCCAAAATCGGGGTGGACATGCAACCCGCCGCGTTCACATTCCGTCGCAAGAGCGCAGTTTTCCACGGAGCCGTATTCCTCGAACACCCGTGTGCGGAACGCCGATTCCATGGTTGAGCGCATGTGAGGTTCAAGGCGTTCACTACCTGTGATGATTGCTTTTGGACTATGGACGTGCAATCCAGCCTCTTGTATGAAACGAGCCAAAAAGAAATTAGCTGATGCGTATCCCGTCATTGTTGTGGGCTTATACTTGTTGAGCGCCTTGACGTAATCCTCTACAGTTCCTGGGCCGATGTGAAAAGCCGAAAGATAAAGTTGACGCTCCCACGGGTTATACCGCCAATAGGGACCTTTGCTCAGGGATTTCGGAACTATCAGTCGGCCCCCAGCCATGGAACGGGAATCCCGGTAACTGACGCCGGCCCACTGAAACGATCTTGCTTCGCGCACGCCCATGAGGTGCTGATGCGTGGCCGAATCGAGGAATACTCTGATTGGTGTTCCTGTCGTACCGCTTGTTGCAAAGGATGCTGGGGGTTTGTGAGCCGCGTCCTCCGTCAGAAGTCTGCAGGGGTTTTCTCGGACCGTGGCTTTGTCGAGAAGTGGAAGTCTGGAGAGACCGTTCATTTCCAGCCGGTTGATTAAATCTTCTGACAAACCATTTTCTCGAAAAGATTCCCGATAAAACGGCACTTGCTCATAGGCCCTGCGAACCTGAGATCGAAGTTGCGCTTCAACGTACTCCTGCAGCCTATCCCGAGACCAACTCTCTCGGTCTTTGTACTCTCTCCAAGTCTTTTCGAATATCGGTCCTAGGCGTCGTCGTGCCCAAAACCAGCCGAATACAGCGATACCTAACTGTTGTACTAGCAAGGGACTTGCGGCATAAACGCGGTCGGTGAACTTGCTCATCGGATCAGATCTAGACTTACTCAGTTCTGGCAGTAGATTGCCAACTTTTTCGGTTCAAGAGCGAAGCACAACGAGCAATTCCAAACGTAGCGTAGAGCAAAACCAGGCTCCCAAAGTCAGCCAATCGCTTACCTTGGAAGATGTCCTTCAATGTGAGCAGAATGGGTGCCAAGAGGGTTGCGGAAATAGCGGTCAAGAACAGAACCGGATGTCCTAGACACAAAGGAATAAGCCCAACACAACAGATCAACAGCCCTCCGAACATATAGGAGGTAAACAATACAGCTTTAGCGTTTTGACGGCGATTTGGGTCGCGAAGAAATACTCGGAACACATGAGTTCCATGCCACCGTTGCTTCCGGTAAAAGTCCTGTAATCGTTGTGGAGTACCGAGATGTATAACAGCAATGTCGGGGTGCGCAACGATCCGAAAGCCCTTCGAGAGGGCCCGCTGGCAGAACTCATAATCCTCGTTGGTCTGCAGTTGTTCGTCAAACCCGCCAACCTCAAGAAAGCTCGAATGACTGATAATGAGGTTGCCCGAAGGGACGTATGAAACGAGTTCTCTTTGCTTAGTCTCGCGTCCCTGAGACCAGGCACGCGCAACCCAAGAAGAGCCTTCGGGAATGCGATACCGCGCTCCAATGATCTGGTGATCGCCCGGATGAATGAACGTCAATGCATCACAGGCCCAATTCGTCGGAGCCAGACAATCAGCGTCGAGAAAACCAAGAACTTCCCCTCGGGCCCGAGCGGCGCCTAAGTTTCTCAATGCAGAAATGCTGACATCTTTCTTCTCAAGAATTTTCACGTTCAGTGAAGATTCGAACTTATGCACCATTTCAATGGTGCCATCTACCGATCCATTGTCAACAACGATCACCTCAAACACCTCCGGCGCAAAGTTCAGCTGCTTAAGAGACTCCAGACACCGTCCGATGACCCTTTCTTCGTTTAGAACAGGAATAATAACCGAAAATCTTATCCGATCGACGGCATCGCGTTCTTGAAGACTGGCCCCTGGCGTTGCACCTGGAAAACTTGCATTCATTTTGTGACACCCCTCGTCAGTTCTGTTCGGCTACAGCCCTGCTGCTAAGCGCTTCCAGGTACACCCTCAAGTAATTTTGAGCCATAGACACCGATGAATAGTTCCTATTGATCAATGCCCGGCCAGCTTCTCCAAAGTTTCTGCGAAGTTCAGGGGCATCCAGCAGTTTCTTGATGGCTTCGTACAAACCGGTCACGTTTCCAGGTTCAACAAGCAGTCCGGTTCGATCCGCCTGAACGACTGCTGGAATGGCCCCAACGGGGCTTGCGACAACCGGCTTGCCGGCTGCCATCGCTTCTAGAATTGACATGGGCATCCCCTCACTGAATGAGGGGAGCACCACAACGTCCAACGAGGCATAGACTTCCGGCATGTCATGACGTTGTCCCGCAAATACACAACTGGTTGCGATCTTTAGCGCCTGAGCCAGTTGCATCAATCTTCCTCGCTCTGGGCCTTCGCCGATGAATGCAAAAACCACGTCCGGATACTCCTTCAAGAGCATTTGTGCTGCTCGCAGAAGAAAGTCAGCTCCCTTTCCCGGAGCGAGACGTGAAACCATTCCAACGGTGATTTTTTTTCCTTTTCCTATCTCCTCGCTAAAAGTTGGCAGCGCCTTTGCAAACACCTCAACATCAATTCCATTGGGGATTGATCGGATATTGCTTGGGTGGATCCCAACACGCGCAAGCAAGTCCGCGAGAGAGTCAGACACCGCAGCAACAATCCCGAAACGCCTCAGCGCAGCCTTGTCCAGGATCCCATAAAGTCTGAGTGATAAAGGTGGCTGTTTCATCCGATCAAGCCAACTGTGACATGTGGCCACGCTAGCAATCGACTTCCCTCGTATAGCAGCATAGCCGTAAATGTCCGCTTTATATCCGTGGGTATGAATTAAATCGATGCTGTTCTTGACGATGTAACTACGTATGGCCCTCACAGTGCTCAAGTCTAGTCGACCATCGCAACTAAATGTCGCGCATTCAAGTCCGAGACGTTTCGCGCGGTTGGTGGTATCAATATTCGGACGATGGGAATTGAGGAATACGCCAACCACCGTATCGCAGCCCTGACGCCGCAGACCCGTGCAGAGAGACAACATCATGTTCTCTGCACCATAGATTCCTCCACTGCTGATCAGATGTAAGGCTCGCATGGAATCGTG
>Ga0066710_100002483_pt1 | contig 14926 bp, 10 predicted proteins | sample GraSoiAngelo_159_FD_79666 | JGI IMG/M metagenome (GOLD analysis project Ga0066710, IMG submission 79666) | Grasslands soil microbial communities from the Angelo Coastal Reserve, California, USA - 14_1009_16_40cm | ecosystem: Environmental > Terrestrial > Soil > Grasslands | place: USA...
CCGTCTCCACGGTGACGGGGCCGTAGGACGGCATCCCGATCGAGATCACCCCGAGCGCCGACTCGATCACGTTCTCGAGCTCGCGCACGTTGCCCGGCCAGTCATGTGCGCACAAGAGCTCGAGCGCATCGTCTTCGATTCCCTCGATCGCCGTTCGCCGCGCGTGTTTGGCGATGAAGTGCTGCACGAGCAGCGGCACGTCCTCGCGGCGCTCGCGCAGCGGCGGGATCTCGATCCGCACCACGTCGAGGCGGTAGAACAGGTCGGTGCGAAACGACCCCTCGGCGATCATCGCCTCGAGGTCGCGGTGCGTGGCCGCGACGATCCGAAGATCGACCGGGACCGATTCCGCCGAGCCGAGCGGTCGCACCTCCTTCTCCTGGATCGCGCGCAAGAGCTTCCCCTGCACCGCGGGCGACAGCTCGCCGATCTCGTCGAGAAATAGCGTGCCGCCGTCGGCGACGCGGAACAGGCCCGGCGCACCGGTCGCGCCCGTGAACGCGCCCTTCGCGTGCCCGAACAGCTCGCTCTCGACGATCGACTCCGGCAGCGCCCCGCAGTCGACTGGCACGAAGCGGCGCCGCGCGCGCGGGCTCGCCGCGTGCAGCGCGCGCGCGACGAGCTCTTTGCCGGTCCCGCTCTCGCCGCGGATCAGCACGTGACTCTCGTTGTGGCCCAGGCTCGCGATCGTGCGCGCGAGCGCGCGCATGCGCGGCGAGCGGCCGATCAGCTCGCTGCCCGCGCCGCGCGCGCGCAGCTCCTGCTCGAGCTCGCGATTGCGGCGCACGAGCCGCCGGCGCTCGACCGCGCGCCGCACGGTCGTGCGCACGCGGTGTTCATCGAATGGCTTCGCGAGATAGTCGAACGCCCCGCCGCGGATGCAACCGACCGCGCTCTCGATGCTCGCGTTGCCCGTCATCACGATCACCTCGACCTCGGGATGGTCGTGTTTCAGGTGTGCGAGCAGCGCGAGGCCGAGCCCGAGGTCGAGCAGCACGACGTCGGGCTCGCGATCCGCGATCCGCGTGCGGGCCGCCTCGACCGACTCCGCGATCGCCGTGCGGTAGCCCTCGCGTTCGAGCGTGCGGCGCAGCGAGCGCAATAGCAGCCGCTCGTCGTCGATCAGCAGCACCGAGCCGGCCGCTTCGCGGCCCGGCGCCCCATCCGTGCGCAGGGGCGCAATCGCCATGGAGCGCCAATCGGCGTTCGCGCGCTCCGTCTTGAATCATTTCAACCGCACTCGAAAGGAACGGCCGAACGACTTCGCCGCCTGATTTTTGTGTCAAGAACCCGTTGACGGGCAAGAGGCCTCGGCTACGTTGGCGCCCTGCGTTCGAGCTCTACCCCCCCTCCGCGGCGCGGAGGAGACATAGTGGCTAAGTCGCACGTCCTCGTCGTGGACGACGAGGAGCTGTATCGGCGTTCGCTCGGACGAATCCTCTCTCGCGTGGGCCATCAGGTCAGCGAGGCGCGCGATGCCGCGGAGGCGCTTGCGCTGCTCAACCAGGGCGGCCTCGACCTCGTCGTCGCCGACTTCAAGATGCCGGGGCTGAACGGGCTCGAGCTGGTCCGGCAGATCCACGAGATCGAGCCCGACCTGCCGTGCATCGTCGTGACCGGCTACGGCAGCGCCGAGAGCTCGATCGAGGCGCTGCGCGCGGGGGCGTTCTGGTACCTCGAGAAGCCGTTCGACCAGGGGCACCTCGACGTGGTGCGGCGCCTGGTCGAGCAGGCGATCGAGCACGGCCGGCTCAAGGCCGAGAACCGCGCGCTCCAGAACGAGGTGCGCACGAAGTACCGCTTCGAGAACATCGTCGGCCACAGCGGCGCGCTGCGCGGCGTGCTCGATGTGGTGTCGAAGGTGGCGCGCACCGACAGCACGGTGCTGATCACCGGCGAGAGCGGCACCGGCAAGGAGCTGATCGCGCGCGCGATCCACTACAACAGCCAGCGCGTCGAGCGCCGCCTCGTGACGGTCAACTGCGGCGCGATTCCGGAGGAGCTGCTCGAGTCGGAGCTGTTCGGCCACGTGCGCGGCGCGTTCACCAATGCGATCGCCTCGCGCGAGGGCCGCTTCTCGCTCGCCAACGGCGGCACGATCTTCCTCGACGAGATCGGCGACATGAGCCCGAACCTCCAGGTCAAGCTGCTGCGCGTGCTGCAGGAGCGCACCTACGACCCGGTCGGATCCTCGAAGTCCGAGACCGTGAACGTGCGCGTGATCGCCGCGACCAACCAGGACCTGCCGACCGCGATCCGCGTGGGCCGCTTCCGCGAGGATCTCTTCTACCGCCTGAACGTGATCCCGATCGAAGTGCCGCCGCTGCGCCAGCGGCGCGAGGACATCCCGCTGCTCGTGATGCACTTCCTCGAGGTGCTGAACCAGGACCACGGCACCAAGATCGAATCGATCTCCGACACCGCGCTCGAGGTGCTGTGCCGGTACGACTGGCCCGGCAACGTGCGCGAGCTCGAGAACCTGATGGAGCGGATCACCGTGCTGCGCGGCGGTGGAGACCTCGACGTCGACGATCTGCCGGAGTCGCTGCGCCGCCCGGCGACGCCTGCGCTTCAGGGCGAGGCGATCGCGACCGGCGACGGCGCATTCCGCTCCGCGGTCGACCGCTTCCAATCCGATCTGATCCGCGACGCGCTCGCGCGCAGCGGCGGCAACAAGAAAGAGGCCGCCGAATATCTCGGGCTGAACCGCACGACGCTGATCGAGAAGATCAAGAAGCTCGGTCTCGAGTCTTAGCGCCTCAGGGCGTCAAGAAATCCCGCACCGCGTCGGCTCTCCGTGGAATCCGCGTCGCTGCGCCGGGGTTCTGCCTCCCGGCGCGGCGGCAGCTCTGCGCACGCGGCTGCGTAGCAGCGCGTCGCAAGCATCCACAAAAAACCCTGCGTTCCCGCCGATCTTCGAAGCCAGAGGCAATCGGATTCGCGCCCGGAGCGCGGTGACGAAGCGCGGCACCGCTGCCCAATTAGTGCTTGGCACAGTGCGTGCTTCCAGTGGCACGAGACGAGCAGATGGTGGGCAGCGGACCAGCGGGTTCGCAACAAACAACTCGGGGGACGCGATCCATGGAAACACTCCTGCGCGAGGCGAAGGAGAAGCACGACGAGATCCCGGCGACGCTCAAGGAGCAGATCGTCCTCGAGCACACGCCGCTGATCCGTTACATCGTGAACCGGATCGCCGTCCGCCTGCCGTCGCACATCGACCTCGACGACCTGCACAACACGGGCGTGATCGGTCTGATGGATGCGATCGAGAAGTACGATCCCGAGAAGAACTGCAAGTTCAAGACGTATGCGGAGTTCCGGATCAAGGGCGCGATCCTCGACCAGCTCCGCTCGCTCGATTGGGTTCCGCGCAGCGTGCGCCAGAAGAGCCGCCGCCTCGAGCGCGCCTACGGAGAAGTCGAGCAGCGCCTCGGCCGCACCGCGAGCGAGGAGGAAGTGGCCGACTCGCTGGGCCTCCAGCTCGAGAAGTTCCACGAGCTCCTGAACCAGGTGCGCGGCATCTCGCTGGTGAACCTCGAGGAGATCCGCGGCACGAACGCCGAGGGCGACCGCGCCGGCACGTTCGCCGACATCGTCGAGGACGTGAACTCCGAGAACCCGTTCGCCTCGCTCAAGCTGACCGAGACCAAGCAGGTGATCGCCGAGACGATCGCGAGCCTTCCCGAGAAGGAACGGCTCGTGATCTCGCTCTACTACTACGAGGATCTCAACATGAAGGAGATCGGGCAGATCCTCGGCATCACCGAGTCGCGCGTGTGCCAGATCCACACCAAGTCGGTGCTGCGCCTGCGCGCGAAGCTCAAGAGCATGCTGGAACGCTAGTCCACAGAGGGCACTCGCCTCTGTACCGCCCGGCGGCGACTTTCAGGCAGTCGCTTCCGGGCGGTCTTTCATCTCGGGTCATGCGCGAGGCGCCGAAGCCTCGTTCTCGTCGCAGCGCACGAGCGCCACGGTGACGTTGTCCTCGCCACCTCGCGCGTTCGCGAGCGCGACCAGCCGCTCGCAGGCTTCGTCGAGATCGGATTCGGCCGCGACCAGCGCAGCGATCTCGGGATCCTGTACGTGCGCGGTGAGGCCGTCGGAGCACAGCACGATCACGTCGCCCGGCCCCGGCGTGAGCTCGGCGAGATCGGGATCGACCGAGCGCCGCACGCCGACCGCGCGCGTGAGCACGTGGCGGTGCGGGTGGTCCTGCGCGTCGTGGGGTGAGAGCTCGCGCCGGCGCACTAGCTCCGCGACCAGCGAGTGGTCGTCGGTGAGCTGGCGGATCCGCCCGTTGCGCACGAGATAGGCGCGGCTGTCGCCCACGTGCGCGAGCGCGAGCCGGCCGCCGCCCGCGAGCACCGCGACGAGCGTAGTGCCCATGCCCGCGACCTCGGGCTTCTCCCGCGCGGTCGCGAACACGTGGTGGTTCGCCGCCGCGACGCAATAGCGCAGCTTCTCGGTCAGCGTCGCGCTGCGCGCCGCGACCATCCCCAGCGCCTCGACGGTGTGCTCGGCCGCGAGCCGGCTCGCGAGCTGTCCGGCGACGTGGCCACCCATCCCGTCGGCGACGAGAAACAGCCCGAGCCCGGGCGCGAGCGCGAAGGCGTCCTCGTTCGCGGTGCGCCGCATTCCAACATCCGAGCGAGCAGCAGCGCTGAGTTTCATCCGAGCCGAGCCCCTCCATGCTCCCCCGGGGCCGGGGTGGCGTGCGGGCTCTCGTTGCATCGGAGGACTGCGTCGAGGGCTTGAACGCGTGCGGCGGCGGCGGCTGGACTTGGCCCCGGAAAAACCATTCAATGCAGGTGGATCTGCCGTCGATAGATTGCAACGAGGGATTTTCCGCGAGCCGTCGGCCCGCGACCGGGGGGAATCATGCCCAAGAGCCTGCTGCTGGCTGACGACAGCGTCACCATCCAGAAGGTGGTGGGGATCAGCTTCGCGAACGAAGACATCCAGATCACCACGGTCGACAACGGCCGCGACGCGGTGGCCAAGGCGCGCGCGATCCGCCCCGACATCATCCTCGCGGACGTGGTGATGCCCGGCATGAGCGGCTACGAAGTGTGCGAGGCCGTGAAGTCGGACCCGAACCTGCGCCACGTTCCGGTGCTGCTGCTCACGGGCACGTTCGAGGCATTCGACCAGGCGCGCGCCACTGCGGTCGGCGCCGCGGGCCACGTCGCGAAGCCGTTCGAGGCCCAGACGCTGGTCGACCGCGTGAAGCAGCTGCTCGCATCCGCACCCGCCGCCGCGCCGCGTGCGCCGAGCGCACCGCGACCCGCGGCGGTGTCGGCTCCCGCGCCCACCCCCGCACCGGCGAACGACGACGCGTTCGACTTCTTCTCCGACGCGCCGGAGCACGCGGCCGCGACGCCGCCGCCGGTCCCGTCCGCGGACACTTTCGATCTCGACGGACCCGACGGCGCGTTCGCGTTCGGCGACGACGATCTGACCGCCGACATCCCCGAGTCGCGCGCAATGACGCTCGCGCCGCCGGGCGCCGCGCCGCGCCGCCCCGCCGACGCCACGATCGCGATCCTGCGCGATGCGCCGACCGAGCGCGACGACGCGTTCGAGTTCTCGTTCGCCAGCGAGCGCACGACGGCGCCCGACGAGCCGATCGATCCCGGCCAGCTCGCGCACACCACGCTGCTCGACCCCGCCGCGGGCAGCGGGTTCGACGTCTCCTCCTCCGACCTCGCGTTCGAGCGCGCTCCGGCGGCCCCCACGCAGATCCTGTCGCTCGAGGAGGGCCCGCAGAGCATCGCGCTCGAGGCCGAGGACGCGGAGCTCGAACTCGCCGAGAGCGAGCCGCTCGATGCGCCCGACCTCGACGCGGGCGAGCCGCTCGCGGACCCGTACGCGACGACGATTTCACCGGCGCGCGCCCTGCGCGACGATGCGTTCGATCCGTTCGAGCGCGAGGCCGCCGAGGAGGCGCCGACGATGGTCGGCGAGCCGCTCTCGGCGGGAGACGATCTCGATGCGGACAGCCCATTCGAGGCCGAGCCTGCGCTCGCGGACGAGGGTCCGGCCGATCCGTGGGACGACACCGCCTCGTTCGCTGCGCCGGTTCCAACCGGCAGCGAGGCGGCCACTCCGTCCGCGCCCGCGCTCGCGCGCGACGAGCTGCGCGACATGCTGGAGAAGGTCGCCTGGGATGCATTCGGGCCGATCACCGAGAAGATCGTGCGCGAGGCGCTCGCGCAGATCGAGCAGGCGGCGTGGGAAGTGGTGCCGAAGCTCGCGGAGACGCTGATCCAGGAGGAGATCCGCCGGCTGAAGGGCGGCTCTTCCAGCTGATCCGCGCGGGCAGGCCTTAGGCTTTCCCGCTCTGCCCCGGCAGCTAATCTGGGTGGATGCTCGCCCCGGTGGAGCTCCCTCGGCCCCGCACCTGGCGCGCGCTCGTCGAGCGCGCGCTCGACGAAGACCTCGGCCCCGGCGACGTGACCTCCGCGCTCGTGGTGCCCGCGGACGCGGTGGCGCCCGGCGTGATCGAGGCCCGCCAGGAGCTCGTGGTATGCGGGCTCGAAGTGGCGCGCGCGGTGTTCGCGGCGCTCGAGTCGCGGCTCGCGTTCGAGCCCGCGGCGGCGGACGGCGAGGAGGTCGCCGCGGGATCGGTCCTGGCGCGCGTGCGCGGTCCGCTGCGCGCGCTGCTCGCGGGCGAGCGCACCGCGTTGAACTTCCTGCAGCGGATGTGCGGGATCGCGACCTTCACGCGCCGCTACGTCGAGGCGGTCGCCGGCACCGGCGCCGAGATCGTCGACACGCGCAAGACGCTGCCGGGCTGGCGCACACTCGACAAGTACGCGACCGCGGTCGGGGGCGCGCGCAACCACCGCGCCGGGCTCTACGACGGGATCCTGCTGAAGGACAACCACGTCGCGTTCGCGGGCGGCGTGGTGCCCGCGGTGAAGGCCGCGCTCGCCGCCGCGCCCGCGGGCCTGCGCGTGCAGGTCGAGGTGGAGTCGGAGGAGGATGCGCAGGCGGCAGTCGACGCGGGCGCCGACTTCCTGCTGCTCGACAACTGCGGCATCGCGCTCTTGCGCCGGATCGCGCAGCGCCTGCGCGGCTCGGCGCTGCTCGAGGCGAGCGGCGGTGTGAACCTCGCCAACGTGCGCGCAGTGGCGGAGACCGGGGTGCACCGGATCTCGATCGGCGCCCTCACCCACTCGGCGCCCGCGGCCGACATCGCACTGGAACTAACCCTCGCGCAAGGAGGCCGAAGGCCGACGCACAGCCCGCAAGGCCGCGAAGCGGCCGCGCAGCGAGGCGAAGCCGAGCGGAGCGCGAGCCCCCGAGAAACAGAGGCGAGCGAAGGCGGGCCCCTGCACGGGGGGGTTCCGAAGTGAGCGCCGGGCCGGTGCGCGTGCTCGGCGCGCTGCGCCGCGCCGGCGACCGGCCCTGTTCGGGTGAAGCGCTGTCCCAGGAGTACGGGATCTCGCGCGCGCAGGTCTGGAAGGACGTCGAGACGCTCCGCGCGCGCGGCTACCGGATCGAGGCCGAGCCCGGAGGCGGCTACCGGCTGCGCGGCGCACCCGACCGCCTCTACCCCGAGGAGATCCTGCACGGACTCGACACGCGCTGGCTCGCGCGCGCGCTCCACTACTTCGACGAGACCGACTCCACCAACCGCGTCGCACAGGACCTCGCTCGCGAGGGCGCGGCGCACGGCACCGCCGTGGTGGCGGAGGGCCAGACCGCGGGACGCGGCCGGCTCGGCCGGCGCTTCCACTCGCCGCCCTATCAGAATCTCTACACGTCGATCGTGCTGCGGCCCGAGCTCTCGCTGCCCGACGCACCCGCCTGGACGCTCGCGTCGGCGGTTGCGGTCGCGGACACCGTGGCCGAGATGTTGAGCGACGACGCAAGTTTCGCGCAGCGAGCCGAAGGCGAGCGAAGACCAGAAGACCTGGTCGAAATCAAGTGGCCGAACGACGTGCTGATCGACGGCCGCAAAGTATCCGGGATCCTGCTCGAGCTCGCCGCCGAGGCCACGCGCGTGGCGTTCCTGGTGCTCGGGATCGGCGTGAACCTGAACGTCGATCCGGCCACCTTCCCGGAGGAGTTCCGCGCCGGCGCGACCAGCCTCGCGGCGCAGCTCGGCGCGCCGATCGACCGAGCGGCGTTCGCGCGGGCGCTCTACGCGCGGCTCGAGCGCGTGCTCGATGCCTGCGCGGCGACCGGGTTCCGTGGGATACTGCCGCGGTTCGAGGCCCGCTTCCGGATGCGCGGACGCCGCGTGCGCGTGCGCGAGGTCGGCGGCGGCGAGCAGGAGGGCTGGGTGCACGGGATCGACGACGACGGCGCGCTCCGGCTCTCGCTAGCGGGCGGTGCGCAGATGCGCTTCCTGGCCGGCGACGTCTCGCTCGCGAAGGAGCCCGCTTGACCGCGCTGCTCGTGGTGGACATCGGCAACACGAACGTGTCGCTCGGCTGGTTCGACTATCCCGCCCCCGCGGACGGCGAGGGACGCGGTGTGCTCGCCCACCACTGGCGCGTCGGCACCCATCGCGAGTACACGAGCGACGAGGTCGGACTCGTGCTGACGAGCCTGTTCGCCCAGGCGAAGCGGCAGGCGAGCGAGGTGTCGGACGTGATCATCTCGAGCGTCGTGCCGCCGCTCCTGCCGATCTACGAGCGCGTCTCGCAGAAGCTGTTCGATCGGCCGGCACTCGTCGTGGGTCCGGGCATCCGCACCGGCATGCCAGTGCGCTACGAGAACCCGCGCGAGGTGGGCGCCGACCGGATCGTGAACTCGATCGCGGCCTACGAGATGTTCGGCGGCCCGGTGATCGCGGTGGACTTCGGCACCGCCACCACGTTCGACTGCGTCTCCGCCGACGGCGAGTACCTCGGCGGCGTGATCTTCCCGGGCATGCTGACCTCGATGGAGGCGCTGTTCGAGCGCGCCTCGATGCTGCACCGCGTGGAGATCGCGCGCCCGAAAGCGGTGATCGGGAAGACCACGACCGGCGCGCTGCAATCGGGGCTGCTCTACGGCACCGCGGGTGTGGTCGACTCGATGGTCGAGCGCATCCGCAAGGAGCTCGGGCCCGCGCGCGTGGTCGCGACGGGTGGCCTCGCCGGGCTCGTCTCGAACGAGACCACCGCGATCGAGCGCGTCGAGCCGTTCCTCACGCTCGAGGGGCTGCGGATCATCTACGAGAAGAACCGGCCCGGCAAGGGTCGCAGGGGGGATTAGCCGCAAGCGCGCGCAGCGCAAGGCCGCGAAGCGGCCACGCAGCGCAAGTTTCGCGCAGCGAGCCAGGCGAGCGAAGACCATTGGGGGAGCGAAGCCGAGCGAAGCGCGAGCCCCCGAGAAACAGAGGCGAGCGAAGATCGAACAGGTGGAGAGGTGGAGATATGAAAGACATCAAGGTCAGCGACACCCACAACTACGCGATCGTCGGGCACGCCCACGACGGCAAGACATCGCTCGGCGAGGCGATCCTGCATTCGAGCGGCGCCACCCACGCGCTCGGCAGCGTCGCCGCGGGCACCTCGGTGCTGAACATCCTGCCCGAGGAGAAGGAGCGCAAGACGACGATGACGTCGTGCGCGTTCAGCTACGACGCAGGCGGCAAGCACTTCACGCTCGTCGACACGCCCGGCGACTCCAACTTCGCGGCCGACGCGCAGATCGTGCTCCAGCGCCTCGACGGCGCAGTGCTCGTGGTGTCCGCCGTCGACGGCGCGCGCGTCGGCACCGACCGCATGTACCGCTATTGCCGCGAGCACCAGATCCCGATCGTCGCGTTCGTGAACGGCCTCGACCGCGAGCGCGCGTCGTTCGAGGCGGCGCTCGAGTCGCTCGAGAAGATCGAGGCGAAGCCGGTGCCGCTCACGTTGCCGATCGGCGAGCACGAGCAATTCAGCGGCGTGGTCGATCTCTGGACGGGCCGCGCCTACGGCGCGTCGGGCGAGATGGACCCGCCCGCCGAGCTCGCCGCACAGATCGCGGTGGCGCGCGAGCGATTGGTCGAAGACGCTGCGGAATGCGACGACGCGATCCTCGAGAAGTACCTCGAGGAGGGCGAGCTGTCGGCCGAGGACCTGCGCCAGGCGCTGCTCTCCGGCACGCGCGAGGGGAAGATCCTGCCGGTCGTGTGCGGCGCGGCCACGCGCGAGCTCGGCATCACTCCGCTCGTGCACGCGATCGCGGACCTGCTGCCGTCCGCGGCCGACCGCGCGGCGCCGTTCACGACCGCCTCGGGCGAGCAGATCGCGCCCGATCCCGACGCGCCGTTCACCGCCCAGGTGATCAAGACCACGATCGACCGCTACACCGGCACGCTCTCGATCTTCCGCGTGGTGAGCGGGCGGCTCCATCCCGACACCCCGATCCTCGACGCGACGCGCGACGGCAAGGAGCGGGTCGGCAAGCTGTTCCTGATGCGCGGGGCCGAGCACGTCGAGGTGCCCGAGGCCGGCCCCGGCGACGTGGTGGCGGTGGCGAAGCTCAAGCACGTCCACACCGGCGACGCGCTGACCGCCGAAAAAGGCGGGATCGCGCTCGCGCAGATGACCATTCCCCAGGGTGTCATTTCCTATGCCATCCGGGCGAAATCAAAGGGAGATGAGGATAAAGTTTTCAGCTCGCTCGGCCGACTCGTGGAGGAGGATCCGACACTCCAGCTCGGCCGCGATCCGTCCACGGGGGAATATTTGCTCACCGGCCGGGGTGAACTGCACGTGCGGATGACGGTCCACAAGCTGCACCGGATGTTCGGCGTCGACGTGGATCTGCGCACGCCGAAGGTCCCCTATCGCGAGACGGTCAAGAAGAAGGCCGAAAACATCGAGGGGAAGCTCAAGAAGCAGAGCGGTGGCAAGGGAATGTTCGGAGTCTGCTACCTCACGATCGAGCCTCTGCCCCGCGGCGCGGGGATCGAGTTCTCCGACGAGATCGTCGGCGGCGCGATCCCGCGCAACCTGATCCCGGCCGTCGAGAAGGGCGTGATCGAGGCGGCGGCCGCGGGTCCGCTCGCGGGCTACCCCGTGGTCGACGTGCGCGTGCGCTGCATCGACGGCAAGCACCACTCGGTCGACTCGAACGAGATGGCATTCAAGCTCGCCGGCTCGTTCGGCTTCAAGGCCGCGATCGAGGCGGCCTCGCCGACGCTGCTCGAGCCGGTGATGAACCTGCACGTCGCGGTGCCCGACCACTGCGTCGGCGACGTGATGGGCGACCTGTCGAGCCGGCGCGGGCGCGTCGGATCCGGCGAGGCGCAGGGGACCTCGCAGGTGATCGCGGCGCAGGTGCCGATGTCCGAGCTGCTCGAGTACGCGAGCGCGCTCACGAGCATCACCGGCGGTCAGGGAGAGTTCCACATGGAGTTCTCCCACTACGACGAGGCGCCGGCGCACGTCCGGGAGAGGGTGATCGCCGAGGCCCAGGCCCGAAAGAACGAAGCGTCCTAGCCGGTCGTCCCCCGACTCGGTCCGGACGGCGCGGGAGCGCGTCCCGCGCGTACACGGAGCTCGCTAGTCGATGGAACGCCAGCCGCAGAAGATCCGCCTCGAGCTCTCGCCGGAGGCCGAGAAGTACGCGCGCCGCGACGCGCCGCGCGACGTGCGACTCGCAGCGGCGCGCGGCGCGCTGCCGCTCCCGCCGGTCGAGCTCGCCACGGTGCTGTTCGCGCTGATCCACGACGAGGACGCCGAGGTGAAGTCGACCGCGCGCGACAGCCTCGAGACCCTGCCCGATGGCATGCTGCTCTCGGTGCTCGCGGCGCCCGCGCACCCTGCCCTGCTCGACCACCTCGCCCACGCGTTCGCCGAGAACGAGACCCGGCTCGAGAAGATCGCGCTGAACCCCGCCACCGCGGACCGCACCGTGGCGTTTCTCGCCGGGCGTCCGTTCCGCAGCCTCGTGGAGATCGTCGCGAACAACCAGCAGCGCCTGATGCGCAGCCCGTCGATCGTCGATGCGCTCGGCGCCAACCCGCTCACCGGCCGCTCGGTGATCGAGCGCATCCTCGCGTTCCTCGGCGTGCCCGCGCCGGAGCGCGACGAAGAAGAGGATTCGCCCCCGATCCCCGTCGAGGACGTCAGCGACGAGGAGGCGCGCGCCGCGCTCGAGGTAGTGCTCGGCACGCACTTCTCGGCGCTGGTCGAGGAGGAGACCGAGGTCGACGAGCAGGCGCTCGAGCAGGGCGGCAGCCTCTACAGCCTGATCCAGACCCTCACGGTGTTCCAGAAGATCAAGCTCGGCCGGATGGGCAACAAAGAGGCGCGCTCGCTGCTCGTACGCGACCGAAACAAGATCGTCGCGGTCGCCGCGGTGTCGAGCCCGAAGATCAGCGAGCAGGAGCTGCTCTCGATCGCGCAATCGCGCGCGGTGGGCGACGAGGTGATCCGCGTGATCTGCCGCAACAAGGAAGCCCTGCGCAACTACCAGGTGAAGCTCGCGCTCGCGACCAATCCGAAGACGCCGCAGGTGAATGCGATGAAGTTCATAAACTATCTACAGGACAAGGACCTGCAGAAGCTGATGAAGAGCAAGGACGTCCCGACCGTGATCTCGAGCCACGCGCGGCGGCTCCTGACCAGGAAGGGGAAGCTCTGATGGCGAAGGTTTCGCGGGATCGCGCCGAGGTGAACGCGCGGATCGTGTACTGGGGTATCGAGGGCGCCGGCAAGCGCTCCAGCCTCGAGGGCGTCTACCGCAAGCTGCGCCCCGACCACCGCGGCGAGATGCGCGACGTCCCGACGCGCTTCGATCCCTCGGTCAGCTACACGGTGCTGCCGATCGAGCTCGGCGACGTCGGCGGTCTGCGCACGCGGATCGAGCTGGTCGCGGTGCCGGGCGCGCCCGAGCACGCGCCGACGCGCAAGCAGCTGCTCGATCAGGTCGACGGCATCGTATTCGTGGTCGACTGCCGCCGCGAGCGCGCCGAGGAGAATCTCACGAGCCTCGAGGAGCTCGGCAAGGCGCTCGAGGACTACGCGCGTTCGATCGACGAGATCCCGCTCGTCGTGCAATACAACAAGCGCGACGTCGCCGACGCCTACGGCGCCGAGGAGCTGCACCGCCGGCTCGGTCTCTCCGGCGCGACCGTGTTCGAGGCGGTCGGCACCGAGGGCAGCGGGCTGCTCCAGGCGCTCTCGACGATCTCGAAGAAGGTGATCCGCTCACTGCGCGGCGAGAGCCTGGGCCAGGCGCGCGCAAGTTTCGCGCAGCGAGCCGAAGGCGAGCGAAGACCAGAAGGGGAGCTGGCGCCCGAGCCGGAGCCCGGGCGCGAGGTCGAGCTGCCGCCGCCGCCCAAGCCCGCCGCGCCCGCGCCGCCGCTCGTCTCCCCGCAGCACGCGATGGAGGAGGCGATCCTCGCCGAGCCCGATCACCCGGACCAGCTCGCGATCGACGCCGAATCGCACGCGGCGGCGTCGGCGCTCTCCGACTCCCCGTTCGAGGCGGAGCCGATCGCGGCGGCGCGCGTCGGCGGCTCGCTCGCGATCGTGTCGGTCGGCGAGGCCACGCTCGCGGACGAGCGCAGCGTGCGGATCCCGCTCGTGCTCGGCGACGACGAGGGCGGCACCTCGACGGTCGTGCTGACGGTGCGCCTCGATCCCCTGCTCGGGGACAGCGGCGACTGATGCGCAAGCGGCTCGGCATATACGGGGCCTCCGAGGAGGCCCTCGCGCTGATCCCGCTGCTAGGCGCGAATCCGGCCGTGGAGATCGCGTGCGTGGTCGATCCCGACGCGCTGCAGCTCCTCGAACGCCTGCCGCGCCTCGAGCCCGGCCTCGCGGCGCTGCTCGAGCAGACGCTCACCAACGATCCGCAGGCGCTCGCCGGCGACGCCTCGCTGCACGCGGTGATCGACGCCGGCGCCGTGCCCCCGTTCGCGGCGCGCTTTCCCGCGGCGATCGAGCGCGGCGTCCAGGTGGTGTCGCCGCTCACGGCGCGCCTGCTCTGGGGCCTGGGCGTGCCGTCGCACGACCGCCAGGCCGATCTGCTCCAGGCACTCCACGAGGTCGTCGACTCCTACAACCTCACGGTCGACACCGACGAGCTGTTCGTGCGCATGCTCGAGATCGCGATCGGCGTCACGGGCGCCGAGGGCGGATCGCTGATGCTCGTGGACGAGACCGGCGGCGAGCTCGTCGTGCGCGTGGCCGTGGGGGTCGAGCGCGAGCTGTGGCCGAAGATCCGCGTGCCGTTCGGCGACGGGATCGCCGGGCGCGTCGCCGCCGAGGGCCGCTCGCTGCGCCTGCGCGGCAAGGCCGACCGCCAGCGCTTCCGGATCCTGCGCAAGCGGTTCGACGTGGAGTCGGCGATGTCGGTGCCGCTCTTGCACGACGGGCGCGTGCTCGGCGTGCTGAACCTGCACCACCGCGCGCGCGTCGACGCGTTCTCCGACGCCGATCTCGCGTTCACCGAGGAGCTCGCGCGGCTCGACGCGCAGATCATCGCGCGCGCGCAGCAGCACGACGCGCTGAAGCTCTCGGCCGAGCGCTATGCCGCGGTGCAGGAGGTGAGCGCGATCCTCGCCGGCCGCGAGCCGCTCTCCGACCGGCTGCGGCGCCTGTGCGAGTGGGTCGCGGCGCGCACGGGCGGCGGGATCGCGACGATCTACCAGGTCGAGCACGCCGCGGGCGGCCTGCGCATGGTCGCCACCTCGCTCGCGGGTGGCCACCTCGGCGGCGAGTACCGCGTGGCCCCTGGCCGCGGCATCGATGGTCAGGTCGCGCAGACGCGCGCGCCCGCGTTCCTGCGCCATCCCGACGGCTCGGTCGCCTACGCCGCGCTGCCGCTCTCGGACGCCGAGCAGCTCGTCGGCGTGCTCTCGATCCAGTGCGGCACCGCGCTGCCGCGCGGCCGCGCCGCCGAGGAGACGCTGCTCGAGATCGCCGCGACCGCCGCGCGCAAGCTCGCGGACGCGGAGCGCGAGATGCGCCTCGCCGCCCGCGCG
>Ga0066710_100002487_pt1 | contig 14921 bp, 11 predicted proteins | sample GraSoiAngelo_159_FD_79666 | JGI IMG/M metagenome (GOLD analysis project Ga0066710, IMG submission 79666) | Grasslands soil microbial communities from the Angelo Coastal Reserve, California, USA - 14_1009_16_40cm | ecosystem: Environmental > Terrestrial > Soil > Grasslands | place: USA...
CGCGCGAGGGTCAGGCGGAGCGAATCGAGGTCGTAGGGTTTGCTCACGAAATCATAGGCGCCCGCGCGGATCGCTTCGCCCGCGGCCGTGGCGTCACCGAACGCGGTGAGCACCAGGACCAGCGCGTCGGGGTCGAGCTCGCGCACGTGGTAGAGCAGATCGAGGCCACTCCCCGCGGGCATCCGGAGATCGGTGAGCACCGCGTCGAACGGGCCTTCGCGGTGGTACTTGGCGATCGCTTCCTCCACCGAGAGGGCGCGGACCACGCCGTAGCCCTCCCGCTCCAGCACCTCGCCGAGCAGCCGGCACGCTTCCTCGTCGTCGTCGACCAGCAGGAGGCGGCCGGGGGCGATCGCCGTCGTCATCCCCACATCTCGGAGGAGGGGAGGGTGAGCCTCCAGCGGGTCCCGGCCGGCGTCGGCTCGTGGGTCAGGTCGCCCCCCAGCGCGCGGGCCAGGCGGCGGCTGACCGTCAGGCCGAGGCCGGTGCCGAGCGCCCCCTTGGTGGTGGCGAACGGGTTGAAGAGCTGCTGCTTCACTTCGGCGCTCATGCCGGGGCCATCGTCGCTGATGGTGAGCCAGCTGGTCCGCCCGTCGCGGCCGGCCCGCAGCGTCACTCGGCCGCCCCGGGAGACCGCTTCGTTGGCGTTCTTGATCAGGTTGAGCAGGATCTGCTCCACCAGCTCCGGGTCGCACGCCGCGGTGACCGGCGGGCCGGACTCGCTCTCGACCGTCGCGGTGACGCCCGAGGCGGCGAGCGACGGCTCCATGAAGTCGAGCATGCGGCGCGCCACCTCCCGGAGGTTCACCGGCCGGGCGGCGGGATGGGGCCAGGCGCCCCGGGCCAGCCAGGCCCGCACGATCCCCGCCACCCGCTCGACCTGGCCCAGGACCAGGTCGATCCGGCGGGCCGCGTCCTCGGAGCCGCGGGTCCGGAGGTCCTCGCGGAGCAGCTGGAAATGCCCGTTGAGGGTGTTGAGCGGGGTCCCGATCTCGTGGGCGAAGCTCGCCGATGCCTCGTCCACCAGCGCCAGCCGCTCCAGCCCGCGGGCCCGCTCTTCCAGGGCGAGGAGGGCGGCGCGCGCCTCGCTCTCGCGCTCCCGCTCGGCCAGGGCGGTGCGCATCGCGTTGTAACGGCGGGCCAGCGCCCGGAACTCCTTGGGCCCGAGCTCCGGGGCGGACGGCGCGAGCCGGGCTCCGGCGTAGGCGCCCGCCATCGCCTCACCGAGGGCGTTGAGCGGCCGGCCGACCCACATCGCCGTGAGCCCGGCGATCACCCCGGCGAGCAGGATCGCCGCGATCGTCGCGAGCAGGTAGCTCCGCCGCCGCTCGTCCCGGGCCCACGTCTCCAGCCGCGCGGTATCGATCCGGAGGCTGAGGAGGCCGGTGACCTTGCGGCGGTCGCCCAGCGGCTGCGACACATGCCACGCCGGCCGCGCGCCGCTCTCCTGCCATACTACCTGCTCCCGCCGGACCAGCGCGGCCCGGTCCTCGGGTGCGAGTCCGACCGGGCGGAGCGAGTCGGTGCGCGTAGCGAGTGTGACCCGGCCGGCGCGGTCGGTGGCGAACACCACGGCGGACGTCTGCCGCAGGTGGAGCCCGGCCCACGCCGAGAGGGCCGCGTCGAGCGCGGCCGGATCGCCGGAGGGTGCCGCGCGGTTGAGGTAATCGGCGAGCGTGGAGGCGATGGCCATCGCCTCGAGCCGGATGTCGTCGAGCCGCGATCGCTCCGACAGCGCGAGCGAAAGCTCGGTCACGCCCAGCACCAGCGCCGCCGAGACCAGCGCGGCGAAGATTGCCAGTCGGCGGGGCAGACCCATGGCCATGGGTCCAATAATACCGCCGGGCTCGTGCCGCGAAGGGCCGGGCGGCGGCACGGTGCTTGCCCCGGCAGCCGGTGCCGCGGAAGGCGGGGGGAGGGCTCAAATCCGGAATGCCGGGCCCGGTGTTGTTCGATTTTGGAGGCACCCTCGACGCCGACGGCCAGCCGTGGGTCGAGCGGTTCTTCCGGGGGTACCGGGCGGTCGGGGGGCGCCTGGCGCCCGAGCCCTTCGAGGAATGCTTCCGAATCTCCGACCGGCTGCTCGCGACGACGCCCGGCATCGAGGGCCTCGGGCTCCAGGCCATGGTGCAGCGGCAGGTCGGTCTGCTCCGCGGACTCCTGCCCGACGGAGGCGCCATCGACGCGGCGGTTTGGGCGGGGGGATTCCTGGCGTCCTCGCACGCTACGGCCGCGCGGAACCAGCCTCTGCTCCGCGAGCTGGCCGGCGCCCGGCCCCTCGGCGTGGTGTCCAACTTCACCGGCAACCTTCGCCCCTGTCTCGAGGAGCTCGGTCTGCTCGACTGCTTCGACGTGGTGCTCGATTCGGCGGAGGTGGGCCTGCGCAAGCCCGACGCGCGGCTGTTCTCGATCGCGTTCCGCGCCTTCGCGGTGAGCGCCGAGGAGTGCTGGATGGTGGGCGACAACCCGGCCGCCGACATCGCCGCGGCCGGGCAGCTCGGTTGTTCCACGTGCTGGCTCGCCCCGGCCGAGCGGCCGCTCCCCGACGGTCTCCGGCCCAGCCGCCGCATCGCGGCGCTCACCGAGCTCTCCGCCGTGCTGGGCTGAGCCGATGCACGCGCTGATTCTAGCCGGCGGTGAGGGCGCACGGCTTCGTGCCGACGGCGTGCCGACGCCAAAGGCGTTCGTCGAGGTCGGCGGGCGTCCGCTGGTCTTTCGCCTGGTGGATACACTCCGCGGGCTAGGGTTCGATACGATCACCGACGCCGTGCGGCGCGCGGCGCTCGCCGCCTGCTCCGCCGGTGCGGCGCCGGTCCGCGTCGTCGGCGTGCGGTTCGTCCCCTGCGAAACGCCCTCGTCGCTTCACACCCTGGCCGAGGCGCTCGAGGTGGTGCCGCCCGGGCCCCTCCTCTGCACCATGGTGGATTCGATCATGCGGGAGGAGGACTGGCGGCGCCTCCATGCCCGCGCCGACGCCGCCCTCCGCGACGGCGCCGATGCGTGCATCGCGATCACGCCCCACGTCGACGACGAGCGGCCGCTCTATGTCGCCCGGCGGCGCGACGGCACCGTGGCCGCCTTCAGTGAGGACCCGGTCGAGCCCCTCCTGGTCACTGGAGGCGTATACTTCCTGAGCAGCCGGATCCGTGAGCTGGCCCCCCGGGTGCTCCGGCTCGGGATCGGGCGGATGCGCGGCTTCCTGGGCTGGCTCGCCGCTCACGGCTATCGGGTCGAAACCGCCGAGGTGGAGCGGATCGTGGACTTGGACCGCGGGCAGGACCTTGCGGTTGCAGCGGCGTGGCTGGGAGCTGCGATTCCCGGCTCCCCCCTTCCCTGAGCCTTTCATGACGCCACGCTTCCGGCTGGTCGCCATCTCGCGCAATCCGTCGTACTCGCCGCTGCAGCACGCGGCGAACGACCAGCAGATTCTCGACGCGACCGTGGCCGAGCTCCTCGCCCTAGGGTGGTCGGCCCGCCGGCTCGACGAGTCCGCGGTGGTGAGCGACCCGCTGCCGCCCGCCGATCTCTACCTGAACATGTGCCAGGGGCCCGCGGCGTCGGAAGCGCTGCTGGAGCACGAGGCGATGGGCCTCCGGTTCTTCAATCGGCCCTCCAGCGTGCTCGGCTGCCACCGGCACCGGCTGGTCCCCGCGCTCACCCGGAGCGGAATCGCCTTCCCGCGCACGGTGCTGGTCCCCACCAGGGGGCCGCTGGCGCCCGAGGCGGAAGCCGGCCTCGCCGCGCTCGGCCCGGGACGCTGCTGGCTCAAGCGGGGCGGGGTGCACGCCGAGCGGCCTGAGGACGTGGTGGTGCTGGAGCGGGGAGAGCTGGCGCGGGGCCTCGCCGAGTTCGCGGCCCGCGGCATTCCGCTCGCCGCGGTGCAGGAGCACGTGCCCGGCCCGGTGATCAAGTTCTACGGCGTCGCCAGCGGCGCCCTGTTCCACGCCTATCTTGCCGAGGGCCACGCGCCGATTCCCTCCGGCCTGGTGGACCACGACGCCCTCCGTGCGCTGGCGTTCTGCGCCGCCGCCAGGCTCCGGCTCGACATCTTCGGCGGCGACATCGTCGTCGCCGGCCCCGACCGTCCGGTGCTCATCGACCTCAACGACTGGCCCAGCTTCGCGCCGATCCGCGGCACCGCCGCCCGCGCGATCGCCGGCTACGTCCACGCGGCCCGCCCGCGGGGAGCGCTCCTGTGACCGACCTCGGCATCCAGCTGCAGCTCCCCGGGCCCCGCTCGGCGGCCCTGTTCGACCAGGAGGCGCGGTTCCTGGCGCCGGGTACCCAGTCGGTGGCGCTGTTCAGCCGGCTCTCCTTCGACCGGGGCGAGGGCGCCGTGCTCTGGGATGTCGACGGGAACCGCTACGTCGACCTGCTCGCCGGCGTCGGCGTGGCGAGCCTCGGCTACGCCCATCCGAAGTACGTCAAGGCCATCCAGGACCAGGTGGCCCGGATTCACGTCGGCAGTTTCACGTCGGCGAGCCGGGCCGAGCTGGTGCGGCTCCTCGCCGAGGTCACGCCCGGGGACCTCAACCGCACTCAGCTCTATTCCAGCGGCGCCGAAGCGGTGGAGTCGGCCATCCGGCTGGCCCGCTCGGTGACCGGGAAGCGCGAGGTGATCGGCTTCTGGGGCGGCTTCCACGGCAAGACCGGCGGCGTGCTTCCCCTGCTTGGCGGGAGCTTCAAGCACGGCCTCGGTCCGTTCATGCCGGGCACCTACTCCACGCCCTACGCCCACTGCAGCCGCTGCGCCTTCGGCCTCGAATTCGGCAGCTGCGCCTGGCGCTGCGTGGAGTTCCTGGAGCAGAAGATCGCGCAGGAAACCGCGAACGACGTCGCCGCGATCCTGGTGGAGCCGATCCAGGGGACCGCCGGGAACGTGGTCCCGCCGCCGGGTTATCTCACCCGGCTCCGCGCCGTGGCCGACCGGATCGGCGCGGTGCTCATCGCCGACGAGATGATCACCGGATTCGGCCGCACCGGGAAGATGTTCGCCGTCGAGCACGACGGGGTGGTGCCCGACATCCTCACCATCGGGAAGGGCTTCGGGGGCGGCTTCCCGATGAGCGGCGTCATCGCGCGGGAGACCATCGCCTTCGCTACGCCGTGGGCCAATCCGAGCGGCAGCTCCTCGAGCTACGGCGGCAACCCGCTCGCTTCCGCCGCCGCGCTCGCGGCGGTCCGGATCATCCGCGAAGAAGGGCTGGTGGAGCACAGCCGGATCCTCGGCGAGCGCATGCTCGCGGTGATGCGGCGCTGGGAACGGGAGATCCCCATTGTCCACGACGTCCGGGGGCGCGGGCTGCTGCTCGGAATGGACCTGGTGAAGCCGGGCACGACCGAGCTGCTGGACAAGCGCGCCACCCGGGCGATCTTCGATGCCTGCCTGGCCCGCGGCGTGGTCGCGATGATCTACAACCCGGAGGTTCGAATCAATCCGCCGCTGGTGCTGACCGAGGAGCAGGCGCTCGAGGCCCTGGCCGCCGTGGAGGAGGTGCTGCGTGACGCAGCCGATCGCGCTCTCCCATAAGGGCGAAGCGGTGGAGGAGTGGACCGACCTCCACTTCTTCCGCCCGCTCGGCATGCGCCTGGTCCGGCTGCTCGCGCCGACCGGGGTGAGCGCCGACCAGGTGACCGTGGCGGCGCTGCTCGTCGGGCTCGCGGCGGGACACCTCTTCTTCTACCGGAGCGCCGCGCTCAACGCGCTGGGTCTGCTCCTGTTCGTCCTCTCCGACATCCTGGACAGCGCGGACGGGCAGCTGGCCCGGCTCCGCGGCAACTCCACCCGGATGGGGCGGGTCCTCGACGGGATCTCGGACAACCTCCGCTTCGTGAACCTCTACTTCCACCTGATCGCACGGCTCCTGGTGGCGCATGCGATGGCGCCGGCGGCGCTGGCGATCCTGGCGGTGCTCGCCGGCTACAGCCACTCGCTCCAGGCCGGCGTCGCCGATTACCTGCGCCAGGTCTACCTGTACGTCGCCTATGGAATCGGCGAGCTCGACCTCCCCGAGGATGTCGCCTCCGGCCCGGCCGGCTCGCCCCTCGCCCGGCTCGGGCTCCTGATCTACGCCGGATACGTGGCGCGGCAGGCGGCGTGGTGCTCCGGCTCGGTTGCGGTCGTCCGCGCCGTTCGGCGCGGCGCGGCGGGAGAACGGCTCGCCGAGCAATGGCGCGAGCGCCAGACGGCCCCGGTCCGCCGGTGCGCCCTGATCGCCCAGAACGTCCGTTTCCTCCTCCTCGCCGTCACCGCGCTTCCCGGCTGGCCGGCGGGCTTCCTGTGGCTCACCGTGGGCCCGCTCAATCTGGCGCTCGCCTGGGTGCTCATCGGCCACGAGCGGACCGCGGCCCGGCTGGCCCGGAGCGGTCGCACCGCGCCCGAGCTGGTGGTCGCCGAGAGCCTCTGATGGCCGCGCAACGCGGGGTGCTCCTGGGCCTGGGCGGAGTGGCCCGGCAGGCACACCTCCCCGCCTTCCTCGAAGGGGACGGGGTCGCCGACCGGCTCCGTCTCGTGGGCACCGTGGATGCCGGCCGGCGCGGCGTGGCGGGGCTCACCCACCTGGCCCGCCGGGACCGGATCTCCGAGCTCGGGCCCATAGACTTCATCGACGTCTGCACGCCCACCGCCAGCCACCTCGAGCTCACCCTCTGGGGCCTCGAGTCGGGCTACCACGTGCTCTGCGAGAAGCCGGTGGCCCTGACCTCTCACCAGGTGAACCGGATCGCCGCCGCCGCGGGCCCCGCCGGTCGGGTGGTGATGGGGTGCCACCAGCACCGGTTCAACCCGGCGTGGCAGAAGCTCCGCGAGTGGCTCGACGCCGGGGCGATCGGAGACTGGCACCTGGCCGAGTTCCAGGTCTACCGGCTCGCCGCCGACGCCGGCGCCGCGCATGCCGGGGGGCCGTGGCGGGGCCGCCGGGCCGAGGCGTTGGGCGGGGTGCTCCTTGACCACGGCACCCATCTCATCTATCAGTTGCTCGACGTCGCCGGGATGCCGCGCATGGTCCAGGCGTGGGCCGGGCGGCTCCGCCACCGGAGCTACGACGTCGAGGACACGGCGCAGCTGCTGCTGGAGTTCGAGGACCGGGTGGGGATGCTCTTCCTCACCTGGGCCGCGGACCGCCGCGAGACCCGCATCCGGTTCACCGGCAGCGACGGCAGCATCGAGTGGTCCGGGGGCCGGCTCCGGCTGACCGGGCGGCACGGTCCGCTCGAAGAGGACTTCACCGCTCAGCTCGACAAGGCGAGCTATGCCGGCTGGTTCGCGAGCCTGTTCCACCAGTTCGCCGACCGGATCGAGCGGGCCGACACGTCGACTTCCCTGGAGGACATCGCCCGCGTCACCCAGGTGCTGGAAGCCGCGTACGGCGCACATGCCAGCGGGTGTCGCGTGGCGATCTGAGTGAACCGCGCCACCCGCCTCGCGCTGTTCCTCCTCGGCGCCGGGCTGGTGGCGCTGCTGGTCTGGAAGAGCGGCCCGGCCCGCCTCCTCGAAGGCCTCCGCGACTCGGCGTGGGTCGTTGTAGCGCTGGTGCCGCTCTGGGCGCTGGTCCATTTCCTCAACGCGATCGCCTGGCGGCTCCTCACCTCCGAGGGCGGGAAGCGGATCTCCCTCCCTCGCGCCTTCGTCATCACGCTGGTCACCTTCGGCGTCAACTACTCCACCCCGCTGCTCAGCATGGGGGGCGAGCCGCTCAAGATCGTCGCGGCGACACCGGCCCTGGGCCGCGCCCGCGCCACCGGCTCGGTGGTCGCCTTCCGGCTGCTCCACGCCCTGGCGCACGTGATCTCCTTCTTCGTGGCGCTGATTCCGGCCGCCATCCTCCTCCCCCACAACGCGCTCACCACCACCGTGATCCTCACCGTTGGCGCGGTGCTGGTGGCCTTGATGCTGTTTCTCCTCTCGCGGCATCGTGAGGGGCTCGCCATCCACCTGCTCCACCTCCTCCGCCGGGTTCCGCTGCTGCGCCGGATCGCGGCGCGACTCGAGCCCCGCGCCGCGGCCTTCCACGAGATCGACACCCACGTCACCGCGATCTACACCGGGGCGCCGCGGCGCTTCTACGCCGCGCTCGCCGTCGAGACGGTGGCGCGGTTCCTGGCGCTGGCGGAGTTCTGGGTGATCCTCTACGGGATGGGGCTCGGGGTGAATCCGTGGAAGGCGCTGGTGGTGGGCAGCTTCGCGTCGCTGATGATGAACCTCCTCGTCTTCCTTCCCTTCGAGCTCGGGGCCAAGGAGGGCGCGCTCTACCTGATGTTCGGGTGGCTGGGCATCACGCCGGCGCTGGGCCTCGCGGCGGCGCTGCTCAGCCGGATCCGGGAGATCATCACCATGGCGGTGGGATGGAGTCTGATCTGGACGGTGGAGTAGCTCACCCGCCCCGCTTCGCGAGCAGCTTCTTCGCGTCCGGGTACCCGTGCTCGGCGGCGCGTCGGAGCCAGCCCTCGCCGGCGGGCACGTCCCGGGCCATGCCGCCCTTGCCGTCGAGCAGCATGACCGCGATCCGGTACTCCGCCTCCGGCTCACGTCCGTCGGCCGCCTTGGCGTACCACTGCTGGGCGAGCCGCTCGTCCTTCCGGACCCCGCGGCCCCGCTCGTAGGCCGCGGCCAGCCGGGTCATCGAGGCCAGGTCCCCGCTCTCGGCGGCCTGCTGGTACCACCGCGCCGCCTCCCCGGGGTTTTCGCGGAAGCCGTTGCCGTCATCGTAGCGGCGCGCCACGATGGGGTACGCCTCCTTGACCCCGATCTCCGCGGCGGTGAGGTAGAACCCGGCCGCCTTCTCCTGGTTCGCCGCCACACCCTTCCCAGTCTCGTAGCGATACGCCATCTGCAGGACCGCGATGGAGTCGGCGCGGTCGGCGGCGAAGCTCAGGTGCACGGCGGCAAGCCGGTCGTTGCGCTCCACCCCGCGGCCCTCGGCGTACAGGATGCCGAGGTTCCGCTCGGCGGAGGGGTTCGAGTCGGACGCCTCGGCCTGGCAGAGCCGGAAGGCGAGCGGCCAGTCGGCGGCCTGAAAGGCATCGTCGCAGGTGGCCGGGCGGACCGCCTCGGGCGGAACGGCGGTCCGGGCGGTCGACTCGGGCGGGGCGGCCAGCGTCACCGGCGACCCCATCGGTGGCGCGGATGTGCCGTGCCGCACCGGGCGGCCGGATACCCGAACCGGGCCGGAAGATCCTGGAACGGGGCTCGCAACGATGGGGGGGGCCGGCGGGGCCGGGGCCGGCGCCGGGGTGAAAAGGCCGGCTTGGCTCGCGGCCCAGGCGCCGCCGGCCAGGACGAACACCCAGGCGGCCGCCGCGATCCAGGGCCTCCGGCGTTGCGGAATGTGAATGTCGGACTTGCGCCGTCCCGGCAGAGACGCTCCGCCGGCCACGGTTTCCCCCTGCAGCGAGCGGGCGAAGACCTCCATCGAGGGGAAGCGGAGGTTCGGGTCCTTGCGCAGGGCCTGGTGGATGGTGGCCGACACGTCCGAAGGCAGGTCTGGCACCAGGCGCGAGAGGGGGACCGGCTCCTCGAGCAGCTGCTTGGCGATCACTTCGCGGATGTTCTCGCCCGCGAACGGCACTCGCCCGGCCAGCATCTGGTAGCCGACCACGGCAAGGGCGTACTGGTCGCTGCGCGGGTCGGGGGCACCCGACCCGACCGCCTGCTCCGGGCTCATGTACTGGGGGGTGCCGATCACCACCCCGGTGCCGGTGATCGCGTGGTCCGAGGTGGCGTCCATCGCCTTCGCGATGCCGAAATCCATGAGGAGGACCTGGCGGGTCTTCCCGTCGATCATCAGGTTTTCCGGCTTGATGTCGCGGTGGACCACGCCCGCCTCATGCGCCGCCTGGAGCGCCTCCGCGGCCTCGAGGAGGATCCGCCGCGCCTCGGGCACCGCGATGCGGCCCTCCCGCGCCAGCACGGTCTTGAGCGTTTCGCCCCGGACCAGCGGCATCAGGAGCCAGCAGATGCCGTCGGCCTCCCCGACGTCGTAGACCGGGACGATATGCGGATTCTGGAGCGCCGCCACCGCCTCCGCCTCGCGGCGGAAGCGTGCGACCAGGGCGTCGGTGAGGATGAGGTCGGGGCGGATGACCTTGAGGGCGAGCTCCCGCTTCAGACGGAGGTCGCGGACCGCGAACACCTCGGCGTACCCGCCGCGGCCGATCAGCCGCCCGAGCTCGTAGGCCGTGCCCAGCGCGGCCCGCAGCCGCTCGGGGGCCAGCTCGTAACTGGTGGAGGTGCCGCTCGCCGCGCGACTGGCGCCCAGCAGGGTCTCGCCCAGCACGGGCGAGGCGGCGGCTACGCCGCAGACGGGGCAGAACGCGGCATCAGGAGGGATCGGGCTCTCACAGGAGGTACAGGGGCGGTCACGAATGGCGCTTCGCCACCTCCTTCTGCGCGTCAGGGTGTCCCTGGTCGGCCGCCTTCTTCAGCCAGAGGTAGGCCAGGGAGTCCGATTTTTCCGCGCCTTTGCCCTTGAGGTACGCCATCCCGAGCCCGTACTGGGCGTCCTTGTTGCCCTTTTCGGCCGCGCCGCGGAACCAGCGCACCGCCTCAGTCTCGTCCTTGTCCACCCCCCTCCCGCGGGCGTACATGTCGCCGACCCTGGCCTGAGCGCTCACCTCGCCCTTCTCGGCGGCCTTCCGATACCAGAAAAAGGCCTCCTTGTCGCTCTTCCGTCCCCCCAGGCCCTGCTCGAACCGCTCGGCGAGCACCGGCCATGCCGGCTGGTAGTCCGCTTCGGCCGCCTGGCGGATCTTCGCCGTCGCATCGAGCTCGTTCTGGGGCACCCCCTTGCCGAGGTGGAGCAGCTGTCCCAGCCGGAGCAGCGACGCCATGTCACCCGCGTCGGCGGCCTTGCGATACCACGTCACCGCCTCGGCGTCGTGCCCCGGGACCTGGCTCCTGTCGTAGAGGCCGGCGAGCAGCCGCTCAGACACGACATTGCCCTTGTTGGCCTCGTCGGTGCAGACCCGGAAGGCGAGGTCGCGATCGTCTCCGCCCGCGGCGTTCGAGCAGCTCGGACCGCCGCGCCCGGACGCCGCCGGGGCCGCCGCCGTCTTCGTCGTTCCCGCGGCCGACCCGGCCAACGGTTTGGACTTCTCGCTCTTTCCCGAGCCCGCGACCCCGGTCGGTGAACCAGTGCCGCGTCCCGCCGCGGCGGCCGGGGGCGGGGCGGGGGCGGGCGCGGGTGCCGGGGCGGCGGTGAGATTGCCGCCCGTACCGGGCGCGCCCGAGGCCCCGGCCGCCGGCGGGGGAGGCGCGACGGCTGCCGGGACGCCCGGTCCGGCGGATTTGCCGGGCGGCTCGGCCAGGGGCGGGCGCCGGAAGAGCGCCACGGCGACGGCGATGGCGAGTATGCCCACCGCGCCGGCGAGGGGTACGATCCACCGGCGTTGCTGCTTGACCGCCGCCTGCGCGAGGCTCACCTCGGCGGCGGCCTTGGCTGCGTCTTCGGCCGCCGACGCCTCGATCGCCGCGGCGAAGGCCTCGATGTCCGGGAAGCGCTCGGCGGCCTCCTTGGCCATGCCCTTCGAGACCGCGGTCATCAACGCCTCGGGCACCTCGGGAACCAGCTCCCGCATCGAGCGTGGCAGCTCCATCATCTGCTTGAAGAGGATGGCGCGGGTGCTCTCCCCCTCGAAGGGCACCGTCCCGGTCAGCATGTGGTAGCCCACCACGGCGAGCGAATACTGGTCGGTGCGGTGATCGAGGTGCGGGTCGCCGCTGGCCTGCTCCGGGCTCATGTAGTGGGGAGTGCCGACGATGGTGCCGCTCGAGGTGAGCGACGCGTCGCCCGCGGCGTCCATCACCTTGGCGATGCCGAAGTCCATGACCAGCACCCGGCGCGCCTTGCCCTCGAGCATGATGTTCTCGGGCTTGATGTCGCGGTGCACCACGCCGGCCTCGTGCGCCGAGCCGAGCGCGCTGGAGGCCTCGAGCAGGATGCGGCGCGCCTCGGGCACCGGGCGGCGGCCGTCGCGCAGCAGGAGCTGCTTGAGGCTTTCGCCCTTGATGAGCGGCATCAGGATGTACATGATGCCGTCGGCCTCGCCGATGTCGTAGATGGGCACGATGTTCGGATGGCGGAGCGCCGCGACCGCCTCGGCCTCGCGCCGGAACCGCGCCATCAGCGTCCCCGAGAGCGAGAGATCGGGACGGATCGCCTTGAGGGCGAGGTCGCGCTTGAGCCAGAGATCGCGGACCTGGAAGACTTCCGCGAAGCCCCCCCGCCCGATCAAGCCCTGCAGCTCGTAGTGCTTGCCCAGCGCGTCCTGCAGCTTCCGGAGCATCTCCGCGGACGCGTCGGGTGACGCGGTGATTCCGTCCGGAATCGCGATCTCCCCGGTCCGGCGGTCGATCGCCGGCGGGGTCGCCGATCCGCAGACGTAACAAAACGCCGCCAGCTCGGGCAGCGGGGTGTTGCACGATGGACAGAGTCGTGTGGCGGACGCCACCGGGGGGCTCCGGAACCGGATGGCTGAAGACTAACACCACCCGATGCACGAAGGCAGGTGCCGGCGGAATCCGCCGCGGTGCTCCCGCCATATATTGATCCCTCTCGGAAAGCTCGGCGAGGCGAAGGAGGGTGCCGGAGTGACGTTGATCCGCGGGTTCGCGCTCGGGCTCGGCATCGTGGCCGGCGCCGGCTCGGCCGGGGCCCAGTCCGGTGTCCCGGGGGACTGGCCGGCGTACGGCCGCGACCGGGGCGGGGAGCGGTACTCGCCGCTCACCGGGATCACCCGCGCCAACGTGGCGAAGCTCGTGGTCGCCTGGGAATACAGCACCGGCGAAGCCGGAGTCGAGACCGGCAACTCCACGTCGTTCGAGGCGACGCCGCTGGTGCTGGACGGTGTGATGTACGTGAGCACGCCGCTCGGGAAGGTGATCGCGCTCGACGCCGAGTCCGGCCGCGAGCGCTGGGCGACCGATCTCCAGGTGGATCGCAGGCGGAGCTTCGGCGACTTCACCAGCCGCGGCGTGTCGCTCTGGTCCGATCCCGCCGCGCGGCCGGGAACCCCCTGCGCTCGACGGGTCTTCGCGGTGACCATCGACGGCCGGCTCTTCGCCCTCGACGCCGTGGACGGCCGCCGCTGCGCCGGCTTCGGCGATCGCGGCGCCGTCAACCTCCGGAGCGGACTCCGGAACCCGCCCTCCGAGACCGAGGAGTACGAGGTCACCTCGCCTCCGGCCATCGTGGGCGGCCTCGTCGTGGTCGGCTCCGCCGTCGCCGACAACCGCCGCACCGACGCCACGAGCGGCGAGGTACGCGGGGTCGACGCGCGCACCGGCGCGATCCGCTGGAGCTGGGACCCGGTGGCCCAGGATTCGGCCGACCCGGCGTGGCGCACCTGGACCGGTCCCAATGCTCACCGCACCGGCGCCGGCAACGCCTGGTCGGTGATCGCGGCCGACTCCGCCCGCGGGCTGGTCTTCGTGCCGACCGGGAGCGCGAGCCCCGACTATTTCGGCGGCGAGCGCAAGGGCGAGAATCGCTACGCCAACTCGATCGTGGCGCTCCGGGCGGCGACCGGGAAAGTGGTCTGGCACTTCCAGACGGTGCACCACGACCTCTGGGACTACGACAACGCCTCGCCGCCCGCCCTCACCACCGTGGTGCGGAACGGGCGCCGGATCCCGGTCGTGATCCAGACCACCAAGACCGGCATGATGTACGTGCTCCATCGGGAAACCGGCGCTCCGCTGTTCCCGGTCGAGGAGCGGCCGGTCCCGAAGAGCACCGTGCCGGGCGAGGAGGCGTGGCCCACCCAGCCGTTCACGTCGGGAATCACGCCGCTCAGCCCGCACCGCTGGAGCGCCGACAGCGCGTGGGGGCCGACCCCGGCGGACCAGGCGGCGTGTCGAGAGCGGATGGCGAAGCTCCGGAACGAGGGGATCTTCACCCCGCCGAGTCTCGAAGGCTCGCTCGTGGTGCCGTCGAACATCGGCGGGGCCCACTGGGGCGGCGTGGCGGTGGATCCGGGGCGGCAGATCGTGGTGGTGCCGGTGAATACGATCGCCGCTGCGGTGCAGCTGATACCGCACGAAGAGTTCATGCGTCTCAGAGACACCCCCGGCTACCGGCTCGAGGGCTCGCAGTACACCACGATGCACGGCACTCCCTACGTGATGCGCCGCGAGCTGCTCATCGGTCCCGGCAAGGCGCCGTGCACGCCGCCGCCGTTCGGCCTCCTGGTGGCGATCGACCTCGCCACCGGGGCGAGGAAGTGGGCCACCCCGCTCGGCGCCTTCGCGCCCGACGCGCCGGCGGCATGGGGGAGCCCCAACCTCGGCGGCCCGATCGTCACGGCGGGCGGGCTGGTATTCATCGCCGCGACGCTCGACCGGCGGATCCGCGCCTACGACATCGAGACCGGGAAGGAGCTCTGGAGCGCGCCCCTCCCCGCCGGCGGGAAGGCCACGCCGATGACATTCCGGGGTCGGAGTGGGAGGCAGTACGTGGTCATCGCGGCGGGCGGGGACGGAGAGCGGTTCGGGAAGTCGGATCGGATCGTGGCGTTTGCGGTGGGAAAGGAGTGAGGATGGAGGATAGAGGATTGAGGGAAGAGAGACCCTTCCCCCCACTCCTCAATCCTCACCCCTAGCGGTTCAACCACCAATTCACCTTGACGAGAAACACATTGTCCGCCTTCGCCGAGAACAGCGCATTGGCGTCGCGCGAGAAGGCGAAATCCCCCACGTAGCTCGCGGCGTCGCTGCTGCTCCTCGTCCACACGAAGAAGAGCGTCGATCCCGGGCGGTACTCCCACCGGACCACCGCGTTCCCCCGGAGACTCCGGAAATTGAAATCGGGATTGTCGACCGTGAACGGCGCGGCGGGGCCGGTGCCGTCGGGATCCACCGTGTAGCCGGTGATGCTGCCGGCGGCGGCAGGCGTGGTGGTGACGGTGCCTGTGTCCTCGCCGTTGGC
>Ga0066710_100002488_pt1 | contig 14920 bp, 12 predicted proteins | sample GraSoiAngelo_159_FD_79666 | JGI IMG/M metagenome (GOLD analysis project Ga0066710, IMG submission 79666) | Grasslands soil microbial communities from the Angelo Coastal Reserve, California, USA - 14_1009_16_40cm | ecosystem: Environmental > Terrestrial > Soil > Grasslands | place: USA...
AGTCCGGCGTCGACGTCCCCGCTATCGTCACCCTGGCGTTGTACATCGGCCTCTACTTCGGCGTGCGCGCGCTCTTCGACGACGTCGTCATCCCTGGCCTGGTCCGCTAGGACGCTGCCGAGCCCACCGCCGGCTTTCTCGGCGACCGCTCCGGTGCACGTGCACGGCGGATCTCGACCCGGTATGAGCCCTCTCCGACGAGGCCCTCGACGGCTCGCTCCAGGGCGGGCCCGGGATCGACGCCGAACTCGCTGGAGAGCGCGATCTCCTCGATGCTCGTCCCGGAATCGACGTGGATCACCACTGGACAGTCGCCGCGATGCTGTTCGAATGCATGGCGCAGCGGAGCCAGCATCGCGCTCAACCCCGGGCCGACGCGCACGTGCACCGTGCTGTCTCGACGCCACGCCGCGAGCCGCGCGTCGTCATGCGCGTACACGGATTCGGCGAGGATCTTGGCGGGCTCGGTTTCGCTGCGCTCCTCGTCGTCCGGGACCACCGGCCCACCGCTCCGCCCCACCTCGACCTTGCCCCGCACCACCACCACCGCATCGGGGTGCAGCAACGGTGCGCATTCCTCGAAGGTGCGCGCAAACACCACCACCTCGCACGCCCCGGTGAGGTCCTCGATCTGCAGAAAGGCCATGCGCTGGCCGGTCGTGCTGCGTTTGGGGACGAAGGCCCTGACGTCGCGCACCACGCCGCCCACCTGCACCAACAGGCCGTCGAGATGTGACCCGAGCTCGTTGATGGCCGTGTCGACACGCTGCTGCAGTTCAGCGGCGACGCGCCGCAACGGGTGGTCGCTCAGGTACATGCCGAGAAACTCGCGCTCCCAGCGCAGCTTCTCGTCGGCAGCGACGGTTGCAGAGCCACTCGCATCGAGCTCCGCAGCGCTATCGGCGGCGCTCTCATGTCCGTTGAATTGCTCGATGGTCTCCCCGAAGAGCGCGGTCTGCCCCGACTCCCGCTCGCGGCGGATCTGCGCCGCGCGGTCGCTCACCATGTCGAGCACGCTCAACAGCGCACCGCGGTCTCCAAGCGGGTCGCACGCGCCGGCCTTGATCAGGGCCTCGAGGATGCGACGGTTGAGCTCGCGGGTGCCGATGCGCAGGCAGAGATCAAGCAGCGACGTATACGGGCCGCGCTCGCGGCGTTCCGCCACGATCATCTCGGCCACGCGCTCGCCGGCGTTCTTGATGTGCTGCAGGCCGTAGAGGATCTCGCCCTGCCCTGGGTCGCCGATGCTGAACGCCACGCCGCTGCGATTGACGTCCGGCGGACGCACCACGAGGCCATGCGCGTGGGCGTCGAGGATGCTCTGCTTCAGCTTGTCGAAGTTGCCCGCCCGGCTGTTCAAGAGCGCACACATGAACTCCAGCGGGTAGTTGGCTTTCAGAAACGCGGTCTGGTAGGCGATGAGAGCGTAGGCGTGCGCGTGTGCGGCGCCGAAGCCGTACCCGGCGAAGAACGCGATGAGCTCGAAGAGCTGGACGGCGGTCTCCTCCGGGACGCCGCGTTCAGCCGCCCCGTGGAGAAACTGCTCGCGCTGCTTGGCCATCTTCACCTTGTCCTTCTTGCCCATCGCGGCCCGAAGAACATCTGCTTCGCCGAGCGTGAAGCCGGCCACCGCCGACGCGATCTTCATCACCTGGTCCTGGTAGATGATCGTGCCGTACGTGCTGGCGAGAATCGGCTCCAGCTCCGGGAGCACGTAGGTCACCGGCTCCTCGCCTCGCTTGCGCCGCATGTAGATGTCGACAACTCCACCCTCGATCGGCCCCGGGCGGTTGAGCGCGACTGCGACTCCGAGGTCCTCGATCGACTGCGGTTGAATGTCAAGCAGGATCCGCTTGGCGAATATCGCTTCAAGCTGAAACACTCCGTGCGTATCCGCACGACCGAGCAGCTCGTACGCCCTGGCGTCATCGAGGGCGATGTGGTCGATGTCGACCTCGATTCCGCGGTGCTGCTTGATGTGCTCGCACGATTCCTCGATCACGGTGAGGTTGGCCAGTCCCAGCAGGTCGATCTTCAGCAGTCCGATCTGTGAGACGCCGACCATGTCGAACTGCGTTATGGCTGCGGATCCATCGCCGCTGGTGGAACGCTGCAGCGGCACGATGTTGGCCAGCGGCTCGGCGCCGATGACCACACCCGCAGCGTGCGTCGACGCGTTGCGGCAGATCCCCTCGAGGCGCTGCGCGTTGTCGACCACCTTGCGCGCCCAGTCCTCGTGCTCGTACAGCTCGCGCAGCTCGCGGCTCTCGGCCAGCGCGCGCTCCAGGGGGATGCCGATGGTGGCCGGCACCAGCTTGGCCAGGCGGTCGACGTCGGGCAGGGGGACGTTGAGCACACGGCCGACGTCGCGGATCGCCGCCCGGGCTGCCATGGTGCCGAAGGTGATGATCTGGGCGACGCGGTCGTGGCCGTACTTCTCCTGCAGGTACTGGAGCACGCGCTCACGGCGGCGGTCATCGAAGTCGATGTCGATGTCCGGCATCTGCACGCGCTCGAGGTTGAGGAATCGCTCGAAGATGAGCCCGTACCGGAGGGGCTCGATATCGGTTATGCGCAGCACGTACGAGACCAGCGAGCCGGCGGCGCTGCCCCGGCCCGGCCCGACCCGCACGCCGTGGCCGCGCGCGGCCCTGATCAGGTCCCAGACGATCAGGAAGTAGGCGGCGAAGCCCGTCTGGCTGATGACGTCGAGCTCCATGTCCAGACGCTCGCGCACCTGGGCGTTCGCCGCATCGCCGTAGCGCTGGCGCACCCCCACCTCGCACAGCTCGCGCAGGTACGTGTCCGCGTCGTGGCCTTCGGGAATCGGCTCGTACCGAGGCAGCAGGTTGCGACCCAGCTCGATGTCGACGCTGCAGCGCGCGGCGATGGCTGCCGTGTTGGCCACGGCTTCCGCATAGCCGCTGAAGCGCGTGCGCATCTCGTGCGTCGGGGCAAGGTAGAAGTTCGGCCCGGAGAACTTGAAGCGCTTCTCGTCGGCGATGCGCGCGCCGGTCTGCAGGCAGAGCAGGATGTCGTGCGCCTCGGCATCCTCGGGCCGCACGTAGTGGGAATCGTTGGTGGCGACGAGCGGCAGATCGAGGCGCCGGGCGATATCCACGATGCCGGCGCGGGCGGTCTCCTCCTCGGCGACCCCATGGTCCTGGAGCTCGAGGAAATAGTTGTCGCGGCCGAATATCTCCAGGTGCTGGCGCGCCACGGCTTCAGCGCCGTTCGCATCGCCGCGCAGGATGGCCTGTTGCAGTTCTCCACCCAGGCATGCGGACAGGCAGATCAACCCCTCGGCGTGCTCGGCGAGCAGCTGCTTGTCGATGCGCGGCCGGTAGTAGTGGCCCTCGAGGTGCGCCGTCGTCACCAGCTTGATCAGGTTCCGATAGCCGGTCTCGTTGCGGGCCAGCAGCACCAGGTGATAGGGATCCCGGTCGGCGCGCACCTCGCGGTCGTGCCGGGACCGCTGCGCCATGTACATCTCGCACCCGATGATCGGCGTGATGTGCGCCGCCTTCGCCCTGGCGTAGAAATCGATGACGCCGTACAGCACGCCGTGGTCGGTGATGCTCACCGCCGTCTGTCCCATGGCGCGCACCTGGTCGACCAGCTCACCGATACGTGCCGCGCCGTCGAGCAACGAGTACTCCGTGTGCGTGTGCAGGTGCACGAAGGCGCTGGGATCCGACTCCATCTCAGCCACTGCACGGTCCCCTAGGCTGGCTGCTAATTTCGAACATGCGTACGCTACCACCCGGGCGCTGTCACGCGGTTCGCCGCAGCGTCACCACGCATTCGACGTGGTACGTCTGCGGAAACATATCGACGAGCGCGAGTTCCTCGACGGCGTACGGACCGGAGGCGACGAGCACGTGCAGGTCGCGAGCCAGCGTTGCCGGGTCGCATGAGACGTAGACGACCCGCTCGGGTCCGGCCAGTGCCATCCAGGCCGTGACCCGCCCGCCGCACCCCGCGCGTGGCGGGTCGAGGATCAGCCGGTCGACGTGCCCCTCCGCCGCGATGGCGGGAAGCCTCTCCTCCACCGCTCCGAGCGCGTAGCGCACGCGGCCGGCAACGTCGTTCACGCGAGCATTCAGGACGCCATAGCGCGCGGTGGCGCGATTGGATTCGATGCAGACCACCTCGCGCGCTTCCTCGGCAACGTGCACCGCGAGCACGCCGACGCCCGCGTATGCGTCCACCACGCGCAGACCGCGATACGCACCGAGCCCGTGCAGCACCCGAGTGTACAGGGCGTCCATCTGCTCCCAGTTCACCTGGATGAATGTGTCGGGGCTGACCCGGTACGTGTGACCGCGCCAGTTCAGTGACGTCGAATCAGTGCTGAGCCGGATTCCGCCGGCATCTCTCGCCACGTCGTCGATGGCCTGGGCGGGCAGGGCGCGGCGCGGCTTGGCACCCACGAGCAGTTCGCGGCCGGCTTCGCCCGCCGTCACGTGAACCGTCGCCAGCTCCGATGTTCCCCGCGCCGCCAGCCGGCGCAGGGTCGGAAGCGCGCCGGTGATCGTCGAGTCGTGGATCAGGCAGTCGTCGACCGCGATCGGCCGCCAGCTGCGGGCTCTGTTGAACCCGAGGCCAGGCTGCCGCTGGTCACCTTTTGCGGCAATGACGTGGAACTCGCCGCGTCGCCGGTATCGCCAAGGGTTGGCCATGCCGATCACGTCGACGCGCCCAGGCACGGGAACGCGCTGCCGGCGAAGTGCATCGAGGACCACTTCGCGCTTAAGCGTGAGCTGGTGCGCGTACTCGACGTGCTGCAGCTGGCAACCGCCGCAGTCAGGAACGTACGGGCACGGTGGCTCCACCCGGTGCGGCGACGGGGCCAGGGCGCGCACCACTTCCGCGAACTGCACCTTGCCCTTGCGAAAGCGCAGCGCAACCTCCACGTCCTCACCCGGGATGCCCCCTTCCACCATGACCGGGGCACCAGCCTCGTCGCGAGCCAGGCACAGCCCACCGTGGACCATGGGCCCCAGGTGCATCAGCGCGCCAGTCGCTCCCGGAGCATCCGGTTGACCAGTTGAGGCTGCGCCTTGTTGCCGGTGGCTTTCATCACATGCCCGACCATCCGCCCCAGCGCCTTCTCCAGGCCGGCGCGGAAGTCCGCGGCCGCGTCGGGGTTCGCCGCGATGGCCGCATCGATCGCTTCGGCGAGCTGCGCCTCGTCGCTCACCTGGGCCAGCCCGCGGTCGCGAACCAATGCCTCAGCGTCGCCTCCGGAGACGTAGAGCTCACCGAGCAGCTCCTTCGCCGTGGGTGCGTTGATCGTTCCCGTCTCCACGAGCGCCAGCAGCCGGCGCAGCCCCTCGACGCCCAGCCCGCTCGCGTGCAGGGGCACCTTGTGCTCGTTGGCGAGCGCAGCGACGTCGCCCATCAGCCAGTTGGCGGCAGTCTTGGCAGCAACTCCTGCGTCGACGAGGCCCTCGAAGGCGTCTGCATCTTCAACAGCCGCCGTGAGCACCGCGGCGTCATACCTGCTCAGTTGGTACTGTTCGTGGAAGCGCATGGCGCGTGCCGCGGGCAGCTCGGGAAGCGTGGCCCGGACCCGGTCGACGAACTCCGCGTCCAGGCGCAGCGGGGGGAGATCGGGTTCCGGAAAGTAGCGGTAGTCGTGCGCGTATTCCTTGCTGCGCTGGGACACCGTCTGACGGCGCGCTTCGACCCAGCCGCGCGTCTCCTGCGTCAGGGCGCCACCGCCGTCCAGCACGGCGACCTGCCGCTCGAGCTCGTACTCGAGGGCGAGCCGGACCGCGCGAAACGAGTTCATGTTCTTGATCTCGACCTTGACGCCGTATTCGCTGGCTCCGCGCGGCCGCATCGAGATGTTGGCGTCGCAACGAAACGAGCCCTTCTCGAGGTTGCCGTCGTTGACCCCGATGTACACCAGCAGCTGGCGCAGCCGCACCAGATATTCGTGCGCCGCGGCGGCGGAGCGCAGGTCGGGCTCGCCGACGATCTCCATCAGCGGCACCCCGCACCGGTTGAGATCGACCAGCGACGACGTGGCGCTCTGCAGCACGTCGCCGGCATGATGCAGCGTGCCGGTGTCCTCCTCGAGGTGGACCCGGGTGATGCCGCAGCTCGCGGGCTCACCCTCGACCTCGAAGCGCAGCCGGCCGTTGAGCGACAGCGGCAGGTCGTATTGCGAGATCTGATAACCCTTGGGCAGGTCGGGGTAGAAGTAGTTCTTGCGGTCGAACTTCGTGAAGCTGGGGATCTCGCACTCCAGCGCGAGCGCCGTCCTCACCGCGTACTCGATCGCCTGCCGGTTGATCACAGGCAGCACGCCGGGAAGCCCGAGGCACACGGGGCACGTGTTGTCATTGGGCGCCGCGGCCGTGTAGTCGGCACTGCACCCGCAGAACATCTTGCTGCGTGTCAGCAGTTGGGCGTGCACCTCGAGTCCGATGACCGGTTCGTAGCGAGCGAGCACGGCGGAGCTCGCGGCTTCTGCCGTCTGCGTCATGCCGCGGCGTCCGCGAGCGGCGACCGCGTCGCGTGCCAGTCCGTCGCACGCTGGTATGCGTTGGCGACCTGGAAGACCCTGGCGTCCTGGAACCGCGGGGCGAGCACCTGCAGCCCCACCGGCAGCGAATCGATGAAGCCGCAGGGAACGGAGATACCCGGCAGACCCGCCAGGTTCGCCGGCAGCGTCACGACGTCGCACATGTACATCGACAGCGGATCATCGCGTTCGCCCATGGTGAAAGCCACCGTGGGCGACGTGGGACTGACCAGCGCATCCACGGATTCGAAGACCGAAGCGAACTCGGCGGCGATGAGCGTCCTCACCTTCTGCGCCTGCCGGTAGTACGCGTCGTAGTACCCGCTGGAAAGTGCGTACGTGCCCAGCATGACGCGGCGTTTCACCTCGTCTCCGAAGCCGGCAGCGCGCGTGCGCAGGTACATGTCGGTCAGCGACGGCTGCTCCTCGCGCAGGCCGAAGCGCACGCCGTCGTACCTGGCAAGGTTGGACGAGCACTCCGCGGGAGCGATGATGTAATAGGTGCTGAGCGCCACCTCGGTGCTGGGCAGGGAGACCTCCCGGAGGCGCGCGCCCTGCGCTTCGAGCACATGCAGCGCGTCCTCGACGCATCCACGCACACCGGCGTCGATGCCGGCCCCGAAATACTCGCGCGGCACACCGAGGCGCAGTCCGTCGACCCCGCGCCCGAGCGCCGGCTGCGGGTCCTCCACGGGCGACGGATCCGACGTGCTGTCGCGCGGATCGTGACCGGCGATTACGGCGAATACGAGCGCGCAGTCCTCGACACTCAGCGCCAGCGGACCGATCTGGTCGAGCGACGACGCAAAGGCAATCAGACCGTACCGAGACACGCGCCCGTATGTGGGCTTGAAACCCACCACGCCGCACAGCGACGCCGGCTGCCGGATCGATCCACCGGTGTCGGTGCCGAGCGCGTATGGCACCACGCCGGCGCCCACCGTTGCGGCGCTGCCGCCGCTGCTGCCGCCCGGTACGCGCTCCACGTCCCAGGGATTGCCGGCGGCGCCGAACGCGGAGTTCTCGTTCGACGAGCCCATGGCGAACTCGTCGCAGTTGGTCTTGCCGACGCAGACGGCGCCGGCGTCGAACAGCCGCTGCACCGCCGTCGCGGTGTACGGCGGACGGAAGCCTGCAAGGACTTTCGACGACGCCGTGGTCTCGACTCCCTGCACGCAGAGCACATCCTTGAGGGCCATGGGAATGCCGCAGAGTGGTGACGCGCTGTCGGGATGCTCCGCCAGCGTCAGCGCGGCTGCCTCGGCCTGCTGCTCGGCGAGCTCCGTGGTCGACGTCAGGTATGCGTGCAGTTGCGGTTCCACGCGCTTCTGATGTGCCATCGCGCCGGCGAGCAGCTGCTGCGGGGTCGTCTTTCCCGCGCGAAGCCGCGCAGCGAGCTCCGTGATCGAACTACGCGTCGAGCTCATTCGCCTGGATCGCGCCCACCACGAAATGATGACCGTCGCTGCGGGGCGCATTGCGCAGGGCGGCGGCGGCGCCGAGGGGCGGCTCGGGCACGTCGTCGCGCATCACGTTCACCAGCTCTCCGACCTGCGCGGTCTCGGTCAGCGCGGACGTGTCCACCTGCTGCAGCCTGGAGATGTGGTCGAGGATCTTCTCGAGCTCGACTCCAATGCGCGCGGTCTCGGCCTCGTCGAGACCGATGCGCGCCAGCATGGCGACGTGTTCGACATCAGCTCGGGAGAGTGTCATGGCAGGACCGCCATTATCCGTGACCCCATATGCTTGCGCCGGCGAGGACCGGAAGCCTGGCCCTCGCCGGGTGGGGTACTGCGTAAATCCCTGATGGCGGGCGTGTCGGACGGTGTCACTCTGCATCGCGCCCCGATACGTAGCGTCCTACACGACTGCAACGCAGGTGCGACGGCAGTGCCAAAGGGCTGCGGTGACGCGCTGTTACGGGAGCGGCAGCCAGGTGAGCACCGTCTGCTCGGTCTCGCGGAAGCCCGCGGCTCGATAGGCGGCCAGCGCTGCTGCGTTCCCGGTACGGGTCCAGACGCTGGCAAATGTGACGTCGCGCTCGCGAACCAGGTCCATCGCAGCTCGCACGAGCCGGGTGGCGAGGCCCTGACCGCGCCGCCCACCGCGCACGTAGAGCTCGGCGAGCTCCGCCTCCAGGCCGGTGCCAGGGTCGAAGAGCACCACCCAGCAGATGCCGAGCGCAGCGCCGGCCGCGTCACGCGCTACGAGGACGTGGTTCTCGCCGGTGAACCGGCTGGCAGGACGGAGGCGGGCGGCAAGCTGCTCGCGCGTCTCCTGCGGGTGTGTCGCGTAGTGGCGCTGGTCCTCGAGGGCGAGGTCGACCAGCATCTCGTGCACCTGGGCATCGGCCTCATCCGTCAGCTCGACGATTCGTACGGCTCCGGCTGCCATCCGCTGGATTGTGGCTGCGCCGGAGGTGAGGTGACCACCGATGGGGCCGCCGGGAGCGGGACCGCCGTCGGCTCCGCAGACGGCGACGGTGCGGCCGTGCTTCCGCCCGCCCGCCGGGTCCACTCCGTGCCATCCCAGGTCCAGGTCTGGCCCGTGCCTCCAAAGAGCACCACCTGGGCTCGCTTCGCGTCGTAGACGACGGCGGCGCCGCCGGCATCGGGATGCCGCACCGGGTGCAGCCTTGTCCACTTCCCCGTCCAGGCCCAGGTGACGCCGGCCTGCTCCTCCACGTAAACGATGGCGTGCGTCGCCTCGTCACCGACCAGAGCCGCGGCAGGCGCGATCGCGGGACCGCTGCGGAACTGGCCGGCGCCTTCCCACTTCGCTCCCGTCCAGACGAGGACCCGGCCGGTGCAGCACTCTGCCTGCTTCAAATCGGCGCCACCCTCGGGCAGCCGGCAGGGCAGCGCCCCGGGTGCGACGCCGGCCTTGCCGGTCACTGCGCCTCCAGCGGTGGGCTGCGGCAGCAGCGTCTCGGGCACGCTCGGAACCTGGCCACAGATCGAGATGACCTGCGGCTGGCCCTGGAAGAGGACCGCGCGATGGCGGACCGGGTCGACGGCCAGCGCCGCGCCGGCGAGGCCGAAGCCTTCCCCTGCGAGTGCCGGTGGCGCCGCGACCCGCTTCCATCCCGAGGCGCCCAGCGTGTATGCGGCGTATGCCGGCTGAACGGCGATGGGAGGGCAGGCGATCGCCGTATCCGCTGATGCCACGAGCGGGCAGGCGCGGCCGAGCTCGGGCCGCACGAAGGAAGCCGTGACCAGGAGGACCGTGCTGCGGGCTGGCTCCGTCACCAGTTGCGCCAGGCCCCTCGCTACCGTCGTGGGCGCGGCGCCGGCGTGGTGCCAGTTGCCGCCGTCCCAGCGCCAGGTGTCCTGCAGCGGGCCGACGCCGGCCTGCGGCGTGGGCTTGGGACAGCGACTCGGGGGAACGGGGGCGGCGGGTTTGGTCGGTCGCGAAGGCACAGGGGCGATCGTCGTCGGCGGTGACAGAGCTGGCGTCGAGCCTGGTCCCAGCACCGGCGCGGGCTGCGGCAGGGCGATGCCGGGTTCAGCGCACGCGATGCCGGCGACGCTGTTCGGGTAATTCGCGCCGCCGACCAGGACCAGGTCGCGGCTCGCCGGGTCGTACGCCATGAGGGCACCGGCACGAGCCGGCGGCGAGGTCGCCGGATGATGCAGGGTCCAGCCGGATCCGTCCCATGTCCACGTGTCGGCAAGCGCACCACGGCTGCCTTCGCCGCCGAACAGCACGACCGTCTCCCTCGCCGCGTCGTACGCCATGGCAGCCCCCATCCGCGCTGAGGGAGCTGCCGTCGAGCCGCTTCCCGCCCCGAAACCCGCCGCGCGCAGGCCGAAGTAACCGCCCAGTGCGCCACCCGCCGCCGCAACCGCGACCAGGGCGAGCAGCGGTCGCAGCTGTGTCGACATCACGCCCATCGCATCATTTGAGACGCCAGGATCGCACGATCGGTTCCCGTACACTGCCCGAGCCGGTGTCCGAGACCGATGCGCAGCCCAAGAACCCCGAGCGACTCGAGCTCGAGGAGCTGACGGCGCTCCAACCTGGCCTGGCCCGGCTGATGCCAGAGGTGGGCGCCCGCTTCTGGAAGGCCCACTACGCGGCGCGCGCAGAGAACTGGCCGCTTGCCGCATGGCAGCTGCGTGAGATGCGCAAATTGATGCGGCTGGGCGCCGTCACGCGTCCCAAGTACACCGATGACCTCGAGGAGTTCATCCGCGAGGACGTCGAGCCGCTGCTCGCTGCCCTCGATCGGCAGGACCTCGTGCGCTTCGAGCGTCTCTACCGTCAGGCGGTCGAAGCGGCCAACGAGTTCCATCGGCGCTGGAAGAAGCCCTGGATCGTCTGGAAGCTGCCGGATCAACCACCGCCCGACCTCGACCTCTCCCCCTCGCGCTAGGCGCGCCAAGGTGGTAGACCGGTTGGGCGTATGAATCTCGCTCGCTCTCGAGACATGATGCTGGCCCGCCTCCGCGAGGGTGGCGTGATCAATCCCCGCTTGCTCGCGGCCATGGCGTCGGTTCCGCGCGAGGAATTTGTGCCACCCGCCGGGCGCGACCAGGCGTACGCGGACCGAGCGCTTGCGATCGGCCACGGCCAGACGATCTCCCAGCCGCTCATGGTCGCGGTGATCGTCGAAGCCCTGGAGATCGCGGAGGGCGACCTGGTGCTCGACGTCGGAACGGGGTCGGGCTACCAGGCCGCGGTGATTGCGGCCTGCGGCGCGCACGTCGTCAGTGTCGAACGCATCGAACAACTTGCCGCGAACGCGGCCAGCCGGCTGGCGCTGCTCGGCTACGACGTCGAGGTCGTGGCCGGCGACGGCACGCTGGGGGTGCCGGCACGCGCCCCGTATGACGCGATCGCGGTGGGCGCCGCTGCGCCGCGACTACCCCTCGCGCTGGCTCGTCAGCTGCGCGACGGCGGCCGGCTCGTGGTTCCCATCACGGCTGACGATCGCGGTGAGGAGCTCATCCGGCTGCGCACTGTCGACGGCCGGTGGCTGACCGAGTCACTCGGTCCGTGTCGTTTCGTTCCTCTCGTCGGCGCTGACGCGTACGGCGGCGGGGACGCGGAACATGCGGACCAATGAGCCACGCGCCGAGCGCTCCACCGCCGCACCGGCGAGGTCTTCGAATGCCATCGACAGCACCGACAGCACCTCAGCCTCCGCCGGCGGCTTGTCGAGGGTGGGTCGGGAGATGGTCACCGCGTACTGGTCGCGACCGTCGGCGCGATTGGGGTAGCGCGCACGCGTGACGCTGACGCGCACACCGAGCTCGGCGACATCGACCTGATGACGCCCGGTGCCAGGCTCGGCAGAGGGCTGCAGGAAGTCCTCATCCGCCCGCTCGCGCAGCCCGCGCAGCAGTTCGAGTGAGTCGCCGCCGGCAGGGCCGCTCATGCTCGGAGCCTACCCGGGCTGCCCCGGTCTGCGCTCGTGTGCCCGACGTTTAGCATGAGGGTGGGCCACGGTATTCCGATAGCGTGCAGGCCAAGCGCCTGCCGATCCTGAGATTGATTCCTGGAGGAAACCAACCCATGTCCAAAACCGTCGGCATCGACCTCGGCACCACCAACAGCGTCGTGGCAGTGATGGAAGGTGGCGAGCCCGTCGTCATCGCCAACGCCGAAGGGGGTCGCACGACGCCGTCGGTGGTGGCTTTCACGCGCACCGGAGAGCGCCTGGTCGGGCAGCTGGCCCGCCGTCAGGCCGCGGTCAACCCGGAGAACACCGTCTATTCCATCAAGCGCTTCATGGGCCGCCAGCTCGGCGAGGTGAGCACCGAGGCCAAGCAGGTGCCCTACAAGGTGGTGGCGGGCAAGGACGGCCGCGTCGAGGTTGAAGTCCAGAGCCAGCGCTACACGCCCGAGCAGATCTCCGCGATGACCCTGCAGAAGCTCAAGACAGACGCTGAGGCGTACCTGGGCGAGAAGGTGACCGACGCGGTCATCACGGTGCCGGCGTACTTCAACGACGCGCAGCGTCAGGCCACCAAGAACGCGGGTCAGATCGCCGGGCTCAACGTGCTGCGCATCATCAACGAGCCGACTGCCGCGGCGCTGGCCTACGGACTCGAGAAGAAGGAGAACGAGAAGATCCTCGTCTTCGACCTCGGCGGTGGCACGTTCGACGTGTCGATCCTCGAGGTCGGCGAAGGGGTCTTCGAGGTGAAATCCACCAACGGCGACACCCACCTCGGCGGCGACGACTATGACCGCCGTGTGGTCGACTGGCTGGCCGACGAGTTCAAGCGCGACCAGGGCATCGACCTGCGCTCTGACCGGCAGGCGCTGCAACGCCTCACCGAGGCGGCGGAGAAAGCCAAGGTGGAGCTGTCACAGCGTCAGGAGACGGAGGTGAACCTGCCGTTCATCACAGCCGACGCATCGGGGCCGAAGCACCTCGCCATCACACTGTCCCGCAGCAAGTTCGAGCAACTCACCGAGGACCTCACCGCGCGCTGCCGCGGGCCGTTCCAGGCCGCGCTCAAGGACGCCGGCATGTCGACCGGCGACCTCGACGAAGTCATCCTCGTCGGCGGCGCGACCCGCATGCCCGTGATCCAGGCGCTCGTCAAGGAATTGACCGGCAAGGATCCGCATCGCGGTGTCAACCCCGATGAGGTGGTTGCCGTGGGCGCCGCAATTCAGGCAGGTGTGCTCAAGGGCGAGGTCAAGGACGTCCTGCTCCTCGACGTGACCCCGCTGTCGCTGGGGATCATGACCGAGGGCGAGGTGAACACCAAGCTCATCGAGCGCAACACAACTATTCCCACCGCCAAGTCGCAGGTGTTCTCGACAGCGTCCGACAGCCAACCGTCGGTGGAGATCGTGGTACTGCAGGGCGAGCGGCCGATGGCGCGCGACAATCGCATCCTGGGCACCTTCACCCTCGACGGCATCCCGCCGGCGCCGCGCGGCATGCCACAGATCGAAGTCACGTTCGACATCGACGCCAACGGCATCCTCAACGTGCACGCCAAGGACCGCGGCACCAGTCGCGAGAACCGCGTCACGATCACCGGTTCCACCACGCTCCAGAAGGAAGAGGTGGAACGCATGGTCAAGGAGGCGGAAGCGCACGCCGAGGAGGACCGCCAGCGCGCCGAGACAGTGGAGATGCGCAACCGCGCCGAGCATCTCGCGTATCAGGCGGAGAAGGCCCTCACCGACGCCGGCGACAAGGTTCCAGCAGAGCTGCGCACCGACATCGAGGCCAAGGTGAAAGCGGTGCGTGACGCCATCGCGGGCACGGACAACGACGCCATCAAGCGCGCGCACGACGACTTGGCCGCGTCGATCCAGAAGATCGGCGAGGCCGTGTACGCGCAATCGCCGGCGGGCGCCGGTGAACCAGGCGACGGCAGCGCCGGCAACGGCGAGTCGAAGCCTGGTGACGGCAGCGGCGCGGGCGACGACGTCGTCGACGCTGAGTTCAAAGAAGTCTGAGCCTCACAAGGGCCGGCTCCGCACGGGCGGGAGGCGCGGCGCGGGAGCGCCGCGGCACGCGGTCGAGGCCCGCTGGGCCTCGCCGCTCGCACTCGACGGGCCCTGCGCTCCGACCTCGTTACGGCCCGTCTCCGTGATGGCCGCGTCGCCCCCGCGCCACGCCTCCCGCCTTGCTTTGCGTCGCAGTTCGCAATAACCGAAGGCGTTTCAGGTGCGGTGAATTGCCTCGTGCGTTGGGGGGGAGGGTGGTGTGGCCGTGGGCGGAGCGTAGCTGGAGACGCCGGGGTCGAGGCGCGTTGGTGGCTGGCGACGGTAGGCGCCGCGGAATGCCGCTTGCAGCAGGATCGGCACCAGGATGGCGAGCACACCGGTGATGAACGTCAGGCCGTTGGGCAGGTCATTGGGATTGGAGAGCCCGAGGTAGCAGAACAGCGCGGTCAGGAAGGCGACGATGATGATCACCGCCATCCCGCCCACCAGCACCACCTCCTGATTGCGCTCGTGCACGAGCGCATGATCCGGCCGGCGGCGCTGCAGCGCGCGGTAGATGTTCAGTCCCGCCCAGGAGTTGAGCATCAACGCGCTGACGAAGGCCAGGATGGCGATCGTCCAGCGGAACTCAACCAGGTGCTTGACGATGAACGCCGCGATGTTGACGACGATCAGCCCCACGGGCGTGACCGCGCCGATGATCGGGATGATCCGGCGCCGGGCCAGAGCGCCCCAGGCCGCACGGCTCCGCACCCCGTCCGCTGCTGCTCCCCGGCGCCGCAACACCATGCCGTAAGCGTACGAGCCCCGGCGTCGCCGTGACACCAGGACTGTCGAGCCGTTCGTGACCGAGCCGTTGCCGGACTGCGTAGCCATTGGTCAGATCGGCGCACCATGGCTCGCCTAGGCTCGATCCCATGCGAGCGCCGGCGTTCAAGCGCCCGAGCCTCAGGCTGCCACGCCTCC